>ODAI010570386.1_pt1 | contig 18350 bp, 13 predicted proteins | sample 1539321 | NCBI WGS metagenome assembly ODAI01 (sample SAMN02144231, study PRJEB22623) | gut metagenome | biome: sheep rumen | host: Ovis aries | place: New Zealand | reverse complement strand
TTTTCCGGGAAGGAATTCCCATGGAGCAAAAACAGTTCGCTGTGGGCTTCCGCGTGGCGCATCCTCAGAGTGTGATCGATGAGAGCCAATACGGAATTTCCGACCCCTCCCGGATCGCCGCCCTGGGGCTCTCAGCCTCTCCCTACAAGGTGACAGCCCGCGCTTCCTCGGGACGAGGGGTCTACTCTTTCTGCATGTGTCCCGGGGGCTATATTGTCAATGCCTCCTCGGAAGAAGGCCACGTCTGCGTCAATGGAATGAGCGACGAAAAACGTGACAGCGGATGGGCCAACAGCGCGATTGTGATCACAGTCGGGCAGGAGGAGTTCGGTTCGTCCGATGTGCTGGCGGGAATGAGGTTCCAGCGCTCTCTTGAAAAAAAGGCTTTTCTGATGGGAAAGGGTGCTGTTCCGGTCCAGACTTATACAGGATTCCGGGAGGGCTTCAGGGCTCTTTCCCGGGCCGGGGAGATGAGTGCACCGGATCTTCAGAACGATCCGGCGGATGGTCTTTCCGACAGTTTTTCAGAAAATCCTTCTGACAATAATTTGGACAGTCCTCGTGACAGTTTTTCTGCCCCCTGGGCAAAAGGCAGCTGTGTAAACGCTCCCCTGCACACCCTGCTTCCGGAGGATCTCACCTCCGACTTTATCGAGGGAATGGAACAGTTCGGCAGGAAAATACATGGATTCGACGGTCCGCAGGCCATTGTCGCCGGCATTGAGAGCCGGACTTCCTCGCCTGTGAGGATCACCCGGGGAAGCACCCTGGAATCAACCGGGGCTGCCGGACTTTATCCCTGCGGCGAAGGTGCCGGTTACGCAGGCGGCATCATGTCGGCCGCCATGGACGGCATGCGCGTCGCGGAGGCGATTGCCTCCAGATTCGCGCCTGTCCCGCAATAATCCGCATCCGGAGCCATCAGAACGGCAGATCACCGATGGCCGTGGCATCAGGAAGGCAGATCACCGATGGCAGGAACCATCAGAACGGCAGGTCAGAAGAGGCCGGAAGCGGCCAGACCTGCTTCCCCGGTGCGGGGAGCCGCAAATACAGAAAAAGCTAGAGAAAGCTATAGAAAGAGAGGCTTTGCATTTACCATGGAAACAAATCAGTCTGTCAACAGTAGGATGGATTCCGATCTGGAAGTCCTCGAAATGGATCTGAGCAAAAAGAATTCCTCAGACCGGAAATCTGATCTCATGACGTCAGGCGGGCAAAAGTCAGTGGAAACGGAATCCGGTGACCCCTCCACAGAAAATATGATTTATCGCGCGAAACTGCGCGACCGCAAAAGGATCGTGGTCAAAGTCGGCTCTTCCTCCCTTCTTCATTCTTCAACCGGACGGCTTGATTACCACAAGATCGACGTCCTGGTGCGTGAGCTGAGCGACCTCAAGAACCGGGGCAAAGATGTCATTCTGGTCAGCTCCGGCGCCACCGCTGTCGGACGGGAAGTCATCCGCCGGACCCACGCGGGAGCTACCCTGGCCGAAGACAGCCCGATCACAGTCAAACAGGCATGTTCCGCAGTCGGACAGGCCCGTCTGATGATGACTTACCAGCGCTTTTTTACTGATTACAATCAGATCTCCGGTCAGGTCCTTATGACCAAAAACACGATCGGGGATCCCTTAAGCAAATACAATCTCTGCAATACCTTCAACGAACTGCTCAAGTTCGACGTGATTCCGATCGTCAACGAAAACGACTCCGTCGCCACTTATGAGTACTCGGTGGGTGACAACGACAACCTTTCCGCCATGGTCGCTTCTCTCATGAATGCGGATCTGCTCATCCTTTTGTCCGATGTCGACGGCCTGTACACCGATGACCCCAGGGTAAACCCGGACGCGACATTCATCGAGTACGTGCCCAGGCTGGACGAGAACCTGATGAAGATGGCCAAAGGCACGACCGGCAGCAGCTCCGGCACAGGCGGAATGAGCACCAAGCTTCAGGCTGCCATGATCGCGACACAGAGCGGCTGCGACATGGTGATCGTCAACAGCAGACACATGAAGGTGATCCACGAAGTGGTTCAGGGGCGCAATCACGGAACTCTTTTCCGCGCAAATCTCAATCCTGATTTCGACCTGCAGGACCATCTGGAGTCTATGGAGTGACCTTCCTGTGAGCGGCGTGCCCGGTATAAACTTGATACTGTTTTTTGATGACAGTTATACCATTTGTGCCCGTTTTGTGATAAAGTATAAGCAGGATTTTCTGACCGGCACTGGACGTGTGATATTTTTTCACATCGCACATCGGATGCCGCGGTTTGTTTTGCATAAGCCGAATGGCTGCGGAAAGGGCGTGCTAAATGACTGAGTATAAGGAAAAAAAACTTGACCTCTCCAGATACGGGTACGTGCCGGGTGACAAATTCGTCGCCTATGTCTCTTCCTACACAAGAGCCGGCAAGAAGAAAGTCGGAATCCGCGTGTACGATGTCGATGTCGAGAAGGGGACACTCAGCGAGAAGAGTGAGATTTCCATCACCAACTCCTCCTATGTGACAATCTCCCACAACGGGAAATTCCTGTATTCCATCACCGATTTCGGCGTGGAATCGTTCAGGATCGTCAGCGGCGGCAATCTGGAAAAACTGAACCGCGCCTCCATCAACGGCATGCGCGGCTCTCATCTGTCGACGGATTACACAGATCATTACCTCTTCGTCTGCAGCTACCATGACGGCAAGATCACCGTTCTGCGCATCAATGAAGACGGCAGTGTGGGCGAGATCACCGACGAACTGTTCCTGAAGGGTCTGGGAAGCATTGCGGAACGCAACTTCCGTCCCCATGTACAGTGCGTCAAGATGACCAGGGACAACAAATATCTCTGCGCCGCGGATCTGGGAATGGACCACGTCAATGTATATTCCTTCAATCCGATCACCGGCAAGATCCGACAGTGCGCGGTCCTGCACTCCGAGATGGAGTCGGCTCCCAGACATCTGAAGTTTTCCAACGACGGGCATTTCCTCTATGTTGTCCATGAGCTCAAAAACCTGATCGACGTCTACTTCTATCAGGAGGTCAACGGAGTTCCCGAATTCGAGAAGATCCAGACCGTTCCCACGCTCAATGACTACCACGCCACAGGATCCGCCGCCAGCGCCCTCAATTTCTCATCGGATTTCAAGTATCTGATCAGTTCCAACGCAGGAGACAACTCTGTTGTTATCTTCAGCATTGATCCGGACAACGGATACCTCCACAAGGTACTCTGCCTCCCGATCAGCGGTGAATATCCCAAGGATGCCGCGCTGTTCCCTGATGACAAGCATCTGGTCAGCCTTAACCACGAATCCGATACTATGACATTCTTCTCCGTTGATATGGAGAAAAAGACAATCATCATGTCCGCCAAGGAAATCAGCGTGGACAAGCCGAACTGCATCATCTTCCACAAACTGCTTCCTGAACAGCTCTGAGGCATTTCCGGAGCGGATCTGCTCTCAGCCATACCATCGCCATACCATCATAGAAGCGGGCGAAGAGACACGCATGTTCAGAGGATGACAAGCATCTGCAGGAGGGATCCGGTCACGAGGTCCCTCCTGTTTTTATTCTTCCTCGCGCAAGACTCGCTTGCCAGTCTTGAATAGGACACGGCCGTACAGCGTATTTTCCGCCTTGCGGCGGAATCTGCAGTACCAGCCCTTCTTTAACTAAAACCAAACCGGGAGAATCATATTATGTATGAACTTTTAAAACAGGAAGGACGTGCCAAGAGGGCCCGCCTTACCACCGTCCACGGCACCATCGAGACACCCGTCTTCATGAATGTCGCCACAGCCGGAGCCATCAAAGGCGGTCTTTCCTCCGATGACCTTAGGACCATCCGGACCCAGGTTGCACTCTGCAACACTTATCATCTGCATGTGCGCCCCGGCGACACTCTCGTACATAAGATGGGAGGCCTTCATCATTTCATGAAATGGGACAGGCCGATTCTCACCGATTCAGGCGGATTCCAGGTCTTTTCTCTGGCGGACCTGCGCAGCATCAAGGAAGAGGGCGTAACCTTCCGCTGCCACATTGACGGCCACAAAATCTTCATGGGTCCTGAGGAGAGCATGCAGATTCAGTCCCACCTGGGTTCAACGATCGCCATGGCTTTCGATGAATGTCCTCCCGCTCTGGCGGAACGCGATTACGTCACCAGATCAGTGGACAGGACCACCCGCTGGCTGGAGCGCTGTAAAACAGAAATGAGGCGTCTGAACACTCTCGAAGACACTGTGAATAAGGACCAGCTCCTCTTCGGGATCAATCAGGGCGCTGTCTACAACGATATCCGTACGGATCATGCGGACAGAATCTCGGAAATGGATCTGGACGGTTACGCGGTCGGAGGTCTGGCGGTGGGAGAGACCCACGAGCAGATGTACGATGTTCTGGACCACACGGTTCCACGCCTGCCGGTCGACAAGCCCACCTATCTGATGGGTGTCGGCACTCCCGAGAATATCCTGGAGAGTGTGGACCGCGGGATTGATTTCTTTGACTGTGTCTATCCCAGCCGCAACGGCCGCCACGGCAATCTGTACACGAAGCACGGCACTCTCCATATCAAGAGCGCCCGCTATGCAGAGGACGATCGGCCCATCGAAGAAGGCTGCGGCTGCCCGGTCTGCAGAGGCGGTTATTCCAGGGCCTATCTCCGCCACCTCTACAAGGCTCAGGAAATGCTGGGCATGCGGATGGGAGTTCTGCACAATCTCTACTATTACAATCATCTGATGGAACAGATCCGCAGCGCCCTGGACCGGGGAGAGTTCGCTGCATTCAAAAAGGCCGCGATCGATCAGATGCATGAGGGAGAGAGCTGAGCCGCATAAGCGCGTATACAATAATCCGATTCTGACAAAGCGATTCTGACAAACCTATGTTCCGCTAATAAAACAGTTGTAAAAACATGCAAGTTTGTTGTATGATATAGAACAATGACGAAAAAATAAGCCGTCAGGAATTTTATTATTCATTAATGGAGGAATTTTGAACATGAGTGGTATGATGCTGTCTTCTGCCGGAATGGGAATTGGAACGATCGTTTACATCGCTGTTATTTTCGGCGCAATGTATTTCTTGATGATCCGTCCCCAGAAAAAGCAGGAAAAGGAAAAGGCTGCGATGCTGGCAACCCTCGCTGTCGGAGATACAGTTCTTACGACTTCCGGTTTCTACGGAGTTGTTATTGATATCAACGGAGACACAGTGATCGTAGAGTTCGGTTACAACAAGAACTGCCGTATTCCCATGCAGCGTGCTGCAATCATCCAGCTCGAAAAGCCGGAAGACGCGGAAGAAAAGAGCGAATAATAATGCCGATGCATTATTTTTCACTCCGGATGTTTTTGCCGCGAAGCGTCGCAAACATCCTGTGATTCTTCACCGCTTTCGCGCAGGCGAAAACGCTTCAGAGTGCCGCTCTTGTGAGCGGCATGGTCTGAAAGAGTGAATAATAATTCCGCTCAGCCGGGCGGCATAGCCGGAAAGCGTGGATCCTGTTCACTTCCCGGCTCATGAATACTCCTGTCAGGCGGCAAACAGGGCCATTCAGCAGACAGGAACTCTGAAAAGAGAGCGCTACATATTGCGCCTGTGCACTCAGGCGCAGCGGCGTGCAGGCATGCGGGAAACAGCGTGCCTGCACTTTAGTATTTTACAGCGTTGAACTCATAAGCACATTTTTATACAAGATAATGTGATGCCTTCTGAAAGTGAGGAAGACTTATGGAAATGAAAATCGGCGTGATCAGAGGCGACGGAATAGGTCCCGAGATCGTTGCTCAGGCGCAGAAGGTGCTTGACAAGGTGTGTTCTGTATACGGACACAGGATTACTTACACGGATATTCTCATGGGCGGATGCTCGATCGACGCCTGCGGCGTACCGCTGACGGATGAAGCGATCGAAACCGCGAAGAAATGTGACGCTGTTCTCATGGGTTCCATCGGAGGAGACGCTGCCACATCGCCCTGGTATAAGCTGGCACCGGAGCTTCGTCCCGAAGCCGGGCTTCTCAAGCTCAGAAAGACCCTGGGGCTCTATGCAAACCTCCGCCCCGCATATCTCTACAAAGAGCTGGCGGACTCCTGCCCGCTGGCAGCCAAAGACGGCGGCCGCACTTTCGACCTCATCATCGTGCGCGAGCTGACCGGCGGTCTGTATTTCGGTGAGCGGCACACAGAAGTCATCGGCGGTGTTATGACTGCTGTCGACACTCTGAAATATGACGAAAACGAGATCCGCCGCATCGCGAAGACCGCCTTTGACATCGCCATGAAGCGCAGGAAGAAGGTCATGAGCGTGGACAAGGCAAATGTCCTCGACACCTCCCGCCTGTGGAGAAAAGTCGTCGCGGAAGTCGCCAAAGACTATCCGGAAGTCAGCCTTTCCAATATGTATGTCGACAACTGCGCCATGCAGCTGGTGCTGGAGCCCGAGCAGTTTGACGTCATTGTGACCGAGAATATGTTCGGAGACATTCTTTCAGACGAGGCCAGCATGATCACGGGATCGATCGGGATGCTTTCCAGCGCCTCCCTGAACGAGACGAGCTTCGGTCTCTATGAGCCCAGCCACGGCAGCGCTCCCGATATTGCCGGAAAGAATATTGCCAATCCGATCGCTACAGTTCTTTCCGCAGCCATGATGCTCCGCTATACCTTCGGTCTTCAGAAAGAAGCACTGGCTATCGAGGACGCCGTAAAGCGCACGATCGCGGACGGCTACCGCAGTGTGGACCTCATGCCCCGCGGAGAAGAGGCATCGTCTCTCATCGTGCAGAAATGCGACGAAATGGGAGACAGGATCTGCGAAAGAATCTGACGGGACAATTCCACGGATATTCAGTTTTTCATTCCCGCAGAGATCCTGCAGTTATACCGCGTTGATCCTGCAGTTATTCCGCGTTGATCCTGCAGGGATCCTGCCGTAATCCCGCAGCGGTCCCGCAGTGATCACCTGCGTTCCCAAGGTTCAGAATCAGTGTGGCCATCCATGCTGACTAATCGTTTTTATACCACTTGTCCGTGCCGGAGCGTCGCGGACAAGTCCTGAGGCAGAAGAATCAAAGCCCTGCCCGCCCGGCAGGGAGAGAACCGCACCCGGTCCACAGGCTTTATTCTTCCGGTATACGCTCCGGATTGGAGATTTTTTTATGAAGAGTGATTCTGTCAAAAAAGGTGTCTCAACTGCCCCCCACCGCAGTCTTTTCAACGCCCTCGGTTACACTGAGGAGGAGAGAAGACGCCCGATGATCGGTATCGTATGTTCCTATAACGAGATCGTCCCCGGACACATGAACCTGGACAAAATTGCCGAGGCAGTCAAAATGGGCGTCGCCATGGCAGGCGGAATGCCCGTCATGTTCCCCGCGATCGCTGTCTGCGACGGTATCGCCATGGGTCATATCGGCATGAAATATTCCCTTGTCACACGCGATCTGATCGCGGACTCCACAGAATGTATGGCCAAGGCACACGGTTTTGACGGTCTGGTCATGATCCCCAACTGCGACAAGAACGTCCCCGGTCTCCTGATGGCGGCTGCCAGAGTCAATGTTCCCACCATCTTTGTATCCGGCGGTCCCATGCTTGCCGGCCACATCGACGGCAGAAAGCGCAGCCTTTCCTCTATGTTCGAGGCTGTCGGCTCTGTTGCCGCCGGCACCATGACCGAAGAAAAGCTGCATGAATATGAGGAGAAGGTCTGCCCTACCTGCGGCTCCTGCTCCGGTATGTATACAGCCAACTCCATGAACTGCCTGACCGAGGCGATCGGTATGGGTCTGCAGGGCAACGGCACCATCCCTGCCGTCTACTCCGCCCGCATCCGTCTGGCCAAGCACGCCGGCATGAAGATCATGGAGCTCGTTGAAAAAGACATCCGTCCCAGAGACATCATGACAAAAGAAGCCTTCATGAACGCGCTCACCATGGACATGGCGCTCGGATGCTCCACCAATACCATGCTCCATCTTCCCGCAATCGCCCGCGAGGCAGGGATCGAGATCAATATGGAGATCGCCAACGAGGTCTCCGACAGGACTCCCAACCTCTGCCATCTGGCTCCTGCAGGCCCCACCTATATGGAGGATCTGAACGAGGCAGGCGGCATTTACGCTGTCATGAACGAGCTGGACAAGAAGGGCCTTCTGAATCTTGATCTGATCACCGTCTCCGGCAAAACCATGCGGGAGAACATCCGGGGCTGTGTCAACACGAATCCCGAGGTCATCCGTCCCATCGAGAATCCCTACATGGCCAACGGCGGCATCGCTGTCCTCAAGGGCAACCTTGCTCCCGATACAGGTATTGTCAAGCGCAGCGCCGTCCTTCCCGAGATGATGGTCCACGAAGGCCCCGCCCGCGTCTTTGACTGTGAAGAGGATGCTATCGCTGCCATCACCGGCGGCAAGATCAAAGAAGGCGACGTCGTCGTGATCCGCTACGAGGGACCCAAGGGCGGCCCCGGTATGCGCGAGATGCTCAATCCCACCTCCGCGATCGCGGGCATGGGACTGGATTCCACCGTCGCGCTCATCACAGACGGCCGCTTCTCCGGCGCGTCCAGAGGAGCCTCCATCGGTCATGTCTCCCCTGAGGCAGCTGTCGGCGGCCCGATCGCCCTCGTCGAGGAAGGCGATATCATCTCCATCGACATCCCGGCCAATAAACTGGAAATGAAGGTCAGCGATGAGGAGCTTGCTGCCCGCAGAGCAAAATGGCAGCCCCGCGAGCCCCGCGTGACAGACGGCTATCTGCACAGATACGCGTCCCTGGTCACCAGCGGAAACCGCGGCGCAGTGCTGGAGCTTCCCCGCTGAGCATTTACTGTAAATTGCCATGGCAGCACAGCTGCCTTCACCAGGCATAAAAGCTCTGCGGATCGCCGGAGCTTTTAAAGCATAGTCTTTCAGAGCAGAGATGTCTGTGCCGGAGTAGATATTTTCTCCGGCAGCAGGCTCGCTGGAAAGGAGTTTCCCTTGAAATTAACCGGTGCGGATATCATCGTTGAGTGCCTGCTTGAACAGGGTGTTGACACAGTGTTCGGCTATCCCGGCGGTGCGATCCTGAATGTATATGACGCTCTTTACAAAAACAGAAACAAAATCCATCATTATCTGACATCCCACGAGCAGGGCGCTTCCCACGCCGCCGACGGATACGCCAGGGCGACCGGAAAGGTCGGCGTCTGCATGGCGACCAGCGGCCCCGGAGCCACCAACCTGGTGACCGGAATCGCAACCGCCTATATGGACAGTGTTCCGATCGTTGCCATCACCTGCAACGTGACTCTTCCCCTGCTGGGCAAGGATTCCTTCCAGGAGGTCGATATCAACGGAATCGCCATGCCTGTCACCAAGCACAGCTGGATCGTCAAGGATGTTCATGACCTGGCGGACACCATCCGGCATGCTTTCGCGATCGCCAGGACAGGACGTCCCGGCCCGGTCCTGGTCGATGTCCCCAAGGATGTGACCGGAACCGAATGCGAATATGAGCCGGTCGTTCCCGACCGCTTTCTTCCCGTCCAGGAACACAAGATCAAAGATTCTGAGATCGATTATGCCATAAGCATGATCAAGGCATCTAAAAAGCCCTATATCCTGGTGGGCGGCGGTTCTGTGATTTCCGGCTGTTCTCTGGAACTGCGGGAATTTGTGGACAAGGTGGACGCTCCTGTATGCGACACCCTCATGGGCAAAGGCGCTTTCGACGGACATGACCCGCGTTATACCGGCATGCTCGGCATGCACGGGACCAAAGCCTCCAACCTGGGAGTGAGCCGCTGCGATCTTCTGATCGTTCTGGGCGCCCGTTTCTCCGACAGAGTCATCGGCAACGCGAAAACTTTTGCCTCCGGCGCCAAAATTCTCCATATTGATATAGATCCGGCTGAGATCAACAAGAACATCAAGGTCGACTTTTCGATCATCGGAGATCTCAAAAAGGTACTCCGGCTGCTCAATGGCAAGCTGGACCAGCAGAGACACACCGACTGGCTCCGTTATACGCAGCAGCTCTGTGATTCTTATCCGCTCAACTACAACAAGACAAGGCTCACATGCCCCCGTATCATCGAGAAGCTCGATGAGCTGACCTGCGGAAACGCCATCATCACGACCGATGTCGGCCAGCACCAGATGTGGGCTGCCCAGTACTATACTTTTTCCAGGCCCCGCACCCTGATTTCCTCGGGCGGACTGGGTACCATGGGATACGGAATCGGTGCTGCCATCGGCGCTAAGATCGCTTTCCCGGACCGCAAGGTCATCAATATCGGCGGCGACGGATGCTTCCGGATGAATATGAACGAGCTTGCGACCGCAAGCCGCTACCATATCCCGATCATCGAAATCGTGATCGACAACCATGTGCTCGGCATGGTGAGACAGTGGCAGACTCTGTTTTACGGAGCCCGCTACAGTGCCACCGTACTGAAGGACAATGTGGATTACTGCAAGGTCGCCGAGGGACTGGGCTGCAGAGCGATCAATGTCACTTCCATCGAAGAGCTTGAACCCGCCCTCAAAGAGGCACTGGCCTCCACTGAACCCATACTTGTAAACTGCGTCATCGAAGAAGACGACAAGGTATTCCCCATGGTCTCTCCCGGCAGTTCCATTGAAGAGGCTTTTGATGAGACGGATATAGGCAAATCCGACGATCAGGGCTGATTTTTAATAAATATTTTTTAATAAATATTTTTCAATAAATATAAAGAGGGCTTTCACCGCCCGATTCACACCATCAATGTTTTACAGGAGGATATTCAAGTCATATGGACAGAGTATATAATTTTTCCGCAGGCCCCGCCGTTCTCCCTGAAGAAGTGCTTCAGGAGGCGGCAGACGAGATGATCAACTACAGAGGATGCGGTATGTCCGTCATGGAGATGAGCCACCGCGGCAAGATTTTCGACGGTATTATCAAAGAAGCCGAAGCCGACCTGCGCGACCTGCTGCAGATTCCGGACAACTACAAAGTTCTGTTCCTTCAGGGCGGCGCATGGACCCAGTTCGCTGCGGTTCCCATGAACCTGATGCGCAATCACTGCGCGGCCTATGTCATCACCGGACAGTGGGCCAAAAAAGCCTGGCAGGAAGCCAGAAAATACGGTGATGCCATTGCAGTCGCTTCTTCCGAAGACAAGACCTTCAGCTACATTCCGGACTGCTCCGACCTGGACATCCCCGAAGAAGCTGATTATGTCTACATCTGCGAGAACAACACCATCTACGGAACCAAGTTTAAGGAACTCCCCAATACCAAGGGACATGATCTGGTCGCCGACGTCTCTTCCTGCTTCCTGTCCGAGCCCGTGGACATCACCAAATATGCTGTGATGTACGGCGGCGTTCAGAAGAACATCGGACCCGCAGGTGTCGTGATCGCCATTATCCGCGAAGATCTCATCCGCGATGATGTGCTTCCGGGAACTCCCACCATGCTCAAGTGGAAGACCCAGGCCGACAATGATTCCCTCTTCAACACCCCTCCCGCATACGGCATCTATATCTGCGGCAAGGTGTTCAAGTGGATCAAAAAACAGGGCGGTCTCGCTGCCATGAAGGAGCGAAACGAGAAGAAGGCCAAACTTCTCTATGACTTCCTGGACAGCAGCAAACTCTTCAAGGGAACAGTCCGCAAGGAAGACCGTTCTCTGATGAATGTCCCGTTCGTGATCGGCGACAAGGACCTCGAGGCCCGCTTCCTTAAGGAAGCTGAGGCCAACGGACTCATGAGCCTCAAGGGTCACCGCAGTGTCGGCGGCATGCGCGCCAGCATCTATAACGCCATGCCTTACGAAGGCGTCGAGAAGCTGGTCGCCTTTATGAAGGACTTTGAATCCCGCGTCTGACAGGATCTTCAACAGATCCTCATCAGCGGCCGCTGAGTGTTACGCAGCTATGGATGCAGGACTCGCCCGCGAGTCCTGCGTGCAGCGGGCAGCACCTGCCGCACACCCGGGCCTTCATCCTGCACACATCCGGTGAGCAGGAGCGTTTATTCTGAAACCCTGTAAATCAACTGTTTGATCACCAGCGTGTGACTCGAAAGAACAACAGCGAGAGTTAAAAAATGTACAAATTTCATTGCCTCAACAATATTTCCCCCATCGGACTGAAAAATTTTACTTCCCAGTATGAGCAGGTTGACGACATCCACGATGCCCAGGGAATCCTGGTGCGCAGCGCTTCCATGCAGGACATGGACTTTTCCGATAACCTGCTCGCCATTGCGCGCGCAGGCGCAGGCGTCAACAACATCCCCCTCGCCAGATGCGCAGAAAAGGGCATTGTTGTATTTAACACCCCCGGCGCAAACGCCAACGGCGTCAAGGAGCTTGTGTTCGCGGGTATGCTCCTGGCTTCCCGCGACATAGTGGAAGGTGTGGACTGGGTCCGCGCCAACTGGAACAACCCCGATATAGCAAAGACAGCTGAAAAAGAAAAGAAACAGTTCGCAGGCACAGAGCTTGAGGGCAAAAAAATCGGCATCATCGGTCTGGGGGCTATCGGCGTACGTGTCGCCAATACAGCGGTCAACTTCGGTATGGACGTCTATGGATACGATCCCTACGTCTCTGTCGACTCCGCCTGGCATCTGAGCCGCAAGATCACACATGTGATCCGCATCGAAGACATTTTCAGCGAGTGCGATTTCATCACGATCCATGTCCCGCTCCTGGATTCCACCCGCAAGATGATCAACGCGGATGCCATCCGGCAGATGAAGAAGGGCGTGATCCTCATCAACATGGCCCGCGACCTTCTCGTAGATGAGGAAGCTGTCATAGAAGCGATCGATGAAGGAAAGATCCGCCGCTACGTCTCCGATTTTCCCAATCCGACTGTCGCCGGCAAAAGGGGCTGTATCACAACTCCCCATCTTGGCGCTTCCACGGAAGAGTCAGAGGTCAACTGCGCGAAAATGGCTGTCAAAGAGCTCCGCGACTATCTGGAGAACGGCAACATCACTAACAGTGTGAACTATCCCCGCTGCGACATGGGTGTCTGCCAGGCTGTTTCAAGAATCGGCATCTTCCACAAGAATCAGGCCAACATGATCACCAATTTCACAAGGATCATGGGTGCCGAGGCGGTCAATATCGCCGAGATGTCCAACAAATCCCGCGGAGAAGTCGCCTACACTCTGATCGATACCGACAATAAGGTTTCTTCTGCTGTTATCAGACAGCTCGGTAATGTAGACGGAGTCTATCGGGTCCGCATCGTAAAATAATCACTACCCGGAGGATCACCCATGGCAGATATTCGCCCCTTCCCCGCCTGCAGACCTGCAAAAGGACTGGAGTCGGAGATTGCCGCACTTCCATACGACGTTTATTCGCGGACAGAAGCCCGCGCCTATGTTGCTTCCCATCCCGGTTCTTTCCTTTCGATCGACCGCGCGGAGACCACCCTTTCCCCGGACATCGACATCTACGATGAACGTGTCTACCGGCAGGCGGCTTCCCTGCTTCGCGACTGGATCGCCCGGAGGCGCTTTGTTCAGGATCCTGCCCCCTGCTATTATGTCTACTCCCAGACAATGGCCGGCAGGACCCAGACCGGCATTGTGGCCTGCGCCTCGATTGACGACTACAACAGCAACATTATTAAGAAACATGAAAATACAAGAGCTGAAAAAGAGCAGGACCGCATCCGTCACGTCGACGAGTGCAGTGCCCAGACCGGTCCGATCTTCCTGTGTTACAGGAGCAATGATGTGATCAGCCGGGTCGTGGCAAAGACTGTATCCCTGCCCCCTGTCGCTGATTTTGTCTCTGAAGGAGATGTAAGAAACCGCGTGTGGGTCATCTCCGATCAAAAAGACTGTGACGCAGTCCGCAATGCCTTCGCCGGTATTGACAGCATCTACATTGCGGACGGACACCATCGATGCGCTTCCGCCGTGCGGGTGGGAGAGCTTCGCCGGAAACAGAAGCCCGATTATACGGGGGAAGAAGACTTCAACTACTTTCTCTCTGTCCTGTTTCCCGAAAATGAGCTCAGGATCATGGATTACAACCGCACAGTACACGGTCTGAACGGACTTACCCCCGCAGAGCTTGTCGGTAAAATCGAGGAAATCTGTGAAGTCATTCCCGGCGGATCTGCCGCAAGCGGCGACAGGAAAGCCCCGGAGACAGAAGGAGTCATGAAGCCCTCCGCCAAGGGAGAAATCGGCATGTATCTTGACGGAAGCTGGTATTTGCTCAGGATCCGTCCGCAGTACCGGTCTGACGATCCCGTTGCCGGTCTCGATGTCTCCATCCTTCAGAACAGGATCCTCACACCGATCCTGGGGATCGGTGATCCCAAGACAGACACCAGGATCGAGTTTGTCGGCGGCATCCGGGGCACGAAAGAACTCGAGCAGAAGGCGGATTCCTTCCACGGCGTCTCCTTCCTGATGTACCCCACCTCGATCGGAGAGCTGTTCGCTGTAGCGGATGCCGGACGGCTGATGCCTCCCAAATCCACATGGTTTGAGCCCAAGCTCCTCAGCGGTCTGTTCATCCATCTGATCTGACCCATACATGTCCGCGGCTATGATTATCTGTCCACAAACATGTTCATAATGAATTATTAAATGCAAATGAAAAGAGCTGCCTCATCTGGGGGCAGCTCTTTTTCTTTCCGACCGGGCACAGGATGCCCCCGAACGGGCAGTGTCATAAACATCGTTTTTTCTTCTATACAGAACAAACAGAACAGGCCCCAGCAAGGTACAGATCAATGCCGGCAGAAGGAAGGGGGACTTGTATTTCAACACGATCTCATGAGTTCCCTGCGGGACCGGTACGCCGATCACTCCATTGCCGCCGATCCCCATCTTGTCTGTCTCTTTGCCGTCGACGTAGGCGGTCCAGCCCGATGTATAGGGGATAGAGGTAAACAAAATCCCTTTTTCAGAGGCGGTGACCGTCCCGCGGATCTCTGTATCCGAAAAATCGGAAATCTCCAGCGGTTCTCTGTTCAGCTTTTCGAAGGCCTTCTGAAAGACATCATCATTCCAGCCGGCGGCAAAGATCCTGATCTCTCCCCCGGGAATATAGGACTGGTCAAATTCTCCCCGTCTGGTCAGAAGGAAATCCGCTGTGATCCTTTCCCCTGCGGAGACGAAACCAACATTGATGGTGCTTCGTCCGGCGGATAATTCCCTGTCCTCTTTTCGATCGGCTGTCTCAAAGACAAAGCGTTCCGCATTGGACGCGTCCACATACAGGCACAGATACTGGTCTTTGTCAGCCACAAATTCCGCATGGACCGAAGGCTCCAGAGCCAGGTTGTAGGGATCGGCCAGATAGAAGCTGAAAACATCACCGACTTCATTGATGTCATAGACTTCCATGTTATGAGCCTGGATCAGATCGGGCGGGAGAATAGTAAAAACATTCTCATCCACCCCTGCCGCCAGATGCACAAAGTCATTCTGGACATCAAAAGGCTGTGATCCGGTTGTGTTCCAGGCCTGAATATTGTCAGAGACCATGAATCCAAGGGGCAGGGCCCTGTCATTTCTGCCCACTGCGATATTTCCCGCCTGCCGGTCGATCGTGTACTTATAGGCCAGATCCTCCGGGGGGAAATCCGTGCCCTCATTGAGACAGTAACGGATATTGAAAATCGAATCGAGAAGAGGAGAGTTGTCATAATAGCGGAAGCTGTTGCTTTCCGCGGCGACTCCAAGGTCCTGCAGCAGGGAACAGATTCCTCCCGGAGCCAGAGAAGAGAACTGGGAGAAGCCATTGAAATGATACAGAGACCCTTCGTTGATCGTGACAAAGCGGCGGAAATCCGTGCGGAAAAAGTTTCCTTCTTCTTTCTCTTCCATATATTCCATGGCAGCAGCGGTATCGTCCATGCGGGCTATATAATCCTGCCGGTCCCCCGTGTCATGCAGATTCTGTCCAAAAGAAAAAAGGCATTCACCGATCACTAAGACAAGCAGAAGGGGGAGAACGAAGCGGGAGACAATTCCCTGCTGCCATTTGCGCCCCTTCCTTTCCGCGTTCACAAATACATAGGACAGCACAGCCAGATAGACGGCGATCAGAAGGATATTCAGGAGGATATCGGTCCAGGAGAGAACATGATCGATATCGATGACGGCCGGCGCGACGAAAAGTTCGTAGAGGCAGATGACGGCAACAGCTGCCGCCGCCGACCCATAGACCACCCTGAGCGGACCAAGAGCCGGCCTGTGCAAGAAGGCGGAAAGAGGATCTGCAGCTGCCGCAGCGGTCTCATCCGGGGTTTCTTTCAATGCAGAGGAGGAAGCCGCCGCCAGGTTCCGGCCGCTTGTTTTTTTCCTCTTTCGTACGGGAAACAGGTACTCAGCTCCTCCCCGATAGGCCATACACAGCAGGAGAAAGCTGTAGACAAAGGTAAAGCGGTGAGGAAGGTTTGCAGGAAAATGGAAACCATGGATCATGAAATCCAGGGTACTGAAACAGGAGCAGAGCAGCATGAATCCCAGGAGTGAGGAGTAGAGCACTTTTTCCCGCCGGGATACAGTGCGGCTGCAGTAATAAAGCGGCAGGAGCACCAGGGTCAGGATACCGGTATAGACATTGGGCATATCCTCATTCCTGGCAAGGACCGCGTCCCTGGCCCCCAGAAAGTGGGCGCTGACCAGCTGCCAGACATTGGGATACATGAAAAAAGAAGGAAAAGAGCTGTTGCTCACGTCGGTCTCCCGAAGGGCTGCGGCGACGGGGGCGAGTATGATCATGGCGGTCAATGCGCAGAGGACCGAGACGATAATAAAGCGGACAGCCGTCCGGCCATAATAACGGGTCAGAGGAGAGCCGTCAGCCGGCTCGCTGATGCGGGCAGTCACAGCGGCATACAGGGTGATCAAAAGGCAGACCAGGACCGCCAGATAGAAATTGACTACCATGGTAAGCGTCAGCGCGGCGTAATAGAGCGTTATTTTATTTTCGCGGATCAGCTTTTCACAGCCGAGCGCTGTCAGGGGAAAGAGCGCCACAGTGTCCAGCCACATGATATTCCAGTAGTAGCAGGTGACAAAGGCGCAGAAGCCGTAGAGCAGTCCGAAGATCAGGATCGAGAGATCATTCCTGCGGAAGTGTTCCCGCAGATAGTAAGTAAAGGAAGCACTGCAGAGACTGATCTTGAGCATGATCAGAAAGGCGATCATCTCCGAAATCATTTTTTCCGGAAAAAGAAAAATCAGCAGGTTCAGGGGAGAAGCGGCGTAATAGGCTGTCTGCGCTATAAAGTCCTTGCCCATTCCCGTCTCCCAGCTGTAGACAAGGCTCTTTCCGGCAAGGACTCTGCAGCGAAACTCCTCAATATAGGGAGCATATTGATGAAAAAGATCCACCTTCAGAATCGTGCGGTCTCCGAACGGCCAGATGTTCCTTCCCATGCAGATGATGAGAAAGATTGCGGCGCTGATCCAGAAGGCCGCGTAAATATAGCGGCATAAGTACAGGTGGCGGTCGATTCGTTTTTGCATATACACACTCCGTGCCCCGCTGCTGCGGGCCACTGTCAGTCATCTTTGAACCGGATTGTGTATTTCCGGTCCGGTCCGTAATTCTTGTTATGGTATGTTACGGCATGTTATGTCTTGTGTCAAAAGTGCTGTCCTGTGTGAAAGCGGCACTGTCCTGCGCGGAATCATCCTCTGCAGAATCTTCGTACATTGAATCAGCGTAATCCCCGGTGAGTTCTTCCATGTAATCAACGAACTTCAGAGCCGTCTGTGCGGAATCTGCGGAACCCGCAGACTGCTGCAGGGCGGACTCTGACGAAGCTGCCTGCAGAGCGGACTCTGAGGTGGCTTCCTGTCCGCTGTACTCATAGTAAGAGCTGTCGACTTCTCCGCTGAGCTCGATCTCTTCGGGCGGAGCCGCCCCCGAGAGGTCATTCTGACCAAAGACCGGCTCTGCCGCCCTGGAGCTGCTGCAGCCGGACGCGGCAAAGCTCAGTCCTGCCATGCCTGCGCACAGGGCCGCGACAGTCACGCCCTTTTTCAAAGAAGCCCGAAGGGCAAGCTGGCGCTCAAGATACCGCAGCTCGCTCTCGCATCTGGGACAGGTCCCTCTGCACTCACCCTGAAAAGAACATTCCCGTGTTACAAAGGGGATGTCATTTTCATCCGCGATCCTCTGACGGATCTCTTTCAAAATTCTGCATTTCTGTTTGCCCAGCATGTCTGTTTCCTCCGTTTATCTCATTCATCTGTCGTCTGTTTCTTTATATATATAAAGTCGCAGAATCAGATGAAATGTTACTGCAATTCTCTTTCAATCCCGGACTGCCCTTTCGAGGTCACATACTCCCTTTCG
>ODAI010170405.1_pt1 | contig 18350 bp, 14 predicted proteins | sample 1539321 | NCBI WGS metagenome assembly ODAI01 (sample SAMN02144231, study PRJEB22623) | gut metagenome | biome: sheep rumen | host: Ovis aries | place: New Zealand | reverse complement strand
ATGCTTCCGTTTCCTGCAAACCGAAAAATTATTTTTGGAGAAATCTTTTTGCTTCTCTCTTTTTCATCCGCCGAGATCCCTGCTTCACGCTTTTCCGCTCAGTACCCTCTTTCAGGATCGATCTTCCTTTTCAGCGGCCTTCCCGCGCAGTAGTTTTCAAAATCCTCCAGAAACAGCTCCACAATCCGCTCCTTTGTATAGGGCAGCGTCATGTTTCCCGCCACATGAGGCGCCATCAGCAGACGGGGACAGCTCCAGAGGGAATCCTCCGCCGGAATCGGCTCTGTTTCAAACACATCCAGCGCCGCCTGCAGCCTTCCTGCGCGCAGCTCCTTTTCCAGCGCCTTCTGATCCATCACACAACCCCGTCCCACATTGATCACCAGCGCCCCGTCCGGCAGCATGGCCAGCCGCTCTGCGTTCATCAGGTGAAAAGTATCCTTCGTTCCGGGCAGGGAGATGATCAGAATATCCGTCTCCGGCAGCACGGAGGAAAGCCCGTCCGTTCGCAGAATCCGGTCGAACAGGTTTTCGGGATTTTTTCCGCTCCGGTTGACCCCCGTCATGCAGGCCGGACCGAATGCGCGCAGCCGGATCGCCGTTTCCTGTCCGATATCCCCCGTCCCCAGCAGGGTAATCCGGCTGTTTTTCAGGGACCGCACCGGAAGGTTCCGGATCCACTCCCGCCTTTTCACAATCTCCTGATATTCCGGCTGCCTGCGCAGCATTTCCAGCGCCAGCATCACCACGTGTTCCGAGATCGTAACCCCATACGCGCCGGAAGAATTGGTCAGCACAGCCTCCGGGGACGCAAAAACGCCCGGGGTCATGAACGGATCAACCCCGGCGAAGGGCGTGCAGAGCCAGCGCAGTACAGGGGCTTTTCCCGCCAGGGAGGGGAACTGGCCGAAAATGATCTCCGCGTCTGCCAGCGCTGGCAGGGCTTCCTCTTCCGTGTCAAAGAACAGCGCCTCGAATCCGCGCTTTTCCGCCGCGGCAGCGATCCTCTCCATCTGCTCCCGTTCCAGCACGGGAATCACCGTCACCAGAGTTCTTTTTTTCATCTGCGCTTCCTCCGTTCAGCCCGCGCTTCGTCTGCCCCGGCCGCCCTCCGCCGTCCGTCTTCTGCCGCCGGGCGCCTTCCGGCCCCTCCGGGAAGGAAAGAAGGGATTGCCCGCTCCTGTAGCGTTGTTTTTCCGTTGCCGCTCTTCATTTCTCCTGATTGTACCGGATGGTTTTTCCCCTGTCAACAGCGGATCGGTCCGGTTTCTTTTTCCCGGCGGGGGATGGAAAAGCCGGAAAGATCTGGTATAATAATCTGAGCAACCGGACCTGTATTCCGGTCATGAAAGGATAGGCTGCTGATGGAAAGCATCTACGGGGATCATCTCCCTGCCATGCTGGAAACCATGAACGGGCTGATGGCGGAAATAGACATCATCCGGAAGGAGATGACCCGGTCCATGGATATGGATCCGGTGGAGCACTGCCTGAGCCGGATCAAGAGCGAAGAAAGCATGCGGGAAAAGTGCCGGAGGCGCGGGCTGCCGGAATCGGAGGAATCCGCGCTGACGCAGATTTTCGATGCCATCGGAATCCGGATCGTCTGCGCCTTTCTCGATGATGTCTACACCATCCGGGACCGTCTGCGGCAGCTTCCCGGAGTGGAGGTTGTACAGGAAAAGGATTATATCCGTCACGCCAAGCCCAACGGCTACCGGAGCTACCACATGATTCTTCGGGTTCACGGAAAGTACTACGCGGAAATACAGCTGCGGACGATTTCCATGGACACCTGGGCTGCGCTGGAGCACCATATGAAGTACAAGAAAACGATTTCCGGAAACGGGGATCTGATCACCCGCGAGCTGAAGCGCTGCGCCGATGAGCTCGCCTCCACGGATGTATCCATGCAGACCATCCGGGATATGATTCAGGAGCTGTAGGAGGAGATTTCAAATGCGCATTCTTCTTGCTGAAGACACGCAGGATCTGAATCGCGCGGTAACCGTGCTGCTGACCCGGTCCGGGTATGAGGTGGACTCCGTTTTCGATGGGGAAGCCGCCCTGGCGCGCATGGAGGAGAGCGGATACGACGCGGCCGTGCTGGATATCATGATGCCGAAGCTGGACGGTCTCAGCGTTCTTCGGGAAATACGGGCCCGCGGCATTTTTCTTCCTGTGCTTCTGCTGACGGCCAAAGCAGAGGTGGACGACCGGGTTGCCGGGCTGTCCGCCGGCGCGGACGACTACCTGCCCAAGCCTTTCGCCATGAAAGAGCTTCTCGCCCGGGTCAATGCCCTGACCCGGCGTCGGACAGCCTACTCCGCCGCGGATCTGTCCTGCGGGGATTTCTCCCTTCTGTCCGGAACCATGGAGCTCCGGGCAGAAAATTCCATTCGCCTGTCCAACAGGGAGTTCGCCCTGATTCACCTGCTGGCCGCCAACGCGGAGCGGGAGCTGACGGAATCCTTCCTTCTGGATCAGGTCTGGGACCGGGAACCGGAAGCCACCGCGGATACGGTTTATCTGTATGTGTGCTATCTGCGGCGAAAGCTGCGCGGGATTTCCTCGCGGGCTGTCATTGAGGGGGAAAAGGGCGGCAGCTACCGGCTCCGGCCGTTCCGTCCGGAAAAGGAGAAGCCATGAACGAGCGGCATATCCGGCATATCCGGAACCAGTTCATCCTGATATCAACCCTCTCCTTCTTTGGCGTCATGCTGCTGATGGGCGGTATGATCTACGGCTTCAGCGAATATGCCCTGCGCAATGAGGTCCGGGAAATCACGGCCTACCTTTCCGACCATGAAGTGGAGATCAGCGAGCTTCTGTCCTCCCTGCAGGAGGAGGGCGGTACGGATTCTTCCCCGTCTGCATTAAGCGGTTCCGGAGCCGGGAGCGCCGGCATCGGATCGGAAGTCGGAAACGCGGGGCAGGGTACCGGGGAGGACGGCAGCTCTTCCGGTCTTCTGTCCGAGTCGGAAAGGACGCGGATCATGCTGAGCCTGCCCAGGCTTTTCGGGCGGGACTGGCTGTACAGCAGCACCCTTGAGCATATCCGGGGCACCAGCTTCTTTACCGTGCTGTTTGACGAAGAGAATCATCCTCTTCGCGTGAACCGGAACCTGATCTTCGGTCTGGATGACGGGCAGGCGGTGGAATACGCCCTGCAGGCAAAGGAGCATCCCCATTCCATCGGGCATATCGGCCGCTTTTATTACAGCGTGTTTACCCCGGAGGAAGGGCAGACCCTGGTCATCTTTGTGGACAGGACGGCCCAGCTCACCAACAATTACCGTATTCTCTTCGCCAGCATGTCCCTGCTGGCTGTCGGAACCCTGCTGGCCTTCTTCATTATGCGGATTCTCTCGCAGCGGGTCGTCCAGTCGGAAATGGAGAATGCGGACCGGCAGAAACGCTTTATCACCAACGCAAGTCACGAGCTGAAAACTCCGCTGGCGGTCATCCGCGCCAATACGGAAATGCAGGAAATGATGGAAGGCGAATCCGAGTGGACGGCATCCAACCTGCGCCAGGTAGAGCGGATGAGCGGGCTGGTGGAAAACCTGATCAAGATCGCCCGGGCCGAGGAAAGGGATTCTCTGGAAATGGCCCTGGTGAATGTGGCTCAGGTGACGGAGGAAACCGCCTCCTCTTTCAGAGCCGTTGCCTCCAGCGAGGAAAAGACCCTGGAAACGGAAATCCCCGCTCCCTTTTCCGCCTTTACGGACGAAAGCATCCTCCGGCAGCTGCTGACCCTGCTGCTGGACAACGCGGTCAAGTACTGCGACGGGCACGGAAAGATTCTCTGCGGGGCCAGAAAGAACGGTCGGATCATCGATCTCTGGGTTTCCAACGATTATGCGAAGGGTGAAAAGGTGGATACACGTCAGTTTTTTGACCGGTTCTACCGGGAGGATGCCTCCCATAACGAAAAGGGCGGATACGGGATCGGCCTTTCGATCGCGGAAAGTCTGGTGGGAAGTCTGCACGGAAAGCTGGATGTTTCCTGGAAGGACGGAAGGATTACCTTCCGGGCTCAGCTTCCGGAAGGCAAAGTGCCCGCCGTCCGGAAGGACGGCAGCTGAGGCCGGGTTGATCAGCCATGGTAGCTCATGTAAATAAACACCAAAAGAGGAGGAACATCTCATGAAAAAAGCGTCTCTCATTCTGGACCGGGATTTTTCCATCGGCACGGTGGATCCCAGGATCTACGGATCCTTTATCGAGCACCTGGGCCGGGCCGTCTACGGCGGAATCTATGAGCCCGGCCATCCTTCCGCTGACGAAAACGGTTTCCGTCAGGATGTCATCGCCAAGGTCCGTGAGCTGGGAATTCCCGTCGTGCGTTATCCGGGCGGGAACTTTGTCTCCGGCTTCAACTGGGAAGACTCTGTGGGGCCCCGCTCCGCCCGTCCGAAAAGGCTCGACCTGGCCTGGTTCACCACCGAAACCAATGAAGTCGGCCTTCATGAATTTGCCGGCTGGGCAAAAAAGGCCGGCGCCGAAGTCATGTATGCCGTGAATCTGGGAACCCGCGGTCCTGATGCCGCCCGCAACATCGTGGAATATGCGAATCATCCCTCCGGCAGCTACTGGTCCGACCTGCGGATTCAGAACGGCGCGAAGGACCCGCTGAATATCAAGCTCTGGTGCCTCGGCAACGAAATGGACGGCCCCTGGCAGATGGGGCACAAAACCGCCTATGAATACGGCCGAACGGCCAGCGAAGCCGCCCGGATGATGAAGTGGGTGGATCCTGCCATTGAGGTGGTTGCCTGCGGCAGCGCTTCCCACAACATGCCCACCTACGGCTCCTGGGAATATCAGATGCTGGACGAGTGCTATGAAAATGTGGACTATGTTTCCCTGCACCGTTACTATGGAAATCCCTCCAACGATACGCCGGATTTCCTCGCCCGGAGCATGGATCTGGATGATTTCATCCGGGAAGTCGTCGCCATCTGCGATGCCGTCGGCGCGAAAAAGCACGCGAAAAAGAAGCTGAATCTTTCCTTTGACGAATGGAATGTCTGGTATCATTCCAGCGAGCAGGACAAGGAGGTCTGGAAGCGGGAGAAATGGGGACGCGCCCTGCCCCTTCTGGAAGATGTGTACAATTTCGAGGACGCCCTGCTGGCCGGCGCGATCCTCATCACCTTCCTGAAAAACGCGGACCGGGTCAAGGTGGCCTGCCTCGCTCAGCTGGTCAATGTCATCGCGCCCATCATGACCCGGAACGGCGGCGGCGTCTGGGCTCAGACCATTTTCTATCCGATGATGCACGCCAGCAGGTACGGACGCGGCACCTCCCTCCGGCCCCTCATCTCCTCCCCGGTCTATGACTGCCGGGACTACGAGAAGGTTCCGCTGGTGGATGCCGCCGCGGTCCGCGGAGATGACGGCAGCCTGACCATTTTCGCGCTGAACCGGGATCTGAAGGAGGACATCCTTCTGGACTGCGACCTCCGGGCCTTCGGTGACCTTCATCCCGCAGAGCACATTGTGCTGCACCATGACGATGTAAAAGCAGTCAATACCGAAGACGCTCCCGACGAGGTCTCCCCTGTCCGGGGCGAGCTGGGGAGCATGGACCGCGGCCGGCTGGAGATTCGCCTGCCCGCCCTGTCCTGGAACGTCATCCGGCTGGCCTGATTTCAGCGCGGCAGCAGAAAGGAAGCATCCATGATGAAAAAGGTGTTCTGTCTTCTGGTATCCGCCCTTCTGGGCTGCTGCCTGCTCCCGGCAGGCGCGGAGGTCAGCACCCGGCCCGCGGACGCCTATTCGCCCGCCCTGAAGGAGCTGGCGGAAAAAGCCGGCTTCAGGATCGGGATCTGCCTCAGCCCGGATCAGCTGAAGAATCAGTCCTATCTGGACCTGCTCTCCTCCCAGTTCAACACCACCACCTGCACCAACGAGACCAAGGCATATTCCCTGCTGAACCAGCAGGCCAGCCAGCGCAGCGAGGACGGCATGCCCAGGATGGATTTCTCCCTGGCGGACCGGATGGTGGGCTGGGCCCGGGATCACGGAGTCGGCGTCCGGGGGCATGTGCTGACCTGGGACGCCTATATGACCGAGTGGTTTTTCCATGAGGATTACAGTCAGGCAAAGCCGGTTGCCTCCCGGGAGGTGCTGCTGGCCCGCCTGGAAAGCTATATCACCCAGGTCGTTACCCATTTCGAAACGAAGTTCCCCGGGGTCATCTACTGCTGGGATGTCGTGAATGAGGCCATGGGCGACAGCGCCGGCGAATACGCGGCCGGGGATCCCACCCTGCGGCGCACCGTCCGGAACGGCCAGCCCAATCCGTTCTACAGGTATATCGGTGAAGACTATGTGGAGTATTCCTTCCTGTATGCCCGCAATGCCGCGGAAGCGCTCGGGGCGGATATCCGTCTTTTCTACAATGACTACAACATGCTCTATCCCGAGAAGCGCAATGCCGCAAAGCATCTCGTGGAGCGGATCAATTCCTTCGCCGCGGATGAAAAGGGCAATCCCCGGAAGCTGATTGACGGCATCGGCATGCAGGGCTATATGGGCGGCTACGGCCAGCAGTCCGGCTGCCTCAGCAGCGATCTGATTGCCAACACCCGCGCAAGCATCCAGGCCTTCGCGGATCTGGGCATGGAAGTGCACATCACGGAAATGGCCTTGCGGAATTATGAAGCATCCCGGGACGCGGAGCATGCCGCCTTCTATGGCCAGATGTTTGAGATGCTGCGGGACATCAACCGGGAGCTGGGCCGGGACGTTCTGACCAGCGTCACCATCTGGGGCGTCAGCGATGTAACCCCGAACGCCTGGAATGAGTACACCTGGAAGCTGAACGGAACCTTCGGCGGCATTCTGACCGAAAAGGGGGAAATCAAGACCTCCTTCGATGCCATGTATGATGCCCTGGCCGGAGAAGACAGCTGAGGCCGGACCCGAAAAAAGCGGGCTGCGCGTTTTGCGCAGCCCGCTTTTTGGGGTTCTCATTTCGTTTTTTCCAGGTATTCTTCGTAGTTGCACAGATAGTCGGTAATCGTTCCGTCCGCGTGGATCTCGATGATCCGGTCTGCCACGGTGGAGATGAACTGGTGGTCCTGGCTGGTGAAGATCACGTTGCCGGGAAAGTTGATCAGTCCGTTGTTCACGGCGGTGATGGACTCCAGATCCAGGTGGTTTGTCGGCTGATCCAGCATCAGGAAGTTGGCGCCGCTGAGCATCATCCTGCTCAGCATGCAGCGAACCCGCTCCCCGCCGGAGAGCACGCTCACAGGCTTGTACACATCGTCCCCGCTGAAAAGCATCCGGCCCAGGAATCCTCTCATGTAGGTTTCCAGCTGTTCCGGAGAATACTGGGCAAACCACTGCATCATATTCAGATCGCAGCCGTCGAAGAAGGCGCTGTTGTCCTTCGGGAAATAGCTGGTGGAAATGGTTACGCCCCATTTCACGGTCCCGCTGTCCGGCTGGATTTCCTCCGCCAGAATCCGGAACAGGGCCGTTTCCGCCTGTTCATTTCCCACCAGGGCGATCTTCTGCCCCCGGGTCACCAGGAAGCTGACATCCTTCAGCAGCTGCACGCCGTCCTGGCTGTAGTTCAGGCCGGTCACCTGCAGGATATCCTTCCCCGCCTCCCGGTCCGGAGAAAAGGCCACATAGGGATACCGCCGGCTGGAAGCGGGCATCTGCTCAATCGTCAGCTGATCCAGCAGTTTCCGGCGGCTGGTGGCCTGCTTCGCCTTGCTCTTGTTGCTGGAGAACCGCTGAATGAACGCCTGCAGCTCCCGGATCTTGTCTTCCCGGCGTTTTTTCTGGTCATTCATCAGGCTCTGCATGATCCTGCTGGATTCATACCAGAAATCATAGTTTCCGACATACAGCTTCACCTGGTTATAGTCAATATCCACGATATGCGTACAGATATTGTTCAGGAACCAGCGGTCATGGGATACCACGATCAGCGTGCCCGGGAAATCCATCAGGAAATCCTCCAGCCAGGCCACGGACCGGTTGTCCAGGTTGTTGGTCGGTTCATCCAGCAGCAGGATATCCGGATTTCCGAACAGGGCCTGGGCCAGCAGCACCTTGAACTTGTCCCCGGCCTGAAGCTCGGACATCATCATGGTATGCTCATCCGTAGGGATCCCCAGCCCTGTCAGGAGCGAGGCGGCATCGCTTTCGGCGTTCCAGCCGTCCATCTCCGCAAACTCGCCCTCCAGCTCCGCCGCTTTCTCCCCGTCCGCTTCGCTGAAATCCGGCTTGGCATACAGGGCGTCCTTTTCCTTCATGATGTCATACAGGCGCTGATTGCCCATGATCACCGTGTCCAGCACCGGATAGGCATCATACATGAACTGGTCCTGCTTCAGGGTGCTCAGGCGCTGATTCGGCGGAATGGTCACAGAGCCGGTGGTGGGCTCCAGCTCTCCGCTCAGGATCTTCAGAAAGGTGGATTTTCCCGCGCCGTTCGCTCCGATAATACCGTAGCAGTTTCCGGGCAGAAATTTCAGGTCCGCTCCGGAAAACAGCTTCTGTCCTCCAAAGGTAAGGGATACGTTGCTGACTGTAACCATGCTTTTCTCCTCTGCTGTTTCGTCCGGAATCCGTATTCCGGCCTGTTTTGGGATTCCGCCGCAAACCGGTCTTCACCGGCCGGCCGGCTTTTCCGGTTTATTCCGCGGCAAGGCGCACCAGGGCGTTGGCATAGATTTTCATGGCCAGCATCAGGCTGTCGATGCGCTCGTATTCGTTGGCCAGATGCGCCAGCTCCTCCTCGCCCGGGAAAACCGCGCCGAAGGCAACCCCCTGCTTCAGCACCTTCGCGTAGGTGCCTCCGCCGGTGGACATGGCTTCCCCTTTCAGTCCGCTTTCCTCCTCATAGGCAGCCAGCAGGCTGGAAACCAGCTCGCTGTCCGCCGGCACGTGATGGGGCGCCTTCCGGGTGCTGACCCGCACCTCGATTCCCGGCAGATGCGCCCGACAGGCTTCCATCAGCTGCTCCTGGTCCGCCTCCACGGGGCACCGGAAATCCAGCGTGGCAAACCACGCTCCGCTCTCCAGCCGCAGGATTCCCATATTGTTCGTCAGCGCCCCGGAAACCGCGTCCGCGCAGGCGCATCCCAGGCTCTTTCCGTCGCTTTCCAGTCCCACCGCGTCCGCCAGGACAGCGATGCCTCCCCTGGCTCCCAGCGCTTTCAGAAGCTTCAGCATCATGCCGATTGCGCTGCGCTTTCCCTCCGGATAGGCGCTGTGCCCGGGAATGCCGACCGCCGTCACCCATACGCCTTCCGCTTTCCCCTCTGCCCGATAATCCAGGCCGGTCTCAGACGCATAGCCGCGAACCTTTTCCGCCAGTTCCTCTCCCCCGGCCAGCAGGGCGCGGCTTTCTCCCGCGATGACGTTGGTGCGCTCTCCCGTGGACAGCTGCAGGATCTGAAGCCCGTCCTTTTCCGCGGGGAACCGCAGCTCGAAGCCCAGCATTCCCTTTTCTGTATTGATCAGGGGAAAGGACGCGTCCGGGCTGAAGCCAATCTCAGGCATGGCTGCGTGAGCACTGTAATAGCGCATGCATTCCCACCCGCATTCCTCGTCTCCGCCCATGATCAGGCGAATGCTGCGCTTCAGGGGAATGCCAGCCTCCTTCAGTGCCTTCATGGCATACATGGCCGCCAGGGTCGGGCCCTTGTCGTCATTGCTCCCCCGGCCGTAAATTTTCCCGTCCGCGATCTCCGCGCCGAAAGGATCCCGTTCCCATCCGTCTCCGACAGGAACCACGTCCAGATGTCCCAGGACCCCCAGCACATCCTCCCTGTCTCCCAGCGTCGCATCGCAGGCATATCCGTCAAACGCCCGGACCGAAAAGCCCATTTCCTCCGCCGTCTTCATGGCCAGCTTCATCATCCGGCCGATCTCCGTTCCGAAGGGGGCTCCCTCCGCCGGATCCCCCTTCACGGAAGGAACCCGGATCCATTCCTGCAGCTTTGCAACAAATTCATCCCGATAGCTGTCGATCAGCGTACCCAGCCTTTTGTCCATCCTCTGTCCTCTCTTTTCCGCCTCAGAACTCGTTGCGGTAGTCCCGGCTCTTCTTCTTCGGCGCATCCGGATCGATAAACTCAATCTCCATTCTCTGGAAGTTCACCGGCTCAAAAAAAGCATCCGGCAGGAAGCGGGTCATGCCGAATTCCTCCCATTCCCGCTGGTTCTTCTCCAGCCAGACCGGTTCCGGCAGATCCAGGTCATGGCAGGCTTCCAGCAGCGCGTCCCTCGGATTCTCCCGGGTACAGGCAACCGTAGCCTGACGCTCGATCCGATGGCTTACCACGGTCTTCACCCACAGGCTTGCCGCCATGCTGATCCCTCCCTCCGGGGCTCTGCCCCGCTCCGGCCTTCTCTCTCCGCGGATTTCCGCCGCTCATTATCTCATGATTGCTCCCTGGGCGCAAGTCCTTCTTTGACCGCCTCCGCGGTTTTCCGGGTCATGCCCTTCACCGCCGCAATCTCTTCCACGCTGGCTTCCCGAATGTTTTTCAGGCTTCCGAAGGCCTTCAGCAGCGCTTTTCTCCGCTCCGGTCCGATGCCCGGAATCTCTTCCAGCTGGCTGTGGGTGAATGCCCTGGCCCGCAGTACCCGGTGATGGATAATGCCGAAGCGGTGGGCTTCATTCCGGATCCGCTGCACCAGCTGCAGCTCCGGGGTGTGATGATCCAGCCGGATCGGTTCCTCCGCTCCGGGCAGCCAGATTTCTTCTTCCTTTTCCGCCAGGCCGAACATGGCCGGAGGGGTCACTCCCAGCTCCCGCAGCGCCTCCATGGCAAAGCGCAGCTGCTGCGGGCCGCCGTCGATCAGGATCAGCTCCGGCAGGTCCGTGAATTTTCCTTCCTCCGCGCCTTCCTCCAGCTCCCGGAGGGCATGGGCGTACCTCCGTCCCAGCACCTCCTTCAGGGATGCAAAGTCGTTGGCTCCTTCCACGGTCCGGACCCGGAACCGCCGATATTCTTTTTTGGCCGGCACGCCATCGATGAACACGACCATGGACGCCACGCTCTGCTGCCCCTGGGTGTTTGAAATATCATACCCTTCAATCCGCCGGGGATAAACCTCCATCCCCAGAATCCTGCCCAGATTCCGGGCTGCGCCCGTGGTGCGCTCCTCCTGGATGGTCCGCCTTGCGTTCCGCTTCTTCAGCGCGTCCTCCGCGTTTTTGACCGCCAGCAGAACCAGCTCATGCTTCTCTCCTCGCCGGGGAATCCGGACGCTGACCGCAGCCCCCTTCTTCTCCCGCAGCCATCCTTCCAGCTGCCCGTCCATGCCTTCCGGCAGAGTCTGGCAGAGGATGTTCCGTGGAATCAGCGCGGATTCCTCATAGTACTGCGTCATGAAACCGGAGATCACCTCGCCCGCGTCCTCGGCCCCTTCCCGGGGCAGCAGGAAGTGGTCTCCGCCGATCATCCGCCCGCCCCGCACGTACAGAATCTGGATCATCGCATCCAGGCCGTCCTGGGCCAGGGCAATCAGATCCTGCTCCCTTCCGTCCGTCCGCAGGGCGATCTGCCGTTCCATCAGTCCTTCCACATCCCGGATTTTGTCCCGGATCTGCGCGGCCCGTTCATATCGCATGGCAGCCGCCGCCTCGTTCATTTCCCGCTTCAGTTGGTCCGCCACCGGCTTGTAATCCCCCTCCAGAAAGTGGATTACGCCGTTCATCATCCCACTGTATTCCGCCTCTGTGCATTTGCCCGCGCAGGGAGCCATGCACTTGCGGATATCATAGTTGACGCAGGGCCTTCTGGGTGTTTTCAGCGGAAGCTGCTGCCGGCAGGTCCGCAGCGGAAATACGCCCCGGACCGCCTCAATGACCTGCTTCACGGCGCTGGCGCCGATATAGGGGCCAAAATATCTGGCGCCGTCCTTTTCCATGCGCCGGGTAATCTCCAGCCGGGGAAACGGCTCCTTCAGGTTGACCTTCAGATAGGGATAATGCTTGTCATCCTTGAGCAGAATGTTGTAGTAGGGCTTATGCAGCTTGATCAGATTGCATTCCAGAATCAGCGCTTCCAGATTGGTTTCACACAGCAGGATTTCAAAATCGTCAATATGGCTGATCATGGCAGCCACCTTGGGTGTATGCGCCGTATCGCGAAAATAGCTGCGAACCCGGTTTTTCAGGTTCACAGCCTTTCCGACATAAATAATCGTTCCCCCCGCGTCCTTCATCAGGTAGCACCCGGGGGAATCCGGCAGCATCCGGATCTTCTCCTCCAGCTTTTCTCCCCAGTTGATCAATGTGGGTTTCTCATCCTTTCCGGCCGGTTCCGTCCGCGGTCTGCCCTGCCGTTACTTCAGGCTGTTAATCTGCAGCAGCAGCGCATCCAGCGCGTTCTGCAGATTGGTCTGATATTCACCGGTGTCCATCCCGGTTGTCAGAAAGCTCAGATAATTGTCAATGCTGTTCTGCAGCGAAGTCAGCTCCTCCTCGGGCAGAAGCCGCCCCGAAGCGCCCTCCATCCCGATTCCGACCCCGTTCATGGTGATAATGGCATAGATATTGCTCCGGATCTGGGCCAGAATCGCCGCGGAGCTGGCTCCTGCGTTCCGGCTCAGGGATGTGGCCAGCCGGGCGGCTGTCGCGATTTCATTCTGCATCCGCTGAATCAGCAGCCCGCGCATCCCGGATCTGCTCTGCACAGCCGGCATCATCAGAACGATCGCCGCAACCAGCGCGGCTGCCAGCACCAGAATGACCAGATTCTTGATCCGGTTTCGCCGCATCTGGGAAACCGGCATACTCATCTCGTTGACATCTGAATACCTGCGATACAAGGCTTCCGCCCCCTTTCGCTCACATTCTATCACATTCCCACCGGAATATCAAAAATTTTCCCTTTTCTACCCACTTCTTGCGGATATTTCCTGTAAATTCTTTCTGCTTATCCCACTTTTCCTGTTATTTCTCCGATGTTTTCCTGTTTTTCTTTTCGAGGGCTTTGTTCATGAATTTGTCATTCTGCACGACAAAGCGCTCATGCGTCCCTTCTCCAATGACTCCGCACTCATCCCGGACTTCCACGTGAAATACCACCCGTCTCCGGTCAATCAGGATTGTTTCCGTCTCGCATACCACCATCATTCCCACCGGAGTGGCAGAAATATGGTTTAAATCGACTTTTGTCCCCACCGTGCCTTCTCCCGGCTCCAGATATTCACGCAGGCTTCTCCACGCGGTTTCCTCCGTCAGCGCAATCATCGCCGGCGTGGCGAATACCTCCAGCTCGCCGCTGCCCATCATCCTGGCTGTTTTTTCTTCGGTAACCCGGATTTCCATCCGGCCCCTGATTCCCTGCTTCAGCATTTTCTCGTCCACCCCATTTTCTTCGCCGGATCGCATGCCCGCAGGCATGGATTCTTCCGTATAATGTAGCTCACGGCCGCTGTCCCGTCAAGTGTTCCGGCAGGCCGCTCCGGGAGCCGTTTTTCTCCTTGCAATCCGGAAGTGGAAATTGTATGATATCCCCGAATCGGATCCGGCTCTCCGGTGCTTTCGCTGAACCGGACTGTATTCCATTCCAAAAAACAGGCAGCCCCGGCCTCCTGCACAGTGTCCGGCCGGAGGGCGAAAGGAGTTTCCATGGATATTCAGTATCTGCTTGCGCTTCAGGATTTCAGAAGCAGCATCGGGGATGCCCTGACTCCTTTTATGGAGTTCGTTTCCAGCTTCGCTGTCGACTATCTGATTCTGGTTCCGATTTTTCTATACTGGTGGTGGGACAAGCGAAAGGGACTTTATACCCTGGTGTCCTATTATTTCTGCATGCTGCTGACGCCCCTGACCAAGCTGACAGCCTGCGTCTACCGTCCCTGGATCCGGGACAGCCGGATTCTGCCCGCGGGCGATGCCATCCGCACCGCAACGGGCTACTCCTTCCCCAGCGGCCACACGTCCACAGCCGGCCCGCTGGCCGGCGGCACGGCTGTCACTCTGTGGGGCAGCAAGCGCACCCGCTGGCTGTCCGTTCTGTTCGCCTTCTTTGTTTTCCTGACTGCGTTTTCCCGGAACTATCTGGGCGTCCATACGCCCCAGGATGTCTTTGTGGCAATTTGTCTGTCCGTGCTCAGTCTGATCCTGACCGCGAAGCTCATTGACTATCTGGTCCGGAATCCCGAAAAGGAGGACTGGTTCCTGCTCGGCGGTTTTCTCGTCTGCTGGGCCGGAATCCTGTATATCACCGTCAAATCCTATCCGGTGGACATGAGCGCCGAGGGCAAGCTGATCGTGGATCCCCAGAAGATGATGAACGACGGCTACGGCGACATCGGAAAGGTAATCGGTTTTATCATTGCACGCTTCGTTGAAAAAAGATGGATTCGTTTCCAGCCCCTGAAAAAGGACTGGAAGAGCCTGATCGTCTGCCTGCTCGGACTGATTCCCGTCGTGCTGCTCAAGACCTTCCTGAGCCCTGTAATGACCGCCTGGCTTGGCTCCCACTGGGGCAAGCTGCTGTTCTCCGTGATCTTCACCTTCTTTTACATCGCGCTGTTCCCGCTGGTCCTGAAGCTGGCCGGCCGCTGGCAGAAGTAAGGAATTCCGGCTGCGCGGGCAATGCTTTCACTTCCGCAGCAGCTTTCCTTTCCAGTCCGCGGTCAGGCCGCTCCGGGTCCGGAAATGAATCTGCACCTTTCCGGGCGTTTCTCCGGCCCGGGCATAAACCGTCAGGGTTCCTTCCCGGGTCAGCCTGCTGTTTTCAGAATACGGCGTCAGATCATCCGGACTCCCGTTTTCCATGCCCAGCAGCGTCAGATCTCCTTCCGCCTGTGCCGTGACAGTCTCGTCCCGGGCCGGATTCCCCGCTGCGTCCCGCAGTGCCACTTCGATCTGTATCACGTCCCGGCCGTCGGCGCGGAGGACGTCCGCATCCGAAACAGCCTCCATCCGCTTCGCGGGCCCGGGGGTTGCCAGGCGGTCAGATGCTTCTCCGGCCCTGACCTCCAGCACGCCTTCCTCATAGTCCAGCTCCCATACCGCCCGATACCCGTTTTCCCTGTCTGGCTTCCGCTTTCCGAGACTTCTTCCGTTCAGGAAAAGCTCCGCCTCCGGCTGTCTTGTATAGCAGGAGGCCCTTTTTCGTTCTCCCGGCTTGCCTTCCCACCGGAAGCACTCCGCCCAGGCGCCCCGGTCCTCTTCCCCCGCTTCGCTCACCGCCAGGCGGACGCCCGTGTCCTCCGTCCACAGCACCCTGCGCTGGGCATACTGCGGCTTTTCCTTTCCGCGCAGGTCCAGCGCGCCGGCCCGGCTGATCCGGATCGGCCACCCGGGGCATTCACCCAGGAAGTCGATGCCCGTCCACAGGAACTGGCCGGAAATATACGCCCGGTCCTCCACACACCGCCAGGCCGCCGGATCGTGGCTGTTCTCGCTGCCGAGGAGCACCCGTCCGGGGTATGTCCGGTGATCCTCCTCATAGAACTGCTCCCGGTAATTGTATCCGGACAGATCCAGCACATCGGCAAACCTGGTCCGGTTGCTCAGCTCGGGAAAGCTCAGCGCGCTGAGCACCGGGCGGGTACGATCCAGCCGGTGGACGGTCTCCGTCAGCTCCTTCGCCACCGCGGTCAGCCGGCCCGCATCCGGTTTCCGGACGTCATACAGCCTTTCCGCCAGCGGTTTGTTGGCGTCATTATTTCCCAGCACCTCCCGGAACAGCGGTGTAACATAGGGATCATTGGGGTAATCGATCTCATTTCCGATGCTCCAGAGAATCACGCAGGGATGATTCCGGTCCCGCAGCACCATGCTCTCCAGATCCGTCCGATGCCACTGCGGAAAGTCCTCTCCGTATCCGAAGTGCTTCGGCGGATACACGTTGTGTCCCTGCCACCATTTGTTCTTGATGCCTTCCCATTCGTCAAAGGCTTCATCCATCACCAGGAAGCCCATCTCATCGCACAGATCCAGCAGATCGGGATCCGGCGGATTGTGCGCGGTCCGGATTGCGTTGCAGCCCATGCGCTTCAGCTTTTCCAGCCGGTGCTTCCAGACCGTTTTCGGCACGGCGGCGCCCAGGCATCCCGCGTCATGATGCACGCAGACACCTTTGATCTTCCTGCTTTGTCCGTTCAGGAAGAAGCCCTGATCCGCGTCAAAGCGGATCGTCCGGATTCCGAAGGGGAATTCATAACGGTCCCGGGGCTTTCCGTCCCGCAGCGCTTCCAGGCGCAGCGTATAGAGGTAGGGAGATTCCGGGCTCCAGCAGCGGGGTTCCGGAATCTTCAGTATGGTCTCTCCCCGCTCCTTCCGCTCCGTTTTTCGGGCTGCCGTTCGTCCTTCCCGGTCCAGCAGCACCGCCCGCACCGCGTCAGCGCCCTCCGCGGCAAAGCAGACGCGGATTCCGGCCTCCGTTTCTCCCAGGAACGCAGTCGAAGCAAAGCATCCGTCTTCCTGCAAATGCGGGGAATCCGTCAGCGTCAGCGTCACGTGCCGGTCGATCCCGCTGCCGGTATACCATCTTGAATCCGCGGTTTCCTCATGCTCCGCCCGAACGGCGATCAGGTTCTCCCCCGCCCGGATGAAGGGGCTGAGGTCAAAGGAAAAGCTGGTGTATCCGTAGGCATGCTGGCCCAGATAGTTGCTGTTGATCCAGACCCGGGCATGCTTATAGACTCCCTGAAAGGTCAGGATGACCCGCTTCCCTGCGTCTTCTTCCGTCAGCAGAAAGCGCTTCCGGTACCATCCAATGCCTCCCGGCAGGTATCCGGTGCCGCTGGAATGGCACCGGTCAAAGGGATGCTCCACCGCCCAGTCATGGGGCAGCGTCACCCTGCGCCAGGCCCGGTCGTCGTATCCCATGTAATAGGCGTCCGGGGCTTCCCCCAGGTGAAAGCGCCAGTCCAGATCCATATTCCTGATTTCTCTCATCCGCCGTTCCCTCCCGGATTATTCATATTGCTTCGCTTCCTCACCGCTCCTGCGCGGAGGGGAAGCATAAAAGAGGGGGATGCCCTCGGGCCGCATTGCAGCCTTTCCGGCACCCCCCGGAACTTTTTTCTTCAGCCGTACAGAGAATGAATTACTTCTTGTACACGGCATCCAGCTGGCTCTGGATCTCGGCCATCACCATTTCGATGCCCGCATCCTGCAGCGCCTGCCGGAACGTGGCCACCAGCGCTTCCGGATCATCGTTCATGCCGAAGACGATCTGGGGCATATAGGTGTTGTACACATTGCTCAGGTTGTCCATGAACACGCCCACATTGGAGTTGTCATAGATGTACTGGCCATAGGGATAGTCGATCTTCACGCTGTCATAGACCGCGTACATGGCATCGATGGCATCCCAGTCCAGCTGCGCGTTCTTGTATTCCAGATTGTCGTTCCGGCCCCACCAGAAGTTGAAGGAAACGCCGTCGGTGCTGTCTTCAAAGCCTTCCGGACGGGAGAACTTGCCGTCTTCCACGGTGTACATCTCGCCTTCGAAGCCATACTGCATCAGGTGATAGATTTCCGGATCATTCCGCATCAGGTCATAGACCATCAGGGCGCGTTCCGGATGCTTGCTCTGGGCCGCCACAGCCATGGCGCCGTGCGTGATATTCAGGGCAATCAGGTTGCTCTGCTCCTCGCCGAACCAGAAGAAGCCGAGGTCGGAGCCGGGCTGCTTGCGCTCCATGGTGGTGCGCTCGCTGGTCCAGGTCTGGGTGTGATGCTGATGGGCGCCGGTCTTGCCCTCTTCCATTTCGGTGACCACGTCGCCGGTGTAGTTCAGCACGTCAGCGCGCCAGTAGCCGGCGTCGGCCCACTTCTTCATTTCCTTGGCGAAGTTGACCAGCTCGTCGCCTTCCAGATAGTAGCGGCTCAGGGTGTAGGGGTTATCCTTGCTCTCGCCGTAGAAGATGGCAACCGGGAAGCCTTCGATGGCGATGTTGCCGGTATGGGAGGTCTGCCAGCCGCCGGCCATCTGGGGGCTGTAGGAAGAGCCGTTGCCGTTGGCATCCCACGGGATGACGTCCGGCTTGTTGTCCTTGATATACTGGAAATACACAGCCAGATCCGCCCAGGAATGCACGCCGTTCTCCAGGCCGGCTTCCCTGGCCCAGTCGCCGCGGTACATGAAGCCGTGGTTGGTCCACTGCGCATAGTTGTCTTCCGGCATCAGATAAATCTCGCCGTTGTACTTGCACAGATCCCAGTGCGCCGCGGAAACGCTTTCCCAGGTCTTGGGCGCATAGGTCTTCAGCATGTCTTCGCTCAGGGGCAGGAAGGCGCCCTTCTGGCTGTTGGGCCAGGCGTCCAGCCAGTCCGTGGCGGTACCGATCAGGTCGATATCACCGCTCTGGGTAGCCAGCGCCAGGTTGTACTGGGT
>ODAI014785317.1_pt1 | contig 18351 bp, 17 predicted proteins | sample 1539321 | NCBI WGS metagenome assembly ODAI01 (sample SAMN02144231, study PRJEB22623) | gut metagenome | biome: sheep rumen | host: Ovis aries | place: New Zealand | reverse complement strand
TTTTTTACGTTCTAATTCTTGCCAAAATGGGTGTGTCTTAATTTTATCAAAGTGTCTGCAATTCTTTTTTAAACATTTCATATTCTCAATATTAGATTTAGTTAAGTAGCACTCGTGATACTCACAATAACCCATACACTTGCTCTTTTTAGCGTAGTCTTTAAATGCTACCTCAACTAGTGGCTCTCTAGTCATTCTTGCCATTTATATAGCACTCCATAATATCTCGTTCTTTGCCAAACACTAATCTAAATTGACCATTTTGTTCTAATCTCTTTTTGATAGCGTGTAATGATTTTAATGATTTAAAGATGCTATCAAATCTTCTTGATAAGTATTCATTACATTCTTCTTCATTACCAATTTTATAACCACGCTTGTTAGATACAATACACTTTTGCATATTCTCCCAATCATTGATGGCTCTAATATCTATTTCAATATCAGTGTTGTGTCTATTAGAGTTTTCATTATACTTGTAGTATTGTGGTAATGCTTCACATATTTCTTTCTTACTAATATATTTACCATCAGCGTAATTCTCTTTTAAAAACTTGTATAACTCGTGTTGTCTTGTATTCATAATTATTTCTCCTCTAATGGATCATATTCTTTTTTACCACTTATTCTAATTGCAGTATGTGGCTTTGGACTAAATGGTTCGGTATTAATTTCTCCATCTGCAACTCCAATACCATCATACACTAAACCTGTGTATCTTTCGTTGTCTTTTTCGGCTTTAACCTCATACACATTTTCGATACCATACTTTTCTTTAAAATACTTAATTTGTTCTTCTTTTGTCATTTTATTTTACCTCGTTTCTTTCTTTTGACACCTTTATTCTACACTTTAATTATGTGATGATTATGTGAAAATTGTAAAAGAATATGTTTTGTATAATGTAATAATTTTACACCACTAGTGTATAAAAAATACACCACTATTTTTATAAAATATTACATATGTAGTATCAAATAATACTCTAACATCAATTTTAAGAGCCATTTTATAGGGGTAGAATGAGTTTTTAACATAAAATGATATAAATTATCAAGACAAAAGAAAAAACCCAACTAATTGGAGTAGTTGAGTTCTTCCGAATTAAAATGAAATTGAATGAATGTGCGTGTGTATGCAATAGGAGAATACAATGAAAGGAAGATATAAAGCGTTAACCTATTACATCACACTTTTATTATACATCATTATGTTCTATTTGCAAGGATTCATTTTCTTCTTGTTTAACATAAGTGTATGTATTAATATCAATATGCTTATCTTCTAATAGCCATACAAAGAAACGTTCTATAAAATTACATAATGCTATATAGAAATCAGTTTTAAATATTTTCATAGATTTTTCTCCTGCACTATATGAAAATACGGCAGTTGAAACAATACTAGTTAGATACATTAACATTTTAGCTAAATCAGCAATAGTAAATCCATCTTTTTTAGATAAGCCAATATATGCTAACACTAAACCAATGATTATTGCAGTAATAATCTTTGTTGTATTAGTGATATACTTAAATCTTTTACTCCCGTCTACAATAGCTTTACTAGAATCAGTTTCTTTAGCACTTAAAATTGTGTCTGGGAAGTTATAACCAATAGGCAATTCTTTAAACAATAATTTGATAAGCACTTTACGTTTATATTTAGATAGAAAATATTTCTTTTCTTCTTTTGCATCTATGTATAAGTATTCATTTCTTTTTATATCTTTATGTGAGTAATTATCTCTAAAATAGTCTAGTATCTCTGGTGTTATTTCAAGATAGCCACAATGTGTTTCAATATATGATTTTTTACGAGTATCAAAATCAACTTTACAATATTCGTTTAAATTGAATATTTGTCTTTTGGTATTAATCAATTCGGCTTTATTATTATATGCTTGATTGTTAGCAATATATCTAGCATCTCTTTGTCCGTTTAACTCTCCATCTGGAAAATATACAAAATGTATAATTATTGTAACAACTGTTAAGATGATGAAATCAATCCAACTAATCTCATCTCTAAAGTATGTTTGAACCAATAAATACAATGACAATACGGCAATGACAAGCGTAGTAAATGAAATAGTTCTAATACGAATGACTAAACCTTTATTATTTTTTATAGTTTTCTCCATTTTCTCTCTCCATTATTATTTAGTATATTTCTTTGTTAGTTTATCATATTGCCACTTTTCATAGGCAGGTTTCTTTAATACGTTAAATACACTACCACCACCAAGAAAAGCCAATGTAAAGCCAAGACACCCATTTAAAGCGTGTAATTCAACCTCACTAAAATATGTTACGGCATAGATACAAATAAATGGCAACATTAACATTAATCGTGAATAAATATTTTGTTGCATTTTTAATTTATCTATATCATCACTAATACCATTTTTAACATCAACATTATCAGCTTTAGCAAGTTGTTGTAATAACATATCTAGTTTATCTCTATAATGTTTTTCAAATACGGCTTTAGCAACAAACAACAAACCAATGATAATAATGATACCACTTAATGTTATTTTATATTTATCAGTATTCTCGGAAACATAATTAAATACAACAACTGCAAGTGGTCCACCAAACGTTAAAGCAAAGTCTAATATACTAAAAGTAAAGTATTTAGATTTATTTGACATATTACCACCTACCTAACGTTAGATGTCTTATTTAATTGCTTCATTTGTTTCTTTGTTAGTTTATCTTCGATTAATGGTTTGGCAATAATTTCAGTATTAGTAATTGTTTCTTTTGTTGTTTTAGCATCTTCAATAGCTAGATGTAGGTCATCTTTAATTTCTTGTGGAACGGCAATACTAGAATCAAAGTATGCAGCCAACTTACCAAAACAATCAATTAATTTTGTTGTCTTATCTAGTAATTCTTTTTGTGTATTCTCTAAATAAGTTTCAACCTGTCTAGTGATTTTTTGTAGTTCATCTGCTACTAGTGGTTGTAATTCAACATTAATTGATAATTCTTTAATACGTTCCATACTAGTATCAACAGTTTTATCAATCATATCTCCAATAGAAATCTTATTAATGAATTTCTTAATGCTACCACTAAAGAAAGCATAGAAGAAACACGAAACAATACCACCGATAGTAATACCACTTACATATGGTGCTATCTTATCCCAAAGTGCTTGTAAATCTTGTAAAATATCTAAAAACATAATCTTAACCCCTTTCTATTTTTAATGGCATTCTTGTAATTGGATCTAAAATAGTTTGAGTTTTTTCATCATACTCAAAACAAACTTTACCAATTCCACTACATTTGTTAGTTTGCTTATCACGATATTTGCACTCTAAACAATGTGTAGTATTCTTAATTTTTTTCTTTTCAATATTAAATAACATACCATCACTCCTTTGTTTTAATTATAATCTACTAAATTGTAAAATACAATAATCTATTGTATAATGGTGTTAGCAAGTATTACTCTCTCCAGATTTCCATTAATACTTGTGTTGAGCCTAGTTTTTAGGCTCTTTTTTTGCGTATGTTGAAAAAATTATGTTAAAAAGTGTATAAAAAAATACATTTCACGCAAGAATAAATTGCATAAAAGAAAAAAGACAAGTATTTCTACTTGCCCTTTCTCTGCATAATTTTATCTAATAGGAGTTTACAAATGTTAGATGATTTCATCTACATCTATATTGTATCACTTATTCTTAAAGTGTTCAACCTGTTTTAATCTTTTTTCGGCTTGTTGCTTTGTAAGATTAGGCTTAGATAAGTTCTTACCCTTTTCGGATTTAACTTGATACCCTTGTTTTGTTTTAACTATCATATTTATTCCTCTAATCCTAGAATACGCTTTGCTTCGAGTTTATCTGTTGCACCGAAAATTTTTATCATAGATATTCACCCCATTTATTACTTTTCTTAAATTTTATAATAAATTAATTATTTTTATATCTTTATACCTACTTTAAAATGCTAGTAAACTAATTCAAATCGTTCCAACTTGCACCATTATAAATTTTAACAGTGCCATTTACAGTTTTAATAATATCGCCTTTTACTGCTTCGGCTACTGTTGTCACATCTACAGGTGTATCACTTTCTAATCTACCTCTTGAGGCTTGGTATCTAAACCTAATAGGCAATTTTTCAGAACAATTTTTAATAATCAAATGCGAGCCACTATATTGGAAAATGTCGTATTCTTCATTGTCATTTACAAATGATACATTATCTAAAACAAATTTTGAGCCACTATCAATTACAAAACCTTTATTAAACTTACTATTTCTAATAGTATAATCACCTTTAATATTTTCTGCGTCTTGAAAAAAATAAAATGTTGAATTATCAATAGCAATATTAAGTATATGTGGGTAGTTAGCAGGTAATACTGTCGGGTATAAAGACCTATTCCATTCATCACCCAAGTCAACTTCTTCTACTAATCTATTAGCTGACCTAACGTTTCTAAACGAAATATTAGTGACATTTGTTTGATAACTTTCCCCAATTTTCATTAACTTCCAATAAAATCCACTTGTATCTTGTTGAACACCACTAAATGTAGTAATTGATGGTTGTGTTCTTGAAGTATAATGTGTTCCACTTTGGTCTATTCCAACTGCACGATAAACATTTCCATTAGCAACTACTCTATCACCACGTTGTATGTCCATACCATCAAACCAATCAACATACGCACCTACTAGCATTAAAAATCTACCATTACCTTTTACAATACAATTTTCAATGCTTCCATTATATAATGTTCCATCAACACAATTAGAACTGTCCCAATCGGAAGAATTTAAAGCAATAACATCATCTACTGTATTAAGCAAACATTCTTTAATTACAAAGTTATTACCATCTGACAAATGTATGGCGTCTTTATTACCCTCGATAGTAGCGTGGTCTATTACTAAATTTTCAAAACTATTAATATGAATAGCATATTGTAATGTTCCTAAATCATACATTTGAAAATTAGATATAATAACATCTCTTACACATATTAATCCAATAAATCCCCTTAAACCATATAGTGGGCTTTGTATATCATATAATTTATCGTGGTTATTATTTTTAATACTTAAACCATCTAAAATAATATGATTATTATATCTACGTTCACTAGCACCCTCGTTTAAAAACATATTAACAAAGCTATTTGTTTCTTTAATCAACGATACACCTTTAGCACATATCAACTCTGTATTATCATAAAGCAATATAGTATCGTTGATTAAATAATCACCTGCTTGTGAAATTACTACAGTTTTATTACCACCATATAATGCGTTATTCAATGCTTGGGCATTTAATGTTCCATTATTTCTAGCACTAAATCCAAAATCTGACGCGTCAATAAAACTATTTTTAGTCGTATATATAGCACCTTTTACAACTGAATTCCAACAAAATGCAACGTGTGTAGTTCCCTCGTATGGGCTAACCGAAGTAGTCCAAGAATAACCTTGATATAGATTTCCTTTATAAAATAAAGTTTCACAATCACTTATATTTACTTGTGCATTTGGTTTATATAAAACTTTTGATGTTCTAGTTCTACCATTATATGCAACACTATTACCTGTGCTATCATCATACGTTTCATTAGGTATAATAGTTAAAATTGGTGTATCATTTCTAATTTCACTTGCTAACTTTTCCCAAGTAATACTTCCATCAGGTATTTGTGTTGCTTGATATACACCACCGTCTGCATATTGAGTTCCATTCCAATAATACCAATGCCCTGTATCAGAGCCTACCCAAACACCCTGATTGCTTGTTTTGGCTAAAATATTTGTTGAAGTATCTTCTCCAACATAAGCAGGACCATAAACATTGTCTAATTTAACTTTAGAAGCCTTATCAAATAAAACATTATTGTTTAAATCCCTAATTTCATTAACCTTAACTTTATCAGCAGTAATAACTTGTGTATTGTTTGTTAGATCGGCTTTAGCATTTAGTAAACCATTAACACTTTCTTGTGTATAGATACCATTTTTACCACAAACAAAATACCACTTATCGTTATCTTCATCATATAATAGTTTGATATTATAATTTGTAATTTGTTGTGTATTATCATCATATTCGGCATAATCGAATGAATATATCTTATTAGTATTATCAGCAGAATTTAGCCTTAATAATGTAGTTTGTGGATAATCATTTACAATACCAACACTATTAAAATCAACAATACATACTTTGTTAAATAGCATATCAATATATTCACTTGAAACATAATACTTATCTTCAACGCTATCATATTCAATATCTTCATTTCTAGTATCGTATAAGCCAATATCATCTTCGCTTACAATATCAAAATACATATTACCATTTCCATCATCTAAAGATGTAGCAACAAAATTAAATACTTCATTAACATTTATAAATTGGAATAAATTACCAACATAACTATCATTATAAAACTTTTTATTAATTGAGTAGCCAACACTTACACCATTAATTTGAATGTCAAAATAGCAATTCTTTGGTATGTTAATCCAACTAACACCAACAGGTAAATGTAAGATAAATTGATGTTGTGTTTTATCTAATAATGCTAAATTACCTAAATCGGCAATTAACAAATTGATTGCACCACTAGTATCTAGTGTTAAAGTCTTTTCGTGAACGATTATACCTTGATTAGATGTTGCTATTGTATAAGCATCAGTTGAAAAACTAAATGTAGACCAAGTCCCTGTTGTAGAATAAATAGTTAAATCATTAGTAACACTAGATGATGTATTACAAATTAATTCAAATATAAACCAATCTCCATCTACATTGATACCAACGTTATCTAATCTATTAAAGTAATCACTAATAGTTATAGTATGTCTATTAGTATCAAAATCAAATCTATCAGTTGTAGCACTTGCAACTAATGTATCAGTGTTAGTAGTATGGTCGTGATATGTAATATTTAATGTAAATCCAACATCAGTAATATTATTTGTAAATGCAATATCAAATATAGCAGTAAAACTATTCTTACTAGATAATTGATACTTATAATATTCGTTTGAATGTAATACAGGAGTAATAATAGTGTTATCTCCTAATGATAAGGCAACACTTCTATTAGTTAAAGTAGCAACTTCACTATCATTGTTAGAATACATATCAGTTGCAAATCCACCTGTAACACCAAACTTTAATTGATATACATCATTAAACTCTCTTGGTAGTGCATAGTTTTGAACGAATGATTTAGTAGCACCTAATTGGTTTGTCATAAACTTTTCATTAATAGTTTTAGGTGTTATTGCTCCTAATTCGGTCATATCATATACAGAATATAATGCTTTACCAACCATTGTATTACCATTAAGAATGTTGTTTATAGTTGTTGACATACCAAGTAAAGTAGTTCTAATACTAGCATAAGTATTATCACTTTGCTTAAAATAAATGTCTACAATTTTACCACCAACGATAGATGCTAAAATGTTGCTTGTTGTATCATTACCATAATTTCCTTGAACTAAACCTGCACTATCATTAGAAGCAAGTTCAATAGGTGGTATCTCATACCAAGTCCAATTATTAGGGTAATCCCAAATACATCTATATGTTTTATCAGTTGCACCACTAATAGTTTGAATCCAAATAGCAATATCTCCGTTTTGTAATGTGATACCTTGTGATGTAGCATAAGCGTTTAAATCAGTAGCATTTGGAGTAGCACTAGAAGTAATACTACCAATGTATCTAAATCCACTAATTGCTTGTTCCTCTAGTGTTGTTACTCTACCATCTAATGAAGTAATATCTCCTGTTTGAGTTCCGTTTATAGTATAGTTTTCATTTACTCTTAAATTAAGATAGTTTAATGCTTGAACAACATAATCAGTATAAGTTGAGCTACCATTAGCAATAGCAACGTGGATCAAACCATCTTCTTTATGTTGGAAATCTCCTAAAGCAGTTAAAATGGCATTTACATTAGCAATTAATGTAGATAAATCAGTATCAACCTCTTGTGGATTAGTTGCCATATTTAAAGATGGTTGTATATCTAAATTAAATGTAGCACTTGATACAATACCAATGATTTCAGTTGTATTGGGAGTAACACTTATATCAGTTCTATAAGAAATAACATTTAAAGCATATTGTTGTGTTCCACTATACAATGTAAATTCTTTTGGCATTTTACGTTCGAATATAGCATATTGCTTGTGATTAATATCTACATAATAACGTAATGTGCCATCAGCCTTTCTAACAGGCGTAAAGTAATAAGTTGTTCCTAGTTTTTGACTAGCATTAGCAAGTGTGTAATACATAGCCATAGTAACATTATTACCATAAACATATGTTTCAGTATTGGTCATATTATCTAATAATTCTTTTGGCACATATACATTAATTAATGTGTCATTATAAGAATATTGATTAATTTGAAAACCAATACTTGATGATTGTATTGAACCATCATCATTTAAAATAAACTTAATTGTTTTCATTTGTGCTTCGCACCCCTTTCTTATTTTTATTTTAACATAAATAGAAAAAAATAAAACCACTATTTCTAGTGGTCTTAATTGTATAATTCATTGTATATATCATTAAGTTGGCTACGATTAGTTTTAGCACTATTATTATTATAAGCATCAAAGTAGAAATTAACTATCTTATCTGCAAGATTTAATATATCAGTAACGTTTCTACCAATAATAACTCTATAATTAGTTTGATTAATAGGATTAGCTCTTACAACTGCATAAGCCTTACATTCAGTTTTCTCTTGTGCCGTAAAATCATAATAATGGCTTTCAATATCGAAATACATATATCTAAATGGAACATCACTATCAACAACAGTTTTCATCATTGAACTAAACGAAAGTGTTTGAGATGAAACAATTATATTTTCTACATTAATTAAATCACAATCATACTTGCTTAACTCTTTATCTAGTAATACTATCTTTAAATCACTATTTGTTAGTTCTCTAATCCATAGTTTATTACCTAAAACAACTCTATCACTATCTAGTAATAATTGAATGTTATAGTTGAATGATAACTTTTCTCTATTATCTTTAGCAATAATATAACCATTGTAGTGTGATAAAATAGTATCTATTCCAGAAGAAGTATAACTAGCATTTCTAATATATTCAACTGCTTCATCATTAGAGCCACCAATAACTCTTTGATAGTTGTAATTAGTTCCTATATGATTATAAAGTTGTGTTTCAATATCAAATTGTGGTATATCTTTAATTTCGGCAGTTGATAATATACAATTTCTAATAAATAAGAAATCTACTAAATCAGCTCTACCATAAACATCTACATATCTTACAGGAACTTTTGTTTGATATGCTTGATTTTCCATATTGCTAAAATTGAAACCATTGAATATACAATTTACAATAGAGTATAGATTTAAACCCCATTTTAAATTGCTACCTGTTTGAATGGCTTTATCTCCTGCACTATAATTATCTTCCATATCCCACTCTAATGTTAAAGTATTCTTACTTGAATATGCAACAAGTGGTGTAAATGTTTGATATGTTTGGTCATTACTTTCTATATCATAAGGACATTTCTTATCAATATCTCCTTTAAAGATTGTAATAACACCATCTGGTAAATATTGTGGAACACCAATACTCCATACTGCCGTAATTCCGTTTTGAGTTAAAACTTCTTGCGTTGCAATATGCTCACTAGAGTTTTTAGCACTAACCATAATATACTCATTAAACTTAATATCACGATTTATAATATTACGTTCACTGATTTCATAGAATCTAGGTTGTGATGGAATACCAATTATTTGAGATAATCTATTAAAGTCTTTTGTTAGTTCAACAGTTTCTTCAATATGCTCGGCATAATATACACGATTTACTTTAGAAACATAATATAAATCATCTTCTAATTGATATAAATCTCCCTCGTTCATAACTTTATTAATATCTTTAGACCAATTATGTAGACTATATGTAGAGTTTCCTGTTCTAATTAATTTACCATAAGCATTTAAACCAAAACTATCACTTGATATAATCTTATCTTGTTGTTGATTAAATTGTGTATGTAATGGATAACTATCATATTCTTTACTATTCAATAGATATTTTCTTAAATCTGGTCTTGTTATTGATACTCTAACATTATCTTTAACACGATAGAATATTTGAGCAGTATATGTATTAACATCAATATTATTTGGAGATACATTATATTCAGTAGCAATAATATTTTTAATAGAGTAAGCACATTCAACACCACTTGATTTAGGTGTAACAAATTGCATACCCTCAATAAATTGCTCTCCTAAATGATAATATATAGCTCTATTCTTACTAGGTATTTGTGTTTCACTATAATCTAGTGTTTTATAAATATTCCACTCGAAAGTGTATTTAGTAATATCTCTAATTACACCAGATGGATTAACTAAATTAAGTTTTATTATTTCTAGTATAGGGTATTTTGTTTTTAATTTAATAACATCATTGTAGATTAGATCATCATCACTATCACTTGTAAAATGCAAGTATTCGCTTACATAACTACCAAGATTGAAATAGTTTTCAACATAATTGTCTAACTCGGCAATATATTCTTGTGCGAACTTTGAATTAAATATAGTATTCTTCGTTTCTTCTATATTGTTTATGTTAGGTTTACCATATTGTAAGAATGATACTAAAAATCTACCTGTATGATTGTTGTTTTCATCTAATTCAAATGATACTTTAGGTTTAGCGTGAATGTATTTACCAATTTCACTAAATACTTCCCATAAGTTCTTACCTACGAAATCACTCTCTATTAATTGAGTTCTTTGCAATAATGTCTTATCGTTTTCACTAACAAAGAATGGTAAAGGTGTATCATAATAAGGAGTAAAACTTTGTTTTTTAATAGGGCATACTGCAAGTTGAGCTTTAGTAAATAAATAGTAAGCATCAATTTGAGTTCCTTGTTTAAATAATGGTATTTCTTGTTCATCTCTAGGGAAGTATTCAAACACAAATGATATTTCTAAAGGTAAGTCATCTTCTAATCTTGAAAAACTATGTTGTTGTGTTACACCAAAAACAGTTGTTTCTTGATATATTGACATAGGATTAGGTGTAGGGCTTCCACCCATTTTAGTAGTAGGAGTATAAGCCCATTCTTGTTGTTGTAAAGAATGTCTACGGAAATAAATAGTAAACTTATGATGCTCATCTTGATTAAAGTTAATTGTAATAGTTCTATTTTTTACTTTATTATCAACAACTGCATCATAAGAACCATAATCATTATAAGCAACAATTACTTGATTCATATTTTCATAATCTTGAATATATCTAAAATAAGTAGTATCTCCATAATAATTTCCACCACTAGTTCCGTTCCATCTTGATATTTCAGTGTGACCATCATCATCAATATATTTACTAGGATAAGCAGTATAAATAGTTTCAGTAGTTGTATCATTTGTTTTATCTTCATCTATAATAATACAATCAACAGGCAAATAGCCAAGAAAATCATAACTTCTAGTATCAGTAATTCCCTTTTCTACTTCAATTAAAGGAATGTTAAAAGTTAAATGGTTGGCAGTAGGATAAGAAACACCATCAATAACAAGCGGACTTCCATTACCATATAAATAATTTCGCTTAATACCTTTTAAATATGTTAAGTCGGCATCATATGTAGCAGTTGCTCTATTGTTTTCATCTAGTGTTCCAACAGGTGGATATATTCTAGGATATGTAAAACGATATTGATAAGCAAGTGCACGATACCAAGTAATAGCATCTATTTGAGTGGCACCAAAATTATAATTGCTTTCTGGATAGAATGATGGATTAGTATTAGCGTTTTGAATATTAGGTTCACAAGTGCTTTCTAAATCAAGAATAATAGCACTACTTTCTTCTAAATAAACATTTTGTAGTTTATATGTAACACTAATATTGTCAACGCTTCTTTGTTGAGCTATAATTGCAGGATTTACTAAAACTAGATTATGTGTAAATAGTTCTTCCGCCATATTAGGTTGTTCAACATCATCATCTTGTAAGCAATAATCATATACTTTATTGAATGAACCACTTTCTTCACTTTCTTCATCATAAAACTCTTGTGATATAGTTATTCTAAACATAGATGTAGGTGCAAACTCTTGTCTAAATGGTAATCCTACTAATTGAATAGACATAGTATCTAATGTATCATCTAAAGGTAGCGTTTGACCATAACCAATTTGAGCATATTTACTAAAATCATAATAATTATTAGGCATATTACCATCAGTTTGTCTTATTAAGTTGATATTAATTTTAAATCCTTTTAATTCCATTATCTCAACCTACCTGTCGTTAGATTTATATTTGCTCTACTTCTATTATACTCGATTTCGTTATCCATTTTAAATGTTTCTATCTTATATTCTCTTTCTCTATTTAAGTATTTATTAGTCTTTGAAATCATAGCCGTAGTAAAACCAATAGCCGTAGTAACAATACCTGCTACAAGACCACCACGAGAACCATACCAAGCCGACATAATAGTCGCAGTTGCAACATTACCTACATCTTGGAAAACTTCAACTTTTCTTCTAACTAAATCGGCATAGTTTTTATCTCCTGTTGTTCCTGCAATATCTCCAACGGCATAATTAAAACCTGCTTGTATTGTAGAAATACTTGCTGCTGCAATATGTGTAGCTGTAATAAACTTAACACGTTTACTCATACCTTTAGATTTGGCTTTAGCTTGAGTTTGATTTTCTTGTTCTTCTTTAGGTGAAGTATCGGCACCCTTTTCAGTTGAATCAGTAGTAGTAACACCCTCTCCTCGCACTATAACTGTTAGTGTTTGTTTCCCTTGTTGGTAAATCATAATAACACCTACTTTCCATAACGTGATAGTGATAAAGAAACATTAACGAAATCGGAGTTCTTCTTAACAATTTTATAATTAGTAACAACCATTTGTGTTGTCATAGTTTCATATGATAGCACACCATCATTGTAATATGGCACTTTTTCTCTTAACCATATAGGAATGTTTATGCTATCGGTAAAAGGCGTTGTATCGTTTGTAATTGATTTAATTTTACGATTAAGTGCTAATTGAAAACTATCTTTAGTAAATACCCAATATGTTATGGTTCTCACATAAGTAACACTAGATACAATAGTTCCAATAGCATAAGGTTTATTTGAGATAAGATTTTCTTTACCTGTAAATGCAATATTTTCATCATCATTAGTATAAACAAGTCTTTCCCAATTTGTGCTATCTAATGATATTTCAACTTGGCTATCATTACTTGATAGTGTTTGTTGCATAAATGCAATACCAAAATCAACACTAATAAATACACATTTACCAAGTGGTGTATTATCTGGTGCTTCTTCATAAGTTGTTTCTCCAAGCGTTGCATAGAAATCAACCTTTTCTCCATCAGCATTTAAGAAATAATGTATTTTACCTGCAATAGCAATTCTAATTTTAGCAAGGTGGCTTTCTAAAATATCGGCTTTATCTATTGGCATAACAAAAGTTATTTTAGCATTAGCACTACCCATATCAATATCTTCACTTGCAACAACATCTAATCCATTTAGTTCTACTTGTGCATAACTACTTTGAGTAAAACCTCTTGAATGAAGCCACATATCTAAATTAGGAAAATTGAAACCATCATAGCCATAATTCTCGTTTGGCTCTCCTCTTAAATCTTTTGTATATGTATAGAAATCAGTTTTTAAATAATCTTTTATTTCTACGTTTTGCTTTTCTTGTGTTGTTTCATTTATTACTATAATGCTATATTCTATACCCTCATAAATACTTTTAAATAAGTTCAACATATCAAAAGCAGTAATATCAGTTTTTGCCATTTATTAATACCTAACCTTTCTATCAAAATCACGCTTTAAGCTATCATAACCTCTTAAAACGTTTCTATTATTAACAATAAACGAATGCCTTTCCATACTAGGCTCTCTATATTCTTTAAAATCATCACTAAAATATATGTTTTCTACAATATTATTAATTAATGCTTGTTTTTGTTTATCGTTCATATATTTTATTTCTTCAAGGCTAGTAATTCTTAAATACAATTTTGGCTCTGATTTATCAATTTTATATCTATCACTTTTACGAATGTTTCTCATAACATCTTGTATTTCATTACGATAACTACCCAAAAGCGTTAAAGAGCCACTAGCACCCTTTAAAGTTGATAATACACCATCATACGCTTGTTGTATTGTAGCGTGTTTTCTTAACTCTCCTGTCATAATAAGTTCATTAGGAAAACTAAACCCAATATTCTTCATATATGGCATACCACCAATTCTGCAATACATAATTATTTCATCAATATCATATTTAAAACTAACACTAGTATAACCTTTTTTACTAGTAGAAATCTTTGCTTGTGGTAATACTCCCTTTAAATCTTGATTATGGAATAAATCACTTAAAGTGAATAATTTATTATACATAATACCACCTCTAAATCTTTAATCTAGTAAGTGTGCAAAAATATGTCTTAAATGGTTTTGGTAATCTAATAACTTTATATTGTGTTTCACTAACAAAGAATAATTCGTTCTCTATTTGGATTATATCATCATCTTTAATATTAACTTCATCATCAGTATACTTAATATCGAAACTCTTTGTATCGCTAATTAAACCTTTACCGATTTGTTGTTCATTTTCATTAATATCACTTATAATAGTATAATCAAAGTATCTATCTTTAATATATCTATTCTTTTGTCCTCTATAAACATTATTACTAGAAACGCTTATTATAGTTTCAGTTGCTTGGTCTTGAGTAATAGTAGTCCATACTAAATTAGTTGTATCATATTTAAAGTATTTATTACTATATTGATATGTATTACTACCATCAATAAGAATACCAACACCTGTTAACAAATCAGTATCGGCATCAACAAATTTTTCAGTATTTTTATCGAAAACATAGTTCTTATATACATCTCCACTTTGATAATAAAAATGTGGATTTGAATTAAAGTATTCGGCAATATCTATTATCTTTTTATAATGTAGTGCAGGTTGATCTAAATAAGTATGTTTAGGCTTTAAAAACATATTACCACTCCTCTCCAACTCCTCTAGGAATGAAAGTATAGCGACCATAATAAGCAAGTCCTAAATCACTCATAGTTTGTCTAAAACGTTGTGGATAATCTCTTTCTTCGTATCTAATAGTGTCAATAGACATAGATGTCATACTTTCTAAATCAACACCACTAATACGGCTTAAATCTCCATTATCTAATAAATAGAAAGCTAAATCTACCATAGCGTTTTTAATTGCTTCACGATACTCAAACATATTAGGATAACTCTTTAAACCTCTTTTAGCAATTAAATAATTAATTTGGTTGTTGTTTGAACGTGAATGTTGATAAGCATAATTATAAAACTTAATAGATGTAGCAATTAATAGGTTTCTAACACCATTAGGAGATTTATCAGTTAGTCTTTTCTTCCAATTCGAATCAACAACATCTAGTGCTTTTTCTCTTAAAATATATTGGTGCTTTCTACCATCATAGTCCATATAGTCATCATTAAATGGAAATACAAAGTCACTTATATCCATTACTTCAATTTGTGCTTCATCATAATAATTTGGTGTATAAAATCTCATTTCTCATCTCTCCTTATTTAAAATATCTTCCGAAATATTCTTGTGCAGTTTCGTATTTTTCTTTACCATTACGAGCATTAACTTCTATGTTTTGATTTATATCTTTATTACTGCCATCTTGTTCAGTTGCTAATTGCTTATTTATTTCTTTTGTTTCAATCATTTTACTTGTTGTTTTAGCGTTATCGTAATTCTCTGGTGTAGTAGCAACATACAAGTTATCATTATTAATCATAGTCTTTGATATACCTGTGCCACTTTGAAAATTAGTTTTATTTAATGATGTTGCAATATAGTTAGGAACGATACCCTTTTCCGACATCATTTTAGCCATATTAATACCCTCTTTAGATGTCACACTATTAGTTGTTTGAACAATACCAACAGTTGCAGTTATTTTGCCATCTGGAAAGTGTCTAAAACTAGGAAAAATAACTTGTCCTACTTTAACATTATCGTTGACTAGATATGTGTATTGCTTACTTTGTCCTTTAAGACCATATGTGATATTTACAAATTTCATTTCATAGCACCACCTTTGTTTTAATTATAACTTATAAACAAAATAAAAAAAAGAGTATCTTTCGATACCCTTTTATTCTAAACTACATAGATGTTCCATCATTGAAGCCTGTTGGAGTAGGTGCAACAACAGAACCATCTAATGGTGTGAATTGAACTTTTGCCTTTAGAGCTAAAATGTTTGCAGCAGTAAATCCAGAAGCAGCATCTACAATCATCTTAATTCCATCTGGTGCAACAACTTCAACACCCATCTTTAATTTAGGTAATAAGTAAGCACCACCATAGTAAACGTTAGGGTTTACTTCAACAGTTGGACCAACGATACCACGAACAGTTGCATTAGCATAAACAATCATACAAGCAATCTTGTCTAATAATGCAATTTCAGTTGTATCACTAGCAGTTAATCCTAAAGCATCATAAACGAACTTCTTAACTGTTGAGTTGAATAAGAAGATGTCAACACCATCATATACTCCTAAATAACCTGTCTTTTCATTGATACGGATTGCTTCAGTATCATTAAATGGATTTAATACACCATTTGATAACATATGAGTTGCAGGAGTAGAAGCATTAGTCATATATTGGCGTTTCATAATTCTATTGAACTTTGTAGTAGCGAATGCTTGTCTTTCATTAACATCAACTACGAAAGCACTAATAGATTTAACACCATCAGTTAAAACACTATTTGCTTCAATGAAAGCATCAGCGTAAGAACCTTGAACGTTAGCTGCTAAAGAATCATCTGCACCAAAGTCAGAGTAGTTAGTTGCATCTTTTAAAGCACCTGTTGTATCATCATAGTTCTTTAACCAACCCTCAATTTGTTTAGCATAAGTTACAACGTTAATTGATAAAGCAGCAGCTTCAACAACTTGCTTCATAACGATTGCTTGTAATTGAATAGGGTTAGATTCTGCGATAGTCTTTGTTATAGGAACACCCTCATCATAAATTAAATCAACAGGAATAGTGTAGTGTTGTGATTGAGGTGCATTAGAACGACCATCATTCTTTGCATTAGACCAAGCACCATTGTTAGTAGCACCTAGTTGTCTAAATCTTGGAGCATAAGGTAATACTCTCATTACATCAATTAAAGTTACATTTTCAATATCACTAGTTTTAGTGTATTTGTCAGTAACACCCATACCATTAATATGTTGAATAGCAGGGAATAAGTTTTCCATTACTAGTAATGATGAAGCGTGTTCAACATCAAAACCATTTCTAGTTACATAAGCCATATGTTTATACCTCTTTCATATAAATAATTTTATTTGAAGAACTTATTAACATAGTCATTGAAACCCTCTTTTTTATTTCCGTTTTCCTTATCATCATTAGCACGATTTGGATAACTACCAAAAGAGTTGTTTTCATACTTGTTTTTTAAATCTTCATTTTCTTTAGCCAACTCATTATTCTTATTCTCTAAATCTTGATTACGCTTTTCAAGTGCATTTAGTTTTTCATTAGAAGCATCTAATTTTTTATTAAACTCCTCTAAATACTTTTCAAAATCACTCTTTAGCATTACATCATCAATAGATAAAGCGTTAGGTTGTGTTGGCTCTTGTTGTGCTTGTTCCTCTTGTTCAACAGGGTTGTTGTCATTAGATGTCGTTGCACCCTCAACAACCTTTTCACTTTCGTTAGTTTCAGTTGGATTAGCACCATTCGTAGAGTTTTCATTAGTTTCATTACCCTTTTGCTCATTACTTTCATCAGCCTTTAGGCTTTCTAGTAAGTCTTGCTTTTCTTCTGGAGTAAGTCCTTCTAACACCTTTTGAATGTCTTTTTCTTTTTTTCCTTTTCCAAACATTAAAATGTCCTCTCTCTCTTTTTAAGCATATGTTATAAGGATTTTTTATAGAAACCCTTTGCTTAATTAAATTATATTATTGATTTTTATCGTTGTCAACAATGTCGGATTTCTCCTCTTTGTTGTCTTTTTTAATTGTGTCATTATTTGTGTCACTATTATCAATAGGATTACCCATCATAGCGTTATTGAAATTAGCAATAGCAGTATTTAAAGCAAGTTCTTTTTGTTTTAAATCTAATTCAGCCATATTAGTTAAGTAAGTAATTTCTCTTTCTTGTTCGGCTTGTGATAAATTAGCGAAT
>ODAI011661783.1_pt1 | contig 18351 bp, 10 predicted proteins | sample 1539321 | NCBI WGS metagenome assembly ODAI01 (sample SAMN02144231, study PRJEB22623) | gut metagenome | biome: sheep rumen | host: Ovis aries | place: New Zealand | reverse complement strand
TTTAAAAGTCTTTGAGGAATATAAAAAAAGGTAGATTGATTATTAACATCAATAAATTCCCCCAGCGCATGATTTCCATTCAGCTGAACAATATATTTCTGAGGAGAAAACAAAGCTTTTTCTTCACCATTTAGATAAAGCTTTCCTTCAAGAGGTTTTACAAGACCTATATGAATTTCTCCATTTGTTTTTTTCTGTAATTCCACCTCAACCCTATAGCGGGCATTTCCCTCATAAAAATTTGAAAAGGAGGCTGTTTCATATCCTTCAGAAACCAGCTGAATAGTATGAAGGCCGGCTTCCAGAATAATTCGAGAATAATCTGCTGACTGAAGAACATCATCAATATAAAGATTACATTTAGACTGAAGCTCAGGTGGAAAAACTGTAACTGCAATTTGAGTAGGAAGTGCATTTGTTAAAAAAGGTATTAACTGACCGGCAAGAGAGGTTGCAAGAAGCTCCAGCTCTTCAATATTTCCAACTTCCATTACGGAAGCAATTTTTTTTGCCTCGGGATACAGATAAAGATTAAGAGAGACGGAAATGTAGTCCCCGTAAATAGAAAAGCTTCCTGTAAGCAGGGTGTTTATTCCGGAAGAATAAGCTGCTTTTGCAAAAGCAGAGCTTTCGTAGCCGCTTTTACTTGCACTTTCTCCAGGATTATATAGAGAATTAATATCATTTTTATAATAGGAAATTTTTTCCAGCTGAATAACAGAATCTTCTTCCTTAAAAATTTTCTTAATTAAACCGGAAAATTTCAGGAAGTCATTTTCTTCCGCAGCAGAATTGCGGCTATTTTTTTTCGCTTTTTTTGAAAGCTTTTCTTCGTTTTTAAGACATTCTTCTTCAGCCTTTTTTAGATTTTCAATATTCTCTTTAAGAGATTTTTCTATATCTGCAATTTTTTTATTTTCATCATTCAGTTTTTTTTTCAGCTTTGCCTTAGAATAATCATTTAAAAAGATAGCATCCCTTTTTTTATATTCGCTTGAAAGCTGTAAAAAAAGGGAGATTCTGTCTGTACGAAGCTTGTACCTCTTTCTTTCCAGCTGCTCAGAAGGCTGAACGTTTCGAAACTGACTGGAATTCAGTTTTTCCAAAACAGAAGCCGGCAGATTTTCAGAAATACTTTTTGAAACAGCAGTTTCCGTCTGACCTTTTCCCAAAGTCAATTTTTCGGCAGCTATTACCCAGCTGCTTTCTGCGGAAAAAAGAGGAAAGGTAAAAAAGAAAAATCCCAGTAATATGATTGAACTAAGCTTCCTCGTCATCGTCTCCAGAACCATCCATAGGAAGGCCTTTCCATTTTGCAACAAGGTAGGCATTCATAAAGTCATCAAGATCGCCGTCCATTACACCCTGAATATTACCGACAGAATACTTTGTACGGTGATCTTTTACCATTGTATAGGGACAGAAAACATAAGAGCGAATTTGACTTCCAAAAGAAATATCCTTCTTTTCGGCAGCAAACTTTGCGTTTTCCTTTTCCTTCTGCTCGCGGTAATATTCGTAAAGTCTGGCTTTAAGCATGTTCATACAAGTCTGACGGTTCATCAGCTGACTGCGCTCGGTCTGGCAGGCAACAACAATACCTGTTGGAATATGAGTAAAGCGAACTGCCGAGTCTGTTTTATTTACGTGCTGACCGCCCTTTCCACCGGCACGGTAGGTATCTACTCGTAAATCTTCGGGTTTTACTTCAACTTCAATTGTATCGTCCAAAACCGGGTAAACATAAACAGAAGCAAAGCTGGTGTGGCGTCTGGCATTAGCATCAAAAGGAGAAATACGAACCAGGCGATGAATCCCGCCTTCGCCTTTAAGGTATCCGTAAACAAAGTCGCCGCTAATCTGAATTGTAATGCTCTTTATTCCGCCTTCGGCTTCAAGCTCATCAACAACCTCAGTCTTAAATCCGTGGCGTTCTGCCCAACGCAGATACATTCGGCTGAGCATAAAGGCCCAGTCACAAGCCTCGGTTCCACCTGCTCCTGCGTGAACTGTAAGGAAGGCGTCGCTCTGGTCAACTTCTCCACTCAAAAGATTTAAAATATTCAGTTTATCAAAGGTTTCTTTTGCCGCATTATAAAGGCTGCGAACTTCTTCTTCATCCTCAGCTGCCCCGGACTCTTCCGCCAGCTCATACATAGCATCCAAATCGTCCATATCGGCTAAAAGCTTTCGCCAGGGCTCTACCCGCCCTTTTAAACGGCGAATCTGGCTCATCACTTTTTCTGCCGCTTCGTGGTCATCCCAAAAGCCGGGAGCTTCTGTAAGCTTTTCTTTCTCTGCAATTGACTTATCTATGGCAGCAGAGTCAAAGACGCCCCCAAACGTTCATAATATCTTCTCTCAACTGTTCAATAGGCATTTTAATTTCATCTAACATGGCTATAGAATATCAGTAAACTTGATTTTCTGCAATTCTCACTATATTATATAATTATGAAAAAAATTATTTCGGCTCTTGTTTTAATATTTACAGCAAGCCTTCTCTTTGCAGAAAAGCCTATCGTACAGGACATTCAGGCTATGCCCGGAAAAAACAATAGAATAAATGTTTTTTGGGCTCTTCCGGAAAATCCTGATGAAGAAATAAAGGAACTCAGAATATTTCGCAGCTTAAAGCAGATTACTTCTTATTCACAGCTTTCAGCTCTTAATCCAATTGCAACTCTTTCTCCAGACTACACAGGCTATACAGACATTGTTCCCGACATGAACGAATATTATTACGCTGTAATTGCCGTTACTTCAAAGCCTTATGATTTAATTCTCCTTTCTTTTAATTCCACAGTTACTGGCGTAAAAATTACAACAGAAATAAAACGCAGGGAACAGAAAAAAACTGAATACGAAAAGTTTTATCCGGATGGAACAATGCGGGAAACACCGCTTCCTTATATAGACTTTAATAAAAATGATGATAATGAAAATCAGCTTTCAAAGGATGCCCTTACAGCAAGCTCTTCTCTGGTAAAAAAGAACCAGAAAAAGAAAATTCCTATGACGCCATATGTTTTTGAAGAAGATTTAATTTCACCAGATGGCGGCGATGACTATCTCTTGTTTGAAATCTTAAAAAATCACTTTGTTCAGCAGGATTACGAAGAAACTGTAAGCCAAATTCAAAAGCTGACAGGAACAAATATTAACGAAAACACCCGAAACAGAGCCTTCTTCTATATGGGCGAAGCAGAATACTTCCTTGGCCACTACGAAAACGCCGTAAAAACCTTTGTAAAAGTCGAAGCAGCCTACCCAGTTCTCGTAAAAAAATGGCTGGATGCTTCGCTGGATAGTATATAATATCTTGCCGCTTGCGATTCACCACAAAGCACATAACACCCCAGGGGATTTTTTCTTTTTTTCTAAAAAAACGTCTTTTTTGATATCTCTCGAACCATAATATATATAGAGGTGAGATATGATATTTAGAAATCGAAAATACAAGGACTCTGTGTTTACAGATTTGTTCGGATCAGACAGAGACGGTAAGAAAAATTTTCTTGAACTGTATAATGCTCTTTCCGGCTCAAATTACAAACTAAATGATGTAAAACTGGAACGAAAAATTATTGAACAGACACTGTACAAGACTTTTAATAATGATGTGAGCTGGGAAATTAACGGAAAATTGATAGTTCTTGTAGAGCATCAGAGTACAGTTAACGAAAACATGCCGTTTCGGTGCCTTGAATATGTTACAAGAATTTATGAAACAATTGTCCCGCAAGAAAAACGGTATGCCCAAAAGGTTTTCAAAATACCAAATCCAGATTTTTATGTTGTTTATATAGGAAAAGACCATCTACCACTAGAACATGAACTTAGGCTTTCCAATGCATTTTATGAAAAAGACGATTCTAAACTTGAACTAGTTGTAAAAGTAAAAAACTGCACAGACTCAAAATTATTGCCGATTATCGGAAACTGTGATATTCTTAAGCAGTATTGTCAGTTTCTGGAAATTGTGGAACGCACATATAGCGAACGTTTTCCTAAACGTTCGTTTCAGAAAGCTATAGAAACTGCAATGGAAGCAGGAATCCTAAAAGATTACCTCGACAGGAAATCGCGGGAGGTCATCAATATGCTGTGTGCAAAATACGACTATAAAATGGATATTGCAGTAAAACAGGAAGAAGCATTTCAAGAGGGGCTAAAAAAAGGTTCTCAACAAAAAGCTATAGAAACTGCAAAAAAAATGCTTTTGAAAAAATATTCTGTAAATGACATTTCTGAATTAACAGGCATTTCTGAAGATAAAATTCAGGAACTTGAAAAGGAAATTTGAAAGCTTGCCGGCTCTAGCCCGGTGTACAGGCCGGGCACCGCTTCCGCGGCCTTACTATCGTGCTTGCCCTGCCTCCGAGCTGCCATACCTTGCATTTTTATGGGTGCTGCTGAGCGGAGCGAACAAGGCGGAAACCGTAGTAGAGGTAGTACGGGTAGTCGTTGCGGATGTACGGGTCGCAGTAGTGCCGGATAGAAACAGAACAGTTTACAGCGTCCATGCTCCAGCCGCCCCCGCGTAGTACGCGGTAAGAGCCCGACGAAGCGCCGCAAGGGTCGGTCACAGTCTCGCTTGTTGAAATGTCACCATACCAGTCCCAGCACCATTCCCTTACATTTCCGCTCATGTCGTAAAGCCCCAGTGCGTTTGGTGTTTTTTTCTTTACTTCGTGAGTTTTGCTTTTGGAATTATTGCAATACCAGGCAAGCAGGTTCAAAGCTGTGTTATCTGATGAAGTGTACTCTACAGTATCAGCCCCTGGAAAGTAATAAGCAAATTCATCCTTACCATAAGTTTTCTTTCCGCCACGTGCAGCATATTCCCATTCGGCTTCAGTTGGAAGTCTGTAGCCGTTTGCAGTCATATCGCAGGTTATAGTTCCGTTTATACAGTATTCGTTATGAGGTGTATAATTCCATTTTGTTACATCTGTTGTTCCGCCTACACTGTAGCATGGAGTAAGCTCTGCTGCCTCGCTGTACTTATTGCAGAAATAAATGGCATCATACCAGCTGACACCTTCTACAGGTCTGTTTTCCTGTACTTCCCCGCTTGCAGGACTTGATCTGAAATCACTAGGATTTGTCCCCATAATAGTAGTGTATTCTTTTTGAGTAAGCTCGTGGTCGCACATGTAAAAGTCACTCAAGGTTACAGTTCTTCCAGCAGGAAATACACCAGTGTGATTATGATTATAATCTGCACTACCAACGACGCTTCCACCTTCTACAAAAATAAACCCGTCGTCAGGACCCGTATACACTTCCCACTTAGCATAAAGTGTTGTGTTAGTATTTACTTCGTATCCGGCAGACACTTTGTTTGCTTCCGTATAGGCACTATCTGAATACCAGCCAAGGAATTTCCAGCCTTTTTCTTTAAGCACCGGCAGTTTATCTGCTGTAATTTTTTCGCCTTTTAGAAGTCCGAAGCGTTCTGGTTCTACGCCATGTGCAGAGCTGTAAAGCACGGTGTATTTTTCAACCCATTTTGCTGTAAAGGTTGCATCTCCGGTTACAATGTATTTTCCCGCTTCCACCAGATTTTCGCCGTCATACCAGCCTTCCAGGAACCACCCTTCTACCTCTATGTTTGGAAGAAGCTTTGAACTTACTAGGTCTGTTTCGCCGGCTGCAGCAGGTGCAGGAGCAGTTCCTCGCTCTGTAATATAAGTAATGGTACACTTCTTAAGCCATTTTGCTGTAAGTACCGTTGTTCCAGTTACGGTATAGCTTCCGTCAGTTACTTTTGTAGTACCAGCATACCAGCCTCCGAAAGCAAAACCTTCTGCTTCAAGTTCCGGAAGCTGAGATTGTGTAAGTTTTGTGCCATTCGGGACAATAATAGAAGAAGGGGCTTCACCCTTGCTGTTTTCATAGCTTACGCTCCAGAATGCGCTGCCATTCGGGCTGTAAAACTCTGTTGAATCGGCAGTCAGATTATAATAATCAATTTCGCCTTCGCTTAAGTATGACTCAAAGGCTTCTGTTACCTCATAGGCCGTATCTTCTGTATGATTGTTACCGCCAAACATTATGTAATCTGCAAGTTCTGTTCCGGTAGTCAGGACAGGCTTTGCCGTAATAGTTGCAGGTGCAACGGTATAAAACATTTCTGTACTGTCAGAAAGCTCGGAAGATACAGTTGCTCCGCTGAAAACAAGTTTATATTGTTTCTGATTACCGAAGGTAGGCACGAAAACCGTTTTTGACGAGTTTTCGCGGATTGCAAAGAACTGGTTATTTCCATCAGGATAGATAATAAAACCGTTCAAGGCTGCATTCGGGTTAGATTCCGTGCTTTTTGCAGAAATTGTAATCGGAATTGAACCTTTAAAGAATCTTAATGGAATATAGTCCTTCCATTCCTGACCTGTTTTAGGATTTTTAATTGTTACGTTAATACCTGTATCTACATATGGCTTACTGATATCGCCGTAACTTACGTTTATGCTTACGTTTTTAGTAGCCCCTTCTGCAAGCGTTGAAATTACAAAGCTTGAAATATCAGTTCCGTCGGCAGATGATAAAGTCATATTAGTATCATCAGTATTAATAGAACAGATTGAAGTGGTACATTTTACATCACTAATATTTGTGATTGTAAGAGTCAGTTTATAAGATTTAGAGTTATTTCCATAAAGATAACCGCTGTCCTTCTGCTCGTCACTTATTTCTCCTGTAATTTTCAGGTTATACTGGTCTTTTTCGACCAGGGCTACAGTTCCCATATAGTCACCGGAATTAGTGATTATAAGGCCGGGAATAACAAACTGTTCGTCTCCCGTTGAAATTGTTACAGTCTGAGCATCGTTTGCAGTAGGTGCCGTCAGCTTTATTTCACCGTTTTCATCACTTTCGCCTTCGCTTACAAACTCTGTATATTTTGAAGATTTACCCCGTCCTTTTACACCACTCATTACAGAAGCGGCAGCACGGGCAGCTCTGCCATCAGAAGAAAAACCGACAAGCTTAAGAGAATACTCAAGGTTTGTACCGCCATTTCGAAAGTATGGAATATTATTACAAACCATTACACTGTCTGACTGTTTTGTAAAGGTTCCAAGCGTTTTTACAGTAAGAGAGTTTTCATCAGAGGCAGTTACCTTATAAGTATTGTTGTCCTGAATAAGGCTTGATTCAAGCACTTCGTACTGCTTGCCGTTATCCATACGTACCCAGGTACCCCAGAAAAAGGAATTTGCAGATACAGTAGAAGGAGTCTTTTCTGTATCACCTGATTGAGAATCTTTTTTTTCTTCAGACTTTTGTTCAGTCTGTTCAGTTTTCTGTTCCTTTTCAGGTTCTTCAGGCACATCATTTTTGCAGCCAAGTGCTGAAGAAATTAATAAAGCCGCAGATAAAAATAAAGACAGATATTTTACATTTTTCTTACAAATACCAGATTTAAACAAAATAACTACCTCCAGATATTTATATTATAGCAATTATTTACAAGCTATGCAAAACATAAAAAATTAATAGATTGTTCTAAGGAATTCCAGAAGAGCCGGGCGTTCAACAGCCTTTTTAATTTCGGAAACCAGCTGATTTCCTAAAACCTCGTTATTTACAAGAGGATTTCCATTTTCATCGGCATTTGGCACAGTGTCCATTCCGCTTTGGCTGTTCTGCTCTTGCTGATGAATAAGCACTATTTCATCATCAACATTAATACGGTCATAAAAACCGTGATAAGTAATTTCTGCTTCAGAGATTTCTTCACCTTCTTCGGTTACGGTCAAAAGACCAAGAACATCCTCATCCTTGTAAAAAAGTCCGCTGCCAGAATCTGCAACTTTTAGAGCTCCCTTACGGATAATTTTAAATTCAGCATCCTTTGAAATGTTTTCAGACCTTCCTAAGTCAATAAGAACTGTTTTTCCATTTCTCTTTAAGATTTTTCCCCGGACAGTAAGTTTTTCAAGGACGCAGTTACGGAAACGACGTAAAACTGTAGAAAAACGATTATTTCCCGTTGCATAAAAGCGGTCCTTAGAAACCTCGGCTCCGGTTCGGGCAGAATACATAGTTGAAGAAAGAGTTACATCATCTGAACCTTCGTTCATTGACAAAATAATAAAGTAATCAAAATTGTTGGCTCTGGCATTTTTAAAGGCTTCGCCATAACCGGAAACCGGAGTTACCTGAGTTTTTACGGAAGTTATAGCCACTCCAGAAAAAATATCTCCGGCAGCCAAGGCTGTAAGTCTGTTTGCCTCCGCATGATTTATAAGAGCGGCTTCTTCTGTATAAAAAATAGCTATATTCCAGCGAATTTTATCCAGATAAAAGGGTTCAACCTTCCATTTTTTTGCAAGAGTATTTTCAAGAAGTGAAGAATAAGCTTCTATTGTATCAGATAAGGAAGTAGGAAACTCCTTTCCGTAATTATCTTTAATAAAGTTTAACTGGCGCAAATATAGCTCGTGCATTCCGTTTAATTCCAGAATATCTGCATAAGCAAAGCGGGCTTCAATATTTGCAGGAGCCAGAATTAAAGCCCTCTGATATTCATAAGTGCTTCCGGCCTTATCAAAGCGGCTGTCATACTGATGGGCAATATCAATGTGATAGCGGGCCCAGCCACTTCTACGTTCATCATCCAAAGGCAGTGTGTTTCTGACAGAAAGCTCAAGCATCATGCGCATAAGCTCGTCCTGAGGAGCAATTTGAAGCCCTGTTGACCAGGTAACAATTGAATCCTGAATAAGTCCCAGCTTATCCTGGGCAACGCCTTTTAAATACCAGGCAGAATGATTATTGCGATTTTTTAATATCAGATAATCGCATAAATCAATTACCTCGCTATAGCGTTTTTGTAAATAAAGAGTATTTGCCAAAAGCTCATAGGCAGCTTCATAATCACCTTTAATTTCGACAGCAATTCGTTCATGCTTTTCTGCACTTGCATAATCTCCCTTCATGTTATAAATAATTGCAGCAAGATAGTGAACCTCTGGCTCACCTGAATAATACTGCATAGCCTGCCGCAAATATTTTTCTGATTGAGAATAACGCTTCTGCTGGGCACACAATAAAGCTAAAGACAGCAGAGCCTTGCGGTTTGAAGCTTGCCTTTTTAAGGCTTCTGCATATTCCTGTTCTGCCCCGGAATATTTTCCATCATAAAGTTCAATTTCTGCAAGACCAAAATGAGCATCTATATCGTTTGGGGCCTTTTTTAAGACCTCGTTAAAAATCTGCTTTGCATCTTCAATTCTCCCCATTGCAAGAAGAATCATTCCCTTCATATTCTGAATAGAAGGATTTACTTTCTCATATTTCTCTGCATTTTCCAGATAAGAAAAAGCAAGGTCGTATTCCCCCAGACGGTAACAGCAGTTTGAAAGTCTGAACCAGGCATCGGCATAAGCTGGATTTTCGTTTACAACCTCCAGATAATACTGAGAGGCTTCATACCAGTTTTCTTCTGCCTCGAATTCCATAGCCTGATTATAAAAATCCCGGGCACTTTTTGCCGAAAGAGCCATTACAAGTAAAAGAAAAGTAAGGGAAAATACAAAGCGCTTTTTATTCATCAGAATCTTTTTCCTCAACATTTTTTATTATTTTTACAAGATTAATTCTATGGCCTTCCATATCCTGAATTATAAAATCAAAGCCATGCCAGGAAGCCTTTTCATATTTTACAGGCACTTTACCAAATAAATCAAATACAAATCCGCCAAGACTGTCAAAATCTTCTTCAGGAAATTTTGTTTCAAGAGATTCGTTTAAATCTCCCAAGTTTACGCGGGCATCGCAAATCCATACATTGTCGCTGACCTTAAGAATATCCTCCTGTTCCTTATCGAATTCATCCTGAATATCGCCGACAATCTCTTCAATAATATCTTCCATTGTAACAAGACCAGAAATTCCGCCGTATTCATCAATGGCAATTGCAATGTGAAGGTGTCTTCTTTTAAATTCCCTTAAAAGAGTATCAATTCTTTTTGTTTCAGGAACAAAATAAGCCTTGCGGACAATTTTCTGCAGGTCAATTTCCTTTTTCTCTGCAATACATTTTATTATGTCCTTTACATAAAGCACACCAATCACATTATCAATTGAGTCAGTGTAAACCGGCAGGCGGGAATGTCCGCTGTTCAAAATGCTTGCAAAAAGCTCTTCCTGAGTAATATCAGAAGCAATAAAATCTATATCGATGCGGGGAATCATAACTTCCTTTACAGAAGTTTTTGATAAGTCCTCTACCCCCTGAATCATGTCTTTTTTTTCTTCATTCAGCATCTCCTGCTGATCAATTTCCTGCGTTTCTAAAGACTTTTTCTTTCTCTTAAAAAAACTCATTTTATTATTATTTCATCCTTCAATTTTGCAAGGGTATCTTCCTGAAGCCTGAGCATTTCTCCCTCAGGAGCCTTTCCCTTTTCAATATGCTCTTCTCCATGGTCCATTCCATTCAAATGCAGAATTCCATGAAGCAAAAGTCTCTTTAATTCACTGTTGTCATCAACTTCAAAATATTTTGCATTTACAGGAAGTGTTTCAAGGCTGATTGCAATATCGCCCACACATTTCCACTTCCCCTCTTCATCCTCATATTCTTCATCATTTTCGAAGGAAAGAACATCGGTTGGACTGTCAATATCTCTGTAAGCCTTGTTTAATTCCTGTATGTAAGAATCATTACAAAAAAGGATAGAAATTTCCTCGCCATCAAAGCCCAGAAGGCTCATTGCTTTATTTACATAAGGCTCAACATTAGAAAACCACTGAGGTTCTTCCATTCCCTCGTACATACTGATTAGAATTCTATTTGCCATCTTTTTTCTCCGTTTTATCAGATTTTTCGCTTAGGCTTTTGTCGGCGCGGTCGTTCTTCTCTGCGCGTTCTGCTTTATCAGCACGCTCATTCTTATCACCGCGGTCAGCCTTCTCGCTCTTCTCTGACTTTTCGAGCTTGTCTGTTTTTTCATCCTCAGAAGGGTCCTTCTGGTCCGGATACTCAATTCTTGTATGGTAATAACCGGTTAAAACCTGAATAAAGGCATCCTTAATTTTTGAAACATCCCGGAAGGTAAGCCCGCAGTTATCAAGCTGATTATTTTCAACCTTACCATTTACCAGCTGAGTAATAAATTTTTCAAGTCTTGGAACAGAAGGATTATCCAAGGTATGACAGGCAGCTTCAACAGTGTCGGCCAGCATTACAACAGCAGATTCCTTTGTTGTAGGCGGATGTCCCGGATAAGAAAAATCTTCAGGAGACAAACTTGGATCCTTTTCTTTTGCCTCCTTGTAAAAATAAGCAATTACACTATTTCCATGATGCTCTGCAATTATATCTATTATTACCTGAGGCAGATGCATCTGACGTGCTTTTTCAACTCCCTTTCGAACATGACTTTTTATTACAGAAGCAGAAAGAGTTGGAGAAATTGTGTCATGCTTATTCTGGCCCTTCTGGTTTTCTACAAAATATTCAGGCTGTTCAATTTTTCCAATATCATGATAGTAAGCACCAACTCGGGCTATTAAAGGGTTTGCATCTATAGCACGGCAGGCATTTTCTGCCAGCTGGGCAACCATCATAGAATGGTTGTAGGTTCCACCGGCACTAACCAGCATTTTTCGCATAAGTGGAGTATTCAGGTCGCTTAAATCCATAAGGCGGAAAACAGAAGCAGTATTTAATATGATTTCCAAAGGAGTCAAAAAGCCTAAGGTCAAAATTCCGGAAAGGAAACCGTTAAAGGCAATTCCAACTAAAAGCTTTGGAAGCTCGGTAAAGTTTTCATTAAAAATTACCATGATAAGGACGGTTAAAACCATTTCCAAAAGTGCTAAAATAAGGGAAACAAAAACAAGATCCAGACGTCGCTCTATTTTTCTTACCAAAACTGATGAAAAAAGGCAGCTGGAAAGAGTGAAAATAAAAGTAGGAATCTGCCAGCCGCTTGCATTTAAAACACCAAAAGAAAGGATGAAAGAAAATAATTCTGCCGAAAAGTTTCCATACAAAATAGTTACCAGCATTATTACCAGAGCAGAAGGAATTACAATACAAATTGAATAGGGATTTGCAAAAACTCCAAACTTACCCAAAAAAGCTGTCATTGCATAAACGAAAACAAAGAAAATTACGTTTAAAAGATGCTCCCGGAAAAGTCTTTTTTTCTTAATGGGAACAAAGGTATATAAAAGATACCAGATTAAAGCTGTAAGCAAAATAAAAAGCTCGTTATTGGCAAAGGCTCTGTAATCAATATAAACAGGAGAAGATGCCATTTTCTTTAATTTTGCATAAGACTCTTCTGTAATGGCAAAGCCCTTTTTTATAATTTTTTCTCCCTTTTGAATTGAAACAGGATCAAAATCATCTGGAGACAGAGTCTTATCAGCAATAATTGTTCTGTCTGCAATCTGCCCTATTTCAAAATCAGAAACAGAAAAGGATGCAATGCTTTGAGAGGTACTAATTTTCACAAAGTTTAATGCAGAAACAAGCAGAATTCCTCCCATCATTAAAAGTAAAAACTGATACTTTTCCCTGACATAAGCTGCTATAGATTCAAGTCCAAGTACAAAAGCACTTTTTTCTGAATCTTTTTTAGAATTGTTCTTTTTCATTTTCATAAGCCCTTACTATTTGTTTAACCAAGCCGTTTCTTACAACGTCTTCCGAAGTAAGCTCCATAAAACCTATATCTTCTATTTTATATAATATTTCAATTGATTGCATCAGTCCGGACGATGATTTTTTAGGTAAATCTATTTGTGTCGGATCTCCGGTAATAAACATTTTTGAATTTTCTCCCATTCGGGTTAAAAACATTTTTATCTGAGCATAAGTTGCATTTTGAGCTTCGTCAAGGATGACGACACAGTTATTCAGGGTTCTACCCCTCATATAAGCCAGAGGAGCAGCTTCTATTATTCCCACATCAAAAAGTCTTTTTACAGTTTCAACCGGCAAAATGCTTTCCATTGCATCTCGCAGAGGCCGTAAATAAGGATCTATTTTATCTTCAAGATTTCCAGGCAAAAAGCCAAGACTTTCACCGGCTTCTACAACAGGTCTTGTGATTATAAGCTTATTTTTTTTATGAGAAATAATTAAGCGAAGAGCTTCGGCAACAGCAAGAAAAGTTTTTCCACTACCAGCAGAGCCGGTACAAAAAACCATATCCTTTTGCTGTAAAAGCCAGATATATTCTGCCTGATGCTGGGTTCTTGGATAAATTCTTTTTACTGCCCCAGGTACAATAATGACCATTTCTTCTTTAGAAACAGGTCTTTTAGTATTAAGCACAGAATGAATTACATCTTCTGTATTACCAGCCCCGGAACGAACCTCATCAATAATACGGTCCACAATAAACTGAAATTTCTGACAAATTTCCGGATTTTTGTTTTCGACCGAAAGTTCATTTCCACGGGTAAAAACAGGAACGCCAAGATGATCTTCAATGAGCTGCAAATTTCTGTCATTAGTTCCGCAAATGCAAGAAAGCACATCATTATCTGGAACTACAATTGTATATTCGTCCACCCGAATCCTCACATATATTATCAATTATCAAAGTTTAATTGTCAATCGTATTATAGCAGCGGTGTATCAGGCTGCTCGCTAGTCTCGCAGCTTGAGCCATTTTTTCGATAATCCTAAAACGACCCTGTCGGCTCGTTTTTTAACGGATTTTCGATTTTAGGCTGCTCGCTAGTCTCGCAGCTCGAGCCTCTTTTTCGATAATCCTAAAACGACCCTGTCGGCTCGTTTTTTAACGGATTTTCGATTATAGGCTTACTCTAAAGACCATTCGCCGTAGGAGTCTTTTATCGAAGTTTTCATGCTTTCCATTGGATTCCAAACCACCCCAACTGTAATATATGGATTAAAATCATAGTTTTGTTTGCCGTTTTCTTTTACAAGCCGAGGCTCTACCTTCATAGTAAAATTAAAGGACCAGTCATGTAAATCATGAGAAATCTTCATATTAAGAGACTTTAATTTAAAACCTGATCTTTCGCGAATGCTGTCATCATCAAATCTAAAGGAATCCAGCAAATCCTTCATAACATTTCCCGGGAAACCACCCCAATCACTGTAGAATTGTCCCTCTTCATTATGAAAATACCAGTATAAAACGGAGTTTCTGGAGGTTGAAGAAAAGCTTACGTCCAGAAATTGAGCAATCTTAAAGGTGATTGTAGGAGAAAAGAGGAAATAAGAGTTCGTAGGACGCAGAAGGTCTGCCGTTACACTTGTACTAAGACTTGGCGCAAAGGAAATTCTGTTTGACCAGCGGTAAAAAGTCTTTGAAGAAAGTGAATAAGAGGCAGAAAGAGAATAAGGAAGAAATTCCTTTTCCTCTCTAACCTTCCAGCTGCCATTCAAATCATAGCCCAGAGTGTGAGACATAACATACGAAAGCTGGAAAGACTTCCAGGAAGCAGAAAGCTTTAAACTATCTGGATTATCATCTTCCAGATTATATGAATAGGATTCCGAAAGCTTAATTGATGAGGTAAAGCTCGAATTAAATACAGATAATGGTAAAGTAAAGGTTAAGCTTTGGGTAAAAGGAGATTTTTTCCATTTTTCATCTTCTTCTACATCATCATGAGTAGTCTCCTGATAGCCGCTGCTAAAAGAGGCTGTTATATAAGGAAAAGTCAGGTTTAAGCTTGCGGTGTACTGCCTTAAAAGTGGTGGCATTACAGCCGTAAAGGTTAATGACTGAGTAAGCTTCTTTTCAAGCTCAGAAGCAGCAAGAACTGCAGAAAAGGAATTTACAGTAATTGAATCATCATCTTCCCAATCTACCGAATGATCCTCCCAGGAAGGATTATCTGCATCTCCTGTAAATTCCCTTCTGTAAAGCTTTATTGTTGAATTCCAGGAAAGAGAAGAATCGCTAAATATGCCCATATAAGCCAGAGGCTTTAATGAAATTGTATTAGTATTTATTATATCCCTGTTTTCTGCTTTATAATCAGCAAGAATCAAACTTTTAGAGGAGCTTTCGGTGTAGCCGCCGGTTTCCTGATCAAGAGAAATATATGGGTGCTTTTGAAAAACAGGACTATAAGAAAGCTTGTTTACAACAGAGAAAAAAGAGCCTCCGTAATTAAAATTGCTGGAAAGAGAAAGAGGAGTTTTAAAAGTATACATAAAGGATCTTGGCTCGTTCCAGTCAAAATCATCAGAAGTTTTTAAGTGAGAAGATGCATAAGCCAGCTGACTTGTATAATTTGCAGCGGCAGTATAGGTAAGATTATAAGTAACTCCCTGTGCTAAACTTTCCTTTGTTGTAGAAAAATCCAAGACCGGTAAAGTAAGCTTTAGGGCATCCTTATCTTCAGTCTCCTCTGCAATTTCGGTTTCAGCTTCAAGAATTTCATCAGCTTCTTCATCAATTTCTTCGTCAATTTCTTCGTCAGCTTCAGCTTCTTCGGCAGCCTTCTTTTTAGCTTCCTCCTCCTTACGTTTTCGGTCGGCCTCCAGCTCTTTTTCAGTTTTCAGAGCCTCAGGCTTTTCCATGGTTGCAAGATAAGAAGGCGTTTTTTTAGAAGAAGTTCCCACTTTTAATGGCCAGGAGAAAAGAGTACCACTCATAGAAAGAGCAACATTAGCCGGAGTTACCGAGGAAGGATAATAAAATCTTCTTTTTGGAGTGTAATTTGTCCACTCATCTTCATATTTATCCCTATCATAAGTATAGAGTTTTTCCTTAGTTTCCGTATCGCTATAAGAAAACTTAGTTGACATAGAAGAAATATTCACAGACGAATTAATAGAAGAGGATAATGAAGAAACAAAAGGATTAATAATAGAAGGAATTTTTGGACTATAAGAAGAAGACATCTGCCAGGTAAGAGAAGAAACTTCGGTAATGGTTACTTCTTCATCATTATCACTTGTATTATCTAGCAGATAAGAAATCCAGTCCATGGATTCACTGCGGTTATTTTTAAAATCATAAGCAAAAAATGGGTCAGAATAAATTGGAAGGCTCAAGCTAAAACGGAAAGGCTTTGACAAGGTAAGTTCAAGGCCTGCCCCGTATCTAAAAGGAAGCGTTAATCCCAAAAAAGTGGAAGAATCTTCATAAGTCTGGCCGGTTGAAGAAAAAGGAAAGTATTCCCCGGAAGTAGAATCCAGAAATATGGTATTGCTAAAGCCCAGATAAGCATTAAAAGCAAGCTTTGTTACATAAGTAGAAGAAGGCTGAAAGTTACCATCCAAACCAGCCATAAGACCAAGATTAGAATACCAGTCCCCCATTACTTTTAAGTAATTACTGGTATTACCCGTATAATCTTCATCAAGGTTATGAAGCACAATACCTTCCAGCTTCTGCTGCTTTAAGCTTGAAGGCTTCATAAAATTGTATAAAGCTTTGAGAGATTCTGCGGAAGCAGAAGTCTCACTGGAAGACGAAGAAGAGGTCGAAGTTGAAGAGGCTAAAGGCTTTCTTCCATAAGCATAAACTGTAGTCTGAACAGAATAGCCCTCTCTTTTTCTATAAGAAAAAACAGGATTAAAAACTATTTCATCCTTAGGATAATAAAAGGCTGGAAAATACATTACAGGTACAGAGCCCACATATAGCAGAGCATTTAAAAAAGCAAACTCGCCGCCAGGAAGCAGCCAGGTTCTGCTCGCATCAATATGCCAGTGAGGATCTATATCATCACAGAAAGTAAGGCTTGAATCTTTAAAAGCAATTACATTATCCTGGCCCTTTCCAAAAATATCTGAAAAAACTATTAAAGTAGAGCCGCTTGGAAGATTAAGGGCATCTGACTGTGTCTGAACAACTCTACCATCATCAAAAACACCCTCTAAAGTTGAAGTATTTAATAAAAGAGAACTTGCTGTAGTTTCTTCACCACCAGAGGATGAAGATTTTGTTACAATATGAACATTTCCTTCTGCATAAAGCATCTCTGTTTTTCTATCATAAGTAATTCGATCTGCCTTTATTTCAGAAGTAGAAGAGCCTTTAGTAACAGTAAGCTCAACAGAACCTTCCAAAAGAATTGTATCGTTTCCGCTTTCTTCAGCCTTTTTATAGCTGGTTTCTCTTGCATTAGTAATAGTGATTGTTGTAACTTCCATTTCTTCGTCTTCAGAAAACAAAGGAAGCATCGTGAGAAAAACTAAACTGACACAAAGAAGAAACTTTTTCATCATTTTTACTATTTTTATTTTGAATACTTAGCCGCAGCCTCAAGAGTAGCTTTTACAAACTGCCCCGTATAGCTTTCTGCAACAGCTGCAAGCTCTTCCGGAGTGCCGGTCGCAATTATATTACCACCTCGGAAGCCGCCTTCCGGCCCCAGGTCAATCAGATAATCAGCCTGACAGATTACGTCCAGATTGTGTTCAATCATAACAACAGTGTTGCCCTGGTCAACCAGCCGCTGAATTACAGTCATCAGCTGCTTTACATCTGCAAAGTGAAGCCCGGTTGTAGGTTCATCCATTATATAAAGAGTCTTGCCGGTAGAAACGCGGGCAAGCTCGTTGGCAAGCTTTACACGCTGGGCCTCGCCACCACTTAAAGTAAGGGCATTCTGCCCCAGCTGAATATAACCAAGTCCTACAGACTTCATAGTTTCAAGCTTGCGGGCAATATGAGGAATCGAAGCAAAAAAGTCGCAGGCCTCGTCTATAGACATATTGAGTACGTCGTTGATGGACTTTCCTTTATAGGTTACTTCCAGAGTTTCCTTATTAAAGCGCTTACCGCCGCAGACCTCGCACTGAACATAAACATCAGGCAAAAAGTTCATTTCAATTACGTTTTCACCAGCCCCCTGGCAGGCTTCACAGCGGCCGCCCTTTACATTAAAGCTAAAGCGCCCCTTCTGGTAACCGCGGGCCTTAGATTCAGGAAGAGAGGCAAACAAGTCGCGAATAGAATCAAAAACGCCAATATAAGTAGCAGGATTTGAACGAGGAGAACGGCCAATAGGGCTCTGATCAATATTAATTACCTTATCAATAAACTCAGCACCTTCTACACTGTCGCACTCGCCCACATCGTAGTTAGTACGCATAACCCGGTTACTCAGAGCCGGGTACAAAACATCGCTCATAAGGGTAGACTTACCAGACCCGCTTACACCAGTAATGCAGGTAAAGGTTCCCAGAGGAATCTGAATACTAACGTTTTTAAGATTATGCTCCCGCACACCAGAAAGAGCTATAAAGTGTCCGTTACCAGCCCGCCGCTCGCTTGGGATTTCCATGCGCAAAGTGCCCGCCAGATACTGCCCCGTAAGGCTTTCAGGCACCTTAGCAACCTCCGCCGGAGTACCAGCCGCAACAACACGGCCACCGTTCAC
>ODAI012350863.1_pt1 | contig 18352 bp, 26 predicted proteins | sample 1539321 | NCBI WGS metagenome assembly ODAI01 (sample SAMN02144231, study PRJEB22623) | gut metagenome | biome: sheep rumen | host: Ovis aries | place: New Zealand | reverse complement strand
TATGACATATTACGCAATAAAAGACAAAGAGAGTGGAAAGTGGGTAGATGAAGATAATGAACATAACTATATTGAAAAAGACGAGATTGTGCTTGAGAAAGTGTTTTCTAAAGAAACAGCGATTGATAGATTATTGTGCCTCAAGAGAATTGCTAGTTTTAGAAAAGACGAAACATTAGACGGAATTAAGGTTGACAATTTAGTAGTCGTCCCTGTCGAGTTAAAAGAAGTCATAGACGACCCTCAAGAAGATGTGAGAGAGTATTGTGCAAAGGCTATGTTAGGCAATCGCATATATTTACCTATCAAAGAGTCAAAGCCAAAGTGGTATGAGATTAAGAAAGACCAAATGGTTAGATTGGACGCAATTCAAAGTATCGAGAAACAATGTGAATGGCGAGAGTGTAGTTATTATATAAGACTATATGCTGTTGGAAACAATTGTATAGATATAAGATGTCAAAATGAAGAAGAAGCAATCGCCAAATACAACGAGTTAAAGAAACTATTGGAAGAGGTGTAAAATGACGATACAAGAATTATACGAATGGGCAAAACAAAATAATGCTGAAAACAAAGAAATCGTTGTTCAATATAGAGACGATGGTGGCGATTATGAAGGTCAAGATAGTAATTTAAAATTAGATATTGAAAATAATTTCGTAATTTTATAAGGAGAATTAAAAATATGACAAAATATAGATTATATAGATGTGTAGATAATGAAAATAAAATAATAGTAGAAATATTTAACGAATGTGATATTCCACAAATAAAAGAAGAAATGCGTGAAGATGAAGGGATATTTCTAACTAAGGAAATCGGTGAGTTTGACGGGCATATATTTCTTTTGGGATATGTTGATTAGGGGGGAATAGATATGGAAGTTTTATTATATATAATACTTATTGTCTACTATACAATCTCAACAATTATCGGTTTATTGTTTATAATTTATAATTGGAATTATTTATATACTTTTGAATTATTTCCAAGTGATTTTCGAGAAGGGAGAAAAGAAGCGTATAGAATGACTAGATTTGGTAGTATTGCTATTTGTTGTATATATTTTATAATATGTCCAATCATTTATATAGGTTGTTTTATACATTATATTTTCTATGGAAGTCTTTAATAAAAGGGGGAATAGAGAATGAAAAAGATAATTTTATGTATAATGATTTTAATCGTATTAACAGTATCACTTTGTGGTTGTACAAATAAGCAAAACGAAAATGATTATCGCCCTATAGACAATTTTGAAACGATACAAAGCGATGGGTCTTGGAGAGTAGTATATGATAAGGAAACAGGAGTTATGTATCTTATAATAGCAGGTTATCGTGAGCGTTGTATAACTCCTTTGTATAATGCGGACGGAACATTAAAAACATATAAGCAAGATAAGGGGGAATAGATATGAAAACAATTTTAGTAGATTACACAAAACAAGATGGAACAATTGGAAAAGATTTTACTTTTGATAATAAAACGGTTGAAAAGTTAATGAAATCAGGTTTTGAAAAGGGAATTTGTCCAAGCCAATTTAGTAAGATCGATTATGTAAACGATTTTAAAATATGGCTATATGCTGCAGAAGGAAACAATTACACAATGGAAGTGCAAGTGAAAAAGTATCCATCAAGCAAGAGTTTGTTGAAAGTTTGGAATTCAAATCTTACAAGATTAACAAAACTTATTACAAAAATAGAAAAGATTTTAGGGGTAAACAATGCAACATAGCAACTACAAGAAAGAAACTTGGGAAGATAAGTTCGAGAGAAAGTTTTGGGCTGGTAATAAAGCCAAGTTGAAGTGGGTTAGATTTATAAAGCGATTTAACAACCACAAATATAGAAGAAAAGGAAAAGAAGAAATCGAAAAGGAGATATGATATGAAAGAAGAAATTAAAGAATTGCCACAAAGAGAAGAAGAGTATATCAATATCAGTCTAGCACCATACGCATTAATGGATTTTTTAAATGCCTGTATGTGTTGTGGCGTAAGAAGAATAGCCATAACAAAGCAAGACAATGATTTAGTGGCGAGGTTAAGTCATACCGATATTGAAAGAGTAGTATATCCTTGCTTACATAAAAACGAAACAGGAGAAATCCCAAAAGAAGTTTTGGAGGTTTATACAAAATGAAAAGCGTAAAACTATATGATTTCACAACAACATTTTTGGTCGAGGGAGTAGGTGGCTTTATATCATTTTATCAACACGCAAAGACTGAAAAAGAAGCGAACAAAGAAATCGCAAAAGTAGTAAGCATACTAAAGCCTAAAGCAATCGATACGCAAAAAGAAGATATAGGCTTACTAGGGTTTAAAATACCAAAGAAAACTTTAGAAGCGATAAACAAGTCGCTAAAGACTTGGGGAGATAATCCAAAAGACTATTTAGGAGGAAATCATAATGAAAATGTCAATTAAACAATACTACGATACTCTTAAAGCAAAGAGAGAAAGTGCTGAAAGAGAATTGCTTATTATCAAAGATAGTTTAGAGTCTGGCAAGATAGATGTAGTCACAGCTAAACAAAAGCAAGATGAAACATTTAAAGTAATCGACACTTACACAGATTGTATTTGTTTGTTAGAATCAAGTCACTTGTTGGATATTGATCCAGAAGATGAAAAGCAAAATAAAGCAGCTGCATATTAGGAATAAAGCAAGTTGAGTTAGTGGATGTAAAGAGGTAAGCCAATGAAACTATCAGAGAAGATCGATTTCAGCAAATTCGAGATTATTAAAGAGTGGGAACAAGAAGGAGTTATTATTCCAGTAAAGTTCAGCTACATTCAGTTTAAAAGCAAAAAGCACAACTATACATTAAGTTATTGTAATATGTTTAAGAATTTTGTTATATCTGAATGGGTGCAAGATGCTAATGATATTATTTGGACACAACAATACCCATCCTTAAACAGCATAAGAGCAAAGATAAAGCAATTAGCTGAAAAGGAATAAAAAACCCTCTTGCAAAATCTTTAAATATTTAGTATTATATTTAAGGGAGCAATCCCATAGGATAAAAACAATAAAGGAGATTTAAAGTTATGGAAAAACAAACTCAAGAGCAAAACCAAAACAAAATGTCGAGAGAGACAAAACTTATGTTCGTGCCAGATGGTATCTGTCCATATTGTGGATGTGATATTACAAAGGTATATGACCTAGACGAGATTAACGATATTATATCAGGTTGTCCAAAATGCCATAGAACATTCGTAGATTAGTCGATTTGGTAAATTATTAGTATTTATGTTAAAATAGAGTCAGAGAATATCAGGCTCTATTTTTTATGGGAAAGGAGAATAAGCAATGACTTTTAAACAAGCATTAAAAGAAATGTTAAAGGACGGGGAGTTCCCAAAGATAATCGCAAACTCAAAAGGAAAGGATAAGAGAGAAGCTAAAAAGTTCTATGCAATCATAAAGGATGCAAACTTGGATGAATATGCAATGATTCCAATGATAATGGGGTTAAAGTCAGTATCTGTATTCCAAGATGTAGTTTTCTATATGATGAAAGACTTTGATTGGGAAAATATACAAAATAAAGATAAGTAAGAGCTTTAAAGATGGGAAAGGAAAAGGAAGAAGTTAAAAGTATCAATAAAGACTTAACAACAATCCCACATAAAAAGGGTGGCAATAAACCAACAATGTGGGATAAGGTTATCAAACACAACAAAGACAAGATTATACAACTTATTGAGGGTGGTGCTTCTGAAAGACAAGTAGCCACTGCTCTTGGCATCTCTTGGAATTGTTGGATGGAAACAAAGAAAAGACATCCAGAAGAAATGAATGAACTTGTCGATCGACCTCGAACTATTCTAGTTGGTAAGTTAAGAAGTGCATTGATAAGTAGAGCATTAGGCTATTCTTATGAAGAGCAGATAACCGAGATAAGACAAGATACAGATGAGAACAATAATCCAATCGGCAAGAAGTATGTATATCAAAGAACATTAAAGCAGTTTGCGCCACCAGACACAACTGCTATTTTTGCTTGTTTAAAGATTTACGATAAAGACAATATCCAATATGATGATAAGGCTCAAATGATAGATATAAAACGAAAAGAGCTTGAGATAAAACAAAAGGAAAGCAATCCTGAAGAAAGGGAAGAAAGCCTAGTTGAAAAGATAAAGGGATTTAAAATCGAAGTAGTCGATGCAAGTAGAGAGAAAGGAGAAGAGTATGAAAAAGATAGTTGATATAAGACACATAGTTGAGTTATCTGAATCACAAATCCTAAACCATGTTGTTGAAGAAGTAAACGATATGCAAAACAAAGGACTTGAAGTAGATGTTCAATATGCAGCTAATAATGGTCGCTATACAACAATGCTTATAGGAAGAAAGGAAACCGAAAAGCCAGTTAAGAAAAATGAAAGTCCTAAAGCCATACGATAAGTTATACAAAAGCGAAAGAACGAGAGTTATTCTAGATGCTCCACGAAGTTGTGGCAAGTCTGTTTCTATGGCTCAATTATTAGCCTACACTTGCATAAACAATATCAATCACGATATATTTGTCGGCAGGGCGAATTATAACTCTTTACATGACTCATTTGCTCAAGAAATATTAGATGTTCAAGCCTCTATCGGTTTGGATGGCTTTTTCAAGTTAAAAGTAAGTCCATTGAGAATGACAACACCACTTGGCAATACAATCGACTTTAAGGGTATTGGTGGTGCAGACTTTTCAAGAACTAGAGGTTTAAAGACAACAAAGAAATATGCTCTTGCGATAATCGATGAAGCTCAACAGTTGCGTAATGAATTAAACCTTAAACACGCAATCTCTACAATAGCAAGAAATATGATGGATGGTGGCAAGATAGTAATTGCTGGAAACCCACACGAAGTAAAAGGGCATTGGTGGAATCAGTTTTGTGCTAAAATGCGTTTTAGTCCAGATTATGAGTTTATAGATGCAACTTGCTTTGATATTTGGAAAGTGCTTCCTGAAGAAATGAAGAAAGAAATCAACAATGAGTTTAAGTATAATCCAGCGATGGCTAGATTTATGTATTTAGGCTCATTGGATGAATTACAGGGTGGTGCTTATGCTCAATTCAAGAAAGAAGAACACTACTTGACTGAAGAACAATTAGCACAGAAGTTTAATGGCGAAAGATTCGAGTATGTTATATTCGGTGCAGATGGTGCGATTGCTAGGGACTCAACTTGCATTTGCCCTATTGCTATTATGTCGAGTGGTAGAGCAGTAGTTCTTGAGAGATTCTATTACGATCCAAAAGCAGCTGGAATATCTCTTGCACCAGTTCAGTTAGTTGAATTGATAAAAGAATACTTGGATTGGATGGAGAATAAGTATGGCTTTACTTATAATGATGTTGAAAAGTATTGGAGCATTGATTGTGCAGCTGCAGATTTGATAACACAATTAAGATACGATTTAACAAACGATAACAACATACACTCATTCAAAGAGAAAAGCACACAATTAAGAACTAACGCAGTTGTAAATGATGCGTTTGCTAAAGGGGTGCTATATATCAAAAACACTAATGGACAATATTTGTGGCATAGCCATAGAGTTATGCAAGATGATCCACTTGTAACGCAATTAGAGAGTGTAGTTTGGACACCAACATACAAACTTGATCCAGCGATACCGAATGACTGCACAGATGCTTTGACTTATGGTGTAAATTACTATTATTTAAACCCTGATAATTTACATTTCCCTGCTAGGCAAACTGCATACAAGTAGTATATTTGACAATGAATTATTTTTTAGTTTAAACTAAATATATGGAAAAGGAGTAAAAATCATGAGTGAACAAAAGAAAAATGAAAACGAAGTTCAAAAAGAAATCACACTAGAAAATCTATTAGGTGCAATCTTAACAACAAATGTTGAGTTATCTAAAGATGAATACAACGAAATGTTGAAAAGACTAGGTTTAAAACCGATAGAGATTGAAAAGACCGATAGCAAAGAAAGACTTAATCGAATTAAGGGTAATTTCTATGGTAGTATGGTAAATATCCTTTTAAACGAGAATGGGCAACTTAAAGTTATTGCTGAAGAGTTAATGGCTCAAAGAACTGCCTTAATGGAACTTTGCAAGAAGCACGGAATTGACATCTCAAAGGTTAAAACTTCGCAAGATAGAATGAATGAAGCAGTCGAGAGAGCTTTAAAAAAGCAATCAAATTTCAAAAAAGTTAAGTAGGAGCAATAAATGGAAGCCTTACAAAGAATTACACCAGAAAGAATCAATTTCCCAGTAAACACAGAATTAGTTTCACATAGTCAGTTTTATGCAACATATCCAGCCTTTTTACAACCATTTGCTCAACAATGGTTAAGAAAGTGGCTACAATGGTTTGATGGCTTTGTAGAAGGAGTGCATGATAGCGCAGGCTGTATGGTTAGCACAAGATTAGCTGCAACCTTATGCCATAGAATTGCACAATCTATTTTTGGTGGTGGATTATTATTCTCTAAAAAGGGCATCGAAGGGAAAGGCGATGCAGAGAGTAAGGCTTTAAAATTCATATCTGGCGACTATAACGATGAAATAGGACTTGATGACACAGTGCTTCAAGCCTTTTTATTTGCAGCTGCAGGTGGAACATCATTTGTAGTTGAGAATGTTGATAACGATAAAAAGATGTGGCTATCCGTTTATAGAATGGATGAAGGCTATTTCAATATCAATTACAAAGGCGAAGTAGTATCTGCAAGACTTATCAACTCAAAATATGTCGATGCAGTAGGCGAAGGCAGAAGAACATATATATTAGTTGAAGAAAGATACAAAGGCAATATCGATAGAGAGAGAGCCTATAACAAGAAGTTTAAAGATGCTATTCAGAAAGCCTTAATGCCATCATACAAGAGAGATGGCTATTATGTTGAATATAACATTTATGAAACAACAGCATTAGTAAATAATCAACCAGTTCAACTTGGTAGACCTATTGGGTTTACTGAATTGCCATCAAGAGTTCAAGAGCAAATCAAAGAATCTTATGGCGATATTAGAATTGGAGAGCCAAAGCGACTACCATTTACAAACATTGGTATAAGAGCATTTAAGTTCACACAGGGTGTGGACAATCTTACATCTTTGCCTTATGGACAATCTTTAATACAAGATATTCAAGCCGAGTTATTCAGTTATGATTATCAATTCAGCGCATTTAACACAGATGTTTATCTTGGTAGAGGTAGAGTATTAGTTCCAAAGGCTATACAAAATCCACAAAACAAGAATGTAGCTCCACAAAATGCAGGTTTAGACTCATTCTTATATACGCAATATGAAGGACAAAGACCAGAGGATCAAAAGCCAACACCTATTCAATTTGATTTACGCAGTGTCGAGTGGGAAAACATAAAGAACAACCTACTTGAAACAATGGCGATGAAGATTGGATTAAGTCCATCAACATTGGCTGGATGGCTAAATGGTGGCTCTAATAGAACTGCTAGAGAAATATCAAGTGAAGAAAGCGAAACAGCAAACTTTGTAAATGGCAAGAGAAAACTATTCACAAAGGTTTTAAATGCGTTAGTGCAAGACATACTTTTATACAATGGACAAGACACAGGTGTAGAGGTTAAGTTCTCAAAGAGTGGCGAAACAAATGTTACATTAGTATTAGAGAACACAACAAGCGCATATAATGCAGGTTTAAAGAGTTTATATCTATCTGTTAAGGCAATTAACCCAGATATGAGTGAAGATGAATTGCAAGAAGAAATCTCAAGAATAAAGGCTGATGCAGATGCAAGAGCCAAAATGAATCAAACATTTGATGTGTTTAACGAGAGTGTAGGAGATTTTGATAATGAACAAGAAGAGAATAGCGAAGGCGAAGCAGATAGGGCTGAATTGGCAAACAGTAGCGATTGAAGAATGTCAAACAGACATTAAGGAAATCACAAAAAGGCTTATTCTTGATAGAATCACTTATCAAAAAGCAGTCAAAGAGATGGATGAACAAATTGTTGATTGTGTAAACACTTTGGAAAGTCCAGATTTAAAGACAAGTGCAAATGCAAGTTTAAGGGTTTTTGCAAATGGCACGATTAAAAGTGCGTTATTGGGGTTAGGAATACAAGAAAGGGATTTAATACTAGCTTTGGCTAGATTTAACGAGGGATTTACAACACAACGAATTATAACGATTATGACACTCGGTTTTACGAATGTCGGTGCGAAATACCAAACTGATGTAGATTTTAAATCTATCGCACCAAAATCGGCTCAAGCAATGGATTTTAAGAACTTGCTTGTTAAAAATGTTGGCAATTTAGGTGTCGCAGGTAATGAATATGGCAAAACTTATATGGAAAAAGTCAAAGAGGCTTTTTATCGTATAGTCGAGGGCGAAGCTAAATACGATAGCAATGTTAGTTTGCGTAACATATCTGAAATGACAGTGCGTTACGAAAAGACAATGGCTAGTTTAGACGAGTTAAGACAAAATGGTGTAAACCTAATCACAACAACTCGACACGAAAACTGCTCAAAGAGATGTGAAAAATGGCAGGGTGGACATTATACATTGGATAACACTTATCAAGTGGTTGATGGAATTCAGTTCATCCCATTGAGTGTAGCAACCGACCAATATGTAAAAACAAAGTCGGGCAAAATATACAAGAATGGGCATTTGACAGGTTATAACTGCCGACATAAAGCGATACCTTATCAAAAGGGTTATGAGTCGCCAATGGTGGATAAAGAAACTGTTGAAAGACAAAGAGCCATTGATAAACGCATGAGAGAACTTGAAAGAATTATAAGACATTGGAAAGAGATGGAACTAATGTATAAGAACACGCATTTTGAAAAAGAATACAAAAATGCTAGAATTAAAGTAAGGGAATGGAAACAACAATATATTAACTTCTGCCGAAAGAATAAGAGAGCAATCGAAGTTAGTAGAATCGAGATATTTTAGGAATCGACAATAGATAAGTTGCGATGATGGATCGAAGGAAAGTGGACACCACGATTACTGAGGCACAATCCACTTCGCAAATAGGCTATTAAGATAAATATGCATATTAAAAACTTTACAAAGGAGAAACGAAAAAGATGTTTGGAAAATCAAAAATCGACAAATTAAAGGACATTTTGGCTGACCTAACAGAAGAGGAATTAACTGAAGCAAAGAAACTTTTAATTGGCGAAGAAGAAGCCGAAGAAAAGGAAGAAGCAGTTGAAACCGAAGAAGAAGCTCCAAATGCAGAAGAAGAGGTTAAGACTGAAGAAGAGGTTAAGACCGAAGAAACTCCTGCTGAAGAAGCTCAAGAGGAATCCGAAACTGAAGAAGTTGTAGAAACTGAAGAAAAGACTGAAGAGCAATCTGAAGAAGAAGCAACTGAAGAGGCAGAGGAAGAAGAGCCAGAAGAAGATGAAAACGCAAAGCAATTAGCTTCGTTACAAGCAAAGTATGATGAACTACAAGAGAAAGTCGGAAAGTTTATCGAGAGAGTAGAGCCAGTTCTAGCAAAGTTTGAAGAGGTAGAATCTGAAAGCGGTGCAGTTGGACTTGGCAAAGGCGACACAACAGGCAGTGATGATGAATTATCTGCACATGAACTCGCAATGAAATTATCAAAATATTAAAATAAAATTTATCACAAAGGAGATTTAGGCTTATGGCATATACAGCAACTAATGTAGCAGCTCCAAAGCTAGACGGACAAGCTCTAGCAAGAGTTACAAGTAAAGCATTAAAAGAAAATGTATTCCAAAAAATTTTAGCAGTCCCAGAAAAGGGCGTAACAGAAAAATTCTCAACAGATGTAAACGCATCTGAAATCAGAATTATCAGACAAGTAGTTCCATCAATCGCAGCTAGACAACTAGGTGCAACTGTTAATGGTGGATACTTCAACTCTAATAATCCTCTAATGCCACAATCTGTTGAATATGGTATCAAGTTATTATATTTGATTGACGACCAAATCGATTATCCATCAGTAATGGAAGATATGGTAGAAACATCAGTAGTAGAAGCAACAAACAGAAGTGTTGCTGGTGTTGTAGCAAAAAACATCAACGCATCTACACTTGCTCATCAATTAACAGCAGTTATCAACGATCAAATCGCAGGTAATACACCTAACTTCGTAACAATGGCTTCAGCAACAGCAGTTAAGGAAGCTTTAATCGAAGCGAATGTTAAGTTAGACGATGGCGATTCAGCAAATGATGTTGATGCTTTCCCATCAGATGGCAGACAAGCATTTATCAGACCATCATTAAGATCAGCTTTAATGGCTTCAGGTCAAGTTATTATCGGTGGCTCTAATTATGCTCAAGAAATGTTAGCAAAGGGTGTTATCGATAAGGATACATACCAAAGAGATACATTATCTGGTTACATTGGCGAAATCGATGGACTTCCAGTAGTTATGATGGCAAAGGTTGTATGGGATTTAGCAGAATCTTATATGCAATTAACAGCAGGCAAACTAGATGCTATCGTAGGTTTAGTTGTAGCAGGTATGGCAACAGGTAGAGCAATCGCATTTAACGAATCAGTTAAGATTATCGATTGCCCAAGAGGTCAAGGTAAGACAGCTCAATACAAGTATCGTTGGGGTGTTGAAGTATTAAACATTAAGGGTATTGTTCCTATCTATGCAACAGGTAAGACATACGCAGATGTATCAAGCACAGCTATTACATTATTAGCTCCAGCTTCACACTAATACTTAAATTACAAAGGGGTGGGACTATCTCATCCCTTTTTATGAGTTTAAAGGTAAAAAGCAAGTTCGATTCTTGCAAAACTCTAGGAGAAAGAAAATGAATCTAATAACACCTTTTAGCGATGAAAAAATGCAATATGATATAGAAGATCATCAATACTACTTAACTCTTGAATATGTAAAAGACGAGTTAGGTATTGATTTAGTATCTAGGGTTAATACAAGTGCAAGTGATAATCCAAATGCAGCTGCACAATATGTATTAAAGCAAATCTCAAATGAAATCTATTCATACATCTATGCACACAACACAAACAATGCAGTGCAAGAGTTTTTCGCTTGTAAGTTAATGTCAACAAGAAACATTATCAGAAAGGCAATGCTTGAGCAATTAAGTTATGAGTGCATCTCTGGTGCGTTGGCTAATTTTAGTGGTGTCAATGTAAAGACTGGCTTGATAATGGATAGAAAAGGTATTGAGAACGCAGTAGTTGGTTTTAATGCCAAGAAGATTCTTGATACAATCGTTCCTGAAATTGGGGTTGCATTGACTTATCAGGGACAAATCTTTATGCCAATAGGAGCAAACATAAGAGAGGATTATTAATGAGTGTATTAGATTTTTACAGACCAGAAGCAGACCAATTCTATTGGGGACAATATTTAGGAAAGAAAGACGATGCTAAATACAATGAGGCATCGCCTAAATCTTTTAAATATTCAATAGTTACACCAAAAAGTAAACAATATAGTCAGTTTATGCAAAACTATGGATTGCCAGATTGTAGCATGGTAATAAAGACTACTTGGGATTTGGGCTTTGATGTTGATGGTGTTATAATTGATACAGAAGGTGCAAAGCACATTATAAGAAGTGTAGGCACAAATACTGAAGAAGAAGAAGCTCAAGTCAATGTGCTATTAAAAAGCGCAAATAAGACATATATATTGGGGTTGACATAGTATGGATTTAGAGAATGTAGTATCAGATATAGTTAAAAGAACAAGAGAAGTCAAAGTTCCAAGACGACCTGATGCACATTTAAAGCATCCTAACAGACTATGGACAGGAAATCTTAAATATAACGCATTAAAGGTTGTAAAGACTCCAGTAGGTGTTAAGTTGTATGTGGATGAAAAGATAGCACCTTATATGCCATATACAAACGAAAAGTGGATAAGTCCACGATGGAAAGGTGCAGTAAACCCTAACTATCAATGGTGGGAAAAGATGAGTAGGGATTTTGTTTACGATTTAGCAACACAATTAAAGGGAAAGGTTAAAAAACTATGATTATAGAAACAATCGCAAATGTTATTGAATCACAATTAAATGCAAACAAGAACTCAATGGACTTGGGTTACAAGTTTGTTATTGGGGTTGATTATGCAGAATACGCAAATAAGAACATCGTAGATAATCAAATCGATGGTGTGTTATTGCAAACATCAGGCGAATATACACCCGTTAAAGGCGCATCGACAAAGTTCGTAAACCTTTCACTTGAATTTAGTGTAAAAGTTGAAGATAAGGCTAATTTTGACACCATAATAGATTCTTGGAGCAAACAACAATTAGCAGTTTACTACAAAGATGAAACTACAAACGAAAATTATGTAATCACACCTAACGCACCAATCACTGGAACAGTAGCACAAACATGTGAATTATTAAAGGCAATGCCTGTAACCATTGTATTGCAAGTGCAAATTACTGATAGTGGTTTAATGGGTGCAGAGTCAGTTTGGAAAATCAATGATACTCAAGTGTTCCCATTAAGTTGGAAATTCATATCAGCAAGAACACAACAAAGTTGCCAAGCTCTTGATGCAGACGAAACAAAGGTTGCTAATCAAATGGCATCTTACACGATCCAATTAGTAATCCCAGTTGCAAAGAGTGATATTATTAAGGCTTTATACAACGATGTTTTAAAGAACAATAAAGATGCAGTGTATAAGGTTGAAATGGCTGATGGATGGAGTGATGGAATCTCTGAAAACTGCGTTATTACAAATGGTAGCATAGATGCAGAAAATACAAAGATAAATGCTCTAACAATAGTGTTAGCAAAGAGCAATGAAACTATTAACGAGGTCGAGGAAGATTAGTGGAAAGATACGAAATCGTAATAACCGAGAAAGGCAAGAAAACCGAAAGTAATGTTGCTGGGCAAGAAGGTAGCACAACTACAACAAATGTTGCTGGGCAAGATGAAAAGGAAACAAAAGATGCCAAGATGTCTAAATGGGCAATCGCAGGGGTTGTTGGTAAAACAATCCTAAACGAAGCTCAAACCTTAATCGTTCCTAGAATAGGCGAATATACAAGAGATAGTCTATTACAACAAAAAGTAGATTCTGCAATAAGTATAGGCGATACAGCAGCTGCGTTTGCAGTTAATCCAGTAATGGGAATGATAAACCTAACAAACAAGATTGCAGGTAGTGCATTAGATTATGCAATTAGATACCAAAAAGAACAAGAGAGATTGACTGTTCAAACGCAAAGAGCAAGTTATGTAAATAGGAGTAGAGATTAGATGGGTGCATTATATCACAATACAAAAGTATATATTTATGACACAACATTGGATTACACACGATCTAAATATTATACAAGACGAGAAATTACAAGCGAGTGCCAACAACCTATAATCTTTACAGATAGAGTTGATACAGCCCTAGATACAGCAAGTATAGTATTATTAAACAAAAATAAGAAAAGAATCCAACCTTTTACTAGGTTGTATTTTGATATTACAAGTGGCGAGGTTGGTGGACAATCTAAAAACACATTAAAGTTTTATGTTGTTACAAACGATGTAGTAAACCAAGTTGTTTATAGTTCGACACCATCAAAGAGATTATACAAGCACACATTACAATTAACTGAATATACAAAGTGGCTTGAGAGATTCGATGTAGATAACACAACTATTACAAATATGTTGATGTTCTTATACAACGATAATGCTATTGTTGTTGATAATGTTCCACCTTCTATAAGCTATAATCAAATAAATAATCCGGGTGTAAGTCCTTTTACATCAATTTCAGAATATAGAGGAATATGGACTTATCAATCAGAAACAAATCCTTTTAAGTCAATAACGCTAGATACAGAAGGGGTAATAGATTGCTCTTGCAGGTTATCTATCGAAGTTACAAATAGAGTTGCCATCGTAATTCCTAAATATAACTATGCAACTATCAATAGCTTTAAGGTTAAGAAACCAAATGGAACAGTTGTAACATTATCTAATAGTGCTACATCATACACTCCAGATGCTTATGGCGAATATACATTTACTCAAGTATATAGTTGTGCAGTTCCAGATGCGACATATACATTCACTGTTACATGGGTTGTAAAATATATGGCAGCTCCATCAATTACAAAGTTGCCATCAAGATGGACAATAGCCGAAGTGGTTGATAGGGTTTTAGGAAAGGTCACAAGAGAAAACTCAATCCGTAGAGAAAGCGATACACCAATGTTCCAATTAGACGAAAGCCAAAGAGCAAAATTGCAATCAATGATTTCGCCAGAGTTTACATTTACACAAAGCACATTATTTGGAATATTGTCTGAAATCGGCTCTGCTATACACGCAATACCTAGACTTATTGTATCGACCGAAGATGTAACTGAAAATGGGGTTACAACAAAAGAGCCAAGAATGTGGAATATCATCCACTTTGACTTTTTAAATGATACAGGCAATAGTGCTACTGCTCCAGATTATCCAGAGATAACAATATCGATGGAAGAAACACAGGGCAGTGATAACTACGCAACAGCGATGGTATCAAATGTGCAAAACGCATTTATATCAACTAACAAGAACTATATATCTATTACAGAGCCATTTGGCGAAGGTTACATCTCAACAAGAACTGAAACAAGCGATTATGAGGTATCAAACGACCATTGCGTAATTAAGGTATCAAGACCAATTCAAAGAATATGCGAATTATGGTGCTTATATGATAAGGCTTATCCAGCCATCGATATTGCATCATTCTGCAAAGAAAAGGCTGATTATTCTTTATTGACTGACTATGATTTAACAAACCCTAACACATATTTTGGACAGGGAACAAAGCAAACAACTATTTATTACACAAGAGGCGACACTGTTATTCGTGGTTTAGACTATGTAGCATCAAGCAATTTCGATCCATTGAATTTGGCTGGTATGTTTGGCTTAAAGTTACAAGCAATAAAGTATCTTTTGATACTAGCTTTAGAGGAAGATGGCAAAACTCATGCTGAAGCATTATCAAGAATACAAAATCTAAAGTTGCGTGATATTTGCTTTAGAATCAAGTATGTTCCTTATTTGAACTTTAAAGTAAAGCAATACAGAGAAAACATAACAGACGATATGGAAACATCTACTCTATTCTTTAACCAAGATGCACAGGTTGTAGATTGTAACGCATTTGGCGAAAGAATTAAGGGTGCATTAAATATGACATCTAACGAAGAGCCTACATTCACATTTGTAACAAAGACTCCAGATTTTGTTATGAAGAGTGGATAATTAACATCATTCGGTGGCTCTTATGGACAATACTTCTCTTATGAAGTTCAAAGAGAGTTATCTAAAAAATGTTGCGTAACAACTATCAAATACAGCAAGAACTTTAACAAATGGAATGAATATATTGCCATTAAGAAGAATTACAGACAATATGAGATAAGCGAAAATGAGTCAGTAGAGCAAACACCTATCTATTCGCAATTCGTTATTGTAGATGATGATGCAGACTTTAATAGAGCTGTCGATGTTGATCCAAGCGATACAGACTTATACAATGATGCTCAAGCATCTATGACAACATATATCAATGATATAAATTCTCAAGAAGGCTTTATCGAACAAGCCGATGATATTATTTATAATATGCAGGGCTATGGTTTATATCACGATTGTTCAGTAAATTATATGTTATTTAAAGCCACAGGCAAAGAATGGGACTCTGTAAACGGAAAATATACAGATGTAGTAAAAAAGTTTATGATCCCTACAACATCGTTCTGTGTGGGCAATTCTGCTGTTATAAATGTAGGAACTAAAGACAACTATTCAGCAGGAACAACAGTAACAATTCCAGATAATAGCATTTCATTTGGACTTGAGCAAGATGTTCAATATGGCTCAAAGTATGGAACTATCGACAAGTTACAAGTTGTATTTGGTAGTGAAGAATATGATGAAGGAATCCTAGATTCATCTAAAGACCAAACTCAAAGAGGCAGACAATTATATGCAGTTGATGATGTTAAGAAAACAATGGGCAAGTTCAAGATTTGGAATGATGCCTTAATGGTTGATAAGGATAGTAGACAAAAAATCAACCTAACATTACAACTTAATGCAGTAGCTGCAAAAGATGATATATGGATTGGCTCTAATTTTGTAGAAAGATTTGGTTTAAATAGCATTATCACTAGCTCATTACACTTCACATTCTTTACTCAACAACCAGATAGATTCTTAACAAAGATGAGTGGTGGCCATTCTGTGCCATCATCTAGCAATAGAGTAACATTCACAAAAGTTAATTGTGAAAAATATGGACTTAATATGGCAAATCCAACATACAAGATTGCATGTAAAAACAAAGCTCCAATAGGCTATGATACCTGTGGATATGGCTTAATAGACAGCGATGAAAATATTGTGTTATACTTTAATCGACCATTAAAGAATGGCGAAGCAATCGAAAACGATATATATATCGAATTCAGAGAAAGGATATAGGAGAAAGAAAAAATGGCAAATAGCATTTTAAAAATTGAGTATTACTCAAACGGACAATTCAAAAAGAGTGAAGGAGCAAGTATTTTTGCATCATCTAACCTTCAAAGCACACTGCAATTCAAGTTTGCTAGTGACTTAGGAAAGAGTGCTGTTGTTGCAAACATTCTTATTCCTTATCCAGTAGGCAGTGCATTGTATGGGCAACACCAAGTGCAAAGCCTATTTATGATTAAGAAAGCCGATCCAAATGGTGGATACATTTACGAAGCTGGACTTGAAACACCTTATCTAGTAACACAGGGCAAAGCATATATCAATGCTCAAGTGTTTGCTACTAATGGACATCAAGTTTATTCAAACTCTGGAAATGTAATCACAATCGGAGCTGAAGGCTATTACATCTATTACACAACTGAAACTATTGATGGCGAAACTATCAATAAGTTAGTGCTTGAAAACATTAACACTGGCAAAGTTTATTTCCAACAAAATGAAGGCTTAATCGTAATCGATAGAAAGCTAGTTATCATTGATACATTTATTGCACACATGGATGGCGATTTTGACGGAACATTAGTTGTAGAAACAGCAGTTCAAGTTCAAAACTATCAACAAGTTGAGTTTAAGATTACAGATTCAGCACCTTATTATTCTGACTATCCACTAACACCAGAGGAAAGTTATGTAGTTTTAAAGGCTATTGCCAATATTTCGGCAGATGTTGCCAACAAGCAAGATAAAGATGATGCGAATATCAACTCACTAGGTGTAGACCATACAGTTGTAGGCAATATTAACAGCCTATTAACAAGAATGGGTGCAGCTGAAGGCGATATAGTAACTTTACAAGCAGATGTTCAAACAAACACAGAAGATATTGATAGATTAAAAAACATAATCACTTATGGCTTAAACATTGTCGGAACAATGACAATTACAAGCGTAGATCCATCAACAGATAATCTAGTTCCAACAGATTTAATCTTAACTCAATTTATCGAAAACAAGACAGGACACCCTATCCAAAGAGGCGATGGCTTATTTGTTTATTGGAACAACTGCGTAGCTCCAGATGCCACAGCATTATTCTTCTGGAATGGAACATCATTCCAAAGACTTGATATTGAAATCCATAAGGCTGGAAATAGCATTGCTGGTATGGTTGAGGGAACTTATACAAACGACCTTACAGGGCTTGCAAATAAGTTAATGGTAGATATTACTAACGGAAAGATTATCAACATTTATAAGGTCAATTCGACAGCCACAGATAGTGTTACATTAACAAGTGTAATGGATTATGTTAAGTCAATGCTTATTGATGGCACAACACCAGCTCCAAGTGCAGTAAAAGATGGCAATGGCAATGATATTGTCGCTACATACTTAACAAAAGCTCTTGGTGCTACAAAACAAGAAATGTATGACTATGCAATGCCAAAGATGTTATATGACTTGAATTATCCTGACTATATGAATGGTCTATACAAGACTGAAAATGTTAGCGATACAAGTTATCAAAAGACAGTCAATAGCACAAGCATTGGCTATACAACATTAGCAGTTCTTACAAAGACACTTGATGCACCTATCTTATTAGGTAAGCAAAATGGTGTTACAAATAAGTTATGGATTCGTATGTCTGCTTCAGAGCAAATCAAGTTCAGAGTTACTACTGAATATATTGACGATCAAACCATAATGCACCAATTAGCAGTTGAAGAAACTCCAGCTGACTACTTAATTGGCAATACAAACAAGTTATACATTGTCGATAGTGTATTTAGTGGCTTAACAACACCTATTACACTACCAGCAGGAACAATTATTTATCAAACAATCGAAGTATT
>ODAI014426656.1_pt1 | contig 18353 bp, 13 predicted proteins | sample 1539321 | NCBI WGS metagenome assembly ODAI01 (sample SAMN02144231, study PRJEB22623) | gut metagenome | biome: sheep rumen | host: Ovis aries | place: New Zealand | reverse complement strand
TGTGGTGGAGGAGCTGTACGTCGTGACTTCGTAGAAGAAACACCTCAAACATTCTACGGTGTAGAAGCTTACCACACACCTAAAATTGCAGATGCAATTGTAGAAAACGGTAAAACTTGGGAAGACATCAGAAAAGAATATGCTGACATCGTTGGAGAATACGTAGCAGCATACTCCTAGATGCAAAGATAAGATATTTACTATCTTATTTTTTCCTTTTTTTTAAAACAATTTTTTATAAATTTCATTTTATTTAACCTGTCTTATTCGACAGTCTAATTTTAATTTTGAATGTTATATTTTATTTCATTTAATTATTTAATCCATTTTATTTTTCATTTCTATTAATTAGCTCTCTACTGGTTATTGCAATGTTTTCAAAATATTTATTCAATTGAATTTAACCAGGTTATTATTATTTTGCTCTCAATGTATTACTCCCTTTTTTTATTAAGAAACTGTAATAATGTAATATGAGTTATTTAAATATTTTTTATTCTTTTAAATACTAATTGCTTATTTATGATTAATCAATACTATAATTAATGATATATCCTTATTTTTTCACTTTTTCGATTATATGATAAGCTTTTTATACTAAATTGTTTTATGTAATACATAGAAGTATTACCTTGGTAATGCTTTTAATTTTATGTGGGTATAAGACAGTATATAAATGGTGAAATTTATGGTAATAAAACGTTATACACAAATGGAAACTGAAAATGCAGATGACATGGTGTTTGGTCAAACAAATCACCCTGTAAAAATGGGAATTGATCAAGTAATGGGTGGTGGATTAGTAGTCCCTAACATCAAAGTAGCACCTGCTGAAGGTTCAGAAGAAACTATTGATGGATTAGAAGCAACATCAAAAAACATTGCTTTTGCAGCTTGTCAACGTGCAGCAGATATTGGGTTACCTGCTATACAAATCGAAACAGAACACGTACAGCAACAATCTATCAGTAGGGAAGCATCTGAAAGATGTACTGCAGTAACATGGGAACAACTTGAACAATTAAATGAAAAATTCGGTACAAGAGTATCCTTAATGAGTACTGTAGCAGATATGAGAGAAGAAGAAAACGGATTAAGAGGATCCAAATTCGATATTGCTATGGATGAATCATTTGAAGCATGTGCTCAAAATGGTGCATCAATGTTATGTATCGAAACTATCGGTGGAAAAGTTGTATCAGACTTTGGTATTTCAAGAGGTGATGTAAGAGCTATACTCTATGGAATAGGTGTATTAGGTTCTATAGATATGGAATACATGTGGACAAAAATTGTAGACTGTGCAAAAAGAAACAATGTTGTACCTGGTGGAGACACTGACTGTGCACAAGCAAACACCGCAATGTTCTTAGCTGGTGGATTATTAAGTAAAAACGTATCACACACAATTGCAGCAATCGCAAGAGCTATTGCAGGTGCAAGAAGTTTAGTGGCTATTGAATGTGGTGCTCAAGGTCCTACAAAAGATTGTGGATATGAAAACCCTATTGTAAAGTCTATTGCATCAGTACCTATCTGTGCTGAAGGTAAAAACGCTACCTGTGCTCACGCAGACTTAATGGGTAACTTAACCGCTGGTGTTTGTGATGTATGGAGTAACGAATCTGTATATAACAGAGAAGAAATGGGTGGACCAACCCCTGGTGTATGGTTACAGTCACTCGGTTATGAATGTGCTTTAATGAACACAGCAACCACAATTGGAACAGCTAAAGCATTAAGAGATTCATACGTATTAGCTGATAAATACCGAGACCCTCAAGGTGTAATTCTTGCATATGATAATGCATATTTAATAGGAAAAGCTATAACTGAAGAAGGAGAAGATATCTATCTAAGATCACGTGCAGCTGCACTTAAAGCAATTGAATTAATCAATCTCGCTGTAGATCAAGGAAGAATATTACTAACAAGATTTGAAAGAGACACTCTTGATTCAACACAAAAAACATATGAACAATTACCTGACGATAAGGATAAGTTCATAAAAACATGTATTAAAAGATATGGAAGAAAAGTCAAAGAACATGATCCAAAAGAATATGAATTATAGAATTATAGGAAGTGTTAATTATGCCTGAAACTAGTCCATTAGAACAATACTATCACAACTTTAAAAATATAGAGGATTATGAATTAATCGCTGTTAGATACAATGTAAAAATTGAAGGTCCTGCACTCAAACCTGAAGACGACCCAGAAGTTGTTGAAATATTACCTAAAGAAGAAGGTGTTCACAGAACATTAGCATTATCCGTATTATACGGAGACAAAGATGACTGTGATGCTAAAGTACAACAAGCATTAGATGACGGTGCAGATCCAATCGATTTAATCAACAACGCTTTAATGAAAGGTATGGATGGGGTATCCGCTTTATATACCAAAGGTGAATTCTTCTTACCTGATTTAATGTTAGCAGGAGATGCTATGATGAGTGGAGTAGCATTATGTGAAGCAAAACTTGGACACAAGGCAGACTCCAAAGCAAACGTTGTATGTTGTGCTGTAGAAGGTGACCCTCACGACATCGGTAAAAACTTAATTTGTATGTTCTTAAACGCAAACGGTTATAACGCAGTAGACCTTGGTCGTGACGTACCTCACGCAGATGTTGTAAAAGCAGCAGTTGAAAACGATGCTGCAATGGTAACAGCTACTGCTTTAATGACAACAACCATGACAGGATTCGGTAAAATTGTAGCTTTGATGCAAGAACAAGGTGTAGAAACTCCTATTGGATGTGGTGGAGGAGCTGTACGTCGTGACTTCGTAGAAGAAACACCTCAAACATTCTATGGTGTAGAAGCTTACCACACACCTAAAATTGTAGATGCTATTGTAGATAAAGGTAAAACTTGGGAAGACATCAGAAAAGAATATGCTGACATTGTCGGTGAATATGTAGCTGCATACTCATAATCTTATACTTTAAAGTTGCATATAATTTCATTTTTATTACGAGGATAATCCGAAAGATTATCCCCATCTTTTTTTTAATTTTTTTTTCAAATATCTATTTATCATTTTTAATTAATTTTAACTACTTTTTTTAACATTTTTAATTATATTTATATTCTAAAAAAGACTATATTTTAATTAGAGTAAAAAAGTTATATATGTTTTAAACTATTTACTGATTAACATAAAATAGGAGTATAATTAATAAAAGTGATTTATATGGCAGAAGAGTATTCAATAGCAATGGATATTGGAACGAGTGGTATTCGTGCTCAAGCAATTGACATGGCAGACAACAGTACAATTTCAACAACAGTAACATTAAGACATCCGCTTCCTGGTGCTAATGTAATGGACCATTTACATTTTGCAGTAAATGTGGGTGCTGATCAAGCACATAAATTAATGCTTGAAGCAGTAAATAAGGTAGTAGATCAATTAGGCGTTGACAAATCCAAAATTAAAAGATTTGCTGTTTGTGGAAACCCTATTCAGTTATCATTATTCCAAAATATTGAAATAAGGGATTTGGCATATTGGGGTACAAATGCAATGGAAAGATTACACATCGAACCTCCAAAAAGAAATTCACAAATACTCAAACCAGCAGATGTGGATTTAGATATCAACCCTGATGCAGATGTTTATATTCCTCCTGCAATCAAACACGAAATCGGTGCAGATGCACTTGCTATGCTAGTCAAATCCGATGTTGTAAATAAAGAAGGTATTTACCTGGTTTCAGACTTCGGTACAAATGCAGAAATCGCATTGGTAATAGATGGTGAAATTTACTCATGTTCAGCAGCAGCAGGTCCTGCTATGGAAGGACAGGCTATTGAATGTGGTATGTTAGCATCACCTGGTGCTATATGTGACGTAACATCTGTCGGTGATGATTGGAGAATAGAAGTTCTTAACAGTGATTTAAAAGTAGAATCTGGAGACTTAATGGATGTTTCATCAGGTGAAGTTAAAGAAGAAAGAGCTACCGAAACCCAAGCTAAAGGTATTACAGGTACTGGTGTAATCTCAGCATACAGTTTAGGTACAGAACAAGATTTAATTTCAATACCGGACATCAAGACACCTAATGATAAACTCAACTTACAGGATGGAGTTTACTTATCCCAAAAAGATATGACCGAAATCGGTAAAGCATTAGGTGCTTTCAGAGCTGCACACTTTACATTATGTGTAGAAGCAGGTATTGACATCGAAGATATTGATGCTGTTTACATGGCTGGAGCATCCGGGTTCTATGTAGATCCATTGAAATCATTAACCGTTGGTCAGATTCCTGCATGTTCATGGGACATTTACCAAATTGGTAACACGTCATTAGCAATGGCTAGGGATATTGTTGAAAATCCTGATTTATTACAGGAACTACAGGAAGTTGCTGATGGTATGCAGGGTAACCATATTACACTGGCTACATCAGAAATATTTGAAAAAATATACGGTCTTGAATTAGCAGTTTGTGAACAGAACATGCCTATGTGGAAATATGATGAATGGCTTGAAAGCTATGGCTATGGTAATGTGCCTGAATTAGAAGAAGACCCTGAAATCCACAGAATCTATGAAAGTGATATACCTGATATTGGTAAAAACGGTCTATCCATTATTGAAGAAGTTGGTACTAAACTTACTGCTGAAATCGAAGGATGTATCAGTTGTCAAGCATGTGCAAACGAATGTCCTGAAGATGCTTTAAAAGTTGAAGACGGCGTTGTAACCATACGTTCTGATTACTGTAACGGTAGTGCATGTTTAAGATGTGAAAGAATATGTCCTTCCAAGGTATTCACATATGATAAAATGTTATACATTGAAGGGGAAGATGCAGTCAGTTTATAACTTTTCACTTTTTTCTCCACCATTTTTTTTAATATAATTATAAAGTGTTGTTATGAAAGCTATAGTTTTTGATAATGCAGGTACAATTCTTCAACGTAAAACCGTTATAAAGGATGTGTCCAACAATAAAATATTTTTTAATACGGATACTATAGGTATAACCAATAAAAATGATAAAAATATCATAGTCGTATTTCAAACACCAGTCAATAAACTATATGAATATAAGGATATGTCCATAAAGGGGTACATGCTTGAAAATAAATCCTCATTTGAAGTGGCATATTCCCAGATAAAAATTACTGATGACCGGTTACTTGATATAATAAGTGAAAACATCAAGATAGAAGATATACTTGATACTTATGAAGTCCTGCTGACGAAGGATGTAAAGATAATCAGTGGGGCAGCATTAATAGTCGATACTCAAAGCGGTGACATAACTCATGTGTATACTGCCGGCGGATTGTTTTTTAAATATACATCAGATGTAATGCAATACTTAAAAAATGAAGGCTTTGAAATATACATAGCTTCAGGTGATAATAAACACTCACTTGATAAGATAGCATCAATTCTGGACATAGCTAAAAATAATATTTATAGTACTTGCAATGTAACATGTAAAGAGGCAGTAGTTGATAAATTACAGAAAGAGGGATATTATGTGTATATGGTTGGCAATCATACAAATGATATTCTCGCCATAAAAAAAGCGGATACCGGAATTTTGACAATACAACAAAAAGAGTTACTTCCTAAAAAGTTGATATCCGAAGCAGACTATGTAATCTCCTCAATAGATATGGTTATGGACGTTGTAAAAAAAGAAATGTATAAGTAGCAGTATTCCTGGTTTTATTTTTTATATAATGTATAATTACTATTTTACACATCAAATTTAAAAAAAGTGGTTGAAAAGAAGTTATAATCTATTTAAAACTTCCTTAATAATTTTTTCTTTGTCATCCTCATTCTTTGCAATAACATTCAAAGTATTTTCAAGAGCCTCTCTGGTAGGAGGAATCTGATTTAATGCAATCAATGATTCAACCCAGTCAACAGTAGCCCTGATTGAAGGTTTTTTACTCAAATCCAGTTTTCTGATTTTCTGAGTTTTTTCAACAATTTCATTAACAACACTTGGATGAGCAAGAGGAACCCTCTTATTTATTATGTTTATTTCCCTATCATATTCAGGATAATCTATGTATAAATATAAACATCTGTCTTTGGTTTCATCAAGTAACGATCTTTGTGCATTGGATGTTAATACTACAATCAAATCATTTTTCAACTCAAAGGTATCTAAATCGTTTACCGTTATCTCCTTTTCACCTAAAGCCTGTAATAAAAAGCTTTCTAATTCCTCATCTGCCTTATCAATTTCATCGATAAGTAAAACGGAATCCTTTTCATTACTAAATGCGGTTAAAAGAGGTCTTTGGATAAAGAATTCATTTGAAAATATGGTCATATCTTCTTTATTCTCTCTTGCCATCTCCAAGTAAAGTAACTGTTTCTGATAGTTCCATTCTCCAACAACCTGCTCAAAGGTAATTCCTTCATAACATTGGATTCTGAAGAAATCCCTATCAAAACATTCTGCAATTGTTTTTGCAAGTTCTGTTTTACCGGTACCCGGTGGACCTTCAATCAGTATAGGTTTTTTTAGAGCTAATGCCAAAAAGAGTGTTGTATTAATTTGATCATTTGAAATATAATTATGTCGTTCCAATTTATCATTAATTTCTTCAATTTCTTTCATATTATCACATTATTTCTATTAATTCGTAATCTGTGGTTCCAAGTCTTAACTTTTCTGCCTCTTTAAGTTGAACTGTGGAATCGATATTTCGATATAATACCTTGAATTTGTCTTCACCTGTAACATACTCCGCATCAAACAATGAACTCAAACCACTTTTATGGTTGTTGACCAAATCATAAGATGCTTTATCAATTGCAACAGGGTCATAACTAAGTAAGATTCCTATATCTTCAATCATTTTTTCTTGTTCAAATGCGTTGCAATCACAGTCAGGTGTGATGTTTGTTAAGAAATTTATAAAAACTACCTTATTAAATTTTTTGTTAATTATGCTTGCATAGGCATATTCGGCAAGAGCCTTGGAAAAGTCATCACTATTCAATCTGTTCAATTTAATTGTATGTGTAGGACAAATTTCAATACAATCGTTACATCCTATACATTTGTCATAATCTATAACTGCATGTGAATCTACTGTAATGGCCTCTTCAGGACACATTTTTTCACATACCCGACAGGCTAAACATCTAATTTTTGAAATTACCGGTGCAACTAGTTTATGCTGGTTCTTTTTACCGTTTCGGGATGCACAGCCCATCGCCAGATTTTTTATCGCTCCACCAAATCCGCACATACAATGGCCTTTGAAATGACTTAAAACAATTAATCCGTCACTTTCATATATGTCTCGTGCAATTTTAGCTTTTTCAAATAGCTCCTGGTTAATCTCAACTTCAACTTCATTGTTGCCATGCATACCATCTGCTATGATTACCGGTGCATTAAGTATTGAAAATGAATATCCATGTTGATATGCGGTTTCTAAGTGATCAACACTATTTGTTCTATAGTGATGGTATAATGTATTAGTATCCGTAAGAAATGGCTTTGCATTCTTTGTTTTCACAAGATCCACAATTGTCCTGGCAAATGATGGATTAAGGTATGTAGTATTGCCTCGTTCACCAAAATGTGTCTTAATTGCAACTATGTCATTTTCATCAAGATTATTTACAAATCCTGATTTGTCCATTAACTCATTTAATTTATTAAATATCTCATCATCCTTATTTTGAGGGTCTATTTTTGCAAAAAACACTTTGCTAGTCATAATAACATTTCCTTAGTATACTTATTGCTATGTTATGTATATTTGATAATGATTTGATTAATATTTTTTGTAGATGTTTTTTAAGAGATAATGTGTGCTTTAATGAATTAAAAAAAACACTTTTTTTTAAGATTTTATTTTCATTTAAACCTTTTTGTTTTTTTGTGTAAATATGTAAAAAAAATTTTATATATAATTTTTTATATATATTATTTTATACATATATTATTTTGTATATATGTCTATCAAGTTATATAGGGGGATTTTTTTGGAGGATAATGAAGGTTTGAAATCCAATTTGATCTGTCAAGATAAATCCAGCTTCGAAAAAGCATTATTAAAAGGAGTTAGGAATATTTTTCTATTATGGATAATAAGTAAAAAAAAGATTCACGGTTATGGTATAATATCTAAACTGAATGAATCACTATCCTCAATATCTAATAAAAAAACAATACATGCTAGTACAGTATATCCCTTATTACATTCATTAGAAGAAGATGGGCTTATAAAAAGCTCGACAGAACTAAATGGAAAAAATGAAGTAAAAGTTTATGAAATTACAGAAGATGGAATAATGGTATTGAACTCATTAAAGGATTGTATTAAAACAAGACCACACAATGACTACGTAATATCATTCATGGATGACATGCTGTTTAACGATAAAACATTTACTTTAAAAGAGGGTGATGTTAGATGAAATACGCTATAGAAACTCATAATCTGGTAAAAATATATGATAATGGTTTTAAAGCGGTAGATAATTTGGATTTGTTTATTGAAGATAAAACAATCGGTGGAATACTGGGGCCGAATGGTGCCGGAAAAACGACAACCATAAAAATGTTGACCTGTCTAATACCTAAAACAAGCGGAAGTGCATCAGTAGCAGGATTTGATGTCACATCACAGGCAAATGAGGTACGAAACCATATAGGTATGGTTCCACAATTGGTAAGTCTATATAAGGATTTAACGGTACGTGAAAATGTGGAATTATGTGCCGACTTTTATAATGTGGATCCTAAAATCAAAGATAAGAAAATAGATGACTTGTTGGAATTGGTTGACATAAAATATGCCGAAAACAAATTCGTAAAACAATTATCTGGTGGAATGCAGCAGAAAACATCAGTAGTGGCAAGTTTGGTACATAGTCCTGATGTTCTATTTCTGGATGAACCGACAGTAGGTCTTGACCCAACTACAAAAAGGGTATTGTGGGATTTAATGGAAGAACTGAATCAGGAAGGACGTTCCATAATCCTTTGTTCACACGACATGTATGAAGTCGATAAGATATGTGACACGATAAACATCATCGATTCAGGAAAAGTTGTTGCAAACGATACGCCACAAGGACTTAAGGATCAGCTTCTTAAAAACAAGGAAGAAAACAACAACACTATAAGACAAATGATTCTGGAGTTGGAACAGGAAGGAAATGAAGACAATATCGAAGAAATAAATCAATTGAAATCATCATTGACAAGTGAGGATGAATGGATTACAGTGATGGTATCCAACATCAACGAAGATATGATAACGGCTTTAGAAAATCTTGACGTGGTTAAAGAAGTTTCACAAATGGGTGAAGGAAGACTTAAAATCAATCTTAAGCGTTCAGAAACATCTGTAAATAATGTGATATCAGCAATATTGAAACATGATGGAAATATAGCTTCAATAAAGACTAACGATCCAACATTGGAGGATGTTTTTGTAGCAATTACTGCTAAAAAAAGAAAGGAGATTAAATAATGGAATTCAATAAATTCAAATGGATGATTAAAAAAGATCTCTTAACCGTATGGAGACATAAAGTCCAGTTTGTCTCTTTAATACTCTTTCCGGTAGTGATGATAGCATTATGTGGTTGGGGTATGGGAGGTACAGTTGAAAATACGCCTGTAATAATAGTTAAACAGACATCTGGACATATAACCGATGAAGCAATAAACACTATTAAGTCCGATACGACATATGATGTCAAAGACATAACCGATGATGTTGAAGCTGCTAAAAAGAAGGTAGATAAGGGGGAAGTTAAAGCAGCGATAATATTGTCTAGTAACTTTGAGGATAGCTCATCAAGAAGTGCTATTTTATATATTGATTCATCGGATCAGTTAACGACACAGACACTCGTTCCGACAACCCAGAAGGTCTTCGCATCATTATCTGAAAAAGTTGGAATGGAACAGATGAGTTCGGCTAATCCGAATGTCAATCCGGTATCACAGGCTACACAGGCAATTAAACTACAGGTAAACAGGATATATGGTGATATCAAGTACATGGACTTTTTACTTCCAGGAGTCCTTGCAATGACAATGTCCATGTCTGCCATGATGACTATGGGAGATTCTATAGCGGGTGAACGTGAAAGAGGTGAATTGGCCAGATTGTTCATGACACCAACAAGTGTATCCACAGTTATCGGTGGAAAGATTATCTCACAACTGGTGCGTGAAATGATAAAAACGATAATATTGATAGTTGTGGCGGTATTGTTATTCAATGTAGTGATAAATGGAAATCCGGTACTGTTGTTTTTGGTATTGTTAATGTCTACATTATGTTTTGTAGGATTTGGTATGATGTTTTCAGCAACGGCCAAAACTCAAGAGGATTATATTCAAATGATATTACCGATTGCAATGCCAATGATGTTCATATGTGGAGTATTCTTCCCAACAGAGACAATGCCATGGGTACTTCAAAAAGTAGCATACTTCTTACCTTTAACATATGCTAATGATGCATTACGTGCAGTAATGCTACAGGGAGCAAGTTTCAATTTAGTGGCATTTGATTTGTTAATACTCTTGCTATTTACCTTGTTGTTCTTTACAGTAGGTGTAATGAGATTTAATAGGGATATTTAGGAGGTCTAATAATGAAAAGTAACATAAAAAGATTAACAATAATTCTGGTATTGTTTACAATATTAATGAGTTCATTCAATTGTTTATCTGCTTCAGATTGGATAATGTATCAAAATAATCCAAGACATACTGGTTATATGATACAGGATACGTCATTTTCAACACAAACATGGACAACAAATGTTGGAAGTCAAGTGCATGCTGCACCAATATTGTATAATGATAAAATAATAATATCCACGATGAATGGTTCAGTAAAGGCTTTCGATGCACAAGATGGTAGTGAAAGTTGGGATTATGATATTCAGGCAGCCATAGAATCAACACCGGCAATATACGGTGATGACATATTCATAGCATCCGATGATGGTTATCTGTACTCTAACAATATCCATGATGAATCCAATAATTGGAAGTTCAAGACAGGTTCCAGCATCAAATCATCCCCTGCAGTAGATGAAAATAACGTTTATGTGGGCTCTGATGATGGAATTATATATGCCATTGATATTGATGATGGAAATGAAACATGGCAGTTCAAAACAAACGACAGCGTGAAGTCATCACCTGTAGTGGTTGATGATGTATTGTATGTGGGATCCGATGATGACAAGCTTTATGCTATCGATGTAAATGACGGTTCAGAATTATGGAGTTTTACTGCCGGAGATAATATCCGTTCATCCCCTGCAGTTTATGATGATAAGATATACATTGGTTCTGATGATAACCAAGTATATGCATTAAACAAGGATGATGGTTCTGAAGACTGGACATTCAATGCAGAATCAAAGGTTTCATCAGCCATAGTAATTGACCACAGACAATCAACGTTGTATGTAGCTACACAGAAGGGTAAACTATTCGCGTTGGATATGCGTGATGGCCTTAAAAAATGGGATAGAACTTTGGCAAAAGAGATCACGACAACTCCAACGTTATTCGGTAATAACATAGCCGTCGGAACCTCATCTGGTCAGGTAATAATGTTAAATAAATTTACCGGAAATGAAGTATGGTCGTATAATCCGGGATATGTTGGTGAAATTGCAGGTCCTGTATCCTCTTCATTGATAAGTAGTGGTGGTTCACTATTTTTCGTATCTGAAGATGGTAATGTGTATTCCTTAAATACAGATCAAAAAGTAGGCCCTACAAGTGTATACACATATTACATTGTTGCAGGTATAGTTGCATTGATTGCCGTGGCGGCAGCATCAAAGATATTATACAATCGTAGAAAAAAATAACCTTCTACTCTTTTTCTATTTTTTTTAAATTAATTCTTTTTTAATAATTAAATAACTAAAACCGTATTTTTTTTTAAAATTAATAATTTGCTATTTAAAATTAAAAATGAATGCAAAAATAATTATCAGTAAAAATCGGATAAGATGGTTAAATATTCAAAAATAGTAAGTTGTAAAAAAAAGTGTTTAGAAAATAGTTTTTCTATTTTCTAACCGTATTATAGTTTTATTTGCTGAGCTTTATTTCAATTGCTGAAACATTGGATGAGGTTCCTTCGTTTCCAACAATTTCTTCAGTACTTATATCAATACTTTTAACATCTACATCTGATATGAATCTGTTTCTTACAATTTCAGCAACATCAACAGCTCTGCTAATTGCACGTCCTCTTGCTTTTAGTACAACTTCTGTTACTCCACTGTTCATTTGTGTAACTACAGCCAATACGTAGTTCATTACTGGTTTGTTTCCTATGTATACTATATTTTCTTCTGCCATTTTGTATCCTCCGTTATCAATTAAACTATAATCATATAGTTATTACAATTTATGTATTTTGTTCTATTTAATAGTATTGTCAATTAATACTGTGCTGTCTAATTCAACGTTATGTTAAATATACTCAATTTTAGTTGTTATTATTTATTTGTGCTTATTTTCTTAACATTAATAGTTTATTGACTGAACTGATTATTGCTTCAACACTAGCTTTAACTATGTCTTCATCAGTTGATCGACCGGTTACACGGTTACCCTGTTCATCACCGGTTTTAACTATAACTTCACCTAATGCATTGGTACCACCGGTGATTGCTTCGATGTGGTATTCTTCTAAGGTGATATCAACCATTTCTTTAATTAATGATTGAATTGCACCAAGTGCTGCATCTACTGGTCCAACACCTATATTTGCACATGATTTTATTTCACCGTCCAAATCAAGCTTTACAGATGCGGTTGGAAGCACGTGATCTCCAGTCATTACACTGATTCCTAATAGTTTTATTTTTTCTTCAGTAGGTCTTCCCTGTATTGATTCGGCAAGTGATCTGAAGTCAACGTCGGTGATAGTCTTACCAGAATCACCTAAAGCCTTAACTTTTTTGAACAGCTGGTCGAATTGTTCATCTTCTAAATGAATATCATATTCTTCTAGTTTTGATTTGATTGCATTTGCCCCGGTAAGTTTTCCTAATACGATTCTTCTTGTATGACCAACTTCTTCTGGTTTGAATGCTTCATATGTTTCACTATTTTCAAGTACTCCCTGTACATGTATACCTGCTTCGTGAGCAAATGCATTTTCTCCAATAATTGCTTTGTTTGGAGGCATTTTTACTCCAGAAATTCTTGAAACTGTTTCGGATGTATTGTATAATAGTTTAGTATTAATGTTGGTATTAATATTATATGCCTTGTTAAGTGCCATTACTATCTCTTCAAGAGAAGCGTTTCCTGCTCTTTCTCCAAGACCGTTAATGGTACATTGTGCTTGTTGGGCACCTGCTTCAATACCTGCTAACGTATTTGCAACAGCTAAACCGAAGTCATTGTGACAGTGTACACTGATAGGCACATGGATAACTTCTTTTAAGTTTGCAATTAGTTCGTTCATTTTAATTGGTATTGTTACTCCGACTGTATCGGGGACATTAATTTTATCAACTTTAGCATCCTGTACAGCAACAAATACCTCTTTTAGGTAATCAAGTTCTGTTCTGGTTGCATCTTCACAAGAGAATTCTGCCGTAATTCCATGATCCTTAATATATTCTACACTGCTTACAGCTTTATCCAGAATTTCCTCTTTGCTCATCTTTAATTTATAATCCCTATGGAGTGGGGATGTTCCTATAAATGTGTGGATGTAATTTGCATCAGAATCAATAGCTTTATCAATATCTTTGGTTAATGATCGTGCAAGTCCACTGATTTGTGCATCTAATCCTAATTTTGCAACTTCTTTAAAAGTCTTTTGTTCACCAGGTGATGCTGCAGGGAAACCCAATTCTATAACATCAACACCGAGTTTGTCTAATTTTTCTGCTACGATTATTTTTTCATCAGTTGTTATAGTTACACCAGGTGTTTGTTCACCGTCTCTTAGGGTGGTATCATAAATCATAACATCTGATGGTGGGTTGTATGTCATCTCATATTCACTCCTAATTTATTATTATAATATTATATTTTTTATCATTCTATATATTGTTATCTATGCGAACGGTAAATTTTGTTTAAAAAATAGATTAAAAAATTAGATTATAGAAAAATTCATGGTTAAACATTTTTTTCATCAGTGTAAACTTCTTTAAATGAAAAATAACTTATCAGATTTGATTTATTCTGGTTAGTTCATATATGCAAATATCTGTTCAGTATAACAAAAGAGTATCTTCTCTCATCCGGCGTATTATGAATATGATGATTTTTTTTCATATAATAACACGTTTTCAAAAATCAATTATTCCTATTTTTTAACCATTATAATTTTAAAATAGGAATTACAAATATATAAATGAATATAAAAATGTTGTGATATTATGAGTCAAACAAATTCAATTTTAATCAAAAATCCATATATTATATCAGATTCCATCAAAAAGGAATCCATATTAATCGTAGATAACAAAATAGAAGAAATTAACACAAAATTATCTGATAATGATGCAGAAATAGTTATTGATGCTGAAAATAAGATTGCAATGCCTGGTCTTATAAATACCCATACTCATGTGGCAATGACGTTACTTAGAGGTGTCGGGGATGATCAGGATTTACAGACATGGTTAAATGAATATATATGGCCTAAAGAAGCTAAATTAACAGATGAATTAGTATATCATGCTTCTAAATTGGCAATGGCTGAAATGATTAAAACGGGTACAACAACATTCAATGACATGTATTTCTTCATGGAACAAACAGCCAAAGCAGTGGAAGAATCAGGACTGAGAGCTGTTTTAGGTTATGGAATGATTGATTTGTTTGATGATGAAAAAAGAAAAAAGGAATTAAACGAAACAAAAAAACTCATAAACAACTGTCATAATACTGCAAATGGAAGAATTAATGTAGCGGTGTCACCTCATTCTCCATATACATGTTCTGAAGAACTACTACGACAATCAGCACAATTGGCTACTAAAAATGATTTGAACTTACATATTCATGTTTCCGAGACCAAAAAAGAAGTTGATGATTTAAAAAATGAAAGAAATCAAACACCATTCGAATATCTTGATGATATTGATTTTCTCAATGACAAAACAATAGCAGCACATGGAGTATGGACAACGGATGATGAAATGAAAATACTAAACGAAAAGAATGTATCTATATCACATAATCCATCCAGTAATATGAAATTGGCATCTGGTATAGCACCTGTATCCAAATATTTGGAAAATGGCATCAATGTTTCAATAGGAACCGATGGAGTATCTTCCAACAATAACCTTGACATGTTTAGTGAAATGAAATTAACACCGCTACTTCAAAAGGTTAACACATTAAATCCAAAAGTACTACCGACAAATGAAACAATTAAAATGGCAACCGAAAATGGTGCAAAAGCCTTAAACATAAATGCAGGAAAATTAGAGAAGGATAAACTTGCGGATATAATTTTATTAAATGTAAACGTTCCTCATATGTTGCCATTAAGAAACCCATTATCCAATATAATCTACTCAGCATTAGGAAATGATGTGGATACCGTTATCTGTGACGGTCAAATAATTTTGGAGAATAAGGAATTAACCATGATTAACGAATCAGAGATTATGGAAGACATTAAGGAAGTATATACTCAATTATAACAGAACTAAGTGATCATATGAATTCTAGTAAACTAATAACAGGCAGTATGGACAATAGCATAAACGACTCAATCGTTGGTTATATAATAACAACTGATTATAAGACCCATCTATTGAAGATAGTAATAGACAATCAATCATTCCTAATTAACACTACGCTGGACACGGCTTATGAAAGGAATAAACAGTCATTCAAATTTTATGTACCCTCTAAGTATGAAGATGGAATATTACATAAAGTAGAATTATATGATGACGCAACAAATCAACTTCTGGATTCAAAACAATTCATGTTTCATTATCTACAGCATGACCCAAATGAATATAAACTTTTAAAGAAATATGAATTGGATTATACGAACAATGTCTATCGTTCATTCAAGCAACGTCTGGAATCCATATTTTATCCTATCAGCATACTATTGAACAGAAATAAATTTGGCTCATTAAAGAATACATTAAAGGCCATTAAGGCATATCGCATAATCAAAAAGGAATCCTTATTTGATGTGGGGTTTTACATTAACAATAATCCAACACTATTGGAAAAAGGGGATGATTTACTACTTCATTATCTCTATGAAGGTGAAAAGTTGGGATATAAGCCTCATAAGAATTTTGATGGAAATCGTTACCTTCAATTAAATCCTGATGTAAAAAAGGCAAATTACAATCCTCTAGTTCATTATGCTTTATATGGAAGAAGTGAAAAAAGGAATTTGAACTTTGATTTGGACATGGATTCCATACCTGAAAGTATTAAGGAAGATGTTGAAACAATTCATAAATCAGGTTTGTTTAATGAAGCATTCTATCTTGATAAATATGAAGATGTATTAAATTCACAACTTCATCCGATTGAACATTACGTTCGATTCGGATATAAGGAAAAAAGAAATCCTTCAACATCATTCAACACTGACTACTATGTGACAAAATATGATGACTTCAACATGTACACTATCAATCCTCTGATTCATTATATACAGGAAGGTCAAAAGGAGAATAGATTGACCACGGGCAGCAAGGGTAACATTCAACTTGAGGATGATTTGATAAAAGGTTGGTTTGCAACCGATACTGAAGATGAAATTAAGGGTAAACTGATTATAGACCGTCAGGAATTCTCTATTGAAGACTCCATTTTCCTGGATGAAAAATCTGACAATGAACAGGACATGCAAAAATTCTACAGATTTGAATTTGTAATTCCTGAAAATTACCTTGATGGAAAAAGACATTTTGTCAAATTAATTGATTCTGACAATATAATAATAGATTCATTCGTAAGGTCATTTTATAACATAACCTCAACGGATGTTCATGTCAAACGTTCTATTACAAAAGAAGATATGGATAGATTATCCTCTATTATAGAAGACATAGATACTAATACAATACCAGTCTTTGATGATGATGCTCCACTAGTTTCCATTGTAATAGTCAATCGTGATGGCCTACATCATCTTAAACGTCTGTTTGGTTCAATTGATGCTATCAGTAAATTTTATCCTAATTTTGAGGTTATTGTAGTAGACAATGCTTCTAGTGATGGATCTGTTGAATTTATTAAAAATATTGATGAAATCAGGGTTGTTTGTATTGAAAATAATGTTAATGAATCATTTTCCCATGCTAACAATCAGGCATTGGATGTTGCCAATGGGGATTATATTCTCTTTTTAAATAATGATATTAAACCTCTTGATGGATTTTTAAATTTCATGATGGAATCAATGCTCTCCAATGAGAATGTGGGTGCTGTTGGTGCTCGTTTATTCTATCCTGATTGTTCATCATCCAATCTAAACGCGGATAAATCCTTTTCAGTACAACATAATGGTATAATCTTCAAGGAATCGGAAGGTTTCATAAGACCATTTAACCGTGAAAATGGTGTTGAATTTGTTGATTCAGAATCAGATGTTCGTAATGTTGCAGCGGTTACTGCTGCCTGTTTATTAGTCAACCGTAATAATTTCCTTTCAGTAGGTGGTTTTGATGAGGCATTCATCTATGGTTATGAGGATGTTGACTTATGTTTGAAGTTGTATCGTCAGGGTTTTGGTATATTATGTGATGGACGTGCCCGTCTATATCATTACGAATTCGGTACTCAAGAATTGGATAACAGTCGAAAGGTAAGGGATCGTCGTTTGAACAATAGGCGCGTGTTTGTCAACCGTTGGAACTCCTGGCTTCGCAATAAACTGGCTGCTGATAAAATAAATGGAACATCCATATTCACCAATCAAAAACTATGCATAGCATTAGTTGTTACAGAATCGGGCATTAATGCCACAGCAGGTGATTACTTTACTGCTCTTGGATTAGCAGGTCGTTTTGAAGAATTTGGGTGGGATGTAAAATTCTTATCACAAAGGGGTGACGGTCGCAGTTGGTACTATGTTGATGATGATGTTGACGTGTTGATTTCACTATTGGATCGTTATGACTTAAGAAAGATTCGTTGTGCCAACAATTCATTAATAAAAGTGGCTTGGCTTAGGAATTGGTTTGAACGTTGGGTTTCAATGCCGTATTTTATGATGTATGATATCGTGTTGTGCAGCAGTACTCTTGCTTGTGATTTTGTCAGTGAACATACAGGTAAGGAGTCATTCCTGTTTCCTCTTGCTACGGATACTTCCATGTTCAATGGG
>ODAI012669879.1_pt1 | contig 18353 bp, 16 predicted proteins | sample 1539321 | NCBI WGS metagenome assembly ODAI01 (sample SAMN02144231, study PRJEB22623) | gut metagenome | biome: sheep rumen | host: Ovis aries | place: New Zealand | reverse complement strand
GAGCTTCGTACGATGATCGATATGCTCGAGATGATGTTCATGGCATTCAAGCCCAGAAAAGAAAGCCGCGGATGCTTCAGCCGTCTGGATTATCCGGCGCGTGATGACAAGAACTGGCTGAAATGGGTCATCGTTGACAACAAGAGCGAAGACGGAAAACCGCACATCTTCACAGAGCGTATTCCGATCGAGCGTTATCCGTTCAAGCCGGAAGGATGGCAGGAAATCGTCGGCGAAGGCTGAGCAGAAAATCAAAACGATACCTAAATGCCGCTTTGTAAATTTGAATAGCAAAGCAATAAATTCATAAAATAAACCTCTCCATCAAAAAAGCCGGGTCCGTTTGGATCCGGCTTTTGCATGTGACTTCCATCACCTAATCTTTCGGGCTCCAGCTTTCCTGCAGCTTCTCGATCTGCAGTTCGCCGGAAACTTTTACAGCGATTTGGTATTGATCTTCATAAACGATCTCTCCCGGAGGGGTGTTCGTAAAGACCAGATAGTAAGGATGATTGTAACGCTCTAAAAGCCAGAGCGCAGGGCGGATCATTTTCATCATCTCGTCAGAGTTTTCTGTCTTGAAGAAACAGACGACCTTTTCCTGGTTCATGCATTGCGGTGGCCATGGAAGGTTTTCTGCAAACCAGCCGTCGATCTCTTTGAAAAGATCTGCATCTTCTTCCTCCATAACATCGTTTTGGATCAGCTGCCAGCACATGCTGAATATGCCTTTGCCATACATCGTATTTTCCGCCAGCTCCTGACCATGGATGCGGACATATTTATAATTCAATTTCATATGTATTACCTCTTCCTGAAATAGAATAGCATATAATCATTAAAAAGAGAAACCTTGCGATGACGGAAAAATCTGTGTATGATGCATAACAGTATAAGCAACGATGGGGTGAATATGACTGAAAAACTTTATTATCAAGACGTGTTCCTGAAAGAGTTTTCCGCAACGGTTCAAAGCGTGCGGGAACGGAATGGAAAAATAGAGATTGTCCTGGACCAGACTGCTTTTTATCCGGAAGGCGGCGGACAGCTTGCTGACAGCGGCTGGCTGAAACTCTCTGATGGAAGTATGATCGGTGTGCTTGATGTGCAGGAAGAAGAGGGCGAAATCAGGCATACGATTTCCACGCAAGAACAGATACAAGAAGGAACAGAAATTACCGGAATTATCAACTGGGATCTCCGCTTCGATCATATGCAGCAGCATTCCGGTGAGCATATCGTAAGCGGTATGATCTGCAGCGCCTTTGACTGCAACAATGTCGGCTTCCACATGGGAGAGGATATCGTAACGATCGATTATGATACGCGCATTTCCTTTGAACAGATCTTGGAGATCGAAGCAAAGGCAAATGAATATATCTGGGAAGACCATGAGTTTGTCGAGCTTTGGCCGTCGGAAGAAGAACTGAAGCAGATGGAGTACCGTAGCAAGAAAGAACTCGAAGGCGACGTGCGCATCACGAGCTTTCCGGGCGCGGACAGCTGTGCCTGCTGCGGGACACATGTTGCGTCAAGCGGACAGGTTGGAATGGTAAAATTCTTATCCGCTAAAAATTTCAGGGAAGGCACGAGACTCGAACTCCTTTGCGGAAAGAGAGCATTTGACTACCTGTCAATGAATTACACGGAAAATAAAGCAGTGGCAGTAAAGCTCAGCACCAGTGAGCAAAACACTTCTGAATATGTTGGAAAACTCTTAGAAGATCATTTAAAAGAAAGAACAGCTGCGCAGATCGCGGAAGAAGAGCTCCTTAAAAAATGGGCAGCAAACTTCCCTGAAGGCGAAAAGATATTTGTGATCGAAGACTGGATGAGTCCAAAGCAGGCAAGGCAGCTTGCAGATCTTGCAGCCGATCAATGTCAGATGGTGGCCGTGTTTGCAAAAAAAGGTGACGGCTATCAGTATTCCGTGATCGCAAGAAATACAGACATCTCCGCCTTTATAAAAGAAATGAATCAGGTATTAAATGGCCGTGGCGGAGGACGAGATGGATTTGCGCAAGGTTCTGTAAATGTAAGAAGAAAGCAGATTGCCGCGTATTTGTCGGAACAGGGATTTCGAAACATGTCGGAAGCAGAATGAAAGGATATTGAATGATCAAAGAATTAAGCGGAAAACAACCTAAGATAGAGAAAGCTTCTTTTATCGCTGAAAACGCAACGATCATCGGAGATGTAAAATTGGAAGAAGGAACGACCGTTTGGTACGGAGCTGTGATCCGTGGCGACGGAGATTCCATTCGTGTCGGAAAGAATACCAATATTCAGGATAACACCGTCGTTCATGTAGATCCCGGAAATCCGGTCACAATCGGCGAGAATGTAACCATCGGACATTCCTGCATTATCCACGGATGCACAATCGGGAACAATTGTCTGATCGGAATGGGGACGATCATCATGAATGGCGCAAAGATTGGGGATAACTGCCTGGTTGGCGCAGGAGCCCTGATCACGGAAAACAAAGAATTTCCTGCAGGATCTAAGATTTTAGGATCTCCGGCAAAAATCAAATCGGAAGTCTCCGAAAGTGATATGGTGCTGATCAAAGAAAGCGCAGAGTATTATATCGAAGATGCGGCGCTTTATAACAACAGTGCACAATGAAAGACGGAATTTTTGTTTTCCTGACCGCTTGTAACAGATATAAGAAACAAGTATGATTTGGAAAAACAAAACAAAGGAATCATAAATGGACAGAACAGTTTTACAAAATACCGCAGATGTCTGCGAAAAAGACTATGTGATTGAAGAGGGCCAGGTGGATGCAGCGGGGCTTGTTACCTGTGGAACCCTTGCAAGATTCATGCAGGATATGACGACCGTGCATATGAATCAGGCAGGGATCAGTGTTGAGACCTTGATGGAACAGGGACTTCTCTGGGTGATCGTCTGCACGCAGATCAATATCAGCCGCCTTCCAAAACTCGGAGAAACAGTGGAGCAGTATTCCTGGGCAGGTGCGGAAAAGTTTGGCATGCATTCGAGACGCTATGCGTTTTTCACGAAAGAGGGAGAGGAACTGTTAAATGCGGCGTCTCTTTTCCTTCTGGTAGACAAAGACACCAGGGCCTTAAGCGAGCCGATTGAAGAGACGAGGGCTCTTCCAATCGTTGTTGTGGATGGAGAACCGAAGCTACCGAAGATGATGCAGAAATATCCGACACTGATGTTCGGAAAAACGCATATAGTTGATGAGTCGGAAATCGACTATAACAACCATGTAAACAATGCGGTCTATCTTGACTGGGCGGACAGCATCTTTGATAGCGAATTTGTTAAGAGTCGTGAAATGAAGGGCTTCTGGGTTCAGTATGATAAAGAGATCGTGCTGGGACAGAATGTCGAGATGAAATATGCGACGGCAGAAAACAGCGCATACCTTAAAGGCTGTGTAGATGGCACAGATTACTTCAAAGTGAAATTTGATTTTTAATAGGAATATGAAAAACATTTTAAATGCACCATTTATCATAAAGTTGGCAGCAACCTGCGAGAATATGTACCGCCTCGGCTGGGATGAAAGGAACGGAGGAAATATTTCGTTGCTTTTAGGTGAAGATGAAGTGTCCGAATATCTGGACACTTCAAAAATCCTGAGAGTTATCCCAACTGGATTTGAGGCAAAAGAGCTTTGCGGAAAATACTTTCTGGTTACAGGAACAGGAAAATATTTTAAAAATGTAAAAGGGGATCCCGAGAATAATCTCGGGGTGATACGCATTGCGGAAGATGGATGCAATGCGGAGCTTCTTTGGGGATATCAGGATGGTGGAACATTTACTTCAGAACTCCCGGCGCATCTGATGAGTCATATGGTTCGGCTGAAGCAGGATTCGGAGCACCGGGTTATTATGCATTCTCATCCGACGAATACGGTTGCGATGACATTTGTACATCCGCTGACAGAAGGGGAGTTTTCCCATACACTTTGGCAGATGCATACGGAATGTATTTATGTTTTCCCGGATGGAGTTGGTGTTCTTCCGTTTATGGTTTTCGGCACGAAGGAAATTGGCGAGGCAACAGCTGAAAAAATGAAGGATTTTCGCCTTGTCGTTTGGGCGCATCATGGCATATATGGAGCAGGAAAAACTCTAGATGAAGCGTTCGGCCTGATTGAAACAGTCGAAAATGCGGCACAGATCTATATGCTGACGGAAGGAAAAGAGCGCATCAATATCATTACGGATGAGAATCTAAAAGCGTTGGCCGAGAATTTTAAACTTCCGTATAGAAAAGATTTTTTGGATTAAGAATGGAGCCGTTTGCGTGACAAACGGCTTTTTTTATGTAAAATATAGTACAGAAAAAAATGGAAATGGAGAAATATATGACACGCGAATTCAGAAAACTGGTAGATGCAGTAAAAGAAGAAATGGCGAAAAATGCACATGGCATCATGGCGGCAAATAAAATGGTTCCGGTCTCCGGAGAACGCCACAAACTTCCGCTTGAAGGAAGAGAAGTAGAGATCGTCCTTTATCCGGCGCTGAATGATGATGGAAGCAAGATGGATGGAAAACAGCCATTGATCGTAGGCTATCATGGCGGCGGTTTTGTCTTTGGCGGAGGAGCGCTTGACGATGCGATGTGGGTTGCAGTCACAAAGGCACTTCATGTTAATGTAGCTTCTGTTGATTATAGAAAAAGCCCGGAGTTTAAGTGGAAAGAAACCTTCCTGGATTCTTATGAGGCGCTACTTTATCTGGCAGACCATGCAGATGAATTTGGATTTGACGGAGAGCACATTTCCGTTATGGGTCAGTCTGCGGGAGGAAATCTGGCAGCCTCCGTCAGCCTGTGGAACAATTTGAAACAGTCCGTTAAATTGGACAATGCCGTTTTGGTGTATCCGTTCCTGGACGTCTATACCGATCCGGATTCTAAGGGTAGTGGAAGCTTAACAGGACCAATGACCTATGCAATGAATGAGCTGCACTGCGATTTCGAAGATACTTTGAATCCTCTGGTATCTCCTGTCTTTGCAGATGAATGTATGCTGAAAGGTCTTCCGAATACGATCCTGGATTTTAGCGAGAATGATAACCTGAGACACGAGGGAATGAAATACGCAGAGAAATTGAAAGCTGCAGGAGTAGCGGTTCATGAAAACCTTTCCGAAGGAATGCCGCACGGCTTCTTTGAAAGTGGTTTTAAAGAGCCGACCGAATTTGAGATCCAGAATCTCTTAGGAGAGAAGGGACCGGAGATCATAGCAGATGGTTCTTTGGCAAGAAAAGCACAGGAGTGCCTTGCGTTTATCAATCAGCATTTTGTGAGATAAAGAATTGGAAAGACAGGAAAAGAGACAGCCATATGCGCTGTCTCTTTTTTGATGCATCATCAGACGCGGCAACTCTTACATTTGACAACTATACTCCCAAAGGAGTATAGTTTTAGTGCAGAATAAGAAAGGTTTAGAAGCATGAGAATCTATCACGGATCACAAAAAATAATAGAGAAACCGATTTACGGAGCCGGGAAGCCATACAATGACTATGGACAGGGCTTTTATTGTACGGAAAGTATAGAAATAGCTAAGGAATGGGCAGTCGAACAAGATCGAGATGGATTTTCCAATGCCTATGAACTGGATGTGGAGGGCCTCAAAATACTGAATCTTAATGATGAACAATTTTGTATCCTTCACTGGCTTTCGATCCTTCTCGAAAACCGCTATTTTGACATTCGATTTTCTATTGCAGCAGAAGCAAAGGAATATATTTTAGATAAATTCCGGGTGAATTATAAAACTGCAGATATCATTCGCGGATATCGAGCTGATGACAGTTACTTCTCCTTTGCACAGGATTTTCTAAATAATGCGATTTCTTACAGACAGCTGAATCGGGCCATGCATTTGGGCAATCTTGGAGAACAAATCGTTTTAAAAAGTAAAAAAGCTTTTGGAAGAATCAGTTTTCTTGACTTCGAGCTGGCGGAAAGTGAGATCTGGTATCCGAAAAAAAAGGAACGGGATGATACGGCCAGACAGGACTATTTTGATAGCCGCAATAGCAGAAGACAGATGGGTGATTTGTTTATCAGCCAAATTATAGATAAGGAGATGACAACAGATGATCTGCGCATATGATGAAATATATCTTGAGCGTGCCAGAGATGTGCTTGCGGTCATGTTTGATTACGCAGTTAATTCTTTGAAAATCGAAGGGGATAAGTATTATAAGATGTTTGCAGGCTCTTCTGTCTGTAGGCAATTTGAATGCGGTAATCCTTCTTATGTGGCCGGGGCTTCAGGAATTGAATTGGCACATACTGTTTTGGACGAGATTGGTTTAGATAAAAACCTTTGCAAATATCAGAGTGTTCAGCGTTCCCCGGAATATTGGGCCGGATGGGCGATTGGATATTATCAATGGGAAGAAGATGAGGGCTTTGCACAGATCGGGCAACTGTTGTCGTTTGCTGACATTGTCCGGATGTATCAAAAATATCATGAACTGGATATCAGACACTTTTGTGACCATTTAAACAAAATAAAAGCAGAAAAGCAGCTTGAAACAAAGCTGAAAACCATCCGAAGGCTTGCCGGTTATTCACAGAGTATGCTGGCGCTCAGGTCCGGAGTTCCGCTTCGAACGATTCAGCAATACGAACAGAGGCAGAAAAATATCAATAAGGCACAGGCTGAGGCTGTCCTTAGTCTGGCAAGAGCACTGGGGTGTCAAAGCAGAGATTTGATGGAATGATTGATAGCATAAAAAGAGACAGTAAAACAGACCGGGGATTCCCGGTCTGTTTTTTGTAGTCATTCGCTTTAGCTAAACTATGTTAGGAGATAAATCAATATCAATATTTTCCGTACTTGTCGAGAGTCTCGAACATAGCGTCGATGTTCTCTTCTTTTGCATTCTCTAAGCAGCCGTCAAAGTCGAAGATATATCCGCCGCCAGGTGCGCAGTTATCAAGAAGATACTTGGTATCATCGATGATCTGCTCTTTAGTTCCGAATTCCATTCTGGAGATGGAAAGGTTGCCGGAGATGCAGGCGATTCCTGCAAGTTTTTCTTTTGCGCGCTTCATATCAACTTTCTCGAAGTGATAGAGAACTTTGCCCTTCGGAACATCGGTCAGGAAATCGATACGTGTATCATATGGTCCTTCACCGTAAATCCACGGGATAACATCCATGTCGATCAGCGCCATGATAATCTTCTTCAGAGGTTTCCAGTAAAGCTCTTCATATTGTTTGTCATTCATGAAACCGTCCATTCCTTTATGAAGCGGGAAGAAGACCATCTTAAACGGAATATCCAGGAAGCGCAGATACTGCAGTCTGCCAATCTGCATATCTGCAAAACGGTTTACTGTTTCCACGACCATCGGATAAACATCTTCATCGATGATATCTTCAAAAATACCAAGCGTTCCACGGAAATAGTCTCCAAGGATATCGTACGGCGCTTCGGAAGCGCCGGTGATCAGGGTCGGATATCCCATGCCTGCGACTGCGCCGGACATCTGCATTGTCATACCAAACGCCTTGTTCTGCTCCTCGCCGATCTTGCGGATCAGATCCATCGCCTCTAAGGTCTGCGGATTGTAAAGTCCGTTCAAAGCGCTGGCATCCATAAACATTGCATCTGTAAAATTAATATTCTGTGTTCCCTGAATGTTCGGGAATGCACGCGGAATATATTTGCGGAGCATGAAGCCGGTGTAGTCGGAAAGAAGTTCCGGATATTCTTCCTGCTCTAATAAAACAAGTTCGTGGATCTGATGCGTGCTGTAGTTATCAACTTTTGTTCCCGGTTTTCCCGGCCAGTCGATCATGCGGGTTCCCGCCCACTCGTTTGCAAGTCCGCTGAAAAGCTGCGGAACGCTGGCAGAATCCACGTTAGGATACTTGTTTAAAAAAGCAAGAGCACATTCAAAAGCTCTCTGATGATTATAAAAATGATCTGCATAACTGCCGCCCATGAAGCGGGTCATAACACCGTCAAAGAACGGGCATACCGGAACACGGTCCGGCTGTCCGCAGGCGATCGCGGTTTTGATTCGTCCGACTCTTTCTCCTAATGCAGCGAAGTTGCCTTCCGGCATTTGTTGTTGTTCACCCATGATTATTGCCTCCTCGTAAATGATAGAAATGTGTTAACACTCTTAAAAAGAGAATATGCACTGTGTTTTAAATTTCCCTGATGTACTTATCTATAAAATGATTATAAAAAAAGAGGGGAATGAAAAAAATCCGCAATGTATTGAAAAAATGATGCATGAGCGCTACAATATGTTGCAGAGGTGAAAAACGTTGAAAATTACAGCAGGAATCCTATTTTATCTACTTGATCGCTACGGTGATATGCAACATATCTGTCATGGAGCAGACCGCATGCCTTTGAAGCGTTCCGAGCATTTCCGGAACCAGAAAGAGACGGAAGCGGGCGTCTTGTATATCTATGCAGACAAGAAAGGTGTGCTTTTATTCTGTGCGGAGAAGAAATACAAGCCGAATTATATTCTGATGAAGGCGCTCAAAGAAACAGAGGGAGACTTCAGCTCGCTCTGGATCCCGTATGACAATTTGGACGAGAGTGCAGAGCGGAATGCCCATCTGGCAGACGAGGTTTCCGAGTACGTCGGCCAGATCTGGAACTATTTTACCCAGGTGCAGAATGAGATCCTCGAGTCAATACTCTCCCAGCAAAAGGTAGAGGAAGTGATGGAAATCGTTCGGGGGCTGCTCAGGGTGCCGTTCACGATTGTCGATCGGGATATGCTCCTTCTATATGAGAATCCGGATCTGGTGGAAGTCATGCAGGAAAAGATCGGGGAAAACTATTCGGAAGAAATCGTGGAGGAGCTGCTGGTCGCAAAAGAGTTTCACGAGGTTGCAAAGAGAACGGAGCCGTTCTATTACTACATGGAAGTATTGGGACAGAATCAGTACTGTATCAATATCGAAGTGGATGGATATTATTATGCGCGGCTGGTTGTCTATCCGGGAGAAGGAAATCAGACGCTTCCTTCCGGCGCGGAACAGATAGCAGAGTATGTTGCCGGAGTCGTTGTACAGATGATCCGCAGCGGATCCTTGCAGACCCAGCGCAGCCAGGATGATTCCCTTCATTTGATCTGCCACAGGCTTTTAGATGGTCATTTGATCGATGCAAAAGAAATCTATGATGCGGTATCTGCATATCAATGGGATCCGGAACATCAGTACCAGGTCTTCTCTCTGGAACCTTATGGCGCAAGTGGTTGGGAGACCCAGGTCGAAAACACGATGCCGGTCATGGTCCGGAAATTGGAGCAGACCTGGAGGAATTCCTGCGCCGTATTTTCCGGCAAAAAAATATTATGGGTAATAAATTGGACACTGTCAACGGAGACGAAAACTGCCTATGAATTTTCCCAGGAGCTGATGGTATTACTGCGGGAAAATGTCTTCCGTGCAGGCGCAAGCAGTCGTTTCCAGAATGCCGCACTGACTTCTTCTGCCATGAAAGAAGCGGAGGCGGTGCTGGAAGTTGGACCAAGAAAAGATCCGAACTCCTGGTATTTCCGCTTTGATGATTACCGTCTGGATTACATGATCGAAACCATACGTGAGAAAGAGATCGACCCGATACTGCTCGTCCATTCAGCGATTCCAATGCTGATGGAACATGATAAAACCCATGAGAATGAACTTTCAAAAACACTTAGAGTTTTTCTGGAAAACCAGGGAAATGTCACGCAGGCAGCAGAAGCGTTGTTCATACACCGAACAACCCTGTTCCGAAGGCTGAACCAGATCAAAGACATGACAGGCCTCAATTTAGACGATATGGATTTGATGTTTGAACTACAACTTTCCTACCGGATCTTAACGTGACAAGGGGACGGTTCTGTTGTCACGAATGGCTGATCTTATGCATCTCGTAAGAGATGATCAGATACTGGCGTTCCTTCGGATCGTCATAATCGATATTGACCAGTGACTCGATCTTCTTTAAACGATAGGTCATCGTGTTTCTATGAATATAGAGATAGTCTGCAGCGGCGGAAATGTTGCGCTCGCAGATCAGATATGCATATAGGGTTTCTGCCAGTTCGGTTTCGTTTTCTGCATCCTGTTTTAATAGTTTTTCCATGATTGGATGGCAATAGGTCTTTGCAGATTCTTTCTGGAAGAAGATATTCGCAATATGATGCATGAAATAATCGCTGTAGATATATAAGCCCGGATCCTGTTTTTCCGTGATGCCGATCTCGATAGCCCGGAGAGCCTGTTTATAATACTCTGACAGATCCATAAGATCGGAAAAAATATTGCTGAGTCCGGCAAAGATATCAAGCTCGGAACAGAGCTTTTGGATCCGCTTGTAATCTTTTTCTGTAAGCTCCTGATTTTTCGGAAGACAGAAAAGAACGATGATCTCTCCGTTGTACATCAAGGTTTTTGTATCCGGGAATAAACCTTCCAAGCGGTTTCGGATCAGGAAAACGTTCAAAGTACTTGAGCTTCTTGCCGTTTCAACAACAAGGCAGTACATATTGTCTGAGAATGTCGTATTAACATATCCAAGGCGTTTTTGATAGCGCTTTGGCGTTGCAATCTTTCCATCTAAAAGATCTTTTAAGAAATACTCATATGGGTAGCCGCTGTTGTCATTTACGAACTCTTCTTTACGTAGTTGCTGGTAGACCCCTTCCTTCAGCATGGTCAATAATTCATAATCCGTCTCATTAAACGGGCGATTAACGGCGTTGATTACGATGTGTCCCAAGTCTTTTCTGGTATCGATCGCGCAGATCAATTGCTCAAAGCCCTGCTCTTTGTGATATACCTTGATCGGTTTTTCACTCTTTTTGACTTTTTCATGAATGTGATTTGCTTTATTGATAATATTAAATTCTTCTTCGGTAAAGCCCATATTGTCGCAGATCCGTTTGCTAATCGGATCCGCTTTTGCCATTTCCCAATTGCATGCAAGTAAATGGTACCCCGCATCAAAAACAAAGACCGGATTGTTGAAGGCTCTTGTAAAAGCATCGACTAGGGACTGGATACCGTTTTCATAAAAAAGGATATTCAGGATCGTTTCCGCCATAAGACCTGAGCCTACAACCGTGTTGAAATAATCCCGGAGATCGGTAAAAACCGAATCTGTGTATGGCTCAAATACTTCGAGGTAATTGACCGTGACAGGATATTTCGCCAATGCTTTGGCTACATCTTTTCTTTCCTCATTAAAAATCAGAAGATTCATGGATTCGATCAGTGCACGGCCTTTCAGTTCGGACGGTGACTTTACGACATAAAGGACATGCTCTGTCAGCGGAGCCGTTGTCCGCTTCAGATAGTCGAAGCTGGTCAGACAATAGTCCGGCGCTTCAATTGAAACTTGGGATTCTTTTCCCTCGAATAGTTTTTGAATGGAATCTAAACCAATAAACATAATACCTCTCCCTTTGCATCGATTGTGTATCAGTGCACAATTGATTATATCATAGTTTAGGGAAAAGTATCATACGAGATTCGGATAGGAAGAGACTGCTATTTTCTATAAAGCTCGTACGATAAGATGATATGCTGTCGTTCGCTGAAATCATCGTAATCGATATCGACCAGTTCATTGATCTTTTTCAGCCGGTAAACTAAGGTGTTCCGGTGCATAAACAGAGCTTTTGCGGTTGCAGCAACGTTTCGCTCATTGGTCAGATATGCATAAAGAGTATCTGCATAAGAAGTATTGTTCATTTTGTCATGTTCTAAAAGAAGTTTCAGTTTTGTGTTGCAGAATGCATCCAGAGATTCTTTCTGGCGGAAGACGCTGGAGAGATGCTGCATATAATTATCTTTGTAAAGGAAAAGATTCGGTGCAGGATCCGTTAGCGCACCAAGTTCAATGGAGCGGAGCGCCTGATTATAATATTCCGTCAGCTCTAAAATATTGGAAAAGCAGTTGCCCATTCCGGCATACAGCCCATATTGCTGACACATAGAACGAAGCATTTCCTGATCTTTTTTCGGCATAAAAGAATCCTTTGCATAATTAAAGATCAGAATGATTCCGCCGCCGTAAGTGATGCTGACAGCATTTGGGAAGGAAGTTTCAAAAACAGATCGCACATGCATTATGTTGATCGTTCCAAGACTGCGTGCCGTTTCAATGACCATGCAATACATATTTCCGTAGAACTTGGATTCCACGTAATTCATGCGGTCAGCATTTGGCGCTTCGACCGTCATTTTCCCATCTAAAATATCCCTTAAGAAATATTCATAGTTGAATCCGCGGTTGTTCCGGATAAATTCGTCCTTTTTCATCTGCTGGTCGATGGCTTCTTTTAAGATATAAAGAAGTTTCGCATCTTCTTCCACCAGCGGCCGGTTTGTTGCGTTAAGAACAATATGCCCCATATCTTTTTTTGTATCAATGGCACAGATCAGCTGTTCAAATCCAAGCTCCGGATGTTTTACTTTCACCGGATACTCGCTGGAAGTAACTTTTTTATGTATGTGGTTTTTATTCAGGATGTCGTATTCTGCCTGAGTAAAGCCGCCGGCTTCAATGATATTACGTCCATGTTCGTCATCATTGTTTTCGTCCCAGGTGGATGCAAGCAGGCGGAAATCTGTATCAAAAACAAAGATCGGATTATGGAAAGCGGGACGTGTCTTATCCAGCATGTACTGAATGCCGCCTTCAGAAAAAAGAATCTCCAGCATGGAGTCCGCAAACATGCCGCGCGCACTGATGTCATCAAAGAATTCCAAAAGACGTTGACATATTGTCACAATATCTGCACCCTGAATTTTAATGATCGAAAGATCCTCAGCCGGACATTCTTTGAATTCAATCTCTTCCGATAAATCGTTGACCAAAATCAAAAAGAATGCATCCTTTGGTGGATGTAACTTTTTGGCAACCTCTTTGTTTTCCAATACATGAAGAGTATGAAGGGAATAGTATGGCGGAAAAACATTGTCATGAATATAGACAAAACTGCTCAGATTATATGCCCTGTCGGTAGCGCGGTAGATACAGGGGTAGTCCTGAAACAAATCACGAATATTGTCCAATTGTAGGTACATGTGAAACCTCCATAACTTCAGTGGCAATAGGATACTGGAAAAAGTCAAGCCCGAACAGTGGTCAATTCCGCATAAAATGAAGATGCCCTTTCGTGGATTATATACCTAAAAAATGAATTGCGACAACCGATATTATTGTAATTGTAGAAATAGGTTGTTTGGGGAAGGAGTATTTATGGAAAACAAATATTATCCGAATCTTTTTAAAAAAGGGAAGATCGGCAAGCTGACTTTAAAGAACCGAACGATACGAAACAGTATGGGAACCTATCTCAGTAATCCCACTGACAATTCCGTAACGTTAAACAATATCAAAGCTGCCGCAGAGGCAGCAGATGGCGGAGTCGGCCTTGTGTTTATGGACAATGTTCTGATCAACCATTCCTATCATATGGGCCTGAATGCAGCAGATGATAAGCAGATCCCGGGACTATCGCTCATGGCGGATGCAATCAAGCAGCATGGAGCGGCGGCGGGTATGCAGCTTTCCCATCCGGGACGTGATGGCGGTTTTGTAGGAGGTGACGATTGCGTTGCAGCATCCCGGATAACCGCAGAATCCTGGTTTGAGATGGGAATGCCGGCACCACGGGAAATGTCGATCGAAGAGATCAAAGAGGTCATCGAGCAGTATGGAGATGCAGCGCTTCGCGTGAAGCGGGCAGGGTTTGACCTTGTGGAAGTCATGGCGGCTGCAGGCTGCCTCCCATGCAACTTCCTTTCACCGAAAGATAATCAGAGAAGGGATATGTACGGCGGCGACCTGCACAACAGGATGCGCTTTTGCATCGAAGTCGCAAGAAATATCCGCAAAAAATGCGGCGCAGATTTTCCGCTCAGCTTTAAGCTTTCCGGTGATGACAGAGAAGGCGGTATCCATATTGAAGAGACCGTGGAAGTCTGCAAAGCCCTGGAAAAAGAGGGTGTTGATCTCTTCAATATTGTTGGTGGAACACATGCTACGACCTGGACCCAGACCGGGTTTTATCCGGAAGGAATCTATGTTCCATATGCAGAGGCAGTAAAGGCGGCAGTTCACGTTCCGGTACTGGTTACCGGCAATATCCAGACCCCTGAGTTTGCAGAACAGCTTCTTGCTGAGGGAAAAGCAGACTTTATCGGTCTTGCAAGAACCCAGCTGGCAGATCCGTTCTTTGTAAAGAAAGCAAAAGAGGGAAGGGCAGAGGATATTGTTCCGTGTATCCGCTGCATGATCGGCTGTAATGATTATGGTTTGCTCGCCAATACCGTGATCCACTGTGCAGTCAATCCGACACTTTATAAATACGAATGCCCGAAGATCGTAAAGACAGATGCACCGAAAAAAATCGCGGTTATCGGCGGAGGCCCTGCGGGCCTTGAAGCTGCAGTAACCGCAAAGCTGCGCGGCCATGATGTAACTCTTTTTGAAAAGAGAAAGATTGGCGGTCTGATGATCGAAGCCGGAGCACCGGAATTTAAGAAAGATATCCGCAGACTGATCACTTACTACGAAACACAGCTTAAAAAACTGGAAATACCGGTCGTGGAAAAAGAAGCGACAGCTGAAGATATCCGAAACGGAGGATTTGAACGGGCGATCGTTGCAGTCGGCGGTATTCCGAGAACGATCGATGTTCCGGGAATCGATCTTCCGATTGTTTCCCAGGCGCTTGACGTACTGGGAGGAAACCTCCCTGAGGGCGATTCTGCAGTTGTGATCGGCGGTGGAATTACCGGAGCTGAAACAGCACTGGAACTGGCAGCTGCCGGAAAGAAGGTTACGATCGTTGAAATGATGGATCAGTTCCTTGCGAAATTCTCTGCTGCGAATCCGGCATATTTTGAGGCCGTCTATGGAGCTGGTATCAAGGTGATAACAGGAAAACGGCTGGAGAAAGTAGAGCCGGGAAAGGCCATCGTTGTGGACCGGTTTGGAAACAAAGAAGAGTTGGAGACAGCTGCTGTAGTAATCTCCGCAGGCTTCGTTCCGCAGCATCAGCTGGCGGAGGAATTGGATGAGTTTATCGAAGATGTGATCGAGATTGGAGACGGAAAACAGGTGCGGCAGATCTATGATGCGATCCGCGAAGGATATGCCGCGGCCAGAAATATGTAGCATCCCGGGAATAGTAAGGAGGAATATTTATGATCATCGTAAAAATTACCAGACACAATCAAATGTTTTTTGATGCAATTAAAGAGGACCCAAGCTGTATGGCTGAGCCGCTGAAAGGGCATTATGACCTGCTTAAAAAACTAAAGGAAGAAGGGAAATATCTTGGTGGGTATTATCTGCCGGGAGACGGGCGCAGTATTCAGATCTTTAATTTTGAAGATGAGTCGGAATTGGACAAAAACTATTTTGAGGATCCGATGAGTCATACTTTCGATATGGAGATCCTGCCGGGAGTGAATCTTTTAGACCACATACAGCATGCACTGGATATGGAGATCGATCCGGAAAAATAGTAAAACAGATGCAGGATAATAAAAGCAGCAGGCTGTTCTTTTGAACAGCCTGCTTTGTATATGGCACTCATGCACAAAAGGTCTTACCTATTTAGTGTGATTTGGTCAATTACTCACATATTCCATCTCGTTATAATAAGCACAAATAAATGGGAAAGGGGATTTCCCGGAATTACAGAATATTATCGTGTGAAAGGAGAAACATCGATGAGCTTTAGTGATAACATGCCAAAACTGAAACCGTTTAACAGAAGCGTTTCAATTGTCGGCGTTGGCGTAACCCCGTTCAGACAAACCCGTGAGATTCCGGAGCTGGACGGCATTACAGAGGGTGAACTCTTTGGATATGCAGCTGTTGAGGCTATGCGTGATGCAGGTATGACAGGAAAGGACGTGGACTTCTTTGTACACGGACAGGCAGGTCCTGGATGGGAGAGCAACTTTGCAACCCCGAACGTTCATGTTGCGAACTGGCTGGGCATGAAAGGCAAAGGCTCCTATCATCAGAGTGAAGCCTGCGCAACCGGATATGTTGCTGTAGAAACTGCAGCAGCATTAGTTGCTTCCGGTACTTATGATGTTGTTTTAAGCGGCTGCGTTGAGATGCCGCATTCTATCGCGTATCCGGACAGAGTCCTTACCAAGAGAAGACTCGGAACAGAAGCGATCTTTCATGAGACCCTTTGCTCAACGATCACAAGAGACTACAACCTTTTCACAAACGGAATCCTCCCGTTCCACTGGGAGAGTTGGTTCCAGGCATATTGCGATGAAAATAAATTAAGCGAAGAGCAGGCAGATGCGCTTCTCGTGCATATGTCCATCAATGCAAGAAAGATGGCAGCGATCAATCCGATCGGTATGTCCTTTGGGAAAGATTATGACACCGTTGCTAAAGAAAACGGATTTGAAACAGCAGAAGAATTCCTGACATCCAAATGGAATCCGAAACTTGGTCATTTCTACCGCGTCAGCAACTTTGAGCAGAGATGCGATGGCGCCGGAGCAATGGTCATCATGCCGACAGAGATGGCATATGAATATACCGACCACCCGATCGAGATCTTAGGAATCGGCCATGCTGTTGTAGAGTATGGAAATCCGCAGAACGAACGTACCGGAACGCTGAACGCTTATAAGCAGGTTAGAGAACTTACAGGACTGACCGGAGCAGACATGGACCTGTTCATGACAAACGATTTCTTCCTGGCACAGCAGCTGCTTTCCGCAGAAGCCTGCGGATACCTTCCGGAAGGCGAAGGCTGGAAATATATGATGGATGACCGCTGCACCTTTGAAGGCGATCGTCCGATCCAGACAAATGGCGGAAGATGCCACTATGGACATGCAGCAGCTGCATCCGGAACCCATGATATTTTTGAAGTAGCAATGCAGATGAGAGGCGAAGCTGATGCACATCAGATCAAAAAGCCGGTTAAACATGCGATGGTCAGAGGATTTGGCGGTGGCCAGAACCTGCTCTGCATGATTCTGAAATATCTGTAAGGAAGGAGGAGATGAACATGAAATACGCAAAATTAGAAAGAATCGTTAAAACATATTACGACAATCTGGAAGATGGAAAAGTATTAGGACGTAAGTGCACAGCCTGCGGACACGTTGAGTTCCCTCCTTATCTGGCATGCAATGCCTGCGGAAACTTAGACACCGAATGGGTTGACCTTACAAACACCAGAGCGAAGATCGTACAGGTTCTTCCTCCTCTGAACGTTTTTCCGGAAGCGGACTTTGCAGAGGCAAACGGAGGCTTTGTTGCGGTCGCTATCAAGATCGATAACGCAGATCCGTATGTCACCTCCATGGTTCATGTCGGAAAAGACGCGTACGAAAAGATCCATGAGAACATGGATAGCTATACATTGAAACCGTACATCATTCAGGGCGCTGACACCAAGATCTGCTCCTGGGTAGATGAAAACTTTAAAGAGGCTCCGAAGAAGAAAGAAGAGCCGAAGGCAGAAGCTCCAAAAGCAGAGGCACCGAAGGCTGCGCCTGCACAGGCAGCAGATGCAAATGATGAAGTCGTTAAGGCTGTCATTGCTGCAGCAGCAGATGGTTATGATGTAGATCCGTCCGTCATCACACTTGCAACGGATATTCGTGAAGACCTTGCTCCGCAGTCGATGAAGATGATCGTCATGCTCTCCAACATTGAAGAAGCACTTGATATTACGATTGATATTACAGAGGCCGGCGAACTGAACACGATCGCAGACTTCGTAAATGCCGTAAGAGCAAAACTCGGAATCGAAGGTACCGTTTCCGCAGACGCAGCGGCAGCAGCTCCGGCTGAAGGCGGCGAGGCAGCAGGCGGTGCAGGCGAGATTGATGAAGTCACCAAAGTTGTTATTGATGCGGCAGCAGATGCGTATGATGTTGATGCATCTGAAATCTCTCCGTCGACCGACATCCGCGAGGATCTTGCGCCGCAGTCGATGAAGATGATCGTTATGCTCTCCAATATCGAAGAGGCTCTGGATATCACGATCGACATCACAGAAGCAGGAGAACTCAACACGATTGCTGAGTTTGCAGCAAAAGTTAAGGAAAAGATGCAGTAAGCTACTCCATATGTGATGAGCAAAACAGTGCGGGTGTCAAAACAGAAGCGTTTGGCGCCTGCATTGCAGATACACGGGAAGAAAGGATAGAACGATGACATTTATAGAATCCATCTATGAAAAAGCAAAAGCAAATAAAAAGACGGTTGCAGTTCCGGAAAGCACGAATGAAGTTATGCTGAAGGCATCTGCAAAGATCCAGGCAGATGGTGTCGCTGACATTATTCTGGTTGGAGATCCGGCCGCCGTTC
>ODAI010070792.1_pt1 | contig 18357 bp, 21 predicted proteins | sample 1539321 | NCBI WGS metagenome assembly ODAI01 (sample SAMN02144231, study PRJEB22623) | gut metagenome | biome: sheep rumen | host: Ovis aries | place: New Zealand | reverse complement strand
TTGCAGGAGCTCATAATTCATTAACAAGGAAAAATCAAGTAAGAATCTGCCCCTGCGGTAGAGGTCTTTATATGGCTCCAAAATTACCCCGAATCAGGCTAAAATGCCGTTAAAATCAGGGTTCTCGGACGGCCTGGGGGGTAAATTCTATTGGTAGTTTTGCTGTGTGCTGCTTTGTACTGATTTCTGGATACTTTGGTGTTAGTTTCAAATGGAAGAGGTTCATAGAACTAATGATAGTAACAACTGTTTATTGTACAATTGTTGCGGCTTTTAGATATGGTTATTCTCCCATTGAATTATTAAAAGCATTCTTAACTGTTCCTTCATATGGTATGTGGTTTATTGCCTGCTATCTTATATTGATGCCTCTGAGCCCATTTATAAATAAGTTTATAAACCAGTTAAGCAAAAAAGAATATCACTTGCTGCTGTTTATAATGTTTATGTTCTTTTCATTATTGCCGTCTTTGACTATCATTGGAGCAGCGAATGGTGTGGTTCTAAGGAACGGAGGAAAATGTTTGACTTATTTCATTTTTCTTTATTTAGTGGGGCGTTATATTAGACTTTATAACAATATAAGATACAACCGTTTGCATTTGTGGATAATTCATTTGGCATGTGTTTCTATCATATTGCTCCTCAACATGGCGGGATCAACGGTAATTCACGATAAGTGTGTTTATGCGGGGTATGACTGTAATCCCCTTTCTTTGTTATCATCACTATGCGTTTTCTATTTATTCAAATCTTGGTCTTTTCATAACTCCGTCATTAACTGGATTGCAAAATCTGCTTTTGCTGTATATCTGTTGAGCAACATCTATTTTTTCATAGATGAAAAGTATGTGCATCTTGACAATTACTCAAATGACACAAGGTTTTCTTTATACCTCGTTATCTTAATAGTATTATCTTGGATTTTCTCATTGTTGATAGATAAGACATTGGGGGTCATGATAAACAAGGGGGTCTCTGTCTTAGTGGACAAAATAAAGACTCCGATCTTTAAAAGTAAATTATATAAATTATTTTAGACTGCGGCTGAACTTAAGAATGAAAAGTAAGATACTATTGTTATTATATGTAATCATTGGTTTTGTTATAGCTTATACAGACCCGTTTGTACTGCCAATTTACTTAACCATATTGCCTTTCCATTGCTTTTTATTATACAAATCGATAAAAACAAAAAACCTTTTGTTTATATTGTTCTGTTTCCTAACTTTTTTGTCATATGGTATTGGTTCAATCGCTTTCTATGTAGATAGAGAACATGCCAATTCAGTGGGTTTTGATGCTATTGGCAGTTTCGACTTTTCATATAGCAGACTATTTGAGGCCTATTCTTATCTTGCTATCTTCATGCTTGTGTTGTGGGGCATTGTATTGATAGAAAAAAAAAGTTACCATTCTAATTTTCTGCCATCTTTTGTTAAAGAACAGTACTATAAGATTCGCAAGACTACAACCAAAACATGGAGCATTTTCCCAATATTAATTGCAGTTATTTTATTCTCGGCCATTTCATTATGGATGTATAGTTTCCATATTGGAATGATAGGTTTACACCAAACGGAATTGCCGTACCATTTAACAGGTATACTTTTCTATTCACGTAGATTTATATTCCCGTTGTTTTTAACATGGTTCTTTTTTAAAACGAGAGATAAATTCACTGCCTCAATTCTTTTAATCTTTTATTCATTAATAGTTGGTGTATTGGCGACAAGTAAGAGTGCAGCTTTATTAGTGTTGCTTCCAATTACATATCTTAATTATATGATGGGGAAAAAGGGGATGTTTTATGTTTGCGTTATAGCATCTGTTGTCGTATATGTTCTAGTAGGTAGTGTTAGAACTGTTATTTATCAGACCGATGCAGGAATTGATGCACTGGATTTATTGTCATTATCATATGACTTTAATTCAGGTGATAGAAGTTTCTTGTTGTTTGTAGTCAAGAATATAACGGGAAGATTGTATGGGCTACAATCAACAGTATTAGGCGAACAGTATACAAATTTATCATTCATGGGGCTTTTTGATTATTATACACATGCGCACATTCTGGAAGTAGTGCCAGATTATGTCAATACTCTTTTTGGTTTTGATTTGCCAGAGGATAAAGCTTTCGGCGTGGCATTAGGTTATACTGGAACGATGCAAATTCTTTCATGCCACAATCCTTTATATACAGTATTGCAATCTATCATCATTGGTAAAATTTTTTGTATTCAAAACGATTGTGTTCAGAAAGTTTTCAGACTAAATGGCCAAACAATATATAAGTATGCAATGATATTACTGGTGTTATATTCTTTCTTACAGTTTTATAATGGAGATATGATTTTACAAGTTTATTTTATAACGTTACTAATATTAATATTATCCAAGATGGCTACAACTACAAATAAGATGTACAAGAAAAGATTTAATATAATATAAATAGTTGTATGATGGTTAACCATTGATTCTTTAAAATTATTGCTTTATTTTGTTTCAATGAATAGGAATATACTTATAGACACCTTATATATCAACAATAGTGGTGGTCTGCGGCTACTGGAATATCTCGTTACCGAGTTGCAGAGCAAGAGTATTGAATACTACCTGCTGGCAGATGCACGTTGTCATGGAAAATTTGACGACTGCAAGCATGTGCGATATATGAATGCTTCACTGATAGAGAGAAAGAAGTTCTATCAGGCAAAGAAGAATAGATTCTCATCTGTGCTATGCTTTGGAAATATTCCTGCACCTATTAAACTCAATGTGCCTGTATATACCTATTTCCACAATATCAACCTGCTGACCTTAGGGGAAGCTTATTCCGCGAAAGTAAAAGTGATTTCCTGGTTGAAACGTGAAGTCTTTAGGCACTATAAAAAGAACACGGACTATTGGTTGGTACAGACCTCCAACACGGCTAAGGAACTGATAAATCATCTAGGTGAGACACCAGAACGGGTGAAGTTGGTGCCTTTCTATGAGTTGCCGGAGGGTGTGGCTGATATTGCAAGCGAACCTCATGGGGATGACTATGTGTTTGTCGCCGTTGACGTGCCAGGGAAAGGTCATCAAGAATTGTTAGAAGCATGGCGAGTCTTACATAAAAGAGGTATTGACAAGACTCTGCATCTGACGGTACAAGCGGATAGTCCGCTTGTTGCGGAATTAGAGGAAGCTCAGCGAGAGGGGGTGAAAGTGGTGAATCATGGAGTGATACCATTTAAAGAGGTTTTTGAGCTTTACAAGCAATCTAAAGCAATCATTTATCCTTCGCATAACGAAAGTCTTGGACTTGGTATTGTCGAGGCTGTGACAGCAGGGTGCGATGTGATAGGGAGCGACCTGCCTTTCCTCCATTCGATATGTAAACCGTCGGAGGTCTTTAATCCTTATTCTGCGAAATCTATTGCTGATGCTGTGATGAAATATGAGAAGGGTGGGGCTAGAAAATCGGAATTGCTGATAAGGAATCAGATAAATGAATTGATAGAATTAATAAGTAACAATTAAAGTATATAACAGTTATGTCAGTTTTTAAAGACAAAACACTACTCATTACCGGTGGTACCGGCAGTTTTGGTAATGCTGTTTTACGTCGCTTCTTGGATAGCGACATCAAGGAGATTCGTATTCTGAGCCGTGACGAGAAGAAGCAGGATGATATGCGTCATTTCCTACAGGCGAATCGTGGGGATGTGGCTCATAAGGTAAAGTTCTACATTGGCAATGTTCGTCAACGCGAGGCTGTGGACTTCGTGATGGCAGGTGTGGATTATGTATTCAGTGCCGCAGCATTAAAGCAGGTGCCCTCCTGCGAGTTCTTTCCGATGGAGGCTGTGCGTACCAACGTTGAAGGAACAAACAATGTGCTTTTGAGTGCCATTGCTCACGGAGTAAAGAACGTGGTTGTTCTTTCTACCGATAAAGCTGCATATCCTATCAATGCAATGGGTATTAGCAAGGCGATGATGGAGAAAGTGGCCATTGCTCAGGGCCGTGCTTTGGGGCAGAATGCTAAGACTACCATCTGCTGCACACGCTATGGGAATGTGATGGCGAGCCGTGGCTCAGTGATACCCCTGTGGGTGGAGCAGATGATGGAGGGTAAGCCTATCACCATCACCGACCCCAACATGACGCGCTTTATGATGACATTGGATGATGCAGTTGATTTGGTCATCTATGCCTTTACCCACGGAGAGAATGGTGATCTGTTTGTACAAAAAGCACCGGCAGCCACTTTGGACGTGCTGGCAGAGGCTCTGAAGCAGACATACGCCAAGATTGATCCTAAGTACGGCGAGACAGAGGTGAAAGTGATTGGAACCCGTCACGGCGAGAAACTCTATGAGACGCTAGTGACCCGTGAGGAGATGGCCAAGGCCATTGATATGGGCGGCTATTACCGTATTCCTTGTGACAACCGTGACCTGAATTATGATAAGTTCTTTACTGAGGGTGACCACAAGGTAGAACATGTTGAGGAATATCATTCTCACAACACCAAGCGTCTAGACATAGAAGGAATGAAAGAATTGCTGCTGAAGCTTAATTTCATTCGTGAGGACTTAGGACTCCAGCCCAGAGCTAAAGCCCGTGATTACCGTTCTGAATAATTAAACAATAGCGATATGAAATTCTTTATTTGTGGCTGCAACGGTATGGCGGGACATACCATCAGCTTATATCTTCAGGAACAAGGTCACGAAGTGTATGGCTTTGACCTGCAGGAAAGCAAACTGATTAAAAGTTTTGCGGGAAATGCTTTTGATACCGAGACTATAGCAAGGGTTATCAAGGAGGGTAACTATGATACCGTCATCAACTGCATTGGTGTGCTGAACCAGTTTGCAGAGAACAATCACGCACTGGCAGCATTCCTGAACAGTTACTTCCCGCATTTCTTGGCCAAGACCACAGAGGGATCAGACACCCAGGTGATCCACATGACCACTGACTGTGTGTTCTCCGGCAAGAAAGGCAGTTACACCGAGCACGACTTGCGTGACGGAGAGACCTTCTATGACCGTAGCAAGGCGCTTGGTGAGTTGGATGACGAGAAGAACCTCTCGCTTCGTAACTCCATTGTGGGCGCAGACATTAATCCCAAGGGCATTGGTCTGCTGAACTGGTTTATGAACAATACTTTGGGTGAACATCCCGTAGTGAGTGGTTATACCAAAGCTATGTGGACTGGACAGTGTACTTATCAGTTGGCTAAAACCATGGAAGCTGCCGCTAAAGAACGTGCTCATGGACTGGTAAATGCAGTACCGGATACAGACATCTCCAAGTATGAACTCTTGAAGCTCTTCAATAAGTATCTTCGTGGAGGCCGTGTTCAGATCAATCCTGTGGAAGGCGTAAATGCTGACAAGAGTCTGAAGCGCACCAACTGGGATTTCAACTACTGCATTCCCGACTATGAGCAGATGGTGGCTGAAATGGCAGAGTGGATTTATAAGCATAAAGATCTTTATCCTCATTATGCTTTGTAGTTGATAGTTGAGTGTTTAGAGTCGGTTTAAATAGTTTAAAGTTTAAGAGACTGATGAAGAAATTAAAGTTAATGACAATAGTTGGGACGCGTCCCGAAATCATAAAGATGTCTGCCATCATCAAGAAAGCAGATAAGTATTTTGACCAGGTGCTGGTTCATACCGGCCAGAACTATGACTACACTTTGAACGAGGTGTTCTTCAAAGACCTGGGGCTGCGTGAGCCGGACTACTACCTCGGTGTGGTTGGCGACAATCTTGGTCAGACAATGGGCAATGTGATTGCCAAGAGTTATGAACTGATGACTGAGGTGAAGCCGGATGCCGTGATTGTGCTGGGTGATACCAATAGCTGTCTGTGTGTAATCTCTGCCAAGCGCCTGAAGATACCTATCTTCCATATGGAAGCCGGTAACCGCTGCAAGGATGAAAACCTGCCGGAGGAGGTGATTCGCAGAATTGTGGATGTGACCAGCGATATTAATCTATGCTATAGCGAACATGCCCGCCGCTATATCCTCGATACTGGTGTGAAGCCTGAATATACATACGTTGTTGGTTCCCCGATGGCAGAGGTTTTGAAAGAAGTATTGCCCCAGATAGAGGCCAGTACTGTTCTGGAAGATCTTGGTTTAGAAAAGGGCAAGTACATTCTGTTGAGTGCTCACCGTGAAGAGAATATTGACATTGAGCAGAACTTCTTCTCGTTGATGAATGCGGTGAATACGATGGCCGAGACCTACAATATGCCGGTGCTCTATAGTTGCCATCCTCGCAGCCAGAAGATGATAGAGAAAAGGGGATTCAAGTTCAATGACAAAGTCATCCAACACAAGCCCCTTGGTTTCTTTGACTACAATAAGCTCCAGCAGAATGCATTTTGTGTGGTAAGCGATAGCGGAACGGTGCCTGAAGAAGGAGCATTCTTTGGCTTCCCTGCCGTTTCTATTCGCACTTCTACCGAGCGTCCAGAAGCAATGGATAAAGGCGTGTTCACGATTGGCAGCATCACCTCCGAACAGGTGCTTCAAGCTGTTGACTTAGCTGTTTCGATGCACCAGAATGGTGATGATGCTGTTACCGTGCCTGCCTACTGTGATGAGAATGTATCCACCAAGGTGATTAAGCTCATCCAGAGTTATGTGGGTATTGTGAATAAGATGATTTGGAAGAAGTAATGAAGATACTTGTTATTTGCCAATACTTTTATCCTGAAGAGTTTAAGGTGAATGAACTTGTGGAGGGATTGGTGAAACGTGGGAATGAGGTAACTGTTCTCACGGGAAAGCCAACCTATCCACGTGGCGACTACCCCAAGGGGTATAAGTTCTGGGGGATTCAAAAGGAGGAGTACAAAGGAGCGAAGGTGATTCGTGTGCCTGAACTGACTCGTGGTGATGGTGGTGCAGTTGGCATTGTGAAGAGTATGTTGTCGTTCTTGTTCTTTGGCCGCTGGTACGCCCGATGGCACAAGATAGAGGCTGATGCTATATTGTGTTTTCAGTTGTCGCCTGTAACAATGGCTGTTCCTGCACTGATTTACAGGAAAAAGTTGGGCGTTAAATACGTTCACTGGGTGCAGGATTTGTGGCCAGAGAGCGTGACAGCCACAACGAGTATTAAAGGCGGCCCTGTCGTGAACTGGCTAAACAAACTGGTGACTAAGATATACAGAACTGCTGATGTTATTCTGGTGCAGTCGAAGGCGTTTGAGAAGAGTATTTGTGAGAAAGGCGATTTTAAAGAAAAATTGTTTTTTGCTCCTAATTGGGCAGAGGATAGTATTGCCAATGGTGAACAGCATTCTGCAGATTGTCTATTGCCTGAAGGTTTCAAAGTGATGTTTGCCGGTAATATAGGAGTAGCACAAGATTTTCCGAATATTGTCAAAGCAGCGGAGTTGCTGAAAGATATAAAGGAAATCAAATGGGTGATTGTAGGTGATGGTCGTGCCCGTGAAGATGCGGAAAACGAGATTGCAAAACTTGGATTGCAGGAATCATTCGTTTTTGTGGGCAGGCATCCAGTTAATACAATGCCTTGGTTCTTTAAGCAGGCAGATGCTATGCTGGTATCATTAAAAGATGAGTTTATTTTCTCTTTGACCATACCTTCGAAAGTGCAGGCATATATGGCTTCAGGGAAGCCTATCCTGACGATGCTGAATGGTGAGGGTAGCAAAGTGGTTGAAGAAGCTGGTTGCGGACTGACTGCGGCATCAGAAGATTATAAGACCTTGGCAGAGAATGTGAAGAAAATGTATGAGATGAGTAAGTCTGAACGCTATGAGATGGGCAGGGCTGGACGGGGGTACTATGATGAGGTGTTTGCGAAAGAGAAGGTAATTGACCGAGTGAATGAGATACTCTCTGAAAGGTGAGAGTTGAGTTTTAGAGTTTAGAGGCTGTTGATGGATACGAATCAACAAATATTCTTAGAACTACTGCGATCAGGACTTTGGGGTACGGAAGCCCGACTTTTGAAGTTTGGAGGCGTTGATTATTCTGCGCTATATAAACTGGCAGAAGAACAGAGCGTGATTGGTCTTGTTACTGCGGGTCTTGAACTGGTACGAGAAGTAAAGTTACCGCAGGAATGGACGTTGCAATTCATCGATGTTACATTGCAGATTGAGCAGACAAACAAAGGAATGAATGCGTTTGTGGCTCAGTTGATAGAGCGTCTGCGCAATGAGGACGTTTATGCCATTCTTGTAAAGGGACAAGGAATAGCCCAGTGCTTCGAAAAACCTTTATGGAGAACCAGTGGTGATGTGGATTTACTGCTGAGTGACAGTGACTATCTGAATGTCCAAAAAGTGTTGTCTGCAATTGCTACCTCCGTTGATGAAGAGAACGAATATAACCGGCATATTGCCATGACTATCGACGGATGGTCAGTGGAGTTGCATGGAACGTTGAGGACTGGTTTATGGAGAAGGTTAGATAAGGTGATAGATGAAGTGCATGAAGCTGTTTTCAAAGGTGGTAGTGTACGCTCCTGGCAAAATGGTGGTACGCAGGTGTTTGTGCCTGGTGTGAATGAAGATGTGTTCTTTGTGTTCTCACATATCCTCCAGCATTTTTATAAGGAAGGTATTGGTCTGAGGCAGATTTGTGATTGGTGCAGATTGATGTGGATTTATAGGGAATCACTGAATCACGGACTTTTGGAATCACGAATTCGAAAAGCCGGAATCATGACGGAGTGGAAAGCATTTGCTGCCCTTGCAGTTGATTATTTGGAAATGCCAGTTGAGGCGATGCCCTTGTATTCTGAGGATTCCAAATGGTCGCTGAAGGCAAGAAAGGTGATGGACTTCATTTTGGAGACTGGCAACTTTGGTCACAATAGGGATTATAGCTATTATCAGAAATACCCGTATGTGGTGTTTAAAGCCATATCGCTATGGCGGCATATTAAGGACTTTGGACGGTACTTTGTCATCTTCCCCTTGGATGCCATCAAAGTGACCTGGCACAGAATGGTTCTTGGATTCTCCATAGCGCTCAGAGGGAGGAGGCATGAATGATCAAGGTTTTACAGAACGGTTGAAGGTATTTATGGAACAAGAGACTCGCTCGTGCCCCATCGGGCATGTGATGCTGGGTTTTGGGGTATGACAACTTAGGGTTCATGATTCATGGTTCATGGTTAACGGTTAATGATTATGACTGATACGACAATGATTGATAGGCTTAAGCAGTTTGTCGAGAGCGAAATGCGCTCTTGCTCAATGGATATTGGAGGCATTACACCACTATACGTTTACAGGATGTGGGGAGGAGCAGTGGCTATCGAAGATATTGCCACGGCGATGGAAGATGTTAGAAGGAATGGATGGTTATAGTGAGTATCTTTATGGAGTTGTTAATACAAACTATACAAGAGAATGATTTTGAATAATGACAAGCACTTGTTGCATAGATTGATAGTGACCTGTCTTGATTCTGAGAAGATAATGGCTCACACATTAAAGGGATATCTTAATGTGCATGTGGAAATGAGCATCATAAAAGAAGTAAAGTCACCTCAAGATTTTAAGGATATCTTCGGTAGTTTCATGGGGGCGTGTGATATTATTGTGGCTTTAATGACAGATAAGTCAAAAGCCACAATAAGTGCTTTACTAGCTCAAAATGAGAATATTATCAGGAAACGAGCCTTAGTTGTAATACCTGTATTGATGGGGCGTGTAGATATTGGGTTTGGTTTTTTCTCCACTTTCCCCATAATATCCAACACTGGTAATATAAATGATTTGAGTGACAAGTTGTCGAAGGTAATTAATGGCTACCTTAGTATAAATCTGTCAAGTCTGAGCGTTTTTGATTTTGAGAATCTGGCTAAAGATGTTTTAATTGCATATGACTTCCATAATATCATGTATTCATACTCTGATCATTTTGATTTTGGTTATGATATGATGTGCTCTTATAGTAGAACTGGTGGATTGGGAGAGGTTAGGGAAGATTGGCTTGTTGAGGTAAAATTTGCCAGCAAGGAGCGTTTTACGATTAGGAATATTGAGAGTTTGATAATGAAAGATCGTTCTCGCTATCTTCCTAATCATAAAGTGATGCTTATTACTAACGGAACACTGACCTCTGTTATTTGGGATTATGTTGCAGATTTGCAGAAGAAACAAAATCTACCTATACACATTGTTGATGGATGGAAGTTGTGCAATCTGATTGCTTTCAAAGATAATTTGGTTAAATCTTATTTTCCCTATGAGTAGAGAAACGGATTTGGCAAGAGCATTGGATAGTTGCCCAGCAGGGAGGGCTGCCTGGAAGCAATTTGAGGATATTTGCACAGAGATTTTAGAGTATCTTTTCTCACCAGCTTTGGCAAAACCAATAGAGCAGGCTCATACTTTTTCGGGAGTGAATCGCCGTGATATGGTATTCCCAAACCGAAATGTAGATGGTGCTACAACACCTGCTGAAAAGAATTGGCATTTGTTATTTGTGGAATTGGATGCAAGAATGATATTGTTTGAGTATAAGAACTACGATGTCACAGAAATTGGACATGAAGAAGTGATTCAATCTGCTAATTATCTGACTCAACCAATGGGACGGCTTGGTGTAATGGTGGGTACTAAATTGCCTAATGACTCGGCTCACAGACAAAGGAATACTATATATACCAACCAACGTAAAGTCATTCTGTTTATGACAAAAGACCATTTGAAGGAAATGCTGGATATGAAAGCACGTGGCGAGGAACCTTCTAATATGATAGTGGATTTGGTTGAGGCTTTTTACATACAACACGAGTAATTAGATTATGGATGTCATCGTTAGGAAGCAGTACATAACAATTAATCCCTTTGAACTTAGGGATTTGCCTGACTTGGTAGTGTTGACGGGAGAGAATGGTACTGGCAAGACCCAGCTATTGGAATATCTTTATTACGGAAGTCGCCTGAATGACAACGGTGGTTTGGAAGTTATTACAGAAGATGATGAGTCCTTGGAACAGGGTGATGGGTACCTGTTTCACAGAAAAACTAAGTCAGTAATAATCAATAGTTGAGCAATGCCAAGGCAGGCGAGACAAGCATCAGAAACTGGTATATATCATGTGATGATGCGTGGTATAAATCACCAGAACATTTTTGAGGAGCAGGAGGACTATTATCAGTTTCTTAATACCTTGGACATGATGGCTCTGTCGTAGGGTACAAGGTTCACGGTTAATGAGAGAGCAGTTTCGACAGTACATCATCAATCTATATCAGGATATACCGCAGGAGGTTTATGAAGGCCTCCTGTCGGTATTCTGCTTAGGTGTAGTCTTGTTTATGGTATTCAAGGAAGTAAGAACAGGCTTCAAGTGGTCATCAGTTCTTCTGCTGATAGAATACGTTTTTCTTGTTTTCTGCTCGACAGTCATCTTCAGACCCACAGGTGAGACGAGACAATACGATTTTCATCCCTTCTGGAGTTACGATAGACCAGAGTTGTTGGTAGAGAATATCATGAATGTCATCGTATTCATTCCTATCGGAATGATAGTTGGTTCACTGTTAAGGGATAAGGGTTCATGGTTAGTTGCGCTCTTGATAGGCTGTAGTATCTCTATCACGATAGAGGCACTACAGTTCTGGTTTATGAAAGGCTTCTCGGAGGTGGATGACGTGATGCATAATATGGTGGGGTGTATCGTGGGATACATTCTGGTTAAGGGCGTCTGGTTGATGGTTTATGGTTGTCATAAACCTACGGAAGAGGAGGGCAAAAGGTGAAATCGTCAAGAAGAAAGTATGCTGAACTTATTTGATTTTTCTGCAGTTCTGCAGGTTGTTATCGCCTTTTACGGGGTATATGCGGTAAAATGTAGGGATATTGGCAATACACTGATATTCCATATTATTCAGGAACCCATGAAAAAAGTACTTGATGTTTCTGTGAAGAATCATGAGGAAGCCAAGAAAGGGTACGCAAAATTGAAAACAGACTTATCGAGAATAGACCAAGAGAAGTTGACTGAAGCACAGAAAAACCTTATGTCTACAGACGAGAGAGGAGCAAAGCAGGAAGTGGAAATTGCTGCTGACTTGAGAGAAAGATTAGACCTGCTATGTAGAGAGTATGTAGGACAATCGTATTTTCCTATCATAGCAATTGATATTGTCCTGTTGAGTTTTGCGATGCTTGTATTTGGTGTGTTAGACCATAAACTGATATGGAATGCGGACGATATTTGCATGATAAACATTTGCTTTGTGGCTGTGCTCGTTATTCATTGCCTAGTATATGAGTTCTCTTCAAGGGTTAGAAGCGTCTCTAAATTTGAACCTGGTATCATCAGTCATGTTGTACTGATGACTATCTTAGGGGCAACTTCTATTGCGTTGATGGAAAATAGTAAGATGCTAGAAATCATTCGATGTGACATCCGACTCTATATGATCATCTATGGATGTATTGTACTTCTCCCTCCAGTTGTTGTCGTCGTTCGTAACCTGCGCATGATTAACGGGTTGAGGAAATTGATGGAGGAGAGTATGGAGAACCGTAAATTTGCCATGCAGTGGTTCTATAGAGACGTGAAGAACTATAAGGAGATGTATGAAATGGAGGGGTGAAATCGGGAATGAATTATGAGAAGAACTATCGTTACACTTGACACAAAAGACGGGAAAGAAGAACGGGGGGACGGGTATGTTTCACGAATAATAGGAGTCAGCAATAATCAATAGTTGAGAATGCCAAGGCAGGCGAGACGACACCGAACTGACAAGGTAAACGTTATGGAACACAAAACGGAGAAAAAACATACAACTGTAGGGGGAATTGCTGGTATCGTGTACCAGTATTATGTGTTTCTTTATAATCTCCTTACGATGCAGAGGGATGAGATAGTCTCTTTCGAGAAATTGGATGACACAGCTAAAGAAACTCCCAATTTCATTGCTTTGTATCAAGCGAAGCATTCGGTGAAGTATGGAATAGACGGTGAGGAGACTCCTTTGACAAACAGAGCACAGGATTTTTGGAAGGCTATTGATGTGTGGCTTGATTTAATAATGTCTGATGGTGATAAAAAGAGAACTAAAGAGGATCAGGTCAGATATATAAACACACATAAATTCCATTATGTTACTAACAAGGTGCCTATAAATAATGTTTTTTATAAACTTTGTCAGAAGAAAGATATAGATTTACAGGCGATTGACAGTGTTCTTGATGTTATTACTGGGGAAGGAAGAAACTTTGGGAAAAAGAAAGATCACGGAAACTACCGTTCTGTACAAGAGATTATTGATGATCTGAAAGCTTATGAATTAAGGCGCGAATTTATATCGAATATTGAATTTGAGATAGAAAGTCTCGATAGTTTAAAAACGAAATGTCTTGATTATTTGACAGATACTGTACGTTTTACTGAAGATGAATCCAAACAAGTCTTTGATGATTTTAAAATTGAAGTGGACAAAGATTTTGTCGAACACCTAAAGCAAGGTAAACCGCTGGAGTATTCTTTCGTCTTTCAAAAAAAACGTTTCCAACGAGTATTTCAGCTGCATAGATCAGAAGATCTACATTTTAGAATCGTAAAAGAGAGGTTTCGACCTGATTTTCTGAATTTGGTTTGTATTCAGCAGTTGATGAAAGTTGACGATATAAAACCATCTGATACGGACAGAGTCGCTGAGAAAACCTGTCATTTTCTAAGTTTTAAGAACAGATATCAGAATATGCATGATAATTATGAGATTCTTGTGCCTGAGGAAGAAATGTTCAATGAGGAAGTGATGTCTGCTTGGAATAATGAGTTCCAGTATGCATATCTTGATACAGACGAAACTACTCCTGAAAAAGATATCGTAAGACGAGCAGCAGGGCTATTGCGAGATATTAGAAAGACGGACTTGACATTGTGTAAACAGAAGTTGGGCTTCCCAATTTCAAATGGGGCTTTCTACTATTTTTCTGATGAATGTAAGATAGGATGGCACAAAAACTGGGAGAAGTTCTTTAGTAAGAGGGAGAATAAGGAGAATGGACAGGATTGCTAATAACGAAAGTCTTGTGATTTGTGCCATCTTGAATGCTTTGGCTTGTGATGTGAATGAGATGGCCAAATTGTATCTGATAGTTGTTATGTCAGTTGACAGGGCTATCAGAAACAGGGTGGAACGTTATGCATCTTATAATGATATGGTAAGGGCTGAGTCAGGATTTGACAGGGCGCTGAACAGGAAGTTCATTGAGATGCAACTTGTGTTCTTGAATGCCATGACTATGCTGTTGTTGTCTGGGAAAATAGAAAAGCAAGAAAAAAATAGGCTTGACTTGACTCCTGATGGTGCTAAAATGGCTTTTGATTTCCAGAATATCGAAGGGATTGTAGTCGATGAAGTGAAAACTGCGGTTATGGTTATTAGTGAATTATGTAAAGGCAAAGATGATAAATCATTATACACTGACCTAAAAATAGTTTTATGAACTTCTATATTTCGAAAATAAGACTCTGGTTCAGAAATGGTGCAAAGCCAAGAGACTTGGAGTTTTATGAGGATAAAGTGAATGTGATTACTGGAGACTCATCTACGGGAAAGTCTTCAGTATTGAAGATAATTGACTATTGCCTGTTGGAGGAGAGATGTTCTATAGTGCAAGATGTCATTAACGAAAATGTGTCGTGGTATGGCATGGTGTTCTATATAGATGGAAAGTCATTTACAATTATCAGGAAATCTCCAAAGGTGGAAGAGACAGAAATGGTCGTCATCTTTAGAGAAGGAGAATATCTTCCTGATGTTCCTGAAGCAAACATGGATGACTTACGTCCCAAGGCCTTGGTAAAGATGAACGAACTGTTTCATATTCCTACAAAGGTAAAACTGGACAGTAAGATAAAACTCAACTTCCGACACTATCTGCTCTTTAATTATCTGACAGAGGACATCATTGCGACTGAAAGCATGTATCAGGACTTTAGTTTCTTCAAAAGTAATGAATATGTGAAAGTAAGAGAAGATCTCTTTAAGATGGTGATTGGCGTTGATGAGGCAAAAATGATGGCACTCACCTCAGAGTTGGAATCTGCTAAAAAAAAGAATAAAAGTCTAAAGAAAAAGCAAGAAACAGAGGCTGAAGAACTACAAAAACTGCAAAAGACAAGAGAAGAAATATCGAAAGAAATTGATGACCTTAGACTAGGTGATGTGACAATGTTGGCTCATGACACATATGCTTGGTCTTCTGCTATTAAGTCTATTGTAGATCAGGTTAGGCTTCAGTTCTTTGACGAACAGGCAAACAGGCGCAGAAATGAGTTGACGGCAGAACTGCAGAATTTGAGTGACAGATTGGGCTATTATGAATCGCTGGAAAAAGAGTATAAGTCGTATCAGGATAGGCTGAAGAGACAAAGTGATAGTCTGGTGCCACTCGATTACTTGAAAAAGCATCTTGGAGAATTGTTGTATTATCAAGAGACAGGACTCCTGATAAAAGAACTGTCGGAAGCATGGCAATCCATTAAGGATAGTTATACTCCAGAAGTTAAGCTGCCTGATGATTTTGAGATGAGGCGCACAGAATTAAAGAAAAGACAACGAGAATTAGTTCAGGAAATCAAAAAGTTGAATCCCTATCAACCCGATAAGAGGGACGTGAGGTGGGTCTCAAGAGCTGTTATACTTGCCAATAGAATCGAAAAAGAACTGGCAGTAACGCCTAAACAGACTGTTACCGACGAGAGGTTGGTTGAATGTAGTCAGGACATCGCTTCAATTAATGAAAGGCTAATCAGACTAAAAGCAAAGAATGATAATGCCATCGGAAGCTTGAATAATGCTATATGGAAATATTTCAAATACCAAAATGGTATTTCAGATTCATATAAAGATTGTAAACCCATATATAGCACCGATTTGAATATGCTGATGCTGGAACGCAATCCTGATGAATACCCTATTGCGAATGTTGGCAGTAAGTCGAACTATATGTTCCTGCATCTTTGTTATTTCTTTGGCCTTCACGATTTGATGATGGAGAATAGGAATGAGCAAACTGCTCATTTTATGTTTATTGACCAACCCAGTATTCCTTATTATGCTGATAAGAATGAACAAAGCCGAGATGAGTCTGACGAGAATATGTCAAATGATGATCAGGTGAAACTTAGAAATGCCTTTCAACTGACAGACAAATTCATGAGGGAAATGATCAGAAAAGGGCATTTCCAGATTATTATGGTTGAACATGCAAGGGAAGAGTATTGGCAGGACTTGGATACATTTGCCACCTGTTATCATTTTACAAGGCAGGAAGGGCTCATTCCTTCGTATGTATTAAATAAGGATTAATGGTAAAAATAGGATCTATATCTGCAACTGTTGTTCAGCGTGTAGGTAACAAGAATAATGGGGACGGCGTGGCTTTTGCAGAAGAACTGTGCCCCGTTGAAGGGGTTGAAGGGCTTTTGCTTAAATTAATAAAGTCGTCGTTCAAATTTGATGATTGGAAGCATTTTACTTATATTGATACACTGGAGTCAAATCATGCCTTCCGCTTTGTGTCTAAGATGTTTGAAAACCGTGACTGTTTGATCAAACAGGCGAATAATTTAGCAAGGCATCTTTATGAACAAAGTATCCATCCCAATGTAAAAATAGGTGAATTCTATGTCATCTATTTGGAGAAATGCGAGATCGACGGGGTTGAAACGGATGCAGTAGGACTGTTTAAATCGGAAAGTAGAGAGACTGTTCTGACGGTTAGGATGGAATCAAACAGACTAGTCCTTTCATCTGAAGAGGGCATGAGACTGAAAAAGTGGGAGAAGGGGGCTGTTGTCTTTAATGTTGAGAAGGAAAATGGTTATAAAGTAGCGGTAGTGGATAATACGACAAGTAAGGATGATGCTCGTTATTGGACTGATAATTTTCTGCATGTAGAGGACTGCCATGATGATTATCATCAGACTCTGGATCTATCTGAGTTTTGCGCTGGATATCTTAATCAATTGCATGAGAAATCTGTTATAGATTGTGCTATTGCCGCCCGAAAGACTTCGGAACTGTTGGCATCTGAGGGAACTATTGAGATTGAAAGATTGCCTTCGCTATTGTGTGAGACAAAAGAGCAGATGGCGGATTTCCTGGCATATAGAGAAACTTACGAACAAGATCATGGACCGCTCTCCTTGGAAGTAAAAGTGAAACCCAAGGCGGTGAAACGTAAAAATGTAACGAAAATGAATACGCTGAGATTGGGCAGTGATTTTGAGGTGAAGGTTCTTAAGAGTACTGCACAGTTGGAAAAAGGTGTGGAAAAGGGCAAAAAGTATTATAAGTTGTATTATTAGCAAGTTATGGACATAGTGGCAAGAGGGCGTGTTAGAATGACCAGAAATTGAATTATTTAAAACTAAAAATAGTATGAAAACAACATTAGACATTGTATCCTTGGCGAGCACAGGCGTAAGTATCGTAGTTGATGCTTCCTCAAAGACGACGATGGATTTGAGACAAATAATTAATGCAGTTGTTAATGCGGGTGGTCATGTGATACTCAGAAACTGTGATAAAAAGACAACTTTGGATTTGAAAAGTCTTTGTTCGGTCAGTCCTTCACACATAACAATCGATTTGACATGAGAAAGTGGTTTGTTATTGCTTTCGTGGTTTTGCTATTAATTTATACAGGATGCGCCATTCGTGTCCCATTGGGCTTGTATGGATGGGATGCTTATTTTAAAATTGTTGGTGTGGTAGGGGGGGCTTGCTTCTATCATTGGACTGGGTGCTGCCGCCTTTGTTCGTATAGATTTGCTGAGTTACGATGCAGAGGCGATAGAAAGACTGGCAATGCAAAAATAGTGAGCTTAATGGCATCATTGTGACAATCCCTGAGATGGAAAGGCAGTTGTCTAAGCTTGAAGGAGAGGTAGATAATAATCCGGAAATAAGAGATATTTTGAGCACAATACAGAAAGCAAAAACTCATCATAGGCATGCAGAACTGGTATTCAATACCCTTTTGGGAACAATTTCGTTTAAGTTGTAAAGAAACGCAAACATCAAAGTTGGAAATTATTATGAAGGAGGCATGATAAATCCGAGTTATTCAAGGCTTTCAAGAAAGATGGTGGATTTCGACTATGTAAAGAAGGTACTCGAGGAGTGTAGTGAGTATTCGGATAGCAGTCCTGATGGAATTGGATAGGACTGTTTTTTCATGGTTTCCTAAGTGTCAGGTGCTTAAGTCAAAGTAGTTTGGCAAATTTCTAAGGAAAATCTTTGGAGTTTCTAAGAAAAAGTGTAATTTTGCACGCGAAAGCAATTTGAAATGATACCTATGGATAAGTATGATGTTGA
>ODAI012917755.1_pt1 | contig 18358 bp, 19 predicted proteins | sample 1539321 | NCBI WGS metagenome assembly ODAI01 (sample SAMN02144231, study PRJEB22623) | gut metagenome | biome: sheep rumen | host: Ovis aries | place: New Zealand | reverse complement strand
GTGCATTTCTTTTGCAATGTCACTGTATGTGCTGCAATAGAAATATCGCCTCACAAACATCACGCGCCTATTCTTCGGAAGTGTGTTCAGAAAACGTTCAAGAGCATCCGTAAATGCTCTCCTGTCCACAGAGATATCAACATCATCTGCCGCCGGCAGGAACTCCGATATTTCCTCAAAGCTTACGCTGCTGTACCCGCCGCCGTTTTTCAGCCTGCCCCTTTGTTTGAACAGATTGATCGCTGAATTCCGGACGATACGCAGAATAAATGCACCGAGCTTTTCCGGCTGTTTCGGCGGTATCACATTCCAAACTTTCAGGTATGTATCGTTGACACATTCCTCGGTATCTTCGTGATTGCCGAGAATGTTGTACGCGGTATGCCGGCAGACACCCCCGTATTTCTTGTCAGTCTCGCTTATCGCTTCCTCTGATCGGGCATTGAACAGCCCGATTATGTCATTATCATTCATTTCCGTCCTCCAACGCACAGGTTTTCCCTTCGTTAATAAAGACAACATCTGACATTGAGATCGCACACTATTTTTAAAAAAATAAATATTTTGTCACTTCACACAATATTATACAGCATTATTGTTGCAAAATCAACAAATTCCTTGCATTTTCTTACAAATGGTATGAAGAAACAGCTGGAACACTCCACGTTCCCTACGGTTTATCGGAAATCAATTGAGTGAACACATAGGACACCTTGTTTACTGCATTTTTTATAAGTAGTATGTTTATTTTTCCGGTGACAGTGGTGACACCGGAGACAGGTGCGGTATGATGCGGGTTGTCTCTTGTGAACTGGCACAGCATTCTATTATCTGTCACCACTTTTGTCACCGGATTCTTATAATCAGGCTGTCTGGAAGAATGCGATTATGAAGAGATTTTCGGCTGCTGTCGCCACTGTCTCCACAAATAATTACAAGGGTATGGATTTTTTATTATCGTTGGTATTCAGAAAAAATGATTCTGATGATACTACCGGATTATGAAGATAGCAAGCACTGAATTATGGTACCCAAATTCGGCTTGCAGGAGCAAATCCCCTGACCCCTTACGAGCGGCTGTCGCCTTGTTTTTCGATGAAAAAAATCGTAGCAATCTGAATATTTCTGACATTATTATGCCAAGGGCGCACTTATATACCACTGTCGTGGTATCGTGCGTTCTTCAAGATAATTTCGCATCTTCTCAATGAAAAAAGATACGCCGGAAGAGCTGTCTTTGAAATAGTATCATCCAAGAATCACTTTCTACGAAATGAACAAATAACTTTTAGTAACTTGTTGTAGTTTGCAGAAAAATCAGCGTATTGCACAAACGCTTGAAATTCTACTTCAAATAACCAAAAGTAAACAAAAATTACAGCAGAACACAACAGGCATTTCGCAGCATACCACAATTTGCAAATTTTTCCATTCCGTGATACAATAAGAGCATAGGATTTCCGAGAAGCTATGTCACAAAACTGTCGATACATAAATTTCAAAAAAGTAGTGACAGGTCGGAAATTTTATGATATACTATTCATAGAATATTCGACTGTCGGAAAGGTAGGATTTATGTACAGACAGTCAAATACAATCGTCATCTTCAATGAAATGGAGGTGCGCGTATGAACATTCAGGAACGCAGAAACAAGGACGGAAAGATAAGCATAAAAGTAGCCGTATTCAAAAAAGTTGCCCGCTTGTTGACCAAAATGAAAAATCGGTCATCAAGATGGTAGCTAAATGGCTTGGTTATGCAAAATGATAGAAAAAGTTGGTCTATATTTGGACATTAATTTTACAAAAAGTGACGACAAATCGTCACAAGATATTTATAAGTTGAAGCGGGAATTCCTCATTATATAAGCCTTTGCGGGATTTTGCAATATTTAGCAAAAAGTCATCTTGAACATTCAAGTCCTATCTCCGCAACCAATTTCAATTCACGCGAAGCCGCTTGTAGAACGGATTCGCGGGTTTTGCTTTTTGTGGAAACCCCCGTTTTGTCCATATTAAATTTAAAAAAGGGTGATAAAATGAATACAGAAATAATACTTCCCACAGATATAGAACGACGCAGCATGGAGATAATCGAGAGCGAGATCGGCGATATGTCGGCATTTTCAGAGCGTGAAAAACTGATCGTAAAGCGCTGCATACACACGACCGCAGATTTTGATTACAAGAAAAATCTGCGTTTTTCGCACAAAGCGGTAGAAATCGGGATAAACGTACTTAAAGCCGGAGCGGTGATCGTCACCGACACGCAGATGGCATATTCGGGTATCAGCAAGCCCGCCTGCAAAGCGCTTGGCTGTGAGGTGTATTGTTTTATGTCGGATCCGGATGTTGCTGAAGAAGCAAAAAAACGCGGTCTGACACGAGCAGTGATCTCAGTCGATAAAGCCGCTGAAAAATTTGAGGACAGGCAAGTCATCTACGCAGTCGGAAATGCACCTACCGCACTTTTACGGCTGCATGAACTGATAAATTTGAACACGTTCAGACCTGCTCTGATTATCGGAGTTCCGGTCGGATTCGTGAATGTTGCAGAGGCGAAAGAACTGATAATGACAACAGATGTCCCGTACATTATTGCGGCAGGAAGAAAAGGCGGAAGCAATGTTGCCGCCGCCATAGTCAACGCTATGCTGTACATGCTTTATCAGCGGTGATCGAGGAGACTGTAAACAAACTCCATATCAAGATTTTTCCGCACCTCATCTGCAAGAATGTCAAACTGATTTTCCTTATACACGCGGCGGTCTGTACATTTTCCGTCAAAACGCAGCCCCTTTCGTTCGTACAGCGTTTTTACCACTGTCGAGGAGATCTGAGGTTCATCGAAAATGCCATGGATATAGCAGCCGTAAACATTGCCGGAAAATGTCCCTCCGCGATCCAGCATTGGTTTGCTGTTGGCAAAAGTCTCTCCCATGTGTATCTCGTACCCGCTGAACGACAGTCCGGACAGCGCGGAGAATGCCCCGCATATCTCAGCAAATCTGCCGTGTGTCTGCGTCTGATGTTTCTCCTTTGCAAACACAGTCTCACAATCCAGCAAGCCAATACCATCTATTTCACCACCGCCCTCGGAATTTCCGGGGTCGGCTATTTTTCTTCCCAATATCTGAAAGCCACCGCATATCCCGAATACCGGAACTCCCTTGCCGACGGCTCTTTTTACTGCCGCTTCAAGTCCGCTTTCCCTCATCCAGCGCATATCCGCTATGGTGCTTTTCGTGCCGGGAATAACTATCATATCCGGTTCACCGAGCTCCGGAAATTTTGTCACATACCGCACCGAAACACCGTCATATTGCAAAAAAACATCGAAATCGGTATAGTTTGAGATATGTGGAAGAAGTATCACGGCAATATCGATAATGCCGTCGTTCTTTCGCCTTTCAAGCTTGTCGGAAAGACTGTCCTCATCCTCAATATCGCACTTTATGTACGGAACAACTCCCGCTACCCGAACTCCGCCACGCTGTTCAAGTATATCAACTCCGCTTTGGAAAATGGTTTTATCTCCGCGGAATTTATTGACTATCAGCCCTTTTATCCGTTCGCGCTCGTCCTGTTCTATCAGCATCAGCGTTCCGAGAAGCTGCGCAAAAATGCCGCCGCGGTCAATGTCGCCCACCAAAAGCACCGGTGAGTCCACCAACTTCGCAAGCCCCATATTCACGATATCATCAGCTTTGAGATTCAGTTCTGCAGCGCTTCCGGCACCCTCGATAACGATGATGTCGTGCTGTGACGCAAGTGTGTTGTACGCTGAAAGAATGTCCGGTATCAGTTCTTTTTTATGCCGGAAATATTCGGCTGCTTTCATATTTCTGCGGACCTTCCCGTTTACGATGACCTGAGAACCTGTATCGTCCGTAGGCTTTAAGAGTATCGGATTCATCAGCACTGTAGGCTCAAGTCCCGCCGATTCCGCCTGCATTGCCTGCGCACGACCTATCTCAAGCCCGTCAGCTGTTATATATGAATTGAGTGCCATGTTCTGAGATTTAAACGGAGCCGCCGAATGACCGTCCTGCCTGAAAATGCGGCAGAGTGCCGCCGTCAGCAGACTTTTCCCCACATTCGACATCGTTCCCTGCAGCATTATGTTTTTTGCCATTTCGTCACCTTTTCTGTTGTTTGGTCCTGTTCTCTGAATACCGGCTGCGACTACGCCCCGGTCACTGGTTTTGCGGCATCATCGGGATATGATAATTCAACTTTTATCATTCTTCTTCTCACGATAACCGATACACGCTTTTACAAAATTTTCCGCGACAGGCGTATATGAGTAAAAATACAGATGTGGAAAACCTGCGTACAGGCTCCTGCTTGTATGGACACATTCCCACGACCTTCCGTCGGATTTTTTAGCAGTCATGCCGCTTCCGGGATCCGTGCTGTCAAAATAGTGGAACTCGTGTGCGGGGAATTTTGCTCCGGCTGTACATAGCATACTGTCCGTTTCTGAGGTCAGTGTAATATAACCGAACCGCTGCAGTTTCTCTGTTCTGTATGCTTTTCCGCGTATTATGCCTGCGCCGTGAAACTCCGTACCGTCCATATCCGTGAATGTGTCATGCAGGTACATAAATCCTCCGCACTCTGCTATGGTCGGCATTCCCGCGGATATTTTCCTGCGAATCTCCGAAAGCATTTCAGTGTTTTCCGAAAGCCTTTTTGCATGAAGTTCTGGATAGCCGCCGCAGAGAATGAGCCCGTCCGCGTCCTCCGGCAGCCTACTGTCACTCATGGGCGAGAAATAACGTATATCACAGCCCAGCTTCACCAGCAGATCAAAGTTATCTTCATAGATGAAACAGAATGCTTTGTCACGCGCCACGGCAACAACAGGCTTTTTACCGGTAAGCTTACGGATATCGGGCGGAGTGAACTGCGGAAATTCAGGTTCCGGCTGTTTCAGCAGTTCATCGATCTCCAGATATCTTTCGGCAATTTCACCAAGCTTTGCCAGCTTCTCATTAAGACCTGCGATCTCACTTGACGTAACAAGTCCGAGGTGACGGCTTTCTATTTTTATCCCGCTGTCGGGAAAACAGCCATAATACCGGATCCTCACGTCGCCGCAGAGCCTTTTTGCCAGCGGTATAAGCCTTTCCGGCAGGCGGTTGAAGATAAAGCCGCAGATGTTGTTTGTATGCTTGTAGCCGAGAAATCCATGTATCACAGCGCCGATAGAATCACTCATGCCTTTGCAGTCAATTACAATGACAGCGGGGGTATCTGTTATCCGGGAAATGGAATATGCAGAACCGCGTCCGTCAGTGCCGTCGTAATATCCCATGACCCCCTCGATCACCGAGATACCGCTTTCTTTGCCGTGTTCGTACAGCAGGTATTTCAGCGTATCGTCATTGCAGAAGAAGCTGTCAAGATTGTAAGACGGTATTCCTATGACCTCTCGGTGAAACATGGGGTCTATATAATCCGGACCGCACTTGAATGCCGAGATCCGCAGTCCGCGTTTTTTAAGTGCGGAAATAAGTGCGCACGTTATCGTGGTTTTCCCGCAGCCGCTATGAGTCCCTGCAATAATTATCCTCTTCATTTTCTCTCTCCCTCAATGATAAATACAGGGTTTTGCGAATTCAGCATGGTATGTCCGCTGAATATCCTTGTACGGGTCACGGATATCTGTGTGACTTCCGGTATAATATTATGCTCTCTGAGAGCAGCCACAGCCTCGTTCAATGTTTCAAGAGTGACAGCTGTTATCAGGATCTTCGGGGAATTACCGTCTTTCATCGCGGCATCGAGTATCGGCTTTATCACACCGCTTGCGCCGCCGATAAACACCTTGTCCGGACGCGGCAGACTGCCTGTGATTTCCGGCGCCGGACCGTATATAGTGTGAATGTTGTCGCAGCCGAATTTCCGTGCATTGCTCATAGTCAGCATTATGGCAGCTTCGTTTTTATCTGCTGCAAAAACAGCACCGTCATTTGCTGCAAGAGCACATTCTACACTTACCGAACCTGTCCCGCAGCCGATATCCCATACCGTGTCATCAAAGCAGACGTTCAGTTTTGACGCGATCACCGCTCTCACCTCGGCTTTAGTCATAGGCACGTCGCCGCGTATGAATTCTTCGTCGGGTATTCCTGTCCGCACGCATTTTTCGGGAGCCGGATTCTCGGTTATGATTGCACACAGCGAGTCGCACTGTACTCCCGAAAGTTCCGATGCACAGCCGGAGATGATCTGTTCATCGGGATATGAAAGTCTTGCACCGATATGCACGTTCACGCTGCCAAGGTCGTATTCACACAGCCGCCGGCAGATATCCGCAGGAGTGATACCACCACCCAGCAAGAAAAAGCATTTTGCATATCTGCGCACGTTGCGGACTATATTTTCTTTCGTCCCGTGCAGGCTTAAAAGCTTCATATCCTGCCACGAAAGCCCGAGTTTTGCACACATAAAGACCGGCGTGGAAATACCTGCGATAATCTCTGTATCATACGCCGAAAGCTTCTTTGTCAAAGCCTCAGCTCCGCTGAAAAAACCGCAGTCGCCTGACATCAGTACTGCCGCCGTATCGAACTTTCCTCGGGAAATATATTCGCATATCACGTCTGTTTTCCAGCTTACAAAAACAGTTTTGCCGAGTGCTTCAAAAGATTCTGTCATGCGTTTTGCGCCAATAAGTACATCGGCTGACTCTATCGCTTTTTTTGCTTCTGCCGTCAGCGTTTTTTCGCCGTCCATACCGATGCCGACAATATATATTTTCATATAAGCTCTCCGATGATCTCCGTCAGACGCCCGAACGAATATCCGCTTTCCGCGGGTCGGGCTATAGTTATCGTTTCGATGCTGCATTCATTTGCGGCGGTGATCTTCTCGGGATATCCGCCGGTCTTTCCGCTTTCCTTTGTCAGCAGTATTTCCGCACCGCTTTGTCTGATGTGAGCGATGTTTTCGCTGACAGTAAACGGACCTTTTCCGAAAATGATGTGAGAACGCTCAAATCCGTATGCGATGCACTGTTCATCTATCCCGTCCGCAGGCAGGACCCTTAGCCATATCCTGCTTTTGTCATGCACCTTTGCAAATCCGGGGAGCTCCTTGCTGCCAAGTGTGCTGAGTATCACACTGTCCGATCTGTTCAACAGTTCCACCGCTTCATCAAGACTGTTCACCACAGTCCCGGAAAGCTCACTCTGTTCGCGAAGAAGTCTGTAATACTGCATTCCGGCAGTATCACAGGCTTTTTTGATGTTCAGTGTGGCTTCGGCTGCATACGGGTGGGTAGCATCTATCACTGCCGCATAATTTCCGACGCATATCAGTTTTGCCATTTCACAGCTGTCGAGTTTACCGGTGAATACGTTAAGCATATCACTTTTTCCGAGCAGCCTTGCACCGTAGTCGGTAGTCACCGAAACATCGGCGGAAATTCCGTTTGCACAACACCATTCCGCAAGTTCACGCCCTTCGGTGGTGCCGCCGAATATCAGCATTTTCTTCATAGTTTATATCCCCTCGGAGTGACCAGTTTTCCGTCGATAACGCGGGTCAGTGAATTGCCCACAAACACCGTTGTGAACATATCCACAACCGCGTTTTGCAGCTCGCCGAGAGTGAGTATCCCGCTGCTTTCGCCTTCGCGCCCGATATTTGCTGCAATACCGCAGGGAGTGCTTTCCGGACGGTATCTCAGTATGATCTCACACGCCCTGCGCAGATTATCGGTGCGTTTACGGGACATCGGATTATAAAGCACTATGACAAAGCCGCCTGCTGCTGCACCGTCGAGACGCTTTTCAATGACTTCCGGGGGCGTCAGCAGATCTGACAGGCTTATCACCGCGAAATCGTTGGTCAGAGGAGAACCGAGCAAAGCCGCTCCCGAAAGTGCCGCTGTCACTCCCGGCACGACATTTATTTCAACTCCCGGAAAGCTTTCCACAAGCTCGAAAGCAAGTGCAGCCATTCCGTAAACTCCCGCGTCACCGCTGCAAACAAGTGCTGTCGTCCGCTTCTGTGCCTGTTCCAGCGCGAACAGCACCCTTTCCTTTTCCTGCCTCATTCCGGTCGCGTAGTATTGCTTTTCCGGAAAGACAGGGCGGAGAAGATCATTATACACCGTGTAGCCAACTATCAGATCACTGCTTTTTATTGCAGTGATCGCTTCGGCAGTCATACTTTCCGGAGAGCCGCTGCCTGTTCCCACTATGTATAGCATCACTCACCGTTCCTTTCAAAATCAATGAATACCGGTAACTCCGCAGCTGCAACAGTAACACCGTTTCCGGCGGATTTCGTAACTATGATCTTTCCGCCCGCGCATACCGCCGCACGTTCACAGACATTATCGGCCCCGGTCGTGCGCTCCACAAAATCCGAGTGTTCAAACTCGCCGGGTGCGCTCATCAGTTCATCTGCCGAATATGTTTCAAGCGAAAGTCCGAAGTTCTCACAGAATTCTGCAAGTCCGGGTTCATCTGATTTTATGTCGATCGTTGCAACTCCCCTGATCCTGCGTATATCAAGCCTTTTCTCCGAAAAAACAGTCATAATATGCTTTGTGATCGTGTCTGAAGTTGTTCCTCTTTTGCACCCTATACCTATGATTATATTTGCCGGCACAAGGTTCAGAGTAACATCAAACGGCTTTTCATCTGCATTTCCGGAAACACAGATGCCGATGCTTCCGCTTTCTGACTCCGAAAGTTCTGCCGGCAGCCCGGAGTAAGGATAACCGCTGCAGAAACCGACTTTCTCACCGTTCACGACTGCCGATGCAATAAGTTTTGCCGCTTGCATATCGCATATCACAAGACCGTTGGTTTTTGCGAACATATCAGGTGAAAACAGCCCGTGCGAATCGGTAGCTGTGGTAATGACCGGTACTGCGTCAAGAATTGCCGCGATCTGCCGTGCAAGTGCATTTGCACCTCCGAGATGACCGGACAGAAGCGATATAACGAATTTTCCGTTATCATCAATGACAACGACTGCCGGATCAGTCAGCTTTGACCTTATATACGGAGCAACAGCACGCACGGCGATACCTGCTGCACAGATAAAGACAAGTGCCTCATAGTCGTTAAACAATCCGGCAGTCAGCCCGTTTATGTCGGAAAATGTCTGTGCATAGGGATCGCTGTGTTTCACAAAACAAAACCTGTCACCTCCGATTTTCCGTGAGAGTATCCGACCGTTTTCGGTGAATGAGATCAGTGCGGTTTTCACATTTTCGCCTTCCTGTATTCAGTCTCAAATCCCTTATCGTAGAGCTTCGACAGCTCATACCCGCTGTCAAGAACATTACCGACGATAATAATCGCAGTCTTTTTTATGCTGTTGGCAAGCGCCGTTTCGTGGAGCGTAGCTACGGTGCAGCGCATTACTTTTTCATCAGCCCATGTTGCCTTATACACTATCGCAGCCGGGGTTTCCGGAGGATATCCCCCTTTGATAAGCCGCTCAGAAAGTTTCTCCGTCATACCTGCGCTAAGATAGATCACCATTGTGCAGCCGTGCACTGCCAGCTTTTCTATACTCTCATTTCCGGGAACTTCCGTGCGTCCTGCCATTCTTGTGACTATCACGGACTGTGAAACTCCTGGCAGGGTATATTCGGCATCGAGCGCGGCAGCTGCCCCGAACATCGAGCTTACCCCGGGCGTTATGCGGTAGGGTATGCCGAGTTCCCGGAGCCTGTCTGCCTGCTCCCGCAGCGCACCATACAGCGACAGATCGCCCGTCTGCAAGCGTACTGTGTGTTTCTCCGCAAGCTCGGCTCTTTTTATTATCTCAATTATCTCATCGAGTGACAACCTTGCGCTGTCAAAAAAAGCACAGTCAGCTTTTGCATAACCGAGAAGCTCTTTATTTATCAGCGAACCGGCATATATTATCACATCTGCGCTCCCGATAAGTCTGATCCCGCGTACAGTTATGAGATCTGCCGCACCGCAGCCCGCTCCTACAAAATCAACCATTGTACTCTTCCTTTATCACTTTCAGCAGCTCGTCCACGCCTGCCGTTTTTACTGAAATATCGTATTTGTCGGAGAACATAATAGCCGCAGTTTTCGCGGCACCCTTTACCTTTGCGTCAAGATAATATCCTGCGCGCTTCGATAGTATATCGAGAGTTCCGCGCAGATATCCTGCTTCGTCAAGAATGGCCAGCGCAGCGTCCGTAGTGGCGCATTCCGGAATTTTTTTCAGCGTCCCGGTATCTGCTCCTGCAAGCACCCCACAGGTGACAAGAACGTCCATTCTTCCGTCAGCCTGCGCGGAATGGGTATTCATTATCCCTGCGCCAAGCTTGACAAGTTTTCCGATGTGTCCTGTTATCAGAATCCCGCGGAAGCCGTATTCAAGCGCTATATCTATCGCTTCTCCGATAAAATTACTGCACTTGACGCTCTTGTCTATATCGAATGGCATAGTCCGTGCGATATAATTTTCACTGTAATTTCCAAGGGTGAAGAAAATGTTCTCATGCCCCTCGGCTTTTCTCATTCTTATCTCGGTGCGTATGGTATCAATCAAAGCGGTATTGCTCATAGGCTCGATGATGCCGCTTGTGCCGATGACCGAGATGCCCCCCTCTATCCCGAGACGCGGATTGTAAGTGCGTTTCGCAAGCTCCGCACCGCCGGGTATGCTTATTTCCACTGAGAAGCCGCCGTAATACCCGCACTCTTCTGCAACTCCTCTGACTGCTTCCGTTATCATTTTCCGAGGGACGGAGTTTATGGCATACTCACCCACAGGCTGGTCAAGACCCGGCTTGGTGACTTTACCTATACCTTCACCGCCGGTTATTGTGATGCCGCTTTCCGCTTTTGTGACCTTTGCAGAAACAAGTATTCCGTTCGTTATGTCCGGGTCATCACCGCTGTCTTTTTTTACGGCACATTTAGCGTAACCGGCTGTAATTTCCGGTTCGTGTATATCGAGAGTCAGAGTGATACCTTTTGGAGTAGCCAGCTCCACACTGCTTACTGTTTCACCTGTTAATATGCCGATCGCCGCAGCCTTTGCAGCCGCGGCAGCGCATGACCCCGTAGTGTAACCGCAGCGGAGCATTTTTCCGCTGCGATAGATAAATTCATTCATCATTCTTCTTTTTTCTTTTCACAGTAATTACAACTGCCGCACATATCATCAAGGCAGTTATTACTGCGATAACAATAAATATAATGCCGGAGCTGTTTTTTACTGCGCCGTCGGGGAGACTGTCGGAAAGAAAAACAAGATCGCGGTCATACCACTGCTCACGCTTGATGCTCCATGCGGCGCACTTCACTGTGGCATTGAGCGCGGGAACAGGTACGGTGTAGGTGTATTGTCCCTCGCTGTTTTCGGCAAATGGGATAAAGCTGCTGTCATTTGCGCTGAGAGCCTCCTCTCCCGTACCCATGAAGAGCATACTGTATCCTTTTCCACTGAGCGTCATCACAGCCGTCATCTCATCATCCGAGACAGTGAGTCTGCACTCAACGACTCTGAACATGGACGAACTGGACTCTACCGCGATATCATAGCTCCCCTCGTTGATGTCGGCAGCATAAAGCGGCTTTCTCTCACCGTCCTGTGCGTACACGGGAACAGTGAGAACGAGCATTGCCGTCAATAATGCCGCAATTATACCAAGGTATTTCATTTCGCATTTGCCGCATGATCAGCATAGATGCTGCGTATAGCGTCTATCTGACCAAGACCGCGAAGCACGGGGACAACCTCAAAGCCTTCTTTTTCAAGTATGGTCTTCCACGAATTTTCCTCGTCTCCTGCCATATCATTGTTGGCATGATCGCCTGCAACAACCATGAGCGGTTCGAGAACAACGCGCTTGTAGCCGCCGTCCTTCGCGAATTTTATAACATCTTCTATCGAGGGTTCAGCTTCAACAGTACCGATGCAGTAATTCTTCTTGCCCGCATCTGTAAGTTTAGTCTGGAGCTTGGCGTATGTAGCATTGGACTCATGTTCTGTGCCGTGTCCCATGAAAACTATCGCGGTATTTCCGTCGTCGTATTCCGCAGTTGCATCAGTTATAGCGGTTATGACTCTGGAATAATCATCGTCTGTTGTAAGAAGAGGCGAGCCTATCTTTACACTGTCAAATTTGCTGCGGTTCTTGTCAATCTCAGCTATAAGGTCGTCATACTCGAATCCGTTCATGACATGGGTAGGCTGAACGATGAGCTCCTTTACGCCGTCACTCTCAAGACGTGCGAAGGCTTCCTTAACATTGTCGATCTCCAGCCCATCACGCTCTTTCAGCTTGTCGATGATTATCTGGCTTGTAAATGAACGGCGGACTTCTTTATCCGGGTTCGCGTTTTGTATCGCTGTCTCGATAGCTCCGATAGTTAAGTCACGGCTGTCATTGTAGCTTGTTCCGAAGCTTACGACAAGGATAACCGGCTTTGTGCCGGAAGCTTCCTGCTGAGCCGCTGTGGTCGATGCCGGAGCGTTTGTGTTTCCGCAGCCTGCCATAGCGACAGCACATACAGCTGTGCTGAGAATAAGTGCTGCTATTTTTCTGATTTTCATTTGATTTACCTCCTGATATTGTTTGATATTTTATGTTGACTGTGCGCACAGTTTCAACCGTGATATTTATTGTAGAGCTCGTCCGGTATGTCAAAATGTTCTGTAAGTGACTTTTTGCTGAGCAGCTCCGAGGGTTTTCCGATACCGGTACAATGCCCGTTCTTCAGCAGAAGCACAGTGTCTGATATTTTTCCGGCAAACTCCGTTTCGTGAAGCGACATCACTACAGCAATATTCCGCTCCCTGCGCAGCCTGTCCAGCATTTCGAGAAACGTCAGCTTATAGTGCATATCGAGGAACGAAGTCGGCTCGTCGAGAAGCAGTATTTCAGGCTCGCGGCATACCGCCCTTGCAAGCATCACACGTTGTTTCTGCCCGTCGCTTGTTTCGGAAAACGGGCAGCCGGAAAGTTCTGTGGTGTCTGTAAGTTCCATTGCCTCTGCTACCGCTCTTTTATCGGCAGTTCCCAACAGCCCGAATTTACCGGTGTAAGGATAACGCCCCGTTTCCACCACATCCTGGCAGGTCATCATATCAGTTTTCGGGCGATCTGTAAGCATTGCCGAGACAAGCTTTGCAAAATCGTTACGGCTCATATTCTCTTTATCGGTGCCGTCTATGTATATTTTCCCCGAAAGCGGAGGGAGAAGTCCGGAGAGGGTCTTTAAAAGCGTAGATTTGCCTGAACCGTTCTGTCCGATAATTGTCAGTATCTCTGCGCCGCTCACCGTGAATGAAATTTCGTGCGCTATTTCTGTACCGTTGTACCCGGCGCACAGGTTCTTTATTTCAAGCATTTTCTTTGTCTTTATTCTTTCGCAGCATTATTATCAGCACTACCGGTGCTCCGAGCACTGCGGTGACCGTGCTTATCCCAAGCTCCGACGGAGCTGCCGCCGTTCTTGCTATCATATCGCTTATAATGCAGAACACACCTCCGCCGAGGAAGGTTGCCGGTATCATCACTATAGGCTTTGCTGTCCCGAGGAGCATCTTAACGAGAAACGGCACTGCTATCCCGACGAATGAAACAGGTCCCGCAAATGCGGCCACACAGCCCGACAACAGGCTCGACAGCAGTATCATCGCTATCCGCACTGCCTTTACGTTTACTCCCATATCAACGGCGTAGCTCTCACCGAGCTGATATGCGCTTATAGGCTTGGACATACAGAATACCGCTGTCAGCGCCGCAAAAACTATTATCGCGCAAACGATGACAGAATCGTTTTTCATTCCGGAAAAAGTACCTATCGACCAGCCACGCAGATTTACTATATCCGAGTCGTCGGCAAAGTTTACGATAATGTCGGTTATGGCAGTGCATATATATCCTATCATGACTCCGCATACCACTAAAAGAGACATACTGTGTATCTTTGAAGACATAAGCAGCACTGCCGACATTGCGGCAAGCGCCCCGACAAATGCCGCGAACGCCATTATTGCGGAGTTCAGCATTATCGCACCACGGGCTGACAGTATCAGCGTCAGCGCCACTGCAAGCCGTGCTCCGGAGGATATGCCCAGCACGAAGGGTCCTGCTATTGGGTTGTGAAAATAGGTCTGGAGCATATACCCTGAAAGCGCAAGCGCACCGCCGAGTATCACTGCTGCCAGAGTACGGGGCAGACGTATTTTCAGCAGTATCATTACTGCCGTTTCATCGCTTCCGCCGCCGAGCAGTATTTTTATCAGCTCGGTCAGGGATATATCCGCACTGCCCGCAGAGATGCTAACCGCCGTAAAGAACAGCAGCAGCGTCAGAAGCAGTGCAAACGAGAGAATTATCCTTTTTTTCATATCAGTTGATCTTGTACAGATACGAGGTCGGTTCGCCAGTATCGAAGAATATCCTGTGCATATCAGTGAGTATGTCGCCGGTCTTCATTATATCCTGATATACGCTGCGTCCGGTACACCATACATTGCCGTTCTTTACAGCTGTGAACTCCGCAAGCAGGGGATCCTTGGCGACAAGCTCGTCAATGCTGTGTATTTCGCCGGAAATGTTGCAATTGTATATGATGATGTCCGCGTCCTTTGCATGCAGGGTGAACTGCTCGGGTTCAAGGGTCACGGACGAGGCCGCGTTATCTTCGCCGATAAAGTCAAACACATTCTTCCCGCCGGCAAGCTGCATCATTTTTATGATGTAGTCTCCTGACTTTCGGGTAACTATCTTGCCAGAAGCTGTGATGTAGAAGAAAACTGCCGATTTTCCGCTGCTTTCTGTGCCGGTGAGTTCATCAAAGTGCGCCCTCTGCTCCGCAAACAGCTTGTCACCAAGCTCCGGACACCCCATGACAGTCGCATAGACCTTTATCCATTCACAGCGTCCGAGAGGCTGCGGCTCATAGCTTGAGCGATCGACGAATACCGGTATCCCCAGCTCCGTCAGTTTTTCCTTCACCCTCGGGACATGCTCCGACATGGTAGATTGCACCGACAGTCTGCACCCCTCTGACAGCAGAAGCTCATAATCAGGCTCGCTGTATTTTCCAGCGTAGATGATATCGCCGTTCTGCATCGCTTCACGGGCGTTTTCTATATACCAGCCGTCTGCTTCGAGAGCTGAGAATCGTATATTTCCGAGCTTTCCGAGAGCATCGTAGAAGCACATCACCGCACTTGCAGCCATATATATCATATCCGGCGAACGCGGTATCACAACTATGTTTTCAGCAAGTCCTGACGGTGCGCTGTCCGTTATCAGATAAGTGCTGCCGTCGTCAGTGGTTATCAGCGTATCACTGTTCTCACAGCTGTACAGCGAGAAACACTCCGCGTATTCAAGCTCTGTTCTCTGCCATTCGCCATATCCTGCAATTTCCGGCAGTTTTTCGCTTGTAGTGATATTCTCTGTACCGCAGCCGCTCACAGGGAATAACAGCATAACTGCGAGAAAAACTCCTGTTATCCGTTTTATCATCATACTTTTTTCTTTCTTTTTTTCACAGCCACAGCTGCGGTCACTGCCGCAATGCACACGAATGCTGCACTTCCGGCGATCACCGGAACAGTGATATCCGCATTCTGTTGTTCAAGCGACGCTGCTTTAAACTCTATCACATAATCTATCAGGTGCGGCTCACTCATCGCAATGGTCTCTGCCTGTACAGAAAGCGGTTCGTCAAGCGTGAAGACGGGTACCTCGAACACCGAGTTCCCGCTGTCGTTTACAGGGAGAAACTCCCTCCCGTCAACAATCATCAGGTCGTAGTTCCGGCTGCTCCACTCGAACCGCGCGGTCATCTGTCCTCCCGATACCGTGACCGTTACCGGAGAATTTATATATGCCTTTCCTGTACCTCCGGTCATGGTTATCTCAATGCTGTAAGTGCCGTCCGTCATACTTCCGCCAGCTTCTTTCCAAGTTCTCTGAGTTCGCCGAGTTCCGTTTCATTGGCATCAAGATTGGTTATATACCCCTCATCTATGAGTATGGCACCGTCTGATCTCACCCGTTCTTCCCATGTGTGCATCCAGTCTCCCGTGCCCCAGTCATACGAGCCGAACAGCGCCACTCTTTTTCCGGAAAGCTCATTTTCTATCCCTGCAAAGAAAGGCTCGAACTCCGCTTCTTCAAGTTGTTCATCACCCATTGCAGGGCAGCCGAACGCAATTGCATCAAAGCCGGAGATGCTTTCAGTAAAATTGCTGACAGGTGTTGCTTCAGCACCTGCACCTTCAGCAACAGCCTTTGCCATTTCCGCGGTATTGCCTGTTCCGCTCCAGTAGATCACAGCTGTTTTCATATATTTATACCTCCGTAAAAATAAAAATGGCGCAGCCTTACGAAAAAGGTACGCCATTAAAAAGAGCAGACCTGCATTGCATAGTCCGCCCCGAAAAAATAACGTGATTTCCGGTTCCGGCAGAAACACAGCCTCCTTCCACGTATCTGACTTATCCGTTTTTACCGAAGGTAAACAGCTTCACAGTGACCGACTCGCGCGGATTTGCACCGCATTCCGTGTCCCGGAAAATAATTCCGGGTGAAGTAAAGGCTATATATTCAATTTTTCAAAATTATAAAAGCTATTATACACCAACATCAGGTATATGTCAATAGTTTTGATTCATTTGTTTTCAAATTCTTTTCCAGCCGTCTCCTGAAATCACACCGTCACTCCGAAATGTGCGATAACCATTCCGACCGTAAGTATAATAAGCAGTATAAGCTTTTGAAAACCTCAAAATACCCCATTTGAGAGAAATCAAGTTATGAACGCCTGATACTATCGTCTCGGAATTGCCTTGTATGCGCGCATACAAAGCAATTCCTGACCGTGCGCCAGAATGGTGTCATAGGCTTTCCTTGTATCCGACACGCCTATCTCATTTTCTCTATTCAAAATGTTTTTTAGAGGTACTCTTTCTTTTACAGCGCATTTCATTTGTAACCGCGTTTCCTGATACTGTGGGATCTACCGCGTATAGTCCATGAAATTGAATCCTATGCTCTTGTAAACGTCCGGAGCGCCCGGAAGCGAGAAGATATTTGCGAAAATGAGGTTGTAGATATCGTCTCCGAGGAAAATAACGAACAGTATCACGGCTGTCACAATGAAAACCTTCTTCGGAAGCTTTACTGCAAGGTAATATATCCCCGGCAGCATGACATAAACGAGAATCAGCCCGAATATCCCGAATACAATAACGCTGCGAAGACACACAAACCCGTATATGCTCCCGAAACCGAGTATCTCGGTATCGTAGTCCCAGTATTTAAGACCTGTGATAAGGTATAATCCCAGCCCTGAGAAGAATTCAAGGATACAGGTGGACACAAGGCTTATGATAAATACAAGCAGCGGTTTTTTTCTGAGCTTAAAGGTCAGTAACCATATCATCAGCGAGCCGTAGGCGTATATATTTATCCACGGAAGGAAGTTTCCTCCTCGCCAGTAGAATTTTTCAAATCCGCCGTTTATCCAGTAGAATATGAATTCATACACCCAGCCGAACACACCGCTTATCACAACGACAAGAAATACTATACCGACAAACAGGCTTCTCTCCAGCTTTATTCTTGAATCAAGATAGTCATTGTAGAATTTTTTCATATAGTTCTGCCCTTCCGATGTGATAAGTCCGTCATTGCCTTCCGTCGGGCGTATGTGAGCCCGTATGTATTATAACACAGATATATTTATTTTTCAACCCCACCGCACCTTTCTCATCTTTAAGACAGAACCGTATGATACATCTGTTTGTGCGGTACTGCAATGCTGCAAAATAATCAGAATTTTACGCTTTACTACTTGAAATATACCGCAGATAGTGCTATACTGAAAAATGACGGCAATACCGCACGGCCTTTGTACGGTATTGCCTGTCGCTTGCGTCACGATAATACGATATGGTGAAATGTATGAAAACTAATCTCATTATAATTGAAGGGCGCAGGAATGGAAAAGATGCTGGAAAAATAACAGTGACCCGGGAGAGATCATGGACAACATACTGACTGTAATACAATGTATAAATACGTGAATTTCTCTCCGTTTCAGACTACAACAGTGCTTATACAACAGGAGATCGGTATATTCACGAAAGACAATGCGGAATAAAAAAAGACCGGTGAAAACAAAAAAGCTCCACAGGGAATACGGACTTATGGGCAGTCTGAAACATGTATTTTAAGGCAATACCGCACAAATAGACGTACAGCGCTTGCTTGCAGAATATTCCGTCATCTTGTACAGAAATGACACATGGCTTTTGAAGGTTTCTCTTTTGCGCTGCTTCGTGCAGCGGTGCGCGCCTTTGGAAACCTTCTGAACGACTTCCTGTC
>ODAI011118199.1_pt1 | contig 18360 bp, 15 predicted proteins | sample 1539321 | NCBI WGS metagenome assembly ODAI01 (sample SAMN02144231, study PRJEB22623) | gut metagenome | biome: sheep rumen | host: Ovis aries | place: New Zealand | reverse complement strand
GGTCGGCGTGAGCGGCGACCAATCTGTGTGTTGGCTTGGTGGCCGAAGTGAAGGTTAATATTTTTTTGCATGCCTTAATTTTTTAGTCTTATTTTCTGTTGTCTTGTATATCGTCCAAAAAATGTTGGGCATCTTGCAGCATTTCTATCTTGCCAACGTCCATACATCTCAAATCTTCTTTAAAATAGCCTTGGATTGGGACTTCCTGGCAGATTTTGAGGTATAGGTCCATGATACCGAAGCGCTGTGGCATGTCTTGAAGGTACGGAAATATTTGCGGGGCAAGTAAATGTATGCCGCAGAATGCCATTTTTTTGCATTCTTCAGTGTTTAATTGTGGATATGGTGACTTGATTTCGTCCGTTTTAAGGTTTGTCCATCCCATGAGCCTCATGTTGTCGTTGAAAAGTAGATAACGCTCTGTATTTCTGCTATTTACAACTAATTTTGTGGCATTTCCGTCCTTGGTTTCCCAAAATGCAGACAAGTCCAGGTTGCTCAGTATGTCAACGTTGTGGACAAGCACAGGTAAGTTGAGGTCAAACATTTCAAGGGCTTTTTTGATGCCACCTCCTGTTTCTAGCAGCATGTCGCTTTCGTCGGAAATGCTGATTTCCATCCCAAAATTGTCATTTTGCCTTAAAAAATCAATAATTTGTTGGGAAAAATGATGTACGTTGACAACGACGTGCGCGGCTCCCGCCTTTTTCAATTTAAGTAAAACATGTTCCAAAAGAGGTTTTTCGCCGACACGGACCAAAGCCTTGGGCGTGTGCTCGGTCATGGGTTTCAGGCGAGTGCCCATGCCTGCGGCAAAAACCATAGCTTGTTTCAACATATTTTTAGGTTATTTTGTTTTTTAATTTAATGAAAATTTTAATTTTCTGATTTTCAGCTAGAAAGGAGCATCTTCAAAGCTTGGCGGAGGTATGGCTTCCATGTGCCGTTGATTTGATTTTGACTCCACCAATCCTTCGGTCGAGAATGAGTTGTTTTCCAAAAATGCCGGAATGTCTTGGACGGGGTCTTGGAATCGTGTAAATTGGCTCTTGAAGTCGAGCATCACGTCTTTTACCTCACCTTTACGGTGCTTGGCAATCATGATGAATGCTTTACCGTGCAAGTCTCCAAACTTGGGATGTTCATAAATTTTATAGTATTCCGGGCGGTGGACGAACATGACCATATCGGCGTCCTGCTCAATGGCTCCCGATTCTCGCAAGTCGCTCAACTGCGGCTGTTTCCCCTCTTTTTTGTCATCTCGTGTGTCTACTGAACGGTTGAGCTGTGAAAGTGCCAGAATTGGGATGTTCAGCTCTTTTGCCAACTGTTTGAGCGACCTACTGATAACCGAGACTTCTTCTTGCCTGTTGCTGAACCTTGCGCCGCCCGCGGTCATCAGCTGCAGATAGTCGATCATGATGACTTTGACGCCGTGTTCGCGCACCAGTCGTCTGGCTTTTGTACGTAGTTCAAAGACGTTTAATGCAGAAGTGTCGTCCAGATAGAGTGGTGCGCCTTGCATCTGCGAAACGCCGCGGTCGATGCGCTCCCATTCGTCGCCATCCAGCTGTCCTGTGAGGATTTGCGTGCCGTTCACTTCGCAGACATTGGACATTAAGCGGTTGACGAGTTGTACGTTGCTCATTTCAAGCGAGAAGAATGCCAGAGGGATCCTTTGGTCGATGGCGATGTTTCGTGCCACCGAAAGGGCAAACGAGGTCTTTCCCATGGCTGGTCGTCCTGCGATAATCACTAGGTCTGAGGCCTGCCATCCGCTGGTGATGCGGTCGATTTCAGCGTATCCAGTGGGCACGCCTGTCATTCCCCCATCGTTTTTGGCTGCAACTTGAAGGATTTTGGTTGCTTCTTTCAAAACAGGGTCAATAGCCGTATAGTCTTTTTTCATGTTTGTCTGAGCGAGTTCAAACAAACGGCTTTCCGCGTCGTTGAGCAAGTCTTTGGCATCGATGGTCTCGTCAAATGCCTCTGTCTCCAGTCTGCTGGCGTAGCTGATGAGTTGGCGCGCCAGCGACTTTTTTGCCAAAATGGCAGTATGGTATTCGATGTGGGCTGATGATGAGACCATTTGACAGAGCTCGACGACATAGCTGGCCCCGCCAACGTTTTCCAGTGTTCCTTCCACTTTCAGTTGTTCGGTGACAGTCATCAGGTCGATGGGCCTTCCGTCGATGTTCAGTTGGTTGATGGCATTGAAGATGGCTTGATGGCGCGAGTCGTAGAACACCTCGGCCTTCAAGTCATCGCTGACGATGGAGAGCGCGTCTTTGTCGACCATCAGAGCGCCCAAGACCGCCCGCTCGACGTCTACGGCCTGCGGGGGCACATGCCCTAAGGTGTTGTCCAGTGTTTTAGGCTGGCTACGGCGTTTGTCCGTTTTTTTCTCTGGCATAAATTTCGTTGAATTATCTGTTTTTAGTGTTTTGAAAGTTGCTTTTGAGTTGCAAAAATAAAAAAAAAACTCCAGATTCCGTGTCACGCCTTCCCTTTTTTCTCAAAAAATGTTTTCTCCGTGTTTTTTGACTTGACAAGTGGTCTTGGCGGCGACTTTCCTCGCGCCGTTTCTCGTGTCTTGGGGTGTGTTTTCGCAAGTTCATAGGTGTTTTTGCAAGAAAAAACAGAAAATTTGCAATGTCTTTCAGAAATAGCCGTGATGTAATAAAAAATGTTATTTTTCATTGCTGTTTCATTTTTTTTTCTTATCTTTGAATTCTATTTAAAATCCAAATATATCACATAAAATTGTAACATTATGATAACCAATAAGAAAGACTTGAAAAAAACAATCAACTATGTTTGTAGTGAGTTGTTTGCAGAGTGTGTTGCAGTATCTCTTTATAGTGGAAAAAATGATGAAGAAAACACAAAAGCTTTGCTGGCTAGCATCATAAAAATACATAACGATTACATCAGTCGGATTTCACATCCTGAGCCAGGGATGCCGGCTAAGCTCTTTTTTCAGGACTTGGTGAAGAATTTCAACAAGGAAGTTTCCGAAATTATCGACCATATTAGTAATCAGCATTGATCTGAATGTTTTTTCATTGATATCATAGTCATCAACCGCATATTATTTTTTTTATGTGGCAGAAATTCTGTAGCTACATCCTTTATAAAAGATTGGGCTGGACAACTGATGTGACCATCGAACGTCCAGCCAAGTATATTATATGTCTGGCACCACACACGAGCAATTGGGACTTTTTCATAGGCGAGCTGTATGCCCTTGCCGAAGGCTTGGAGTGTAACTTCCTCATGAAGAAAGAGTGGTTCTTTTGGCCATTGAGCTATTGTTTCAAAAAAATGGGTGGTATCCCTGTGTGGCGTTCCAAGCATACTAGTATGACAGACAATTTGGCGGAAACGGCGCGGCAGTCGGCTGCGTTTAGGCTGTGCATCACTCCTGAGGGCACGCGCTCGGCAAACCCTGAGTGGAAAAGGGGTTTCTATTATGTTGCCTTGAAGGCTCAGATACCGATTTTGCTGTATGGACTTGACTACAAGCGCAAGCACATCCAGTGTACAAAGTGCATCGTTCCGAGCGGGGACGTTGAGGCGGAAATGCGGGAAATAAAGTTGTATTTCAAGGATTTTCAAGGTAAACATCCTCAAAATTTTACCATAGGAGAGCTCGAAAATGGCAAATAAGATATTGTTAAGAGGCATTTTTCTTGTTTTTATACTCTGCATTGCGACTCAGGCTATGGGTCAGGAGGAAATTTTGGAGGAACAAAAGGACTTGAGAATAGAAAAAGCCATTCAGCAGCTCATCAAGGAGTTTCAGAGCGATGACGAGAGTTTGCAGGCCGGGCAACTAACTTCTTGGGATTTTGAAGTCAACGAGGAAGACAGTACCTTGGCCATTGACCTGAAAAATGTGTTTAAAAGCGACGAGTGGACCGCGAAAAAAGTCGACAAAATCTACTCTTATGCCAAAAAGCAACTTCCAGACGATTACGACGGTTTTCGCCTGACCATTTTGAGCAACACACTGGAGTTGAGCGAATGGGTTCCTTATTCCATCAAAGCATGTGACGACCCCAGCATCCTGTGGGGCAAGAAGTTGCACAAGGGCGAGCCGTGGGTTAAAAACATCTCGAAGAAGTACCATGTGACGAATGGGCTGGAAGACCGGCACATCTCGCTGTGGGCAAGCCACGGCTATCATTACAATCAGGGGCGCGGCTATTGGAAATGGCAGCGTGCGTCGTTGTTTGGTACCACTGAGGACTTGTACACGCAGACCATTGTCATCCCATATCTTATTCCGATGCTCGAGAAAGCAGGCGCCATCGTCTTTACGCCAAGGGAGCGCGACTGGCAGAAGCATGAAATAATCGTGGACAATGACGAACCTTATCGCAAGGGCTACAGCGAACTGGGCGGCAAGAGGAAATGGGAATTGACAGAAGTCGACGGATTTGCCATGCATGAGGGATTTTATGTGGATGGCGAAAACCCCTTTGTGGCGGGCACGGCGAAAATGACCAAGACCACGCGCAGCAATGCCTTGAGCTATGTTTCTTATAAACCAATGATTCCAGAGGATGGCGATTATGCAGTTTATGTGAGCTATCAGACCCTGCCAGAAAGTATTGACGACGCACATTACATCGTCTATCACCAAGGCGAGAAGACAGAATTTCGCGTGAATCAGACCATGGGCGGCGGCACTTGGGTTTACTTGGGCACTTTTAGGTTTGAGAAAGGATGCAGCCAGCGCAATCAAGTGGTGATAACCAATGCCTCCTCCCAAAAAGGCGTAGTCACTACTGATGCCGTTCGTTTCGGCGGCGGCATGGGCAATGTTTTGCGCGCCGACAGCATCAGCGGCATGCCGCGCTGTTTGGAAGGTGCGCGCTATTATGCCCAATGGGCGGGTGCGCCATATGAGGTGTACAGCAGCAAAAACGGAATAGATGATTATAGCGACGACATCAACGTCAGGTCATACATGACCAACTGGCTGGCAGGCGGATCGGCTTACGTTCCCAATAAAGAGGGCAAGAATGTGCCGTTAGAACTGGCTTTGGCGATACATAGCGATGCGGGATGCTCGGCAGACAGTACGTCGCTTTACGGTTCGTTGACCATTTGCAGTACGGATTTTGACGAAGGACTCCTTTGTTCAGGACTTTCGAGGAAAAGTTCGCTGGAATTGGCAAATGCTTTGCTGCATAATGTCAAAGCGGACATAACTCATGCGTTTGGCAAGTGGCGGACCCGCCGGGTTTTGGACAAAAATTATTCTGAGAGCCGCCGTCCTGACGTTCCTGCCGTCATTTTTGAAACCTTGTCGCACCAAAATTTTCCGGACATGCGGCTTGGTCAAAACCCACATTTCAAATTTACGCTGGCACGGTCGATTTACAAGACCATTTTACGCTACATGTCAGAGCAGTATGACTATCCCTATGTCGTTGCGCCGCTTGCCCCTGAAAACATTAGCGCAGAATTTGTGTCAAATGGTAAGTTGAAAATTGAATGGGACGGTGTGAACGACCCGCAGGAGCCGACGGCAAAGCCAAAGTCGTACATCGTCTATCAAGCTAAAGGGAGCGACGGCTTTGACCATGGGACGATTGTCAAACGGAACAGCCATGTAATAGAACTGTCCCCCAATACGATGTATCATTTCAAGGTCGCCGCCCTGAATGACGGAGGAGAGAGCTTTTGTACAGAAGAGATAACGGCATATTACAACCCATTGGCAACCAGGAACATACTGATAGCCAATGGATTCAGGCGACTGTCTGCCCCCGCAGTCTTTGAAAATGACTCGTTGATAGGGTTCGACTTGGACGAAGACATTGGCGTGACGGCAGGAAAGACGGCGGGATGGCTCGGGCGGCAGGTTTGTTTTACCAAATCGACCATGGGCACTGAAGGCATCGATGCCTTGGGCTTTTCCACCAATGAGTTGGCGGGCAAGTTTATAGCAGGCAATGACTTCAACTACATTGCAGAGCACGCCAATGCGGTGGTGAAAACGGGATTGCCTTATAACATCAGCAGTTGCTCGGTACAAGCTATTGAAAAGAAAAAAATAGAGCTCGGCCAATATGATGTCGTTGACTTGCTATTAGGTCTGGAGAAGTTTGATGCCGAAACGCATCCGTACTATACTACTTTTTCTCCGAGACTTCAACAGTCATTGGCCGATTATACGGCGCAGGGCGGGAGTGTGCTGGTCAGTGGAGCCCATATCGCTTCGGGCAAGTTGAATGAAACAGGAAAGTCGTTCCTGGCAAATGTCTTGAAAATAAATCAGACAGCTGTCAATCGTGTACCTTTGGATACGCTTGAAAACACACGTTATGACACTTTTATAACGGGTATGAAGACTGAATTTGAAGTGTACCGCGTACCCAATGAGCAGCATTATGCGGCTCAGGTTTGCGACGTCATCTCTCCTGTCAATGGTGGCTTCTGCATGATGACGTATGACGACGGTACAAGTGCGGCGGTGGCATACGACGGTACCGACCACAAGAGCATTGCCATGGGTTTTCCGTTTGAGTGCATCAAAAGCAAAAAGATGCAGGCGGATCTGATGAAGGGACTTTTATTATTTTTATCTCAATCAAATGATGGACAAAATACAAGCAAACATATCCGGGACAAAAAGCATTGACGTAAGTTGGGAAAACCTGCAAACTATCGACAAATACATGTTGTTGCAGCAGTTGGCAGACAGTAATGGCATCATTGAAGAGAGTACGCTTGAAAAACTCAGGATGAACGTGCGTGCTCTGCTCGAAAGCGACGCCAACAAGGACAAGGCGTTGTTGGATCTGTGTTTAGACGTGATTTACCACAAGCACATGAAAGCCTTTGGCCTTCAAAAACTGGTGGCATTATACGACAAATGGAAAGAGGATCAACCAAAGTAACGTAAAAATTAGTGAAGTCAACAGGACAATCCTTTTTATTGACCGATTTTCTCCCTACGACGAAAAAGGAGGTGGAACTTCGTGGATGGTCGGAGCTCGACATCATCTTGTTTTCAGGCGATGCCTACGTCGACCACCCCTCCTTTGGCGCAGCCGTCATAGGTCGCGTGCTTGAAGCAAACGGCTATAAGGTGGCCATCGTCCCGCAGCCCGATTGGCACGGAGACTTCAGGGATTTCAAAAAGCTGGGGCGGCCGCGCTTGTTCTTTGGTATATCGCCAGGGTGCATGGATTCGATGGTCAATAAATACACTGCCAATAAGCGTTTACGGAAGGAGGATGCTTACAGTCCCGACGGCAGGCACGATTGCCGGCCGGAATACCCGACGATTGTCTATAGTCAAATTCTCAAACAGCTCTATCCCGACGTGCCGGTTGTCCTGGGAGGCATTGAGGCATCGCTGCGGCGGCTCACTCATTACGACTACTGGAAAGATGAATTAAAACCTTGTATCCTTTGTGAGGCAAAGGCAGATGTCATTATCTACGGAATGGGAGAGAAGACCATATTGCAACTGGCAGGGCGGCTGGCCGGCGGCCAAAGGATTAAGGACATTAGAGACATTCCGCAGATGGTTTATTTGGCAAAAAAAGATGAGATCGTCGACTTCAAGAGTCCCCATGACATCATTTTGCACAGTCATCAGGAGTGCTTGAGGAACAAGAAAGCGCAAGCCGAGAACTTCAGGCATATCGAGGAAGAGTCGAATAAAATCCATGCACAGCGTATTCTGCAAGAGACCAATGGGGTATATGTGGTCGTCAACCCGCCGTTTCCGCCGATGAAGACCGAAGAGCTCGACGCATCGTTTGACTTGCCTTATACCCGTTTGCCGCATCCCAAGTACAAGAACAAACGGATTCCTGCATACGAAATGATTAAACATTCGGTTAATATTCACCGCGGGTGTTTTGGAGGCTGTGCTTTTTGTACGATTAGCGCACATCAGGGAAAGTTCATCAGCAGCCGGAGCAAGGAAAGTGTGCTCAAAGAAGTCCGGCAAGTGACTCAAATGCCCGATTTCAAAGGTTATCTCAGTGACTTGGGCGGTCCTTCGGCCAACATGTATAATATGAGGGGCAAAAACCAGGCTGCTTGCCAGAAGTGCAAGCGTCCGTCTTGCATCCATCCTCAAATTTGCCCTAATCTTGATACGAATCCGCAAAAATTGCTTGACCTTTATAAAGCAGTGGACCGGCTTCCTGGCATTAAAAAGAGTTTTATCGGAAGCGGGGTAAGGTATGACTTGTTATTGCATAAAAGCAGTGACGAGGAAACCAATAGGCAGACAAGGCAATACACGCGCGAACTCATTACGCGGCATGTGAGCGGACGGCTGAAAGTGGCGCCCGAGCATACTTGTTCAGAGGTTTTGAGCCTCATGCGAAAGCCGCCGTTCAAGCAGTTTGAAGATTTCAAGCAAATTTTTGATAAGATTAATCGGGAAGAGCATCTCAATCAGCAGATTATACCTTATTTTATCAGTTCCCATCCTGGATGCACGGAAGAGAATATGGCGGAATTGGCTGTGATGTGTCGAGATTTGGATTTTCAACTTGAACAAATCCAGGATTTCACGCCAACACCAATGACCATTAGCACCGAAACATGGTATACAGGGTTTAACCCTTATACCCTGGAGCCGGTGTTCAGTGCCAAGACACCAGAGAAAAAACAAAATCAGCGGATGTTTTTTTTCTGGTATCAACCTGAAATGCGGAGCAAAATTGAGCGTGAGCTCAGGCAAATGGGGCGCTCGGACCTCATCAAAAAGCTCTATCCCAACGGAGGCCAGAGAAACAATATGCCAGAAGAGCGAAAAACCGGACCAAATCAGCAGTTCAGGGCGGGTGAGCAACGGGCACACGGCAACGAAAAGCGTGGCAATAAAAAATCGTATGACAATAGAAGGCGAAAAAGATGACCGCTCCTGCGTTATAACATGCTCCTGCATTATAACATTAGGTGCATTTGCTGTTCCTTGTCCTCCTCCTTAATTCCACTTTCAGCCCAAAAGAATGCGTAGGGCCTCTTCCACTTTTCTGACAGGATGCAACTCGATTTTGAACTGTTTTTGCTTTAGACTTTGAAAGTTGTGCCGAGGAATGAGCATGTGCGAAAATCCCAGCTTCTCCGCTTCTGCCACACGTTGTTCCGTGCGGCTGACAGGACGCACCTCGCCGCTGAGCCCCACCTCGCCAGCCATGCACCAGCCTGGCTCGATGGCCGTGTCGACATTACTTGACAACACGGCTGCTATGACACTTAGGTCCATAGCCAAGTCATTTACTCGCAAACCTCCGGCAATGTTGATGAAAACGTCTTTTTGCATCAATTTGAAGCCGACACGCTTTTCCAGTACGGCCAATAGCATGTTGAGCCGCCGCTGGTCAAAACCGGTTGCCGAGCGTTGCGGCGTGCCGTATGCAGCGCTTGAAACCAACGCCTGCGTCTCGACCAGAAAGGGTCTGGCACCTTCTATAACCGAACTGATGGCAATCCCGGAAAGCCCTTCGTGGTCTTGTGTGAGCAGCAGCTCGGACGGGTTGTTCACCTGCCTTAGCCCATTTTGCTGCATCTCATAGATGCCCAATTCCGAAGTGCTGCCGAAACGGTTTTTTATGGAACGGAGTATGCGATACATGTGATGATGGTCTCCTTCAAATTGAATGACAGTATCGACGATGTGCTCCAGGATTTTCGGCCCGGCCAGTGTCCCTTCCTTGTTGATGTGTCCGATCAAGATGACTGGAATGCCGCTGGTCTTGGCAAACCGGAGCAGGGCTGCCGCACACTCCCGCACTTGTGTGATGCTGCCGGGGCTGCTGTCGATGTCGATGGTTGAAATGGTTTGAATGGAGTCGATGACGACAATGTCCGGTTGCACGTTTTGTATCTGCTCAAAGATGCTTTCGAGCGAGGTCTCGCAAAGAATCATCATGTTCTCGTTGTCGGTCGGCCCGATGCGCTCGGCTCTCATCTTCAACTGATGGCTGCTTTCCTCTCCGCTGACATATAAAATCTTGTGCTCGGGCATGCGGATGAGGGTTTGTAGCATTAACGTACTTTTCCCGATGCCAGGCTCCCCGCCAAACAAGATGATGGAGCCTTTGACCAGGCCGCCGCCGAGCACGCGGTTTAGCTCAAGGTCATTCATGCTTATGCGCGGTTCATCTTTGACGGAGATCTCGCGCAGGTGAAGTGGCTGGTTGTTGTTTGCCGCTTTTCCCGCCCTAACGTTCAGAGCCGTCGACTTGGCAGCATTAGCTCCGCTTTCAGCCATAATGCGTATTTCCTTGAAAGTGTTCCATTGCCCACAGCTAGGGCATTTGCCAATCCATTTGGAGGATTCTTGCCCGCAATTCTCGCAGACGTATGCCGTTTTGCTTTTCGCCATATCATGTTGAGTTTTGATAAGGCAAAGTTACAAAAAAATGAAAAAATAAAGGCCTAAATACCAAGATATTTGACTGAATATTTGGATGTTAAGGATAAAAATGCTAATTTTGCAGCCGCTACCACGAGTTGGTGGCATAAAATTCAAACCTAAATTTATAAAATTAAACAAAAATGGCAACAAAAATCAGATTACAGCGCGGCGGTCGCAAAGGCTATGCAGTCTATCGCATCGTTATCGCTGATGTAAGAGCACCACGTGATGGTAGATTTACTGAAAAGATTGGTATGTACAATCCCAACACCAATCCGGCCACAGTAGATTTGAATTTCGACCGTGCCCTTTATTGGGTTGAGACAGGCGCCGAGCCGACAGACACCGTGCGTAACATCCTCAAAGGTGAAGGTGTGTACATGATGAAGCACTTGCGTGGCGGTGTGAAGAAAGGTGCTTTTGACGAGGCAACAGCTTTGAAGAAATTTGAAGATTGGAAGGCTGGTAAGGACAAGAGCAACGAGGCTATTCGTGTGAACGAAGAAAAGGCCAAGGCTGAGTTGGCAAAGAAAAATCTGGAAGAAGAAAAGAAAGTGAACGAGGCTATCGCAAAGAAAGTTGCTGATAAAAAAGCAGCTGCAAATGCGGCGGCTGCTGAAGCTGAGGCAGAGGCGGCTGCTGAGGCTGCTGCTGCAGAGGCACCAGCGGCTGAGGCGGAGGTTGCAGCTGAAGAGGTTGCTCCTGCTGAAGAAGCTAAGGCTGAGGAGGAGGCACCTGCTGCTGAATAGGTCGTTTTTCTTTTTTCATGTAAAAACCAAAAATGGTGTATCGCTAAGATACACCATTTTTGTATTAACAGTTGCCAATCGCCGAATTAATAGGCAAACAGCGGGTAGTCCTTCATGGTTTCGTTCACCTTGGCGCGAACTTTTGCAATAACGCTCTCGTCTTCCGGATGGTTGAGCACTTCCTCAATGAGTTCTGCCACTAAAACCATCAAGTCTTCTTTAGCCCCACGCGTCGTGATGGCTGGCGTGCCCAGTCGGATTCCACTTGTCTGGAATGCTGAGCGTGAGTCGAAGGGCACCATATTCTTGTTTACGGTGATGTCAGCGGCAACCAGTGCGTTTTCAGCCACTTTGCCGGTGAGGTCCGGGTATTTTGAACGTAAGTCAACCAGCATTGAGTGGTTGTCCGTTCCGCCGCTAACGATTGTGAATCCACGTTTCACCAGTTCTTCTGCCAAGACGGCAGCATTTTTCTTCACCTGCAGCGCCCATTCCTTGAATTCCGGCTTCAAAGCCTCTCCAAAGGCAACGGCCTTGGCTGCGATGACATGTTCCAGCGGCCCGCCTTGCTGCCCTGGGAATACGGCAGAGTTGAGCAATTGGCTCATCATCTTCACCTCGCCCTTTGGTGTTGTCAATCCCCAAGGATTTTCAAAATCTTTGCCCATCAGGATGATGCCGCCGCGCGGCCCACGAAGTGTCTTGTGGGTTGTTGAAGTTACGATGTGGGCATATTTTACGGGATTGTCGAGCAATCCTGCGGCGATAAGGCCCGCAGGGTGTGCCATGTCTACCATGAGCAATGCACCTACTTTGTCGGCAATCTCGCGCATGCGTTGGTAGTCCCCCTCACGGCTGTATGCTGAGGCACCGCCGATAATCAGCTTAGGTTTGTGTTCAACGGCCAAGCGTTCCATTTGATCGTAGTCGACGCGTCCCGTCTCTTGGTCCAAGTCATAGCCGACGGCTTTGTACAAAATGCCTGAGCTGTTCACGGGTGAGCCGTGTGAGAGGTGTCCTCCGTGGGCGAGGTTCAGTCCTAAAAAGGTGTCGCCTGGTTTCAAGACCGCCAGCAGGACAGCGGCATTGGCCTGAGCGCCAGAATGGGGCTGTACATTCGCGTATTCAGCTCCAAAGAGCTTGCAGATGCGCTCGATGGCCAGGTTCTCTACTTCGTCAACAACTTGACAACCGCCGTAATAGCGTTTGCCGGGATAACCTTCAGCATATTTGTTGGTGAGGTATGATCCCATTGCTTGCATCACTTCATCGCTGACAAAGTTTTCTGAAGCAATCAACTCCATGCCTTTTAACTGGCGCTGGTGTTCTCTTTCGATAAGATCGAAAACAACTTGATCTTTTTTCATTGTTAAGTCTTGTGTTAATATTTTAGTTAAACAAATTTTCAATATTCCGTGCAAATATACTACTTTTCTGAAAACCATGCAAATGTTTGTGTCACATATCAATAAAAATAGTTATCTTTGCAGTTGGATATAAAATGAAAAAGTTATGAGGATTCGGGGATTATCTTTCCTATGTTTATTTGCGTTGGGACATTTAGGCGTGAAGGCCCAGCAGCATCTTCCTTCGTATTACAATGCCGTTGTGCATGATTATGAAGATTCTTTGCGAGTGTTGAAAAGCAATTATTATTCGCGAAGTGGAAAGGCAAAAAAACAGAAGCAGAATACCCTTAAAACCATTGACTATGCACCGTTGTTCCTTCCAGTTGTCTTCCGTCATGGGCAGGTAGGACAACTGTTGTCTATATGCGATAATGAGTATGGTCAAAACATTGATAATCAAGCCATTGGAACTTCTATATTCAATATTTACTTGAAGCGCCCAGACTTGGTGACTTTGTCAGAAAAACAATTGAAGAAGTTTCAGCCGACGGCACAGTCGACCCCTCATGCGATGGACACGGACTTGGATTTTGTAGAGACGATTGCCCCTGAAATTTCCGATCCCGTCGTCTCCGAGCCGGTTGAGGTGTTGGTCCGAAAGCCAAACTTCTGGAAATTTTCAGGTGATTATTATTTGCAATTCCTGCAGAACTATGTTTCCGCCAACTGGCATAAAGGCGGTGAAAGCAGCTATTCCATGGTGGCAAGTGCCACTATTCAGGCAAATTACAACAATAAGCAGAAGTTGAAATGGGATAATAAATTGGAGTTGAAATTTGGCTTGACGAAGTCACACGGCGACTCGCTGCATAGCTTTAAGACCTCAGAGGACCTTATCCGTCTGACGAGCAAGTTCGGCCTGCAGGCTTCCAAGCGTTGGTACTATACGCTTCAATTGGTTGCTTACACGCAGTTCGCGCATGGTTACAAGAGCAACGACCCTTTTGTGTATTCTGATTTCATGTCGCCTTTCAATGCCAATTTGTCCTTGGGTATGGATTATACGGTGGAGGCGATGGACAAGAAGCTGACGGGAACCGTGCACATTGCGCCCATCGCGTTGAATTTCCGTTATGTAGACCGTCTGGAGTTGGGGCCGAGGTACAGCATTGCCAACGGTAGGCATACCTTGTTGGACTGCGGTTCGGAATTCACGTTGGATCTATTGTGGAAATTCACGGACAACATCCGCTGGCAGACGCGAATGTCGGGGTATACTACCTATAAACGCGTTGAGTTGGAGTGGGAAAACACGTTTACATTTAAGTTTAACAAATACATCTCGACCAATCTGTTTGTTTATCCAAGGTTTGACGATGGCACCTTGAACAAAGACGCGCATCACGGCTATTGGCAGTTGAAGGAATACGCCTCGCTGGGCTTTGCCTATTCGTTTTGAGCAATTCTCAGGGGCGCGGCGGCGTCGAGTGAACTGGAAAGTCCTCCGGCGGCATGGTAATATTTCACCTCAAGATGGGAATTTTCTCATGCAGGAGGTGGAATTGTGAGACTTTTGCCGTGAAATGCCATGAAATTGCTGAGAACTGAAAAATGAGGAACGCTGTTTTTTACATTTTCAAGCTACTCATCGTCTATAAGCCGGTTCGTTTCTTCGATAAATTGAAGCAATTCTTCCCGTCCAATTCTTTTTTCACTGCTGGTGATGAAATATTGGGGCAACTCCTCCCATGTCTCTTCCAGTTTTTGCATGTAATGGTCCACGTTTTGCCGTACTTTTCCGATGGACAATTTGTCTGCCTTGGTGAAGACGATGGCGAAGGGGATGGCGCTTGTCCCGAGCCATTCGATGAACTCCAAGTCGATTTTTTGGGCCTCGTGACGGATGTCAATAAGTACAAAGAGGTTCAAAAGCTGCCTTCTTTGCAAGATGTAAGACGAAATCATCTGTTCAAGCTTATTTTGTACAGACTTGGAGCGTTTGGCAAATCCATACCCGGGCAGGTCTACCAGATACCAGTCCTTGTTGATGATGAAGTGGTTGATCAGCAACGTCTTTCCTGGCGTGGCTGATGTTTTTGCCAGTCCTTTGTGCTTGCAAAGCATGTTGATGAGGCTTGACTTCCCCACGTTTGACCTTCCGATGAAGGCGTATTCCGGTCTTTCGTGATCAGGACATTGGGCGTGTGTGGCACTGCTGATGACAAATTCGGAAGAATAGATTTCCATACGATTTTAAGCTTTTTTATGGATGCAAAGATACAAATTTAGGATGAATTAAATCTCTTTCTTCTATAAAATAAGCAGAAGATTTTGTATTTTTGCATCGTCAATTATGGAATACATTGTACGGATTATACGAAAAATAAGCTCACAAGTTCGCTCACGTCAGGCATCGTTGCTATATGCCAGGCTTTTTCCCGTTATTTCCCCCTTATTTTTAATGTTCTTCATGGGAAGCTGTTCGGTGACGAGGCATCTGTCGGAAGACAAGTTCTTGTTGACCAAAAACGAAGTCGGCTCGGCCGACGGACAGCTCAGGAAGGAGATAAAGGATTGGCGCAGTACCCAGATCATCCAGAAGCCCAACACGAAATGGTTCTCCTTCCTTCCCGTTCCACTGGGGATTTATTCGCTTGCGGGCAATGACACGACGACTTGGGCAGGCAGGGTGTTGCGAGGCATCGGCCAGGCACCGACCGTGTTTGACTCGGTGAAGAGTATAAGGTCGTGCGAGCATCTTTTGGCGTCCATGAAGAGTGTCGGGCACCTGCGCGGCCGCGTGGAGTTCAATACTCTGAGGAAAGGCAAGAAGTTGAAGGCCATTTACACGCTGCATCCACATGAGCGTTTCGAGTTGGACACGATCCTATATGGAATTTCCGACGACATGGTGGCAAAGATCCTGAACTTGGACAATGCAAAGGAGCCTTTCTTCGGCAAAGGCGAACCTTTCAGCATAGAGTTGCTCAATAGGGCGCGAAACCGTATCACAGACACATTGAGGAATCATGGTTATTATAAATTTTATCCGGACAACATCCGGTATCATCTGGATACGGTGGCAGGCTCAAACCGAATCGACCTCACCTTGCTCTTGGTCCCGCACCACCATTCCCGTTATAAAATCGGCAAGGTGGAATACAACTGCATTGACGGAAACCTGCGCGAAAAGGTCTTGAAGCGCAACAATAGAATTGTTGAAGGGGAATATTACAAGGAGATGGACTTTTTGCGCACGAGCAAGAATTTTGGACGCTTGCAGGCGGTCGAGTCGGCAAAAATTGAGTTCGAGCCTAAGGACAGCAACCTGCTGGACTGTAAAATAGACTTGTCGATGCGCAAAAAACGCACCATTAGCATACAGGTTGACGGCACCCACACGCATGGGAACGTCGGCATAGCAGGCATTGTCGGCTATGACAACCGGAATCTCTTCAAGGGCTCTGAAGTCTTGAGCCTGCAAGGGCGCGTGGCTTGGGAGAACATAGCCAAGCTGGGCGGCTATCAAAACCGTTACTTCTTTGAATGGGGCGGCGACGCGCGCTTGCTCTTCCCGCGTTTTTTGTTCCCTTTCCTTTCACGAAACTACAAACGAAACATTCAGGCGGACTCCGAATTCTTATTGCGGTTCAGCCATCAGGACCGGCCCGAGTTCAAGCGTAACGTGTTTTCAGGAGGTTGGCGGTATCTTTGGCAAGAACTTGAGAAGAATTGGACGTTTACGGTGGATGCCATTGACGTGAATTACATCCACATGCCGTGGATAGACCAGATCTTTAAGGAGAATTATTTGGACAACACCAATAGCCGAAACGCCATTTTGCGCTATAACTATGAAGACATCTTCGTGGTGAAGACCGGTTTCGGCGTAAAAATGCCGTTGAGGAAACATCAGGAGCTGAGGTTGAATTTTGAGACAGCCGGGAATTTCATGAGCTTGCTCTCGTGCATCTTCCCCTTCAGTCAGAATGCCGACGGCGAGTCCATGTTGTTCAAAAGCGTTTATGCCCAGTACCTCAAATTTGATGTCGACTACGTCAAGAGATTCAAAGTCGCGCCTCGCACTGAAATTGCGCTGCATGGCTTTTTGGGCTTGGCATGGCCTTACGGAAACAGCAAAATCCTGCCTTTTGAGAAAAGATACCTCTCCGGAGGAGCCAACTCGGTCAGGGGATGGAAGGTGAGGGGGCTGGGCCCCGGGCGGTTTGCGGGGAACAACGGAGAAATAGACTTTATCAACCAAACTGGCGACTTGAAAATAGACCTCAACGCTGAATTCCGCTTCCCTTTGTTCTGGAACTTTTATGGCGCCTTGTTTGTCGATGCCGGCAATATTTGGACGTTCCGTGAATACAAAGAACAGCCTGGCGGACAGTTCAGACTGGACAGGTTTTACAAAGAAATGGCATGTTCCTATGGTTTAGGATTGCGACTGGATCTCAATTATTTGCTGTTTCGCTTAGATTGGGGACTGAAGGCTGTAAATCCTGCATACACGACGAAAGAAGAGCATTTCCCGATGTTTCATTTTCGCTACAGGCGCGACAGGGCATGGCATCTTGCCATCGGGCTGCCGTTCTGAACAAGCTAAGAGGCTGACTTCCTACAAAATGATTTAAAAAACTTAAAAACTCATGTTGAAATTTATCCCTTTGAGTAGTGGAAGCAACGGCAACTGCTACGTTTTATATACCGAGACCGATGCTTTGATGATTGACGCAGGCATAGGTATACGGACATTGAAGAAATTTTGCATACAATATAACCTTTCGATGAAGCATGTGAAGCATGTCCTGGTGACACACGACCACGCCGACCATGTGAAGTCTGTGGGAAAGGTGAGCAATGCCTATAGCCTCCCGGTGTACACCACGATGGAAGTACACGAGGGCATCGGGCGTAATTATTGCGTTACCCCCAAGATTCAAAGCGAGAACGTTCATTGCTTGGAAAAGAACCACTCGTACCAATTGGGCTCTTTTGAGGTGACGCCTGTCGCCGTGCCGCACGACAGCACCGACTGTGTGGGCTATAAAATCAAGTGCCAGGGCATCGTCTTTGGCCTGATGACCGATGTCGGGCATGTGACTCCAGAGTTGGAGCAGCTCATAGGCGAGGCAAATTATTTGGTGCTCGAGGCAAACCATGACGTAGAGATGGTAAACAACGGCCCGTATCCGCAACACCTGAAAAATAGGATCCTTAGCCCAACAGGACATTTGTCGAATACGGATTCTGCCACGGCCCTGGTCAAAAATGCAACCGAGCAGTTGCAGCACGTCTGGCTGTGCCATTTGAGTGAAGAAAACAATCATCCGATCTTGGTGGAAAAGACCTTCCAGACGATTTTTGAGCAACATGGGCTACGAATAGGCGAAGACATCAAGATAGAGGTGCTCAAACGCAAGGTGCCGACCGGGATTTATGTCCTTTCCTTGCCTCAAAAGCAGGAAAAATGAGGTTCTTCGTGGAAAAGACAGGGCAAGGAGGCGGGGATAGGTGTGTTTTGTGGAAAACGATGAGAAAAGGCATGAAAATTATAACTTATAATCGATGATAATCTAAAATTTTTTATATAACTTTGCACTAAAATAAGATGAAATAAGACAAATTAGGATGAGAAAGAACTTTGTACGCTTCTTGTGGTCGGCTTTGATAGCGCTTGTCGTCTTCATGGCGGCAGGAGGCGTTGCCATTTGGAATGGATGGGTGGGCTACATGCCTCCTGTCGAAGAGTTGCAAAACCCAATCAGCCGCTATGCTTCGCAGGTCTTCTCCTCGGACGGAAAGGTGTTGGGAACGTGGAACATGAACCGTGAAAACCGTGTGCTTGTAG
>ODAI012910217.1_pt1 | contig 18361 bp, 20 predicted proteins | sample 1539321 | NCBI WGS metagenome assembly ODAI01 (sample SAMN02144231, study PRJEB22623) | gut metagenome | biome: sheep rumen | host: Ovis aries | place: New Zealand | reverse complement strand
TTTTTCGTACCTTTGTAGTATCGTTATGGAGGAGGACAGCACCTCCGGAGAACAGAATAGACAACGACTCTGACACCATGGAAAACAACAAGTACAAAACATCACAGTATGCCTGTGCAGTGCTGCTCATAGTAAGCAGCACCGTTTGAAATCCATTGAAACTGATTGAAACTAAAAGTGCTGTATTTCAGTGAGTTACAAACACTATATTCTTTCACTGCATTTCTTAAAAATACAAAAAATCGGAAAAATTGATACCAAATTGATACCAACTTTCCAAAGATTATTTGTACCTTTGTGCCGTTCAACAATTAAACATTCAAACATTATGGCACAAGTATTTTTGAGAACCAAGAAGGAAGAGGGTAACGCTAAGCTTTACACTCTCGTTAGACGCAACGGATTGCAGTTGCAAGTTTGCACGGGTATTGTAGTCAATATCAAGGAATGGCAGAAGTCAGAGAAGAGCCAGTCAGCGAAAACCAAGTATTACTCCACCATTGAAGGTAAGAGAGTGAATGAGCAGATCGTGAGCGTTAACCAGACAATCGACCAGCTTTTCAAGGATGGGCTTATCAAGTCAAATGATGACAAGCACCTTATTGAGGAGGCCATTTCCGACATAGTTCTTGTGGAGAGCCAGAAGGTAAAAGATCAGGCCAAGGCCATCAAGAAAGAACAGGAGGGGCAAATTATATGCTTCTGTGAAAAGGTTTTAAAGGGAATGGAGAACGGCAGCATAAGGAACAACGGGAAGCGGGCAACCAAAGCCAGTACTGAAAAACTGACTTATTTCCTTATGACTCTGAAAGGCTTTCTCAGAGGAAAGGAAGAAACCACCTTCAATGACATTGACGCTACCTTCGCAGACACTTTCGTTACATATCTGGAGAATAAAGGATGGATGCAGAACACCATCAACACCAGTGTAAGCAGTTTCCATCACCTTTGCAGCCTTGCTGCAGAAATGGGAGCCAGCAAGAACGCAACTTCATTGAAGATATGGCATAGAAAGAAGGTTCAGAAAGAAGATGCAACAGCTAAGATATATCTTACAGACGAAGAAATAGACGCTCTATATGAAATGGACTTGAGAGGCACTCAGGACAAAGTTAGAGATCTTTTCGTCATTGCTTGTCTCACTTGTCAGCGTTTCAGCGATTTCTCCACCCTTACACGCGACAACTTCAAGCAGACTGAAAGCGGAACCCCTATCCTTTGCCTTACTCAGAGGAAAACGGGCACATACGTTGAAGTACCCATTTTCGACAGCCGAGTTACTGAGATCTGCGAGAAATACGACTACAAGTTTCCGTCCGTGCCAAAGAACCTTTTCAACGTCAACGTCAAGGAAATCATGAAGGAACTGGCTAAGAGCACACCTTCTATGGCCGTGAAGTTCCCGACGGTTTTAACCAAGAATACCAAGGAACAGGAGCTGAGATTTGCAGAAATGGACGCTTTTGTCAAGACAGGAGGCGTATTCTGCAAGAAGAGCGAACGGCGACTTTATGCAAGCCTGAGCATGTACGCAAATGAGAACAACGGACAACCCTTGTTTGAGCGCAACGAGAAAGGCCAGGTATTGCGCCACAAGTGGGAACTTGTCAGCAGTCACACAGGCAGACGATCAGGAATCACCAACCTTTATAAGACTGGCATTCTCGACAGCAGAGAGATAATGAGCATTAGCGGCCATAAGTCAGAAGCAATCTATAAAGAGTACATCAAAGTATCTGTCAGCGAACAGGCAGACCGCACATTCGAGAAGTTGAGAGCTGCACGTCAACATTAGGAACCAGCCGACACCAACACAGAGAGCAGCCCTTCGACATCATGCCGAGGGGCTTTCTGTGTCTTATTCGTAGGCCGCATCGACAAAAATCAATGCGTCTGATTTAGTGAAAGTTAAAGGGGTGTAACGAAACGCGACACCCATTGAAACAGGCAATACGAGCCGAGGGCAGAATCTTGCCTTTGCCATTGGCTATAAGAATGGCCGAGATGCTGTGTCCACATATGATGTAACGAAACGTTACGCCATTATCAAGCAAAGTGGGAAAAGGCACTTTGACCGATGTGAGAAAAAGCACTTCGGCTGATTTTCAAGCAGTTAGGCAGATATGTCTAACGCAGGATGGTGTAGCAAAACGCGACACCGTCAACCGATATGATTATTTCGTAACGGCTAATCTGTCATCATGCCAGCCCACATGTACGCGCCCATCAGCGACACAATGCCAGGAACCTACGCACACGCGCGTAAGCTACATTTATTATCGCGCAAATATGAATTATCGTTCATATCATACATTTGCAAAAAAGTGTAATCAAATGAAAGAATGAGCACAAGAACAAAGAGCCATCAGGATATATGAACGATTGTTTCAGTTTGCAGAGTATTGTTAAGACGCATAAATAATACTTTCTTGAATTTGCTTGATTTTGACATATTACGTAGTAATATAATGAGGGAATGAGAAGAAAAATGGTGTTAAATTTGGTGGCTTGATAAATAGATATTAATACTTTTTGACATCGGAAAATTGAAAAACGCGGCTTTTGCAGGCTTTTGTGGGTTTTTGTATTTTTATGCAAAATATTATCAAAATTTATAGCGTTTTATTTGTTTTATTCAATAAATATTCATAACTTTGCATCAAAATTCATCAAACATTCATTAGTAAGCATGGAAGAAACAGGAAGAAGAATCAAAGGACAGGTGGCACTTGCCAAATATCTGGGCGTGTCACAACCAACCATCAGCGAATGGCATAAGGCTGGAAAGTTTGAAGGTTGCTTTTTCCGCATTGGGAGAGTGATCACTTATGACCTGGACGCGATAGAAAAGAAATTTAAAGGGTAACGATTATGGACGGGGAAAACATGGTTATAACTAACTTATCAGACCTTGACCGCATTATCAGAAATGCAGTCCGTGAGGAAATTGCACGGTTTCAGGGAGAGGCAAAGGCAGGCAGTCCGCATGATCCTGAGTATTACACACCAAAGGACTTGAAGCGTATATATAAGATTTCTTCTGTCACTCTTTGGAGGTGGGAGAATAAAGGAATCTTGAAGCCTACGCGCATAAGTGGCAAAAAGAAGTATTACGACGTGAGCCAGGTTAAGCAGCTTATCGACAGCGGTAAGACTGGCAAATATATACGTCAATAGAAGGGAATGCTCTATGAAGAAAAGAAACGGATTTATCTTTTATCGGTCATTCCTGGACACTATAGAACAATGCGAAGAGAAAGACCATCTGGCTTTGTATCGTGGAATTGTCTATTATGCCTTGAATAGAACTGAGCCAACTTTTGACAATCCTTTGTTAAAACTTGTCTGGACTCTTATTAAGCCTATCCTTGACAAAGGTTGGACTGGCTTTGACAATGGTTGCAACGGTGGTGCACCTGTTGGAAACAGCAACGCAAGGAAAACAACCAAAAAACAACCAAAAAACAACCAAGAATCAACCCAAGAACAACCAAAAAACAACCAACACCATCATAGATATAAGATGTATGATGAAAGATGTAAGATGAATGATGAAACAAATATTTCTTTATCTGAAAAAGAAGATACAGAAGAAAACGAATCGCATTCGTCTGAATATTCGTCGTTCTTGAAGTGGCTCAATCAGAACTGCACCCATTTGCTGAAAATGAACATTCCGACAGAAGAGGAATATCAGAAGCTTATGGAGGCTGCAGACCAGAACAAAAAGACTCTCACTGACAAACTCCTTGCTATGGAGAATAATAAAGACGTTCCCAAGACAAAGCGAAGCATTTACAGAACTTGTCTTGAATGGCTCAAACGCGATAAGAAGTAACAGTTATGGATAAGGCGAAATCATTGTTGCATGATGAACTGTGCGAACAGCAGGTTTTGGGCGTGTTGCTTTCCTATAACGGCTATTATGGCATGTTTAGCGATTACTGCACGGAAGAGGCTTTTTCCAATCCGTTCAACCGCTATATATTCCAGTGTATAGGAGGCGTTATCTCAGAAGGTAAGGAGCCAAACATCACGTCTGTATTTGAGTACACGCAGAAGAATCCAAGAAAGGGAGTCAGCGAGGAAGAAAACAGCCTAATGGCAGGGAATATTGCAGAGCTGATTAGTTGTGTTGCTACATCAGCAACCTTTGACCAGAACTGCATGAGGCTTGCAGATCTGAGCAGACGAAGGAAGATGTACGTTATAGGCTGGCAACTGATAAACGCTGGCACATCAGAGCTGGGAGATACTGACGATATAAAGGCCAAGACGCTTGAAGAGTTACAAGCCCTTGACGATATGCCGCAAACGTCCGTTAAGAGTGTGAAAGAGGCTCTGAGCTCCCTAAATGGGATAGTGGAAAGCAACATCAGCGGAACAAGAACAATCGGCTATCCAACAGGCTTTAGCTTTCTGGATGAGAAAGGAGGGATGCAGCCGACAGACCTTTGGATCATTGCGGCTGAGTTTAGCCAGGGAAAGACATCACTTGCGCTTGACTTCTGTCTCAATGCTGCATCGGCTGGCTATCCTGCAGCGTTCTACAGCACCGAAATGATGAGCACTCAGTTAGCGGCTCGAATGGTGGCAGGAAAGAGTGGAATTTCTTCACGGGTAATCATGCAGCAGCCATTGAACGGTGAGAACCTGACAAGGTTTGACCAGGCAATCGGTAAACTCGAAGGGCTACCAATATACTTTGATGACACCAGTACTTTGTCTGTTGAGCGCATTATTTCCTCTATCCGTTCAATGGTGCGCAAGCGTGGCGTTAAGATAGCTTTCGTTGACTACCTGCAGACGTTGCAGACCAATGAGCGCAATATGAAGATGACAGAAGAGCAGTTCTTTGGACTGACAGCCAGGAAGTTCAAGAACCTTGCCAAAGAGTTGCAGATCTGCATTGTGCTGATAAGCCAGATAGCACGCTCTAAAGATACGACGGAACCAACCTTATCACGCATCAGAGGCAGCGGACAAATCAGCGAGGCAGCAGATGTTGTTTTGCTTGTATATAGACCTGAGTTCTATAACAAGAAATACAGCGGAATGCGTTCAAAAGTAAGTACCAAAGGCACAGCACAAATCAAGCTGGCCAAAGGCAGGAACATTGGAACAGGTGACTTCATTTGTGGCTACAATGCACCCGTTACACACTTCTATGAGCTTGACTCAATCCCAATGGCAGATGGAGCGACTAACACAGATAGCGAAGAGGATGACCCATTTTAATTAACGACAGATGAAGTGTATAGATTGCAATAATATGGCATGCAAAGCCTTTCACGCATCGAAAGAACTTTGGACTGGCTATTGCACCAATAAGAACAGTTCAAAATACGGCTCAGTAGTGACTGGCAGCGACAGTTGCACCGTTACGCAAGAATTGAGCCTTTTTGATTGATAATTGAGATTTTTTTCGTATTTTTGTAAACGATAATCAGGATAACAAATTTTTGAGTTATGACAGGCGAAAAACAGGTATTAGACATTGACAAACAGGTGCATGAGCTTACAGCCTTGCAGCCTATTTCCGTGACGTTCAAAGGAAAGCCGCGTGAAGTAAATTATTTCCATCGTGGCACAGCTGAGGCGTTTTCTGACGCGCTCAAAGGCATATCGGAAAACGAGAGTATGAAACGACGCAAGCAGCGTGAAGTTCGACTGTTGGCAATAGTGTTGTCTGACCTTCACGGCAGCAGTCCATATTTTAAGCGTCTGAAACGCTGGATTTGGCGCAAGCGTCTGACACATTCCAGATACAGTGACGTTGAGGCCGTTGCATTATTGGATGCAGCAGCAGAACGCATCCAGAACGGCAAACAACTTGACGCTTTAATGGCAATTGTTACGGCTCAGATCGTTGCCATTATTGCACGAATGAAGGATGATCGTAATTAGTTACCAAGATTGTTGAACAAAACATTAGGAAAGGAGAATCAGGTATGAACGAAGAGGATAAATTGTACCTTGAATTAGGTGCAAAAGACAATATTACTCCAATTTTGGAGAAAATCAAGAAAGATAGTGAGGAACTTGAAGAACAATTCAGCAACTTCAAGGCCATAACCATTAAGGACATCGTTCTAAAATCAGACGGTGCGCTTGACACGATCCGCAAGCAGATCCAGGAAGGATTGAACGCACAACCCTTCACCATCGACGTTGAGGCTTCACCAAACGTTGACACGTCAAAGATAACGGATGCAGTGCGCACAATTATTGAAGCTCAGGAAAGACTTGTCAACGGTGCAAGCGTCAACGTTGGAGGCTCGACAGCCGACACCAGCGGAGCCAGTCAGCAGAACACGCAAGCAGCCAGGGAGAATGCAGAGGCAGTCAACCAGCAGGCTAAGTCCTACGAAGAATTAAAGGCGCAAGTTGACGCTGTTTTGGGTAGCATACAGGCAAACACGGCAACCATTGTTGAGCAGAAAAATGCCATCAGCATTATTGACAAGGAAATGAGGGCAATCAATAAAGACGTTGAGAAGTCAGGAACGATGACGGACACACAGCGTAAGCGTTTGGAAATGCTGACTGCATCCAGGGAGCAGCACAAGCAATCCTTGCAATCTTCCATGAGGATTTTGCAGAACGACATAAAGCTGGGTATGGCTGCAACCGGCAGCATGGATGAGTTAAGCCAGTCGTTAGGACGTATGCGAAAAGCATATAGGGCTATGACTGAGGAACAGAGAAACGACAGCTTTGGAAAAGACTTGCTGGCTTCTATTCAGACAGCAGACGCGAAAATCAAGGAACTTGACGCATCCATCGGCAACCATCAGCGGAACGTTGGCAACTATGGCAGCGCGTTCAATGGCCTTAACATGAGTGTGCAGCAGGTAGTCCGTGAATTACCATCGGCAACGATGGGACTGCAGATGTTCTTCTTAGCCATATCCAATAACTTGCCTATCCTTGCAGACCAAATCAAAATGGCAAAGGAGGCTAACAAGGCAATGAAGGAGATGGGGCAAGATACAACTCCAGTCTGGAAGCAGCTTATCAAGTCATTGTTTAGCTGGCAGACGGCAATGATTGTGGGCATTACTCTGTTAACTGTCTATGGCAAGGAAATTGCAGCATGGGCAAAAGAGTTGTTTACGGGCCAAAGAGCAGCCATCAGCACAGCAGAGGCAACGGAGAAACTTAACGAGGCATTGGAAAAGAATGATGGGAAATTCTCAGATAATGCCATGAACGTTAAACGCCTTGCAGACGAATGGAAGGGGCTAAAGACTGAGGCAGAGCAAACAACATGGATTGACCGGAACCAGTCAGCCTTTGAGCAGATGGGGCTTTCCATCCGTGACGTGACAAGTGCAGAAAGGGCTTTCGTTGAGTACACACCAGCTGTTATTGAAGCCTTGAAGTCACGCGCAAGGGCTGAGGCAGCAAGGGAGCTGGCTAAAGAGAAGTACAAAGAAGCATTCCTGAAACGTGAGAAAGCACGACAGGAAGATGAGAAGGGCGTTTCTGTATGGGATAGGATGAGAGGAGGCCTTGCAATGACAAGCAGCGTGGGCGTTCCAATTCCTAACAATGGCAGAGACCAAAACACCATTGCCAACAGCCTGCATGATGAGCGCGTTAAGAGCCTGCATGATGAGGCAGACACGTTGGAAGAGGAAGTCAACACCTTCTATGACATTGCCAAACTCGAAGATGAAAAGAGCAAGGCAGAGTTGAAACGTCTGGGATTGCTCAAAGAGCAGGGAAAGACTCACAAGGAACAGTTGCAGGCTCAGAAAGCCAACCTGCAGGCACAGCTCGACGTTCTGAGCGAGTCAGAGGCAGCAGGGGCAACGGGTAACGCTTTACGAAAGCAGATAGAAGCCGTTGACAAACGTCTGGCTGCATATTCACTCACAGCAACGAACCGTAACAACCGCAAGGGCTTGACGGATGCAGCGAGAGCAGAACGTGAGGCTGTTAAGGCAGGTGAGGCAGCAGAGAAACGCGCTGGCATTCTCACAAGGCAGGCCGTTGAAGTTGAGAGAGTCGCAAAGGACACAGAACTGAGCACCAGGGCGGCAGAAATCGGAGCTATGGAAGAAAGCACCGAAAAGGCTTTACAGCAGATAGAACTTGACAAGGAAAGGAAACTGGAAGCCATCAGACGCGAGTATGAGGATCTAAAGTTAAAGCGCATTGAAGAGGCTAAGAAACTTTGGGATGCAGAACCCAAAAACAAGGGCGTGAACTTCTACGAGTCCGACAGTTACGAAACGGCCGCATCAGATAGCCAGTACACACAGGCCCAGAGAGACAACAGGGCAGCGCGTGAGCGTGAAGTCTTAGCCTCAACGACAAGGGCAACGGAAAAGGCCCTGAATGATCAGAAGCGCATCATGTATGACTATTTGCGCGAATATGGCTCTATTCAGGACAAGCGCAAGGCCATTAACGACGATTATAACGAACGTATTGCCAAGGCTAACGACGAATGGCAGAAAGCACAACTGAGAGCAGAACGTGACAGGCTTTTGAGTGAAGCCAACATGAATGAGCTGCAACTGTCTATTGATTGGGAGGGAGTATTTTCAGACATTGATACCCATTCCGTGAAGTTCCTGCAAGCCATCAAGTCGCAGTTAAGAGCGGCCCTTAACTCTAAGGACATCACAGCGGAAAACGCCAAGGTCCTGACAGAGAAGATAAGGGAGATTGAGACGGTCATTGCAGGAAAGACGAACGTCTGGCGGGCTATATTGCCGGGACTCGCAGAGCGCAAGCGTCTCACAGAGCAGACGGCAGCAGCAGAAGCAGACTATCAGAAAGCATTGTCGGAGGAAGCAGAGGCCATCAATCAGGTGTTGGCAACCAAACAAGCCATCAAAGCGGAACTTGACAGACTCGACATCAGGGACGCATTAGGCCAGAAAGTAAGCATTGAACTGGAAGCCATCAGCGAGGAAAACAAAGAAAACCTCCTGTCTTCATTGGATAAGGGGAGCGACCTTTACAATTCCCTGCTGAGGCTATTCGAGAAGCTTGCGGCAGATCAGGCGAACTTGAAGGGCAAACAGCAGACAACAGGCACGAAAAGAAGTGCGGTAGATGTTCAGTGGGACAAGCTAAAGAACATGAACAAACTGACCGACGTTTTTTCATGGGCAAAAGACGGCAATCCTCTGGCCATCATTCAGGGTGTAGCACAGAACGCCCAAAGCATGAGTGAGTTTGTTGACAAAATCGGGATGGCTGATACAGACTTTGGCGAAGCCGTGCATGATTTCTCAGACGGTGTAAACGGCTTTAACAATGCAATCCAAGCCCTTGCAAGTGGTGACGTGTTCGGAGCCATTAACGGAGTCCTGGACGGAATAGCCGGATTTGGTAAAGGCGGAATCAATCTCTTTGCAGGAAGTGGCAACACCGAAGAGATGGAAGCTGAGATAGAAGAACTTGCAAGAGCAAATGAGCATCTTTCTAAATCCATCGACAGCCTGGCAGAGACCATTAGGAGCAACGACAACACCAACAGCGAGAGCGAAGAAGCCTACAAGCGCGCATTGGCAGCAGAAAAGGAATGGGAGCAGAACCAGCGTCAAGCAATCAGAGACCGTGCAGGCGAGTGGAGCAACAGCGGTCACGGCTTTTGGGGATTGAGTGGTAAATCATCATTCAGATATTATCTGAACAACGGCTTCAGCGGATGGAACGAGTTCAATAACGTGTTGGCTCAGAACGGATATAAGACCCGCGTATTAACAGCGGATGACATTTGGAACCTGACACCGGAACAGATGCAACTCTTACGCGACTATGCACCGAGGGCATGGGCTGAGCTGTTGAACACGGACGGAGAGAGCAACCCATCTGATTTGCTAAACGCCTATATTGAGCGTGCAGGTAAAATAGATGAACTGACAAGCGCGTTAAATGAAAAACTGACAGGCTATTCCTGGGACAGCTTCAAAGGCTCTTATGTAGAAACGTTGAAAGACCTTACAAGCACGACAGAGAACTTTGCAGACAACATCGAAGGGCTGTTGACTAACGCCATTCTCAACAGCCTTGTAAACGAAGCCTACAAAGACCGCATTCAAAAGCTCTATAAGATGATTGCAGATGCAGCCTCAGACGAGAGCGAAGGAGGCAGTTCTTTTACGTCAGGTGAATTGCAACGCATCCGAGACTATAACGAACAGTTGGCAAACGACCTTGTGTCTGCACGTGACGCATTAGTGCAAAGTGGTGCAATCAGAGAGACTGGGAACAACTCTTCAAGTTCAGTAGGCAACAGCATTAAGTCTGTCAGCGAACAGACAGCAGACCTTCTTGGCTCATACATTAACGGTATTCGTGCAGACGTGGCCATCAACAGGCAGTCTTTGATGCAACTTGTCCAGATAGAACGGCAGAACAGTCCTCTTATTGAGGCACAGCTACAGCAGTTGCAGTCATTGGTACAGAGTAACAATTTTATTGAAGCCAACACAAGACGGAATGCTCTGTTAGTGGAACACATTGATGGGATATTGAGGCGTATAACTAATGGTGTCGATAAAATAAGCATAAAATAATCTGTTTTTCCTTGTCTATATCACGTTAGAAGGGGCTGGCCTATAAACAGCCAGTTCCCTTCTTTCAGTTTTGCGAATAATTGACTACCTTTGCACCCAAATTACATCAGCATGAAGAAGAGAGACGTATTTTCCAAAGTTGAGGAAGAAGCCAGGGAGAAACTAAAGAACCCTGACACGAAAGGAGCAGCCCAAACAGTTCTGGACTATATCAAGCGAGAACGCGAACGGCTTAACAATTCTTAACCATAAAAACATAAATAAAACGTCCGTTTGTTTGGCGTTTTGAAATATTATTTGTACCTTTGCACTCAGTAATACAAACACCAAATGACAATGAAGAAGTTTATATCTTACAGGCGAGTTTCGACAGCTAAGCAAGGTGCAAGCGGTTTAGGACTGGAAGCACAAAAGGACATTATCAGTTACTTTGTTGAGCGTGAGCAAGGCGAAATCATTGCAGACTATTGCGAAGTACACTCAGGCAAAGACCTTGACGATTGCACAGAGCTTCACAAGGCCATAAGAGCAGCGAAGAAGCAGAACGCAATCCTTGTCATTGCAAAGTCAGATCGTTTCCGTAACGTTGCACAGGCTTTGGAAGTCATCGACGAAATGGGAGAGGATAACGTTTTGTTCTGTGATCTGCCAAAGACTGATCGTTTTACGTTGACATTGTTCTTTGCCCTGGCAGAACGTGAGCGTCTTATTACTTCCATCCGTACAAAGCAGGCTCTTAAGGCCAAGAAACAGCAGGGCTTCAAGTTAGGCAGGCCAAACGCTGAGTTTACGACTGAGCAGGTTGCAAAGAGTGTTGAGATACGCAAGCGTAAGGCAGCAGAGAACGGCAACAATAAGAGAGCCTGGGCAACAGTGCAGCACATGACTGACAAACCCCTCAAAGAGATTGCAGACTATTTGAATGCCAACGGCTTCACAACGTCGCAAGGTGGCGAATGGAGAAGTAATCAGGTAAGCAGGCTTATAAAGGCATATAACGGCTAAAAACCTTTTCATTGCAGATTGGTGGCAGCGAATCGGAGGCCATCAGTCTGCATTTCGCATAAAAATACATTCACAGTACGAATGTGGAGCCAATAAACACCCCCTACACCCCCCCCCTGGGCACCCCCTTGTTTCGCTTTGTGTCACCTTCAAAAAATTTTTTTTCCTGTTTTTCAGACCCTTTTAACAATTCGCCCAAGCCTTGCCTTTGCATATTCATTCGTCCAAATATACAAAATTGTGTTAAATTATCGCTATTTGTGCGTATTTATTGTATATTTATGCAGAATATTGCTTATCTTTGCACCTGATAATAAAAGTTTTCAGGATGGAAGATAAGAAAGATTTCGTTTACGGCTATGAGGCAGCGGCTAAGATCCTGCAAGTATCGCCTAACACGGTGGCGAACTATTTGAGACAGGGAAAACTTGAAGGTTGCTATAACAGACTTTCGACGCGCAAGATTGCGTTTTCTCGTGAGGCATTGGAACGTAAGGTTTGGGGCAGCATTTGTTAGGATTATGGTGGCAGAGGGATTGCAATTGAAGTTTGGAAGTGCGCTTTACACGTTTAGGGACGTTGAGCAGATGAAGTGTTTTCTTGAATCATGGTGCGTGATGCGGGCAGGAAAGATTTACCTTCACCACGGTTGCCAGTTCCATTTCTTCACTGAGCTTTCGGAGGCTTACAAGAAGAATCTGCCAAAGGACTTGAAAGTTCCTCAGTTCAGCCGCTATATGCTAACGAAAGGTGGAGGCAGCAAGAGAAAGAACAATGACAACGAAATAATTACAGACTATGCAGAGCAGGAAGATTAATCACACAAGGATAACTCAGGTAGTGCGTAACGTTATCGGTTACAGGGTAGGTCGTGCAGAGAGTCACGACTTCGACATGAAGCATGAGCCTGACAGTGTAGCGGCAAAGATGTATAAGGAAGTTTTGCCAGGTATTATCTTCGACGATAGCAAGGGAGTGAGACGGACTTTCGTAACCGTTAACGACGAGTTCCTGGCCCTTGTGGGCTATGATGGGAATCTGGAGGGCTTTCTTGCTGACTATTTCGGCAGCGATTACAAGCCGGCCGAAGGGGAGCCGTTGCGGTTCCGCTTTCTGGAGGGCTATCTTATAAACCCAACTAAAATTGATAAAGGATAACGATATGAAGTACACAGAAGAAGAGATTAAGTCAATGAATATGACACGGCTACAGCAGTTGGCAAAGTCAGACCTGAGCCAGTACACCGAGAGCGAACAGCAGCTTATCAAGCGGGAGGCGCACAAGAAGAAAGGGCTTTATAATACTGACCCTGCAAGGCACATCAAATACTACAAATAATCAGGATATGGCAACAGAGAAGAGACTCAAGAAATCCTATTTGGATGAAGCCAAGCGAGACCAAATCTTGCAGGGCATAGAAGTAGACCGCCAGGCACTCAATGGCCATGTGGCGAAGTTGAAGGAGATGGGAATCGACGTTAACGACGTGGAGACCTTGCGCAAAGTTTCCCCTTCATGGTGCAAGGACTTTGTGAAGGATGCAGAAGCGAGCTATCTGCAGAACCTTTCCCCCTTTGTCGTTAAGACGGTGCAGAGCGACGTTCACGATAAGTTTGCGGACTCCTACCAGAAAGCCGCGCCCTTGTGCCAAGCTATTGAGACCATCAGGAACCGCCACAAGTTCAATATCAAGATAGACAGCAAGGGCCATTTTTGGTTTGACGAGAAAGAGACCAAGCCTTATGCAGTTTTACAGGCAACAACAACCTATACGGATGAGGAAGTAGAGTTCTATGCCAGAGCTGCAGAGATTTTCGACGCGATAAACGACTTTGAGAAGTGGGCTGTTGAGAATGGCTTCGAGCCTTTCTTTACGAAAGAAAAGGCTTTCTTCTGGCAGGGTGGCACGTCCATTAAGAGCGTCATCAATATGCTTGTGGATATTGACAAGGACAACAATTCTACCAATCACATTACATTCAATGCCAAAGTATTCCGCAAGCTATTGGAAGAAGGCTTTATCGACAAAGTATGATCTTCGAGCTGCATGCAAGGAATGGAAGAAGATTAGTGTTCGTATCGAGATATGAGAAAACAGCGTATCATAAACCAGCGTTTTCCTCATCATGTAAAAGTGGTGCGGATAACTTACTCAGGTCGCTGGAGCGACGAGGAACCAACGGGAACCGTCATTTACTCAGGTGAAGGTAGGTGTTACTCCAACGGCAGTGTTGACGGCAGGCCGGTTGATATAAGCCATCGTCTTATTTCCATCCCGGTTAACGTCAACGGATGGGGAGAACTGCACCCGCTATCAGGTGACGCGGTGACTGTCACAATGGGAAAGATCACTGAGACAATGGAAGTGAAGGACTTCGAGCCGGACAACAACAGAACTGTGCTATACTGCGAACGTAACGGCAACATAGACGAATGAGCGGAAAGTTAGACAGAGTTTTCAAGCGGATGAAGAAACGTGCAGACGCTATCATCGAAGAGAGGCTGACAGAACAGCTTCCAAACTTGATAGCCCTTGCCCTTAAACATGCTGAGATACACAGCGTCACAGGTAACACGATGAACAGTTACGCAGTGGCATTGTTCCATGATAGGCAGTTTGTCGGCTTCTACAGTTCTTATCTGGCATTGGGGAAGGCACCGACGCGAGTAACCTTGCAGAAGGGAGAGCGTTACGACTTGCCCTATTACTGGGGCGGTGACGCTGCAACAGGCTACACCGCACCGACAGGCGACAGAAGCTATTGGGGCCAGGAAGAGGCAGAGGACTTTATCGGAACGCATTTTCCGTCAAAGAACGGCTGGGCTTACATATTAGTTGCAGCAGTAGACTATGCCAAGTATCTTGAAGCCAGGGGAACGGCAACAGTTCTCGGAGGATTACAAAACGAGCTTGAAGGCAGAGGGGCAAACGTCTCTGATATAAAATTTGGAAAGTAAAAAATAAGAATTATCTGATTCTGACCAACGTTATTATTACCAAGTGCCAACGTCCGTGAGGATATTTGGCACTTTTTACATTCTACGGCTTACACAAAAGGCCGTCAGAGTCATTTTGCAGTGTCAGACGATAAACTGCAAGGCCATAACAAGAAACACGCTCAGAGAGCTTATTTCCGTCTTTCCGTTCTGGCCCTGCATGACTGAGACTGTGCAGCCCATCAGCGGCACACCCACAAAAAGAAAACCGCTACGATCTTCGCAGACAGCAGCGGCCAATTGATCTGAATTGAGTTGAGGGTTGTTGTGGTTACTTGTTATCCGAAATCTACTTCCTTAAAATGATGTGGCAGTCCTACTTCAATACAGCTAAGGAGCTCGGAAAGTTCTGCCTTAGCTTCAGAAGCTATATCAATAGCCTTTTTTAAATACTTGAGGTCAGGTTCTTCTAATTGTTTGGCCTCGTCCGTATTTTGAAAATCCAGTAACACGAATAGTCCTGCTTCAACATTTGATAAACAAGACTCAATTTGATTGAATAGTTCTTTTTTCACAACTCTTCATTTTTTAGGTGAAACAATAATATTACTTGATTGAATTTAGAAAATGTGTTCTGCCCGAGATTGCGCCCGAAACAACCAGCTTGTCAATTTCTGCCTTGATATAGAAAATCGCGTTTCCTACGACAGCGTAATGGAGCCGACCTTCTTCGCGTCTGTCTTTAAGCCAGTCCTTGCTAACTCCAAGATAGTATGCAGCTTCTTTATTCGAGAGCCAAAGTCGTTTCGTATCGACTTTGCAGACCTTCATTGTAGTTTCTTTCATTGACAATGCGTTTGAATTTTAGTCTGTAACTGTCAGCTTCTTACTCTCTGCAACACTTTGGAGCAGTTCACGAACACCAGCCACAGTGAAGCATGACTGTGCGCATTCCTTATCGTGTCCCTGATTGTCTGTAAGGGTGAGATACTGCATTACGTCTGCAAGGCCATCAATCCATATTTGCAGTCCTTGGCTGTCAATAGTTATTTCTTCCATAGTTCAATGATTTTTTATTCGATGGTACGCTCTACAATATGACATGAGGGGTAAAGCCTTTCACCTGTTCTATCGTCTCTTTCTTCTATGGCTTTCTCAGCACGTTCCTTAGTCTTGAACACTCTACAATAAACTTTTGTCTTTGGTAGGTCATCAACAATGAGATAGACTTTGTCGGCTCTTTTCAAGATTATTTCCGCGGAGTCAAACATCAGCTTTGCATGGCGATTAGACATGAAGTCATGCAGGCTGATTATAACAGACATCGGACTTATTGCCTTAAACGTGTGTAAACGACCAGTCTTGAAACAGTAGAAGAAATGCAGGATTTCACTCACCTTCAGTTTCTTAAGCTCAACGGCAATGATACTTGCAAGTTCTTCAATCTGTCCTTTGGTTAGGTTTGCATTCCCAAATATTGCCAGGTTCACAATTTGGGCGCAAAGCCAAGTTTCTACTGCGTTCTTGCCATAGGTGAGGAAAACGTCATCAAGTGTAGGATAATCGTCTAAGACTGCTTTGCGAAAGTCTGACATCAGAACTTGTGCTTCTGGGCTTACCTTCATCAGGAAGGAATCCAAATCCCCAAACCTTTCCTTGATAGCCTTGATACGCTCTGAACTTTCAAGGTTCCTCAAATACTTTTTGTTCGTTTCCATAAACATTATTTAATTCTTTTGAAAATATTATACTAGTAGATGTGAAGTACCACTTCTTTGAGGTCAAATTGGTCATAGGTAATGTCATACATACCCGATTCATTCACGAACGTAAGGGGGGGTAGGCGTTTAGCATCGGAACCGTCTGCCTTTTTCCCTGTTACTACCCATGCGTCGCGTTTTGCTACGTCTGACTCCCAAAAACGGTGCAAAGATATAATATATATATGATATTTGCAAGCAAATTATGATATAGGCATGATGTTTTATATATTTTTCACAAATATAATAAATATATTAAGTATTGTTACAAAATATAAAGTGCCTATTATATTTTGCTAATTTGTTTGGATATACAGGACAAATATACTACCTTTGCAATATAAATAGTATAATACATATATTATGGATTTGAAAACAAAGATTAAAAATGCTATAAAAAGACAGGGCTTCACCTTAGAGCAGGTAGCCGCACAGATGAAGAAGCCAGATGGAAGTATTGGGCTTGCTCAGTCAGCACTATCACAAATGCTTGCAAATGGTAATCCGAGTTATAACAAGCTGGAAGAGATTGCTGGCATTATAGGGCTTTCTGTTTCTGAGTTGCTGAGTGACGAGTATTACAATCGCTATGATACAGATGAACCTAAAGGATGGATGGCGGCAGAGGATAATAGATTAATTGAATCAAGGAGGGTACAGTGTCCTCACTGTCACAATGATCTAATAATTTCTGTTCAGGAGGCACCAACAAAATAGAACCTTTAGTAAGTTAATCGCAGTTCCCCAAAGTATGAATAATTATGCAGAATACCTGAAGCTTTTATATGAAAGTGGCGAGTCTTTGTCCGAAAGACAATGGGATAAACTCTATCAAAAAATTCGCCTTGAGGCTATTAGGGACATTACAATGGACGAACTTCGTGAAAATAATCCTGAGCTATACCAGGAAATTGCAGAGGATATTATGATGTCTGCTTTTGCTGGCCGTGCCGACGAAGTATATAGTATTGTTCTGCCGGCGATTAACGAGATGAGAAAGGAGATTGATGACTCTATGGAGTTGCTAAAACGTGAATTGTCTGCTATTGTGGACAGAAATGCCAAGAAGAAATTTGCTGAACTTCTTTCAGAAATAGAAAAAGCCACGAGTTACAAAAATAAATGGAGGCAGAAAGAGTTGGCACGAATGAGGGCAGAGGAAAAACAGAAAAACGAAGCAGAAAAAAGCAGCAACAACTATAGTCTCCCTACAAACACCTGGCTTACAAAGCGGCAAAGCCAGGCTAAACGCAGGTCAGAAAAGAGTGATGTAGAACCGAAAAAAAGACGTAAAGCCGTAGTACATCACGAAAAAATACGAATAGGAGACAGAGTCATGTGTCACGAAAGGGAGGTGACTGTTATTGACGTAATAAACAAATATGGAATCCGAAAACTGGTTGTCAAAGATCAATTCGGGGAAACATTTGCTATTACAAACTATGATATAGAATAACTATGAACGATTTAGCAAAATACGCATGGTGTTTCTTCCTTGCAGCCTTGACGTTTGGGCTTTGGACTATCCCCCTTGTTATAGTTGCCGTAATCGTCAATATCTGGCTTATCAAGAAACACCCTGAATGGTACAAATAAGAAGTCGCGCCTGGCCCCTTGTTCAACAGCTAAACATTCACATGATACCGCCTGAGAGCCATTACAACCATCAGAGGGGAGGCGCAACTGGATGCAAAGATAGGCATTTAATTTGAGACTGCAAAGCGTTTCACTTGATTAAATTCTGTTAACGACGATACCAACATTTTGAAACGTTACCAAATTGATACCAAATTTGAAAAGATACCAATTTTGAGAAAAACATATTATCCTATAAATCAATAACTTACACTATTATTAATACTGCTCATAGTAAGCAGCATTGCACTCGTGGCATACCAGGTAGTAGAAATCGACAACGTAGCCTCAGGACTGCTTTACTACGTTGCCCAGTCGTTCCTGCTGGCAGGCAGCATCTTCGGGCTCGAACAGTACGTCCGCATCATTAGCCAGCGCTACCGTAAATAGGTGTGCAGAACAAGCGAAAAAAGTTGCATAAACATTTGGTAGTCTCAGAAATTTTTCGTTCCTTTGCATTGTAGTTCAGAAGTGAGCTAACA
>ODAI010021312.1_pt1 | contig 18361 bp, 10 predicted proteins | sample 1539321 | NCBI WGS metagenome assembly ODAI01 (sample SAMN02144231, study PRJEB22623) | gut metagenome | biome: sheep rumen | host: Ovis aries | place: New Zealand | reverse complement strand
TTTCGTTCTGCATCTTCATCGCTTCGAGAATCAACAGGACATCGCCCGCTTTAACTGCCGCGCCTTCGTTGGCGACGAGTTTGACGACTTTGCCGGGCATCGGTGCATCAATCGAATGTTCGCCCGCGCCCGCCGCAACTTTGGGAGCTGCCGCAGGAGCCGGAGCCGCCGCTTTCGGTGCAGGTGCGGGAGCTGCTTTGGGAGCCGGAGCCGCTTTCGGTGCGCTGCCTGCCGCTTTGACTTCTTCGACTTCGACTTCATAGGTCGTGCCGTTCCCGGTGACGTTATATTTTTTTGTTGCCATTGTTTATCTCCTGAATAAGAAATTTAGTATTATTAAAGTTCTTTATTATTACTAAATAAGTATATACCCAATTATTAATAGTGTAAAGTAGAAATTAAATTGTGTTTTACAGGTATTTATCTGCAAATATTTACTATAATTTTTTTCTATATAATATCTTCTTTTTCAATTGTGCATAATTCTTCTTTTGTAAAATCACTTTTTTGAAGTTGTGAAAGCCTTGTATCCATATTTAATATGGCCTTATTGAATACTTCTTCGCGAACAGTTCTTCCGTTTGCAAAATTTTTGTCTTTTCTGTCTACAATGCCTTCAATTTTCTGTCTAACAATAATTTTTGCTTCAGGTGAAAAAACTTTTCCTTCAGATTTTGCATAAATATCAACGAGCTGACACAGTTCATCAACCGTATAATCTGGCATGTCTATATAAGTATTGAAACGGCTTTTTAATCCTGGATTTGATTCAATGAAATGCATCATCTCATTTTTATAACCGGCAACAATAACAACAAATTTACCACGGTCATCTTCCATTCTTTTTAGGAGAGTATCAATTGCTTCTTGTCCAAAAGAATCTTTTGAGTTTCCCATAGGAGAAAGAGTATATGCTTCATCAATAAAAAGAACTCCCCCCATTGCTTTATCGCACATTTCCTGTACGAGAGGTGCTGTCTGACCAAGGTATTCTCCTACAAGTTTACTCCTGTCTGCTTCTATGATTTTATCTGTTGGTAAGAGTCCAATTCCATAAAAAATCTTTGCAAGAATACGGGCAACAGTAGTTTTTCCTGTTCCAGGATTTCCTGTAAATACAATGTGAAGGGCAGGAGCTGTTGCTTTTAAACCTTTAGCTTCTCGTATCTTATTCATCTTAATACGGTTTGCAAGTTGTTGTACCTGTGTTTTTACAGAAGTCATTCCTATCATGTTGTTAAGTTCTTTAATTGCATCTTTATAAACTTTTTCACGGTTTCTTTCTTCCTTTACACTTTCTTTTGCAATCTTTTTTGAAGTTTGAACCGTATTTGTGTTTTTTGATGATGAGGTATTAGTATGGATAATTTTTTGAGTTGACTTTTGAACTTTATCATTAACTGTTACTGATAGAAAAAATGAAAAAGCTGTAAAAGATAGTACAAGGCCGAGTATTATACCAAATATGATAGGTAGACTTCCTTTCAGTTCCCCGTTGCTGTCATCAAATATAGATGTTTTTAGTGAAATAAGTGAAATTATATTTAAGGCTGCAAAACCACCTGTCAGTGCTGAAATTATTAATGCTGAAATCCATCCAAGTGTGGAGCTTACTGTTTCTTCTGTATTATGATTTTCCATATAAATGAAAGACTTAATTGCATATGAAGATATTTTTGCGATAACTGTAAATATAAATGCAATTAAAAGAATGAAACCGTAATCAACAGCCTTATCAAAAATATAGTAAATAAAACCAATAATCAGGAAAAAAGAGCTGCTTAAATATAATGGAATCAGCATTTCTGATATATGTTTTTGATTATCTTCTTGTGTAGACATTGGGAACATTGTTGAAAGTAGTTTTGCAACAGCAAAGCCTTTAAGTGGTGCAAATTTACTGTTGTCAAGCCAAAGCCATATTATTGGAATAAAAATATCGAATATAATTAGTATGCGTGGGAATATCAGATTTTTTTTATCCTTCTTTTTTGATATTAAAAATGAAGTACAAAAAGATGCAATAATACACACTGCAATCTGAGCGAGAACTAAAAGTTTGTCTTGTTTCGTTGCAGCTGTAAAAAGTGTAGTGATGTAATAAACTGTAGTTTGATTCGTTGTGTAAGGCAATATTGCTATTGCGAATGGTATTAATAGAAATGCAGTTGCATATAGATAATCTTTAAGGCTTTTATTCATAAAATATATTATAAAACAATTTGACAGTTTTGTCAGTTAATCGTAAATGCGTGAAATCATGCCTGAAAAAAAACATTGCACTTTCACAGTTATTCTATATAATATGCTTTATGACTGTGTTTTCCTGGAATAGTATTTTATCGATTTTGAACGGTGACTCTACGGAAGATTTTCTGCAAGGGGCAAAAACAGGCATTTCAGTAGGAAGTTTTGATGGACTTCATCAGGGGCATAGAAAAATTCTTTCTGGTCTCGTAGAAAGATGCAGAAAGTCAGGTCTTTTGTCTGGTGTTGTAACTTTTCAACGTCCGCTTCCAAGTATAAAATATTCTCAGAATTATATGGGTGATTTGACATCTTTACGTCAAAGACTTACATGTTTTGAAGAAATCGGACTTGATTTTGTCGTTGTTGTAGATTTTGATGACAGCTTTGCTTCGATGTTAGGAACAGATTTCCTGAATATTCTGTATAATATCTGTAACATGCAGCTTATTGCTGAAGGTATTGATTTTCGTTGCGGTTATAAAGGTGCAACTGATACCCAGGCAATAAGATATTGGGCAAATCAAAATGGGGTTGATTGTATTTTTGTTGATCCTGTTTATTATAACGAAGGTAGAGATGATGAAGAAAGAATTTCTTCCTCTTATATCCGCTCTATGATTCAAAAAGGTTTTTTCACTACTGCAGCTCAATTATTAGAAAGACCTTATACTCTGGATCTTACTATTATAAAAGAAGGAAAAACTACACAAATACTTCCTCCAGACGGCATTTATCAAACAAAAACAGACAAAGGTGATTTCTTTAGACTGGAGATAAAAAAAGATTGCCTTGTAGGATTAGAAAAAACAGAAGCAAAAAGCCTGGCATTCTTATAAAAGATATCATAAATTATGACTGCTGGCACAAAAGCTCTGCATCTGCAAAGGACATTGGTTTTCCCCATATAAAGCCCTGGATAAAATCGCATTTATGCTTCTTTAGAAGGTCTAGCTGTTTTTCACTTTCCACTCCTTCTGATATTACTTCGCAGTTCATTATGTGTCCCATGTAAATGACAGAATCTACCATATCCTTCATTGTCTGGCTTGTTTCAATATCATCTATTAAGCTCTTATCAATTTTTAAAAGATTTATAGGAAGCTTCATCAATTGGGCTATTGAAGTGTATCCGGTGCCAAAATCATCAAGAGCAATCTGAATGCCAAGCTTTCTTAGTTCAAGAATGTTTTCGATTGTGGTTTCCATTGATTCTGCAAAGGAATATTCTGTAATTTCAATTTCAAGATTTTTAGCAGGAAAGCCAGTTTCTTCCAGCATATTTTTTATGCGCTCAGAAAAATTTTCGCTGCCAATATTCTTTGCAGAAACGTTAATTGAAATTGTTAAGTCTTTTCCGATTGAATCAAGTACAGGTTTAAATTCCGTCATTGCACAGCGCAGAACATAATCATCAATTCTTAAAATCAAATTAGTTTTTTCTGCAGCCGGAATAAAGATTCCGGGACTTATAATTGTTCCATCTGGTTTCCTACAGCGAATTAAGGTTTCAAAGCCTCTGAGCTTTTTATCACCAGTTGTGTATTGAGGTTGATAGACAAGATAAAAATAGTTATTAGTTAAAGCATCTTTTATAAGAAATTCTGCTTCCTTTTGCTTTAATTCCTGATTTTCCATTGCTTCATTAAAAACGCAAATTTTAGTATTTTGGGTCTTCCTTGAGGCAAGCAGTGCTGTTTCTGCATCATGAAGTACACTTGAAGCATCTTTTTTTGTCTGATAAGGAGGATGGGTAAAGGCAAGACCTGCTGCAAGCGAAACTATGCAGTTTTTTTCAAGAGTTAAATCTTCGTTTTCTTTTGGAGGAATCATTACGACTTCTGATTTTATGATGGATTTAAGACGCTCTAAAGGTTCATTTTTTTCATCTAGAATCAGAGCAAAAATTCCTCCTGTGATTTTAAAAACCATTTCATTTTTATCAAGAATATTTTTCAGTTTTTCCGCAGTCTTTTTAAGAATAAAGTCTCCTGCCTGAATGCCAAAAAAATCATTAATCTGTTTAAAATCTTCTATTTCTATACAGGCAAGGCAAAAGCTTTGTTTTGTTTCAAGTCTTGCATTTACTTCGTTTACATAGCAGCGGCGGTTTCTTAGTCCTGTAATATAATCTGTAAGACTGTTAATGGCACTTCTTTTATAAAAGCTATATATGATGATAACAGAAACTAAAGAAACAAGTGTGTTAATTAAACCTGGAAGTGGAGATAATGTATGATTATTAAAAATTGGTATAATAGAGGTAATGAGAGAAAAAGTCATCAATGAAAAGGCTATTTTGCTTCCAACCTTATAGTTAGTAAAAACCAGAAGCACATTGCATAAGGCTATTACTGAGGTAAGAACTCCCTGAAGAGAGATAACAGGAAGAACATAAGAACCAATATGTATTACGCCCAGATTGGTTTTTAAGTGAGAAATTATGAACATACAAAGTATGTTTACACAAGTGAGAATAAGGATACGAAAATTCTTTCTAGTAAAAAAATTCAAACAACTGCTCCAGAAATTTATTCATCTGCTCTCGTTAGAGAATTATACCCCAGCTTTTTTAGCTTGTAAAATATATTTTAATTTGCCGGTATATCACTTCAGGGCTTCTGCATTAATGCGTAAGTCCTGCCTAAAAAATATGAGGGGCGAGAGCGAAACCGGAGCCGAAAAGCACTTTTCGCGTATTTGGCGACTGCCATAAAAAACAAATGAATGATTTGCTTGCAAATTATTCATTTGTTTTCCCAAAAACGCGAAACCCGTGCTGCTTCGGATACGGTGTAGCGGTAGCCCCTCATATTTTTTTATTCGGGATGTACATAATGCAGAAGCCCATGTATTCTAACGGACGCGAATATCTGTAAGAGCACACTGGTCGCCAGTCAAAGCAACATACACTTCTTTTGGACCATTTCTGATTATAGTTGTATTTTCTATAAATATGCCTAAATTTTCTGTATCGAAGGTTACAGAGCTGCCCTGATGTAAAAAATCTATTTCACATTCCCGTCCAGCCTTATTTGCAATGTTCCAATCAGCCCAGCTAGTAAAATGCTCATTCTTTTTTAACAAAAATTGATTTTCTGCAAAGCTGTTTGAGCCGTTTTCTTCACCATTCAGCTTAACCATTGCATATTCACGGTAATTTTTTCCGCCAACCTTTCCATCATCAGAATAAAAAATTACAATATATGGACAGTGCCAGATAAAGCTTGATTCGGGGAAACTTTGCATATGAAAGGCAATAGACATTCTTTCTTTAATCAGAATACCATTTGTACTTGCTGAGCGGGTTCCGTTAATCTGGATATTTGGAATATCTGCCTCAAGCCTTTGAATAAAACTAATCTGAGAGGCAATGCGGGGAATTGAATCCTTTGTAACCTGCTTTCCTGTATCTTCTACCTTAATATTTTGTAATGAAAAATTTTCTCCAGTAAGGCCAATATAAACGGAACGCGAATTATCTGGTAAAGCTACAATTGCCTTTACAGTTTTTGATTTATATTTCAGCTCCAGCATAAGGTGATCTTCAAAACGTCCTGCACTTATTGTATAAAGCTCCTTTGCGCCTAGAACGTTTTCTGCTTCATCTCCCGAATCGTAGGCTTCAACCTCCATATTACGGGCACTAGTTGAAATATAATGACCATCAAACCAAAGCTCTCCAAATTCTATATAACGGAAGGCTTCTATATTTTTTTCATCCTCATGAACTCTTCTGTCAAAGGAGTCAAAAAGAACTAAGGAAGGAGCACTAAAGACTTCAGTTGAGACTTCACTTGCAACTTCCTCCCCATCGGTATTTTTTTCGCCATTAAAGGTAATGCTTACAATTTTTTCTACAATAGGAATTCCAACCGATATGTTTTCGCGGTATTGACGGCAGGAAAGGCTGCTTTCTATTTCATCATTTTCTTCGATTGTATTACCAAGAGCCTCTGTATCTATAAGCTGAACTATTAAATTCGAGTAATACGGGTCAAAACGCTCACCAGCTTCCTTAATAAAGTTTTCCCTTAAAACAGCATTTGGAACAGGCGCATGATTTTTTGTTTTTAAAGTAAGATTACAGTATTCATCTGCAATTGCAACAATTCTGGCAATTTCAGGAATTTCATCTCCTTTTAAAGCCTGCTTATTACCCTTTCCATCATATCTTTCTGTAACATATTTGCAACACTCGCTTAAATATGGATATTCTGTTATTTTAGAAAGAATTTCTTCACTATATCCGGGGATTGCCTTTATAAAAGCTTCCTCCTCTGGAGTATAGATTTTTTTAGCAAAAATGCTGTCTGGTAAAACGGCATAACCAGCATTATGCAATAAGGCTGCGTAATAAACCTCGTCGCAAAAATCCTCTGATTTTTCTGCCTTTAAGGCAATGCTTTTTGCAACCTCTGCATTTTTTTTTGCCTGTCCATTAAAATCTTCGTGCCTCATTTCTATAGCAGAAACAAAAGCCTCAGCCGTTTGAGAAAAAAGAATTTTCATTCCAGCCTGCTGTCTTTTTAAATCCTGCATTTCAAGCTTATGAGTCTTTACCACTTCATTGTTAATATCCAGATAGGTAAAAATATAAAGGGAAACCGAAACCATAACCATGGCCATATTTACGATTGAAATTCCGTAAGCAAATATCTGGATAATTCCAATTATGATTGGGAAAAAAATGTACATTATAAGAGCACAGTAAATATAGGGACTAAAGCTTTTTCGGTACTTTTGAATGGCACTGAACTGTATAAAAGGACAAACTACAGGAACAATATAGCAGATTAAAAAGCCGCTTCCTCTGTGATAAACATTATTGCTATCAAAAAAATAATAAAAGCCTGTAAAAAGATTTAAGATGACCATAAGCATTTCTAAAAGAGATAATATGCTCACTAAGATAAGGCGTCTTGGAAGAGTTTTTAAGCCGGAAGAAGAAAGTAAATCTGAAATATACAGATTAAAAGTAAATACGACGGCTGAAGTTAAAAAGAAGACTATAAAATTTGAAAATCTTACCATAAAATATCCAAGACTTGTTGTATTTCCTGAATATATATAAGCCATGCGGTCAAAGCCCAAAAGAAAAACTGCAAGTAATTCCATGGAGATAAGAATCCATTTTCTTTTTTTGGGAAGGAATCTGGTAATCAGCAGTAATACGACCATCATACAGCAGATAGAACAAAGAGCAAGCATTATATCTAACTGATGATTTCTTATAAAATTAAACATCTTCTATATCTCCACAAAAAGCATTTTTTTAAAGCAGCTATTTTGACTCCAAGCGGGCAAGCTTTTCTTTATATGCTGCATAAGTTTGTAATAATTCTTCTGTATGAGAAGCAACAAAAATCATATCTTTTTTAGAACAGGCACTTTCTATTTGTGTTGCCAGCTTTAACAGGTCAAGGGCACCTATTAATCTGGCAGAATTTTTCAAAAGAGAAATTTTTACTTCGTAAAGCTTAAAATCTCCATTTTTATAGGCATTTTCAATATAAGAAAGATTTTCATCTATTGTGTCGTAAAAGAGCCTAATGCCAAAAATTAAACCACCAATTCCGCCGGAAGCCTTTATTCCCTCTTCAATATTAAGCCCCGGAGTGTCTTGCAGCCAGGCAAGCTCAGGAGGAAAGGAGTCTAAAGCCTCCATAAAATCTCCTTTCTGAGGCTTTTCCATCATTTCTTCCGGCAGATGAAGCATAATTATTCGCTCTAAAAGAAGGGCATCTATAGGACTTGTAATAGAACCATTAAAACCAAGTGATTTAAAATAATCTTCCCCGGTCTCTGTGCTTTCACTTATAACATAAACAGGAAGCTTTTTATCAATTTCCCGAATATTTTCAATCAAATCTGTTTCAGATTTTTTTAGCATACTCTGGGCAATGAAAACGACATTAAAGGAACTACTTCTTATCTTTTCAAGACAATCCTTAGCGCTTACAGAAGTTGTTACAAAAACCTTTGTAGCTCTTAAAAGATTTTTTATAACAGATTGATTCATTTCGTTTGAATCGACGACTAAAACATCTGCATCCGGAGAAATAAACTGAGGAATATAAGGCCCTCTGGCAGCAGCTCCATCATCCTCTTCCAAAAAGTTTCCAAGAGGATTTGCATCGAGAATTTTTTGTGAAAGCGTAAAAATAAATTCGGAACCTTCTCCATAAGTGCTGCGGCAAACTAAAACGCCTCCCATAAGCTCGGCAAATTTTCTGGAAATATCCAGACCAAGTCCAGTTCCATGATGACCTGAAGGCTCACCTTCCCTCGCACTTCCGTAAGCCGCAAAAATTTCTTCCATTTCTTCTGGTTTAATTCCAATTCCTGTATCTTTTACAGTAAAACAAAGACCACAGGTATTATTTACTCTTTCTACCATAGAAAGCTTTAGTTCAAGCCCGCCTTCATTTGTGTATTTTACAGCATTAAAAAGAAGTCGGAACAAAACCTGCCTTATTTTTCCAAGGTCTCCATAAAGGCGGCGCGGCATCATATTATCAATTACCACATCGAATTGTAGATGCTTTTCCATACTTCTCTTACGTACAGGAGCAATTACAGAACGAAGCATCTCCTGAACATCATATTCCTGCTGAACAAGAGTCAGAGAGCCAGATTCAATTTTAGAAATTTCAAGAATATCACTGATTACAGCAGAAAGCGATTCTGAAGCACTTCTGATTGCAAAAGCATAATTCATAATTGACATGAAATAGCTTTTTGGAACGCTTTTTGCATCCTCTCTCATAATCATTTCGTCCATTCCCATAATGGTATTAAGAGGAGTAAGAATTTCCTGGGACATATTAGACAAAAAGCGGGATTTTGCAGTATTTGCCCTTTCTGCATCTTCTTTTGCAAGCCTTATTTCGTTGTACTGCCGCCTGATTACTGTAGACTTCATAAAACGCCATACAATAAAGCCAGCAATCAGCATAACCAAAAGAAACATTGCAAAACGAATGACAAAAAGCTCTCTTAGCTTTGGCTTTTTAGAAATAGCAAAGCTTTTTTCTGTCAGAACATCTTTGTTGTTATTATCTAAAATCTGAACGTGTAGATTATAATTTCCATACCCAAGGCCTGTGTATTCAAGAGTAGAAAGAGAACTTCTTTCTACAGTAATTCCAGAATCCTTACTTCCTTCCAAAAAGACACGTACTGTTGGATTCCACATTGAATAATCCATAACAGAAACAGAAAGCTTTATTCTACCGTCAGAGGCCGGCAGGCTGTACACATTTTCTGCATTCGGAAGAATTTTTTTATCATCACAATATATTGAATTTAAAGCAATTTTTACCTTGCTGCTTGCATCAAAGTTTTTGTTTATGTTTACCCGAATAACACCTTCCCTTCCAGAAATATAAAGATTTCCATTTTTATCTAAGGCGCTGTAGGAATTACTTGTAATGGTATAAGGAAGCCCATTTGCAATTGTGTAAAGCTTATACTCCTTGACGTAATCATAAAGCAGATAGTCTATGTTTACAGTAAAAATTCCGTAGGATGATAAAATCCACAATTCATCATAATCATTAAAATAAAAGTCGTAATTATTATTGTAAGGGAAGCTTGAAACCTCCTTTACGACCCCATTTTTTATATAACCAAAGGAATTCGAAGTGATTACCCAGTAGAGGCTTCTTCTCCTGTCCCTTTTTATTCTCATAACTACGTCACTTGAAAGTCCGTCATCTCGTCCAAGTCTTTTTATTGAATTCTGATTTATAATGTAAAGGCCGTCTCCATCTGTTCCGCAGTAAACGCTGTCGCCTTCTCCTTCTGCAACTGTAAGAATTTCTGTATTTTTTATGCCGGCTTCTGATCCATAAGTTTTTTGTATCTGGCAATCTTTTATTATAACCAGCCCGCCATTTGTTCCGGCAAGAATTCTTCCATCATCTGTAACACAAAGACAGCGTACCTGATTATTAAGTAAGCCATTTTCTGTTGTAAAAGAAATTATACTGCCATCTGTTTTTTGACAAACAAGTCCCTTATGATTGGTGTAAGTTGCAAGCCAAAGATTTCCTTCTTTATCAGCTTCAATACAACGCACTCTTGACGAGCCTATAAATTCTGTTAAAGCATTGGCTTCCGGCTGATTTTTATCATTTATAATTCTTAATCCGTTATCTGTACCAATATAAAGCTTTCCACCATGCAGACAGGTTGCATTTGTAGTTTCTTTTAATAAACCAGAGCCTTCTGTTATGTCTACAAAATTGTTTGCAACAACCTTCATAATGCCCTGAGTTGAAGAAGCAACCCAGATATTTCCCTGATAGTCAGAGGTGTGCATTTCTATGGAGCTGGTAAGGGGAATATTTGACAGAGTCTGAAAAACTTTGTTTTCATCAAGATAACCTATTGTTGTTGTAGAAGAAATCCAGACTCTTCCACAATCATAAGAAATCCAGTGAATATTTTTTAAGGGAGAAACCGGAATTTCGGTCAACTCCTTCCTGCTTTTTCCAAAATCACCGTAATAAATGCTGCTGTCTTCCGTACAAAGATAAAGCTTTCCGGCATTCAAAGGATCTGCAAGAAGACTGGTAATTGCTTCAAAACCAAGCTCTTTACTTGTAAAGCAGGCACTTATTTTACAGTCTTCAATCAAAAAGATTTTTCCGCCTTTTGTCTGACCATAAATTTTTCCTTTTTTATCGGTGTCCAGTCTTAAGACTCTTTCATCATTTATTCTGTCATCATAAAGATGATAAAGACCTCCATCCGAGTCTACGTAGGCAATGCCGGAGGTGGTTCCTATAAAGACATTTCCATGAAAATCTTCTGCAAAAATTCTTATTGAAGAAGATGGTAGTCCATCTTTATAGGTGTACTGTCGTCTTTTTTCTCCTTCTATTACTACTACTCCATTATCGTTGGTGCCCACCCAGATGCGGTGCCTGCTGTCTTCAAACAAAGCCCTTGCACTGGTAAGTCCGTTAGAAGAAGAAAGACGTTCAAAAACGCTGCCATCGTAACGAATTATTCCGCTATAACCGCCAATCCAGATATAACCTTCGGTAGAACCCAAAATAAAATTTGCATCGGAGGTAGGAAGTCCGTTAGAAGCATCATAAAGCTGAGAGGTATAGCCGACTCGGGCAATCTGCCCCGTAACAGCATAACCACCCCCAAGCTTATTCGAATCCAAAGAAAAAGATTTTGAAGCCAAAAATAAAGAAAGAGATAAAAAGATGATAAAAAAGCTTTTTTTGCATTTTACAGTCGGCATAAACATTCATCTCCATTTCCATTAAACAGGCGAGCTGTATTTCATTAAAATCATCTTAACTTCCGGCAGAGCGTCCATAAAGACTTCAACACATTTAGCATCGAACTGGGTACCGGCTCCTTCCTGTAAAATAGCAAGAGCCTTTTCCAGAGGAAAGGCAGGTTTGTAAACACGAGGAGAAGCCAGAGCATCGAACACATCGGCAACAGCCATAATGCGGGCAGAAAGAGGAATTACTTCTCCATGTAAACCTTCCGGATAGCCCTTGCCATCCCAGCGTTCATGATGATAGGCAGCCATATTTCGGGCTTCTTTAAGGTAGTTTTCTCCCTGCACAGTACTAATTGCATTTTCAAGAATTTTCTTTCCAGCTGTAGTATGAGTTTTCATTATGGCAAATTCTTCATCAGTTAGCTTTCCAGGCTTGTTCAAAACACCGTCCGGAATATTAATTTTTCCAACATCGTGCAAAGGAGCAGAACGCACTACATCTGACATAAATTTTGGAGTAATTTTCTGCGCATAATAGCCTTTTTTCTTCAGGCCTTCGACAATTATTTTTACATAAGCGGCAGTTTTTTGAACATGAGCCCCTGTATCGGAATCCCGGCTTTCTACCATATCTGCCATTGTAATAATAAGGCCATCCTGCATTTTTGCAGTAGAATCCGAAAGATTACGGATAGCCCTCATCTGGTTAGCCTGATTTACCGTCATTTTACAAATTGCCTGATAAAGCTTTTCTACTTCATCCCCGGTTTTTATGTCTAAAGAACGGATAATGCGGACATTTTCATCAAGCTTTTCCTGGTCTTCACCAGAAAGAGCAAAGCGTTCAACACAGGCAGAAATAGAACTAATTGGAAAAGAGGTATAAACACCAATTTTCCAAAGAGCATAAGCAATTATTAAAACAAAGAAGCCTGCCATTGTCATAAAAACCTTTAAGACAAAAGCACCAATATTACCTGCCAGATATTCAAGAGAAATATCGGTTCCTACATAACAAACAGTGTTTCCTTCTACATTTCTTACAGGATAATAAACCGTAAGCAGCCAGCCCCACATATCGTTAGATTCAACCGGAGGCAGCTCTTTGCCGGCAAAAAGGTCATTCATATAAGGCTCAAATTCAGGATCGAAAGGGACAATTTCTCCAGGATAATAAGGCAAGATAGGAGACTGCTCGGGGTTATCTATATCAAAAATAAAACGGGCACCATTTTCCTCAATTTTTATGACATAAAGGTAAGCGACCTCTGGAGAAGCCTGCCAGATTTTTGTAAGTAATTCTTCGGTTTCTACATACCCCGGAGCCTCTCTTCCATATTTTAGAAAACCGTCAATTTGCCCGGCATCTATCATAGAGGCGGCCGCCTTGGAAAGACTTACTGCTTTTTCAGTTTTTTTGGCTTTTTCAGCATTGTAATAAAGGCGGTAGCTGGTTGACCCCATTACAACAACAATAAGAAGTCCGGTAACAACAATAATTAAGGTTGTGCGGGCCCTCATTGAATGCTTCAAATCATGACGCCAGCTCTTAATAGTCTGAATTTCGTTTTCAGAAAGAGGTCTTTGTTTCCAAACTCTATTAGTAAAGCTGGTAAAACTTCCACTTGGAATAAGAAAAGAAAAGGTGATTGCAAGAATACAGGAAAGCCCTTTATCCATTAACTGCATTACAAAATTGATGATAAAAAGAGCGAAGCAATAAGGAAGGCCTGTTATAGATGATAAAGAAGTTGCATTTTGAACTGTAAGGGAATCTTTTATTTGAGAAATACTTAAGGCCTGCAATAAAGAAACAGAAAGTCCAGACGCAAAAGAAATTATAAAGGCAAAAATAATAGCCTTGCCTATTTTTTTGAAGCTGTATTTTCTTGTAAACCAGACTGTAACAATTGCTATAATTGCATTAACAAAGCCCAGATATAAAGCTGACTCATAAAAAAAGGAACAGAAAAAGCTGGAAACTACCGCTGTAATAATTCCCGAAAATAACATTCCGCTTAAGCCAGAAATAAGAATGGTTCCCACAGTATCCAGCATAAAGGGGAACCCTAACTTAAACATCAGAAAGGATAATAAAACATTTACAGCTACAGCCATTATTGTAATGGCTGACATCCACACTTGATTCAGTAGATTTTTTTGAACTGTAGTATCAAAAGTATTCTTCACTAAAGCTTGCCTTCACAAAATGATTTTAATCATTATAACACGACTTTATAAGAAGGGCACATTTTTTTTGTATAAATACTTTTATCTTTAACTGATAAAACTACTTTAGGATATCCTCAAGCTCTTCGAGCAGCATAACAGCCGCTCCCCTTCCTTCCACTTTTTTTCTAAGCTCGGGGTGTGGCTCTGCTTCAAAAACCACGAAAGACTTGCCGGCGGCAGCCTTGCCAGAAGAATAAGATAATCTTTCGAAGGTTGTTCCGCCATTATCATAAATTCTTTTTACAAGCTCAAAGGCATAATCTACATCGCGAAAAAGCTTTTTATCAAATTCAAAGCGCTGACCTAAAAGAGTCTTAAAATGAGGTTTTGGCGACTGCTTACCATATAAACGGGCAATCTTTTCTTTTACTTCCTTGCGATAGGCTCTTTCTACAGCCTGCTCTAAAATCTGTTCATTAGAAACAAAGCAGTTCTTTCCTTCTGTAGAAGTAAGAATACTTTCTACAGAAACACCGGATTTTAAACACTCAGCTTTAAGGCAAAGCATAGTAAGCATTGCATCATCTACAGATTTATGAGTCTGAAACTTTGCAAGGTTTACGCCAAATTCCAATGCCCAGTCTGCAAGCTTCTGCTTTTTATCATATTTTCTTTCCAGATAGCGTTCCAAATCAAAGGCACGAAACTGTATATATGGAAGATTATAGCGTTCACAATCATCATTAACAAAGCCTACATCGTTAGAAACAGCAAAGCCTGCTATATAACGGTTACCTGTAGTAAAAAGCTTTTTTATATCCTTATAATAGCTTTCATAATTTGGCTTGGTACGAAAATAATCTTTAGAATAAGCCAGCTGACAGCCCCCCTTTCCGCTAAAAAGATACCAGTCAAATTCGCATTCAGGGTTCATTACCACATCTTCACTTTCTATTACATTCAATTCATCATCACAAATTACATAACCCAGGGAACAGATTTTTCCCTGCCCATCAAAGGTGTTTGCACATTCACAATCAAAAAAAACAAAATTCTTGTGGTTCATTATTCTATTATATAGCATTTAGCCTTCAGATTCTAGGTGATTAATAAGGCTGATTAATAAAGCTGCCAGGCTTGCGGTTGAAGGTGGCGCAGTAAACTTCGGTAAAATATTGAGAATTAATTTTTCTTGTCAGCACGTAAAAACAATATTATCTTAAATATAATAAGATTTTATTTTTTAAGAGGACCAGATGTTCAATAAAAAGGATGAAAAACGTAATGCTTTTATGCTTACGGGAAAATTTGCAAAAAGAGGCTATGACTGGTGGTGGCATTCTTTTACAGGAATTGACGATCAGACAGGTCAGGAAGTTCCCTTTTTTATTGAATTTTTTCTTTGTAATCCGGACCTTGCAGAAGATAAGCCGGTATTAGGACAGAATCTACAAAATAAAGCTGATGGAAAAAAGCCTTCCTACCTGATGGTAAAAGCCGGCTGCTGGGGTGAATCTAAAATGCAGCTTCACCGCTTTTTTGCCTGGAAGGATGTAAAGGTAAAGAAAAGAGGTGCCTATTCAATTATTGCCGACGACTGCCTTGCAAACGACAGGGAACTTAAGGGCTCCGTTAGCGTAAGCCAAGCAGATAGTATAGAAAAACCAGAGCTTATGAGCGATTATGGTTCAATTACCTGGGACCTTAAGCTTGAAAAAATTACAGCCTTTAATGTTGGTTATGGAGCAAGCTCTCTTTTCCGCTGGCTAAAGGCTTTTGAAATGTACTGGCATGCAGAGGGAATGAAAACTCTTGTCAGCGGAAAAATACAGATGAACGGAAGAAGCTTTACTGTAAAAAAAGAAAGCTCCTTTGGCTATGCAGATAAAAACTGGGGCTGCGGCTTTACAAGTCCCTGGGTATGGCTTTCTTCAAACGATTTAACCAGCCGCATAAGTGGCAAAAAGCTGGAAAATTCAGTCTTCGACATTGGAGGAGGAAGACCAAAGGTATTTGGAATTGCCTTGAACAGAAAGCTTTTAAGTGCCTTCTGGTATGAAGGCAAAGCCTATGAATTTAACTTTTCTAAATTCTGGACAGGAACAAAAACTCAGTTTTCTTACGAAGAAAGCCAGGATGAAATAATCTGGCATGTTGAACAGAAAAATCACAGAGCTTTAATGCAAACTCAAATGCATTGTAAAAAAGCTGATATGCTTTTTGTAAACTACGAAGACCCGGATGGTAATAAACGCTTTCAAAAGCTTTGGAACGGCGGAAACGGCTGGGGAAATATTAAGCTTTACAGTCTAAAGGGCTTTGGTAAAAAAAAGCAGACTCTTATTGACGATATAGATGTAAAACATTTGGGCTGTGAATACGGAGAGTTTGAAAAATAAAAGCTCTGCCTTTCAAGCTACAAGTCTTTTTCTCCAACCTACCACTTCCCTAGTTTATTTTGCTTGTCGATAATAATGTTTTTCATTATATTATAGATATGCTATTAGAAGTACAAAACTTAAACGCAGGTCTTGAAGATGGAAAACAGATTCTCAATGACCTGAATATACAAATTGGACAGGGCGAAACACACGTTCTGATGGGACCAAATGGCGCCGGAAAATCATCTTTGGGAAATACCCTTATGGGAAATCCTGTATATAAAATTACCAGCGGTAAAATACTTTTTAAAGATCAGGACATAACAGAAGAAAGCACAGACAAACGTGCAAAAGCCGGAATGTTTATGTCTTTCCAGGCTCCACTGGAAGTACCAGGAATTAGCCTTGAAGCATTTATTCGTGCCGCCATTCAGCAGAAGACCGGCGAACGGGTAAAGCTTTTCCAATTCCAGAAGGAACTACAACGCTGTATGCAGCTTTTGGATATGAATCCAGATTACGCAAAACGAGACTTGAATGTAGGCTTTTCTGGTGGTGAACGCAAAAAGTCAGAAATTCTTCAGCTTCTTATGCTAAAACCAGACTTTGCAATACTTGATGAAACAGACTCTGGTCTTGATGTTGATGCAGTTCGCTTTGTTGCAAAGGGAATTGAAGAATACCGTAAGCTTACAAACGGCTCTCTTTTAATCATCACCCATACAACAAAGATTCTTGAAGGGCTTAACGTTGACAAGACACACATTCTTGTTAAAGGACACATTGTAAAAACTGGAGACGGTCAGCTTTTTAAAGAAATTAACGAAAAGGGATTTGAAGAGTTTTTAGCCTAAAAGCTGGAAAAAAAACATGGAAGAAAAACAGAAAATAGACGATATAAACCGCGAATTTTACGATTTCCGCTATGAAGAGACAGAAGAAAACACCTTCCGTCTTGAAGCAGGACTTACTCCAGAAATCGTTAGCAAAATCAGTGAAGAAAAGGGCGACCCTGAATGGATGAAGGAATTCCGCCTTAAATCACTTGAGCTGTACAATCAGCTTAGAGTACCAGAATGGGGACCTTCTATAGAAGGCTTACATGTAGAAAACATTGCAACTTATGTTCGCCCAAAAACTCAGATGAGCGGCAAATGGGAAGATGTCCCTGAAGATATTAAAAACACCTTTGAAAAGCTTGGAATCCCAGAAGCAGAGCGAAAATCTCTTGCCGGCGTTGGTGCCCAGTATGATAGTGAGCTTGTTTATCACAATGTTCAGGAAGAGGTTTCTAAGCAGGGTGTAGTTTACCTTGGTTTTGAAGAAGCATTGAAGTCTCCTGAATGGGGGCCAATGGTAAAAGAATATTTTATGACTCTTATTACTCCTAAGGATCACAAATTCGCTGCCCTTCACGGTGCTGTCTGGTCTGGAGGAAGCTTTGTTTATGTTCCAAAAGGAGTTCATCTTTCCTTCCCTCTTCAGTCTTACTTCCGTTTGAACGCCCGCGGGGCCGGACAATTTGAACATACACTTATTATTGTAGATGAAGGTGCAGATCTTCACTTTATAGAAGGCTGTTCTGCACCAAAATATAATGAAGCAAACCTTCACGCCGGTGCCGTAGAGCTTTTTGTAAAAAAAGGAGCCCACCTGCGCTATTCGACCATAGAAAACTGGTCTAAAAACATGTACAACCTGAACACAAAGCGGGCCCGAGTAGAAGAAGGTGCCAGCATCGAATGGGTTTCAGGTTCTTTTGGAAGCCACATTTCCTATCTTTACCCTGAAAGCGACCTTGTTGGACGTGGTGCAAAATCAGAATTTACAGGAATTACCTTTGCAGGTGCTGGACAGAGTCTTGATACAGGTGCAAAAATGGTTCACCTGGCACCAGACACAAGCAGCCTGATTTCTACAAAGTCCATTTCTAAAGGTGGCGGCGTAAGCATTTACCGTTCGGCAGTTTATATAGATAAAAATGCCGCTGGAAGTAAAACAAGTGTAAGTTGCGAAAGCCTTATGCTGGATAACGAAAGCCGTTCTGACACAATTCCTGCAATGGTTATTAAAACCGATGAATGTGACGTTGGACACGAGGCAAAAATTGGCCGCATTTCAAACGATGCAATTTTCTATTTGATGTCACGAGGAATCAGCGAAGACGAAGCCCGCAGCATGATAGTCAGCGGCTTTGCAAATCCGGTAAGTAAAGAACTTCCACTCGAATATGCCGTTGAGATGAATAATCTAATTAGACTGGAAATGAAAGGTAACTGTTAGCTACACCTTTCGTACACCCATA
>ODAI013726709.1_pt1 | contig 18364 bp, 15 predicted proteins | sample 1539321 | NCBI WGS metagenome assembly ODAI01 (sample SAMN02144231, study PRJEB22623) | gut metagenome | biome: sheep rumen | host: Ovis aries | place: New Zealand | reverse complement strand
TTGGCCTCAGCTCTTTTCGTTTATTCATGCGGAAGATGGGACTTGAACCCACACGCAAGCATTATGCACAAGATCCTTAGTCTTGCTCGTCTGCCAGTTCCGACACTTCCGCGCGTCAACATATGCTATTATATGGATTTGACGTACCGATGTCAACAGTTAATTTCATGAATTTTGAGCTTTTGCGCCAGGATGCTTTTCTGTGTGGCACACGCGTGGATGCTGCTAAGGGAATATGATACGTCCATATGTTTCAGGGACGGTAAGCCTTCATCCTTCCTCCCAGGCCAGACCGAACTCAGCAGCCAGAGCTTTGCATCGTTCCAGATCTTTCTTTGTAGGAGGATCCAACGGATCCCCCATGAGATGCTGCATCACATCGGCATCCTTAAGCACTTCATCAAACGGAAGATGGCGCCGTTTCTTTTCACTGTGAAAATAGATTGCCCCGCAGACCTCCGTAATCTCACTCTCGGTAAAAAGGTCTGTGTCCCTCATGATTTCTCTTGCCATTTTGGAGCCGTTCGGCCCGTGCTCGTGGGAAATGCCTGTCGTATATCTGTAGATATCGTGCAGAAGGCCTGCAATCATACTGAGCTCGACATTCTGTCCGCGCTTCATGGCGATCAGGGCGGCTGCCTGAGCGACCCCGTGCGTATGAATGAAGGCTTCATTGCGCAGGTACCGGTCAGGAATGCTGTTGTATCTGTAGTTCACAATATCTCTTATCGTGTCTATTCTCGAGCCTCTCGAATCGCTCATAACAAACCTCCTCCTTGCGATAAAGTGGTCATACACTGTTTCTCGTTTCGCATGCTGCTTTTATATTACATGTTTTCAGGATAGTTTCCAACATGTTTTGCCGGCAATTCCCACACAAGACAATTATTGATTCCTTCGGTGACAAAGCAGGAACCCGGTGGTATGATTAGCGAAGAGTCTTAGCCGTTCGGATGCGAACGGCATTTATGTAATCTTGCAAAAACTAGTAAATCAGAATGATGATCAAGGAGCAGGGGTTAAAAATGGAACTAAGAGAACAAATCGAAGCCATCGCCATCGAAGCCGGCAAAATAATGCTGTCCGCCGACAGCATTCAGGCAGCAACGGACGAAAAAAGCGGGCATGCCAACTTTGTCACCATGTATGACAAAAAAATACAGGAGTTTTTATTTGCGGAACTTGCCCGGCTGCTGCCGGAAGCATCATTTGTAGGCGAGGAAGAAGGCGCCGAGAGCTTTCGTGAGGAGTATCGAAATGGGTATGCGTTTGTCATAGACCCGATCGACGGCACGACCAACTTTATAAAGGCTTACCGACCGTCCGTGACGTCAATCGGTCTTCTCCTTGACGGGAAGCCGAACATCGGAGTCGTTTATAATCCGTATCAGGGAATCATGTATTCCGCGGAAAGAGGCAAAGGATCGTATAGAAACGGCATCCGAATTTACTCATCAGAAGAGCCGCTTGCAAGAAGCATCTTTTCGATGGGCACCGCCCCCTATTACGAGGAGCTCACGGCCCGCTCATTCAGGATCGCTGAGAAGTATCTCCATAGGACGATTGACATGCGGCGCAGCGGAACTGCTGCCTGGGATCTCTGTCTGCTCGCAACAGGGATTACCGGTCTTTACTATGAACTGAAGCTTGGCTTATGGGATTTTACAGCCGGAGCAATTATTGCCGAAGAGGCAGGCTGTGTTCTCACGGATATAGACGGAAATCCACTCACGTATGACGGTCCGTCATCTGTGCTGGCTGTTTCAGCGGGGGTAGCGCGGGAGAACTATCTGCCGGAAGCATAATGACGCTGCAGTAAATCTGTGTCCGGCGGAAATTTACCGCTGTATTTAGCCTGTATTCAGCCTGTATCCAACCGAGCTGTATCCATCCGAAAAAATATCTTTAATAAATGTGTTGACAAATCAAAAAAAAGACGATAAAATATCTTTTGTTGACGCGCGGAAGTGTCGGAACTGGCAGACGAGCAAGACTAAGGATCTTGTGCATAATGCTTGCGTGTGGGTTCAAGTCCCATCTTCCGCACGAAGGCCGGAGGACTAAGTTCTCCGGCCTTTTTTCATATTAAAAAAAGAATTATTCCTCATCAGCTGTTGACCCAATGAAACCCGCCAGAGCCAAAATCTGCCACATACCTTTTTAGCAAGATTTCTGCTGACTCCGCACCGGACCACTGAAAGTCGCAAGACAACGGGGCGGTCATAATTGAATTCTTTATCAAAAGCCCTTGAAGGAAGCAGTAGGGAAGGAACTTGATGGCAGTAGACATAACTCTTTTTGGTTTCTGTACTGTCATTTTTGGGTCACTCAGCAGTCAAAAGCACTAAAATAGTAATATGAACTGTCGTTCACCGACAGTTCATAAAAGACAATCTTATTTCCTACTGTCGACCCGACAGTCAAAAACGTCAAAAGAATAATATCAGCAGCCGCAACCCCCAAAAGTGTACTATGACCCTTATCTCGCGAGAAGCCTCAGAATATCATTGTACATTACGTAAACCGACAGGAGCAGCAACGCCAGAACAGCGACGAGCTGCAGCGTCATCTCCACTTTCTGATTCACGGGTCTTCTCAGTATCAGCTCAAACAGCATAAAGAACAGCCTGCCTCCGTCAAGCCCCGGAATCGGAAGCAGATTCATGACACCGAGGTTCGCGGAAATGAGGATCAGAAGATTGATCATATTCATCCAGGTGATCAGCGCGCCCTCGGATTTCGTCTCCTCGTAGGTCTCACCGACAATATCGACGACACCGACAGGACCCGAGAGATCTTGCACTCCGAACACTCCTGTAAACAGCGCTCCGACGGACCTGACCGTGGATGTTATGAGGTAGCGAAGCTCAATGACACTGTACTTGAGAACGCCGAAGGAGGATGTCCTGACCCTCCCGAGATTGTAGGAGAAGCCAAGGCTCACAGATCTGTTTTCTACCGGCGTGACATCTGCCTCAAAGTTTTTACCTTCCCGCTCCAGGGTCAGATGCACGCTCGCCTCCGTCAGCGGGTGATCATCAAAATATGTATTGAGCGACTGTGCGTCTGTGATTTCTGTTCCGTCGATGCCCGTAATCACGTCCCCTGCCGCTACACCCGCTTTTTCAAGCGGTGAATCGGTTCCCACGGCTTCAATAAGGGCTTTCGGCTGATCCACATGGTAGGTCATTCCCATCATATAGCGGACTGTGACCTGCGGATCAAATGCAACCGTCTTCTTTTGGCCTTCATGCACGTAGGTCATAGTGACCTTTGAGTCCTCAGTCAGTGAATTGAAGACGAACCACATCGACAGGTCACGCCCGATACTGATATGGTCGCCCATAAATTCTGTCACCGTGTCACCCTCGGCCAGTCCGGCTTCCGCAGCCGGTGAACCCTCCTGCACGTAGACGACCTCGGCCGGGTCGTAACCGATAAGGCTGATGATAACTACTGCTCCGACAAAAGCGAGTAAAAAATTGAAGAGAGGTCCTGCAAATATTATCGCCGCCCTCTTTCCGAGCGAGGCCGCCTGAAAGGAGCCCTCTTCGGGCGGAGCCGGCTCCTTCGGAGTGTCATCCCCGTCCTCATCCTCATCATCGTACTCGTACATGCCTTTCATCTGGCAGGAACCTCCAAACAAAAGCAGCTTCAGTGAATATCGCGTCCCGTTTTTTACAGTCGTAAGGATTCTGGGACCGAAGCCGATCGAGAATTCTTCTACGTCAACTCCCGCCATTTTCGCGAACAGAAAATGGCCGAACTCGTGAAACGCGATCAATATCGACAGAATTAAAAAAGCTATAATCCATTTCATACAGTAATTATCTCCATACAGACATATTAAAAAAGCCGCCGTGCTGCATATCATATCACGCAGTCCGGCGGCAGAACGTTCTGATTGGTAAGACTGCGGCGCAGCCTTTTATGTGCAGGCGCCTTTCTGATGATCAGGCTGCGCTGATCAGGACAAGTGACAGGAAATAAATGATCGGCGCAGTGAAAATTACGCTGTCAAAGCGGTCAAGCACACCGCCGTGACCGGGTATGAGCTTTCCGTAATCTTTGATTCCCTTGTCTCTCTTAATTGCCGAAGCGGCCAGATCTCCGACCATCGAAATAAGTGCTCCCGCCGCGCATATGATCGCATACGCCGGCATCGGCTGATGGAAAATAAACGCATACAGAAGCCCGAGGAGACCTGCTCCGACGACACCTCCGATCGCGCCCTCCACCGATTTTTTCGGACTGAGGATAGGAGCCATTTTGTGACGTCCCAAAAGAACGCCGACACAATACGCGCATGTGTCCGAGCCCCACGAGCTCAGGAAGACCAGCCAGACGAGGATCTTGCCGCTCTCGGCGCTCCGGATCACATATATGAATCCGAGCATGACAGCCACATAGACCATCCCGAAAAAGGTCGCGATCACCTGCTCCGCATGATACTTCGGATACGCAAACACATAGGCTGCAAGAATAAGAATCAGAGTCATGACGATGCCGACCAGATAATACTGCTCGGGCATGAAGAAGAGGAGGCCGTAATAGGCGATAGCTCCCGCGAATCCCATGGCGGCAAGTGAATTTATCGTCTCCTCCGGCGCTTTTCCGCGGTTCTTATCCCTGGCCTTGTACTCTCTGCCCTCCGCCTGCTTCTGGGCCGGATTCGGTTTCACGATCCCCATGGCTCCGTAGAGTTCATGCATACCGACGAGCGAGACAAAAAGCAGTGTCAAAAGAAGCAGCGGTCCTCCGATGATAATTGTCGCGAGCGCGATGATTACGAGAACGATCCCGCTGATGAGTCTTGTCTTAAACATATGTCTCATATCCTCCCTGATCATAGAACAAATATGTGACTCGTATGTGTTCGTAAGCAAATATCTTGCCGCCACCGGAAAGTTTACTCCCCGTCACATAAGAGCTCACTCTTTGGAGAGTTTACTTCCCATCACTGAAAAGCTCACTCTTTAGAGAGTTTACTTCTCATCACTGAAAAGCTCGCTCTTTATCTTCTCCATGATTGAATCGCTGTCGATTCCGAGTACACTCCGGAGAAGAGTCACGTCACCGTGCTCTACATAGGCGTCCGGAAGTGTAATATTTACGACTCGTATGCCCGGATAATGCTTCTCCACATAGTCTGTGACACATTCCCCGTATCCACCCCGCTTCACATTCTCCTCGAGGGTGATGATCGTGTCATGGTTCTTCGCGAGGCGGTCAATGACGTCGGTGTCCACCGGCTTTATAAAGCGCCCGTTGACGAGCGAGCACCGATGCCCCTGGCAAATGAGTTTTTCTCTTATATGCTCCGCTGTGCTCACCATACTTCCGACAGCCATGAGGGCAATACCGCTCTCCTCATAAATCATTTCACTCTTGCCGTACTCGATCTCTGCCAGATGGTTCGGGAGCCCGTCGTAAGCGATTCCTCTCGGATACCTTATGGCGATAGGACCGTCAAAATTCAGCGCGAATCTGAGCATTTTTCGAAGCTCCCACTTGTTCTTGGGAGCCAGCACCGTCATATTGGGAATCGCGGACATGTACGTGAGATCCAGAATTCCCTGGTGGGTCTCACCGTCGCTTCCGACCAGACCTGCCCGGTCTATGCAGAAAACGACCGGCAGATTCTGAAGACATACGTCCACCATGATCTGGTCAAATGCCCTCTGCATGAACGATGAGTAGACCGCGACAACCGGTCGCAGCCCGGCGGCAGCCATGCCGGCAGCCGATGTGACGGCGTGCTGTTCGGCAATTCCTACGTCGAAGAATCTCTCCGGAAATCTCTGTGCAAATTTCTTCAGCCCGGTGCCATCCGGCATCGCGGCCGTCACGGCTGCGATGTCACTGTTTCTCGAGGCGATCTGACAGAGCTCGTCAGAGAAGACTTCCGTGTAGGTCTCCTTCTTTTTTCTCCCCGTCGACCTGCCTGACGCGATATCGAAGGCGCCGATTCCGTGGAACTTTTCGGGATTATTCTCCGCCGGTGCGTATCCTTTGCCCTTCTGCGTGACCACATGGATCAGGACCGTGCGGTCGATCCGCTTGGCTTCGTGGAACAGAGTCGTCATCTTGCGGATGTCGTGGCCGTCGACAGGACCCAAATAAGTGATGCCCATGTCCTCGAACAGCATTCCGGGCACCAGGATCTGCTTGATGGAATGTTTCGTTCTCGATACGAACTGATACATATGCTCGCCGATTCCGGTCTTTTTCAGTCGACGTGTCACATGTTTCTTTAAGGTGTTGTAGCCTTCCAGAGCGCGTATCTCGCTGAGATATGTCGACATGCCTCCAACGTTCGACGCTATGGACATATTGTTGTCGTTGAGAATAATAATAAAGTTTTTATCCCTGCCGCCCGCATTGTTGAGCGCTTCATATGCCATGCCGCCGGTCAGGGCTCCGTCGCCGATCACCGATATGACTTTATAATCATCGCCGAGAATATCGCGGGCCTGCACCATGCCGAGCCCTGCGGATATTGATGTCGAGCTGTGGCCAGTATCAAAGACATCGTAGCAGCTCTCTTTCCGCTTGGGGAAGCCGCTCATGCCGCCGTATTGACGCAGCTCGTCAAAACCGTCTTTGCGGCCGCTGAGGATTTTATGGGTATATGATTGATGCCCGACGTCCCAGATCACCTTATCGGTGGGGAAATTAAATACCCGGTACAGGGCGATCGTCAACTCCACAACGCCGAGATTCGAAGCGAGATGACCGCCGGTGTGACTGATCTTTTCAATCAGAAAGCTGCGGATCTCCGAAGCGAGCTCTTCCATTTCAGGATATGTCAGTTTTTTTATATCTTCCGGTCCCTTTATCGTATCAAGGATCATTATTTCACCTCATCGCCATCATCCACAGAATTCAAGTGTATGTCAGTCACTGTAAGCAGCTGCAAATGCTGGTATTGTAATAATGTACTTCAACCGCCGCATGAATCGGTGTCAGTTGAGTTATATTATATATCAAATACCACTCGAAAACTATAAATTTTACATAAACAAGGGCATTACCCGTCTCTGACGGAAAATGCAGCCCCTGCCGTTCGAACGGCCAGGAGCTGCATGCAGAGTATCCCGCAAAAACACGATCTGTCGAAAAATGCTTTCGCGGCCGGATACGTATAGTCTTATCAGGAATTATATTTTTCTTCGCAATATGCATCAATCTCATTCTGGACCGCGAAAATCTCATCCACCGTCGGTGCGGCGATCACACTGTGCCTCGACATCGTGTCCTCGATCACATCATAAATCTGAAGGAAGGAGATGTCTCCTCTGCGGAAGATCGCATTTGCCCACTCGTTGGACGCGTTAAAGACAACAGGCATGGACCCGCCTGTCCTGATGGCAGAAACAGCCAGCGGCAGCCCGCGGAACGTCTCATTGTCAGGAACACCGAGATCAAGGCCGGCGAGCGACTTGAAATCGAGAGGAACAGCCGGTGACGGCAGATGCAGCGGATATGTCAGCGCATACTGTATCGCAATGCGCATATCCGACGGCCCCATCTGCGCGAGGATCGATCCGTCCTCATACTCGACCGCGGAATGAATAATGCTCTGCGGCTGGATCACGACTTCGATCTGATCAACATCCACATCGAAGAGCCATTTTGCCTCGATCACTTCAAGACCTTTATTCACCATGGTGGCGGAATCGACGGTAATCTTCGGTCCCATACTCCAGGTGGGATGGGCGAGCGCCTGCGCGGCAGTGACGTTCATGAGCTCCTCGCGGGTCCTGCCGCGGAATGGACCGCCGGAAGCTGTGAGAAGGATCCTTCTGACAGCTGAACCCGCTCTTCCCTGCAGAGCCTGAAAAATCGCTGAGTGCTCGGAATCGACCGGCAGAATTTTCACACCCTTTTTGGCAGCGAGCGGCAGTATAATGTGACCTGCACAGACGCAGGTCTCTTTGTTGGCAAGCGCAATATCCTTGCCCGCCTCTATCGCAGCGATCGTAGGGCGGATACCGATCATACCGACGATGGCAGTCACCACAACATCGGCTGACGGGACCCGGCACACCTCGATCAGGCCGTCCATGCCGCTAAGGACTTTGACACGCGTGTCGGCAAGGCGCACGGCGAGATCCGAGGCAGCTTTCTCATCATAGACGGCAACTAACTCGGGACAGAATTCTCTGGCCTGTTTTTCGATCAGATCGATCTGACTCCCGCAGGCCAGGGCGACGACATCCATCATATCAGGATGCTTCCTGACAACGTCCAGCGTCTGCGTACCGATCGATCCGGTCGATCCCAATACGGCAATGTGTTTCATCAGATCGTCATGAGCTCCTTTGTCTTCTTCTCGACTGCCTCGTCGACCTTCTTGATGAACTTATCTGTCACTTTCTGAAGGGCCTCTTCAGCATCGGCGATCTCATCCTCGGATACTTCACTCTTCTTCTTGAGCTTCTTGAATGCGTCGTTGCCGTCGCGGCGGATATTGCGGCAGGCTACCTTGGACTGCTCACCGAGTTTCTTGACATCCTTGACCAGCTGTTTTCTGCGCTCCTCCGTGAGTTCGGGGAAAATAAGGCGGATAACGCTGCCGTCATCAGACGGGTTGATACCGATATCGGACTTCTGGATTGCCTTGACAATGCTCTTTACAAGCTTTTTGTCCCACGGCTGGATCTGTATCATACGGGCTTCCGGAACAGTGATGCTGGCAACGCCGTTGATCGGAGTCGGGGAGCCGTAATACTCTACAGTGACTTTATCGAGGACATGCGGATTGGCACGGCCTGCGCGGACAGCCTGAAGCTCAGTCTCAAGATTCTTCAGCGTCTTCTCCATTTTCTCTTCATACGGTTTTGTTCTCTCGTTACTCATAAATGTTTTTCCTCCCTTTCCCGGGTCTTTTTATGTTATTCATGTCCTGTCCTGAGCGGGGTGATCTACCGGCGTATCCCGCCCGGACAGAGTAAATGTTTCGTTCTTTCGCGGTCACATGCACCTGCCTTACCGGCAGCCTGCCATCAGACAGTGACTACAGTTCCGTCAATGTCGCCGCCCGCAGCGCGGATAATGCTGTCCTTCTCGTTCAGACCGAACACGAGCATCGGCATTTTATTCTCTTTGGCGATCACCGCCGCCGCTCCGTCAACTACGCCCAGACCTTTTGCGACGACTTCCGAGATGCTGATCTCAGAGAACTTTCTGGCTTTAGGATTGCTCTTCGGGTCATCGTCATAGACACCGTCGACAGACTTGGCAAGCAGAATCATTTCCGCCTCTATCTCGACAGCGCGAAGGACTGTGGCTGTGTCCGTGGAGAAGTACGGATGTCCCGTTCCGCCTGCGAAAAAGACGACCTTGCCCTCCGCCAGTGACTCCATGGCCAGATCCTTCGAGTAGAGTTTCGTGAAAGCTCCGACAGCGAACGGTGTCAGTATCTCTGTCTTCATTCCGTTTGAACGGAATATTTCAGACACATAAATACAGTTCATGACTGTCGCCAGCATTCCGATCTGGTCAGCCTTGCAGCGCTCGATCGCGTCCGACGAGCGACCTCTCCAGAAGTTGCCGCCGCCGATAACAACCCCGACAGCACAGCCGCCGTCCACGATCTCTTTGACCTGCTTCGCGACTTTCTGAACCGTTGCCTCATCAAATCCTGTCTTTTTATCTCCGGCAAGTGCCTCGCCGCTGAGTTTTAATAATACGCGATTCATACATCCTCCTTTAGGTGCCTATGTGCCAGACACATATAACTTGCATAATTATACCATAGTTTTCAAATATTTCGAACATTAGAGGAAAAATTTTTAGCAGGCAGCATAAAGCCTGTAACAGCTCAAACGAAATGCTGTTTTAATCAGGCTGCCACCCGCAAAGCATTCATCTTCGTGAGAAAAACATTGCAGGTTCGACCGAGAGATCAGAAGATGCGAAGGCATCTTCCAAGCTCGCAGTGGAGAACCTGCGTTTTTCGATGAAGATGATGCTTGCCACCGGCAGCCGAGTTGAAACAGCATCCCGTCTGAACCGTTGCGAAAGCTCGACACCTACGCAAAAATCCCGCAGCCGAAAGGCTGCGGGATTCATAAATCTCTATTTCGGATCACATCATCTTCCTGATCTCATCCATAAATGTTTCCACGTCCTTGAACTCGCGATACACGCTCGCAAAGCGGACGTACGCTACTGCGTCCAGGGCTTTAATGCGCTTCATGACCATCTCGCCGATCTCAGTCGTCGGAATCTCACGCTCGCCCTTGTTGTAGATTTCTGTCTCGACAGAATCCACGAGATCCTTGATCTGCTGTGCGGACACAGGTCTCTTATGGCAGGCACGTATAACACCATCCTCGATCTTATTCCTGTTATACTGCTCCCTGGTCTGATCTTTCTTGACCACCATGAGCGGACTCAGTTCGACCTTTTCGTATGAGGTGAACCGCTTTCCGCAGGTGTCGCACATGCGGCGTCTGCGTATCGCGGTATTGTCGTCGACCGGTCTGGAATCGACTACTCTGGTATTATCGTTTCCGCAAAATGGGCATTTCATTTATCTGTTCCTGTTCTTCAGAAAATCCGGGATCTGGATCTCCTGGGTCTTGACTGTCGGTGTTACGTTGGACTGCTGAAGCACCGGAGCTGCCTGCGGGGCTGCCTGTGGAGCTGTATGCGGTGTGGAGAATATGCTGCGATCCCAGTCCGGCATCTTATAGCTTGTTGTCTGCGGCTGCGGCTGCGGAATCTGGCGCGGCTGCTGTCCCATTCTCTGCTGCTTCGGCTTGTTCGGAACACCGCTGACATCCTGAAGACCGGTAGCCATGACCGTGATCTTGCATGTATCGACAGCAGCGTCGTCATACATGGCACCGAAGATGATGTTGGCTTCGTCGCCTACGATCTCCTGTACATAGGTAGCTGCCTCGTTGGCATCCATGAGAGAGATGTCGCCGCGGATATTAATGATGACATTCTCAGCGCCCTTGATGGAAGTCTCGAGAAGCGGGCTCTGTACTGCCTGCTCTACAGCCTCGAGAGCCTTCTCATCGCCCTTGGACTCACCGATACCGATATGGGCGATACCGCCGTTGGTCATAACAGTCTGAACGTCGGCAAAGTCGAGATTGATGAGGGCCGGCTGATTGATGAGGTCCGTGATGCCGGCAACTGCCTGCTGAAGAACTTCATCAGCCTTCTTGAGAGCTTCCGGCATAGTTGTGCGCCTGTCAACGATCTCAAGGAGCTTGTCGTTCGGAATGACGATCAGTGTGTCTACATTCTGCTTCAGTCTCTCGATACCGTCGAGAGCGTTCTGCATGCGCTTCTTAGCCTCGAAGCGGAACGGCTTTGTCACAACGCCGACTGTCAGGCAGCCGAGCTCTTTTGCGATACTTGCAACGACCGGGGCACCGCCTGTGCCTGTGCCGCCGCCCATACCGCAGGTGACAAATACCATATCAGCGCCCTGAAGGACCTGCTTGATCTCGTCTGTGCTCTCAGTTGCGGCCTGCTCACCGACTTCCGGCTTTGCTCCCGCACCGAGGCCCTTGGTAACTTTCTCGCCGATCTGTACCACAGTCGGAGCTTTGCACATATTAAGTGCCTGCTTATCTGTATTGATTCCTACAAATTCAACTCCGCCGATTGCTTCGTCGACCATGCGGTTCACGGCATTATTGCCTGCTCCGCCTACACCAACTACAATTATACGTGCAGCAGATTCAGCTTCATTGGTTGTGATTTCTAACAAAACAGTTCCTCCTTTTGACCGCCTTCAAAAGCAGCCTATTATTTGCTACTCTATCCAGATATAGAATATTTTCACATGATAACATCATTAACAATCATATAGTCTTTAGATGCATTTATCAAGAATTTTTTTCATTTTTTGAAAAAATAAGACGGCTTTGCGTCCCGTCATAATTCTCTAAATGTAGTGTTCCGGACCTGCCGAGAAGCTCATATATGATATGCTTGAATACATCAAGTCGTCTCTCGATATGGGCTCCGTCACCCAGATCGACGGTGACGTCGTTAAAGTGGAGACACAGGTTTCCCTTGTCGGAGACGTCCACCGAGGTCGGATAAATGCTGTTCTCCTCCGCAAACGACTTGAGGGCTCCCAGGGCTTTGTAGATGGACGAATATCTGACCGGCAGCTTCTCACCGACCGCCGCGCCGCTGATACGGAGACCCGTGATCTCCGGAATGTAATTCTCCGCAAACGTATCTTCTGAAGCGTACTCCTTCACGAGCACCTCCTCCGCGGGAATCGGGGTCACCGAGCTCACTGATGACTCATCCGCCGGAATCGGGGTCGGAGAAGCATCGTCCGTAAGCTCCGGCTGGATCAGGATTGTTTCATCTCCATCCTCTTCATAGTCGCCGTACTCCTCAGAATACCCTTCGTTATCGTACTCCCCGTCGTAGTTTTCCTCAGTGTCGGAACCCTCGTCATAGCCGTCCTCATTGTCGGCATCCTCGTATATGTCACCGCCGTCATCGTAGTCTTCCTCATAGTCACCGTACTCATCGTAGTCTTCCTCATACTCTGCGGTGTCGGGATCCACATAGGTTTCCTCATCGGTGAGGTAGTTCACCGATTTCACCTGATACGCGGAACTGTCCGGCTCCTCCGCGGTGCTGACGGATGCGTCCGCCGCGGATTCCGTCGTATTCTCCGATTGCGCGTCTTTCGGTGAAGGTTCGGGGACCGGGGCATCCCCGGGCAGCGCCTCTTCGTTCATAAGTGCCTTGTACCCGCTCTCGTTCATGGCTGACTCTACACGCACCACCCCGTTGCGGTCAAAGTACCAGTACCTGTCATCATGTTTGACGTAGCCGACCAGCGACTTTTCCCTGACGGTGACTTTCACTGTGTCGTGCTTCACATAAGCGACGTCCACAGTTTCCATGAAAGAGTTCCCCCTGATCTTTCTGTCGTTAAACGCGAGACATAGAAACAGCGTGTTGTCTCTCATGGGACCCTTCTGAATCATTTCCGCGACCTCGCTGTCCGACTCATGGCAGTTGCCCGATACCTTAATGTCTGTCACTCTGAACACAAAGAGGCATACAAAGGCGGCGCTCAAAATGAGCGCCACAGTGAGTATCCAAAGAAGGTTCTTTATTAATCGTCTACGTTTTTTACGCCTTTTCCCTGACATATTCCTTGAATTTATCTCCTCGCACTTCGTAGTTAGGGAACTCTCCCCATGAAGCACAGGCCGGGGACAGAAGGACCGCATCGCCGGGCTCCGCATGATCCCTGCAGAAATCCATGGCCTCGTTCATATCCTCAAGGAGCACGATTCTCTCCTCCGGAAAGCCGACCGAGACGGCTGCATCACGAATGTCGAATTTCGTCTTTCCCTCGAGGACGAACCATTTGACTCTTCCTTCAAATGACCGGATCCATTCCCTGTAATCAGAGCCCTTGTCGTACCCTCCGGCGATCAGCAGCGTCGGCCGGCTCATGGCCTGGATTCCCTTAATAGCCGCATCCGGATTCGTCCCCTTGGAATCGTTGTACCATCTGACTCCGTTCTTTTCGCCTGAGAATTCAATGCGGTGCGCGACCGGGTTAAAGTTCTCGCAGGTCTTTCGCACACTCTCCGGGGATACACCGTACGTGAGGGCCATAGCGGCTGCCGCCATGACGTTTTCATAATTATGGACACCGATAAGTTTCAGATCCGTGACGTCAAGAAGGATGTACTCCTCTCCGCCGCGTGTGACCACAACAGAATTGCCGCTAAGATAGATACCGTTCTCAATTCTTCTCTCGGAGGAGAACCAGAATATATCCGCCGGACATGCATTTGCAAATGCGCGAAGCTCCTCATCCTCATAATTGAGAACACAGACGTCCTCTTTCGTCTGGTTCTTCGTGATGAGCTCCTTGCACCGGATGTACTCCTCCATGGTGTGATGCCTGTTCAGATGGTCCGGAGTGATATTCAGTATCGCTGATACCGTCGGGTGGAACTCGCAGGTCGTCTCGAGCTGGAAGCTGGAGAGTTCGGCCACGATCACTGATTCCTCCCGTGTCATAAGAGCGGCGTCGGTGTAGGCGTTGCCGATGTTGCCGACCACAAATGTGTGATAGCCGGCCTTCTCCATGATCTCGCCGAGCAGAGACGTCGTCGTAGTCTTTCCGTTCGTGCCGGTGATGCCGAGCACGTGGCCTTTGGAGGTCTGCCATGCCAGCTCCACCTCGCCCCAGATCGGGATACCTGCATCCCGGAGGGCATTCACGGGTGCTATGTCTGTGGGAACGCCCGGGCTTAAGACAGCCAGATCAAGCGAAGAAACCACTTCATCCGGAATACTCCCGATGCAGACCGATGTGCCGGGAATATCTCGAAGAAGTTCTGTAAGCTCCTCCTCACTCTTCTTTTCATCAAACACTATGGCGTGCGCCCCGACTTTCGAGAGCAGGGATGCCGCGCCGATACCGCTTTTACCCGCCCCGTATACCAATACTTTTTTATCTTTCAGTTCCATATATACCTTCCCATTTTAAAGTGCTATAAATCCGACAATGCAGAGTATGGCTGTCACGATCGTAAATACGGCTACCACCCGCGTCTCGGACCAGCCAGATTTTTCAAAGTGATGATGGATCGGTGCCATCTTGAAAATGCGTTTTCCGTGAGTCGCCTTAAAGTAGCTGACCTGCAGAATGACCGAAAGGACCTCGACGAAGTAGATAAGGCCTACGATCAGAATGTACAGCGGCATCTGCATGGCGTAAGCCATGCTGATCACGAATCCGCCGAGGGCAAGCGATCCGGTGTCCCCCATAAATACCTTGGCGGGATACGCGTTGTAGAGCAGGAATCCGAGGAGACCGCCCAGAACGGCGGATCCGATCGGGGCTGCGCCGGCTTTAAGAAGCAGGGACGCAACTGTAAAAAACACTGCGACGACCGCCGTGACAGAGCTCGCGAGACCGTCGACGCCGTCTGTGAAGTTCACCCCGTTGACAGTCCCGCCGATCGCGAACACGACCAGAGGATACTGCAGCCACCCGATATCGACGATCATTCCGCCGGTGAACGGAATGCGCAGACCCATGGGAGTCCTGGCAAATACTTTCATGTAGATCACGTATACCACGATCACCACGATCTCGAGGAGAAGCTTCTGCCACGCTATAAGACCGTCCGAATCATGTTTTACGACCTTCAGATAATCATCCAGAAAACCGATCAGTCCATACGCGAGCGTGAGGAAAAGGATCGGCCCTATGTTCGGGGATTTCCATATAAAGATCAGAGACGTCGCCGTGATCGAGACCAGGAACATAATGCCGCCCATCGTAGGTGTCCCGGCTTTGGCCAGATGCGTCTCCACCCCCAGAGCCCTCTCTGTATTTGAGAGTTTCAGCCGCGCCAGGAAAGGAATCAGGAACGGTCCGATTGCCGCGGAAATCGCGAACGAGATCAGCGCCGGAATTAATGCTGTTATTTCAACCATCTTTTCTACCCCATCATATTTACATCAGTCGGCAAAGCCGGCTTCTTCATTGGTAATACCGTCATCCAGGAAAGTATTTCCTCCCTGGGTATTGGCCGCATCCTCGGAGCCCATGACTTCGGGGACATTGGTATCCGCCACCGTATCGGCCTCCGCTTCCGTGGACAGGCTGTTCTCCAGTGTGGAGTTCAAGATCTCATTTGCAGGAAGAAGCTCTTCATCCGGATATATATTCATATACGGAAGAATCTCGGTCAGCAGGTCTTTCGCGATCCACTGCGCGTACCGGTTGTCTGCCTGCTGGGTCGCGTTCGGCTCGTCGACAACGACATAGAGCACGATCTCCGGGTTCTCATACGGTGCAAATCCGATGAAGGAGACCAGATACTTTCCGTCCGCTCTCGGTATCTTCTGCGCCGTCCCGGTCTTTCCTCCCATGGAATAACCGTTTACCTTGGCATATCCGCACCCGCCCTCATCAACGGCGAGTTTCATGTAGGACTTTATTTTGGCGGCATTATCTGACGCGATTGTCTGTGCCTTCAAGATGCCGTTATTGACTTTTTTCGTGCTGCCGGATGAACTGACGATCCTGCTGACCACGTGCGGCTGGTAATAATAGCCGCCGTTGACGATTGACGAGATCGCGGCTGCCTCCTGGATCATCGTACACTCAAAGCCCTGTCCGAAAGAGTTCGTCGCAAGATCGACCGATCCCATCGTGTCCTGCGTGTAGAGTATGCCTCCCGCCTCGCCGGACAGATCTATGCCGGTCCTTGATCCGAAATTGAATATCCTCTGATACTTGCAGAATTCACTGACGCCCATGGCCGATGAGATCTGCATGATCGCGTCATTGCAGGAGTTCGCGATGACCTGGGGCACAGTCTCCTCACCGTGTCCGGCTTCCTCCGCGCACTTGATGCGGGTACCGGAGACGACCTCGCTGCCGTCACAGACGAAGGTCTCGTTTCCGGAGAGGGTCCCATCCTCCAGCGCAGCGCTCATTGTGATCGGCTTAAAAACGGAACCCGGCTCATACGTATCCGATATGCAGAAATTTCTCCATATCTGCTGCAGGTTCGTCAGCTTCTGATCATCGCTCATGGCGTCGATCGCGTCCTGTGTAAAGAACGGAGACAGATCCCTCGGATTATTCAGGTTATAGGGATCGCTGCTCGCCATCGCAAGTACAGATCCGTCATTGGGGTTCATCACCACGATACCGATATTTTCAGCACCTTTCGTAGAGCTGTACGGACCGCCGCGGTAGATCTCGTTGAACTTGACGATCTCATCCTCGATCATTTTCTGTATGTTGGCATCCAGTGTCGTGATGACCGTGTCACCGTCCACCGGATTTATGACGGTCTGCGAGAGCTCATCGGCATTCTCGTCTCCCCAGTAGCCGAACCTTCGCCCGTCGACGCCGTTCAGCGTGCTGTTATAATACCCTTCAATGCCCCAGTCGGCAGTCTCACCGTCATACGTAAATCCTATGACATCACATGCCAGCGAATTCAACGGATATCTGCGAACGTATTCCTCCTCGAACCAGACCCCGTGGATCTGCTTTCTCTGTTTCTGTTCGTCTTCGGACAGAGTCTCGTTCACACCGCTCTTGTAGTCATAGAAAGCCTGTCGCTCTTCTATGCTGATGTGCTTTTTAACGACCTGATACTGAGAATTTTTTGTCTTATCATCGGTGAGCCTCTTCGTGATCTCGGCCGCGTCCAGGCCGAGAGACTTGGCCAGCGCGTCGATCGTAGGACCGACAAAGTCGTTGTCGGAATTGACCACCTTGCAGTCGAGGATCACATTATATGTTTTCTCCGAGGAGGCGAGGACAGTCCCGTTCCTGTCGAGAATGTCTCCCCTCTTATAGGCCAGGACTTCCGATGAATAGCCTGACTGCGACTGAGAAAGGACCTGCTTGGTATATCTGTCGCCGCTCATGGCGTTGATGTAAGAGATCCTTATGAGCAGACATAGCAAAACCAGCACGACTGCTACGAACAGCCCTGCCAGTTTCCGCTCCAGCTTTGCACTCTGTTTTCTGTATTTTACATTACCCGCCTTTTTCCTGCGCGGGTTCTTATTATCACTCAAAATCAGCCATTATCCTTATCCGGCACGTCAGTATACTGATAAACGTACCCGTCACTTGCGCTATTATACCATATAATTTGCTCTTTAGACGCATACTTCATATTTAATTTATTTATTGCGACATCACGAATATGGTCAAGATCGACATTATTTGTGAGATTTTGATAACGCGCTTCATTATCCCGCTGCAATTCTGTCAGTTCTGTTGCAAGCCGCGCGTTCTTTCTGTTCAGCGATGTGACGTTTTCCTTAAGCTGAAGGAAGTATACGCACATATAAACCGTCGCAATGCACATAACCGCAAGGAAAATGACATAGCCGGCATTGAGCGCGCTCTTCTCTCTCTTCCTGGTCCGCCTTCCCGCATGCGCGCGCGCCGCCGTCCTGTCGTCGAAAAGATATTCAAACGAATTATGGCCGCTCTTCGCGGCCTTCGTCTGATGTTTCCGGGCAGCAGATCTCGTTTTCATAGAGTCACACCTTTCTCTCAAAGACACGCAGTTTTGCGCTCTTCGCCCTGGAATTTATCTCCATTTCTCCCTCCGAAGGAAGGATCGGTTTTCTTGTAATTATCCTGCCTTTCGACTTGTTTCCGCATACGCAGACCGGGAAATCGGGCGGACAGGTACATGGATTTTCATTCCTCCGGAACACATTTTTCACGATCCGGTCCTCGAGGGAATGAAACGTGATCACACAGATCCTGCCGCCGTCATTCAGAAGGTCGATCATGGCGTCAAGACTCTCAGACAGCGCCGTGAGTTCTCCGTTAAGCTCGATGCGCAGT
>ODAI012722102.1_pt1 | contig 18366 bp, 6 predicted proteins | sample 1539321 | NCBI WGS metagenome assembly ODAI01 (sample SAMN02144231, study PRJEB22623) | gut metagenome | biome: sheep rumen | host: Ovis aries | place: New Zealand | reverse complement strand
TATTCTCATCATAACCGCCGCCGATACCCGCGGCGCCTGATCCGCCTGTCGCCTTTACATTCCCGCCGCAGATATTGACGCCGCCGCCATCCTCGGCCTTGCGCAGATTTCCTCCTTGCTCGCCGGCTCCGATCCCGGCGCCGTGAACGCCGCCTGTCGCCGTGACCTTTCCGCCGTAGATGAAAGCACCGAGCGTTCCTTCCCCGTCGCCGCCGCCGATGCCGGCGCCATGCTTTTTGCTGTCGGCTGTTATCGTCCCGCTATAAATATAGGTGTGCGCGCCGGGCTGCCCGTCGCCGCCCCCGATGCCCGCTCCGTCTATGCCGCCTGTCGCCGTGACCGTGCCAGTGTAGATTTTGATCGAAGTATTTCCGTCAGGATCCTTGCCGCCTTCGCCGCCGCCGATCCCCGCGCCGTGCTTACCGCCTGTCGCCTTGACAGTGGTTCCGTGAATCGTGATATTGCCGCTGGCCTCATTGTCGTTTCCGCCGATTCCCGCAGCGTTTTCTTTACCGTTGACGACAATCGTACCTTCGCCGAAGATGTTCAGCGTAGCGTACTCTCCTGCCTTGTTGTAACCGCATCCGATGCCCTTTGTGCAGGTCAGAACCACGCCTTTTGGCACAATAAGATTGACTGTTGCTCCTTTTTGGACGCTGAGATAATGATCGATCACCGTGTTTGTGCTAAAAACATAAGTTCCGCCTAACAGTTCCTGCGCATAGGATGTCAGCACTATGTAACTCGTGGGTCTGATAATGGTCTTTTTGAGCGTCTGATTCTCTTCGTCCCAGCTGTACTGCGTGTATTCAATCACGCCGCCGGATGTTTCCTTATCCCAGGCTTTCAGCATGCCGCTTGCAAGTAAGACGCTGTGAACCGCTCCTTTTGTGAACATGTTGACCAGCTCCTGTCCGTCACTTCCGGCATATTTGGCAAACGGCTGCTCCAAGGTCACCGTGCCGCTATAGGAGGAGGCGGTAATGCTGATGCTGTCTTTTGTATCTTCCGTATAGTCAAGGGTAACGGAAACATCGGATCCTTCCTCACCCTTGCCGATGCCGTAGCTTCCGGTCGCATTGATAACACCTCCGTTAATCTTGACCGTGCCGCCGCTCTTGTTTCCCTTGCCGCCGCCGATCCCCGCGCCGGAGCCTCCGGTGGCCGTGACTGTGCCATCGTTAATGACGATCGTGCCGGGAGCGCCGCCACAGCCGCCGCCGATACGAGCGCCCTGCCCCTGGTTTACTCTATTGGCCGTAATCGTACCGCCGTTAATGGTGATATCACCGCCGTCGCCGTCGTCACCGCCGCCGATGCCGGCACCGTCACGGCTGTAGGTTGTGATCTCTCCGCCGTTAATAGTAATCTCGCCGCCATCTGCGCTGTCTCCTCCGCCGATAGCCGCGCCGTTCTCATTGCACTGCTCGTCATTGGCATTGACCGTGCCGCCGTAGATCGTGATCGTGCCGCCGCTGCCGGACTTGCCGCCGCCGATAGCGGCACCGTTTGAGCCGCCGCCTTTTGCGGCAATTGTGCCACCGTAAATGGTGATCTCACCGCCTTCACAGTTCCGACCGCCGCCGAGGCCCGCGCCGTCGCTGCCGCCTTTAGCTGTTACCGTACCTCCATAGATTGTAATATCGCCTCCTGTGCGGCCGTCATTGCTGCCGAGGCCCGCGCAGTGGTCATAGCCGTTTGCCTCGATATTGCCGCCGTGAATCACGATATTTCCGTTATCATGCCCTGAATAACCGCCGATGCCGGCACCGCCCTGGCTTTTACCGGGGTGGGAATAGATCCTGCCTGCTTCGTCATCGTTGCTCCGGGCATAGACCGTCAGAGTACTGCCCTCGGGAACATACAGTCCCTTTACATCAAGAGTAAAACCGTCTTCGAGGATCAGGTTCACGTCGCCGGTGATCGAGTCAACGCGCCCGTTCTTTGTAACATTACTGTTCAGATAATACCATCCACTGGTCATATTGCCGTCTGAAGGTACCGGTTGGACATTGTAAGCAGTTTCATCGGAAGAAACCACCTTTGTACCGTCCCAGCTGTACTTTATATAAGAAACACTTTCTATAACTGAACTGCCTAACAGGGCTTCGTTGTCAGCCGCTATGCTCTCATCTTCCGGCAGCAAAGCTCCAATCAGCGTTTCAGTATTCTCCGGGTCTCCCTCGTATGACTCCGGAGCATTCTCTGAAGAAGCCGCTTCCCCTGACTCTCCGGCGAGTGCCTCTTCGTAAGACTCCTCGTCAGACTTTTGGGCGGGCATTTTCCCAGTCTCCGCGACAGAATTCTCATCATGGGCTGTGACAGGCTCCGTTTCCTGATACACAGTCTGCTTGGTATCCTGGACTGACAAATCCGCAGGAACCGATTCCCCGGCTCTCTCCGAAGCAGCAAGTGCCTCAGTCCGGCTGATTTCCCTGTCGCTGTATGCGCCTTCCTCTTCCGCTAATACGGATAAAGGCACCTGGCTCAGAATCAGGCAGAGTATCAGGAACAGATTCAAAAGCTTCTTCATTGTTCTCATCTCTTTTTTCTCCTTTTCAGCAAAGAATACATCTTCATTTATTGTAACACATAAGCTGTGACGGTTGTAATAAAAGACACTGATAACGCACCATGAATCCGCTGTCAGTGTCTCTTAATCAGTCATAATTCCTCAATAATATCCCTATGCCGACTTTTTATCCTCCGAATGCCGCGACTGCTGCCTGATTATAAAGATAAAGTGCTTTGCCGAGATTGATTTCTTTTTCATCGCTCTTGATTGCGCAGGAACGCGCATAAGTCAACACGGACGCCGTGATCGTATAGGTGCCATCTTCCGTGCCGTCCGACACCGTGTAAGTGTGCGTGTCCTGCAGACGATTCGAATACACGCCTCCGTTCAGAGCAAGATAGTACAGTTTATCGGAAGAGCGCTGCTTAAGTGCCGCCATTTCCCCGTCAATTTTGAATGTGAGTTCTTCAGGATTGACATCCGAGAAGCCAAAATACAGTCTCAGCGTATTGTCGGCTTCCAGCATCGCAGAGATTCCCTTGATGCTTACGCCCGTCGGCAGCTTTCCGTCGCGCACTGCGACATAGCTGCTCAGCATTTCAGAAGTCACCTCATCCACCGCGCTGCTCACCGAAAGACCGTCTGCTTTATATTTGAAGTAAATCTGTGCCGCCGTGCAGTAGTCTTTGGCCGCCGCGCCGACAGCTTTCTCCTTATCCGTCTTTCCATTGTCCTTCAGCCAGTCACAATACTCCATCAGGGTGTACTCTACCCCGGTCTCGGTATAGTCTCTGCGGCTGAGATTGCCGATGATCGTGAGCGCCTTGCCGTCACCATCGAAAACTTTCGCGGTGATGGTATCGCTCGCTTCCTTAGCCGCCAGCGGAATACTGAACTTGTATCCGTCTTTTGTAGATTCCGCATCTTTGACAGGAATTGTAACCCCTTTCCCGGTTTCCTTGTTGGTGAGTGTCACATAAGCAGCCTCATCTTCAAGCACTGCTTTCGGGAAGAAGAAATAGTAGTTCAGCTTGATCTTATCATTAAACGAGCCCGTCACACCGTTGATTGTGACCTCCTGTATTTCCGTCCACACCGCTGTCACGGTAGTATCATCCGTGACGGTAATCTCATCATCAGGGTTCTTGCTCACAGGATCAGCATCGCCGATCTTCACCGACCATTCCCTGAACTGCATACCGTCTGGAGCAGTGAATACACAGTCAGGCAGGGTATACACGCCGCCGGAAACAACCGGCACAGTGTCCATCGTACCTGTGACGTCCTCATGCCCCCGGTCAAAAGTGACGGTGTATACCGCAAGTTTCAGCGTCTTATTCGAAAGCCCGATTTCATCACCGAACGAATACTCAGTACCGTCAGGATACGAGGTTCCATCCTGATCTACGTAGTTTCCTGCAAGCGTCAGTCTGCATTGATGGTATGAACTGACTGTGACACTGTCATCCGGATCGCTCAGAGCGATTCTGACAGAACATTGGCTATCTTCCTGTCCTCCAATACCGTATGATAATCCACCAAGGTCGCGTGCGACCACAGTTCCTCCGTTGATGAACACTGCTCCGGCCAGACCTAAGTAACCGTTGCCGATGGCGACAGCATGATCGCCGCTCGTCGCATCAATAACTCCGCCGTTGATTGTTACCCTGCCGGCGTTGTAAAACATGGAGCCGCCAATACCGGCAGCGTATCTTGCACCTTTGGCGATGATCTTTCCACCGTTGATCGTAATGTCACCCGAATATTTAATCTGACCGCTAGCACCCTGCCCACATCCGCCAATACCGGGGTAGGCTGTCCCTCCAAGGGAGCTGCAATCTGCGATCAGTTTACCGGCATCGTCGTTGGATTTTGCGTCGGACTGTGCCCATATCGTCAAACCCTGGTTTTCGTTGACCTTGATGCCTTCTTTTGTGGTCAGGGTAGCGCCGTCACACAGGATCAGATTGACTCCGGCTCCTCTTAAAGACACCTGCTGTGTTATGACGGTGTCCTTCGTCACGGCATACCATGTATCGGCCTTCCATTCCAAGACGTCATCCGTGATATACGACACTGATGCGTCGTGCATCTCACCGTCCAGACCGAGATACTGTTCCGTGCCCCGGTAGATGAAATTCGCAAAGACCATGACATCGCACGCCGGCATAATGAACGTGTAGTCATCGCTCACATCAATTCTTTCAAATGTGTCAATCCGGTTTACGATGATCCCGTCGACCGGTGCTGGCACGTAACCGGGATTACCGACAGGTGTCAGCGTGATGGTTGTACCTTCAATCGCAAACTTCGCAGATGCTGTTACCTTGCCGTGTTTATCGGATGGAACGATTATCTGGATCTCATATTCCGCCAAAGACACCAGTGTCTTTCCATCCATCCGCCGGCTCAGAGCCTCTGCTTCATCTCCTGTATAATTACCTCGCGAGTACGTTTCATTGCCGTCGGTACTTTTGAATGATTTTTTGAGATTTATAGTGTCAGTATGAATGCCCGCGGTAATACGGATCGTATCCAATGTGGTCGACGTATAGTCAAGGGTTATTTCTACATCGGATCCTTCCGCGCCCTTGCCGATGCCGTAGCTTCCGGTCGCTTCTATGACGCCGCCGTTGATGGTGACCTTACCGCCGTCCTTGTTACCCTTACCGCCGCCGATGCCCGCTCCGGAGCCACCGGTTGTCGAAATGCTGCCACCGTTGATGACAATCGTTCCGGGAGCCGCGTCACTGCCACCGCCGATACGTGCGCCCTGGCCCTGGTTTACTTTGACGGATGTGACCGTGCCGCCGTTAATGGTGATTGTGCCGCCGTCGCCGTCGTCGCCGCCGCCGATGCCTGCGCCATCCCGGCTGTAGGCCGTAATCGTACCGCCGTTAATGGTAATCGTACCGCCATCTGCGCTGTCGCCGCCTCCGATGCCCGCGCCGTTTTCACTGCAATCTGAATCCATCGAACCGTTTGCGGTGACGTTGCCGCCGTAAATGGCGATCGTACCGCCGCTTCCTTTCTGACCGCCGCCGATACCGGCGCCGTTATTTCCGCCGCCTTTCGCGGTGACCTCGCCGCCGTAGATGGTGATTTCGCCGCCGTCACATTCCCGGCCGCCGCCGATGCCTGCACCGTCGCTGCCGCCTTTCGCGGTGATTGTGCCGCCGTAGATGGTGATCGGGGCTGTTGTCCCGTTGCCGTCATTGCTGCCAATGCCGGCGCAGTGATCATGACCGGTAGCTTCGATCGTTCCGCCATGGATAATAATATTCCCTCCGGGATGATTGTCACTTGTCGCGCCGATTGCTGCGCCGCTATCAGGCACTGATTTGATCTTACCGGCATTGTTACCGTCGCTCTGAGCATAGATCGTCAGCGTGCTTCCCTGAGGGATATACAGTCCCTTCACGTTCAAAGTGAAGCCGTCACCCAGGATCAGATTCGTGTCACCCGTGAAGGACACGAGCTTTTTCACCGTGACGTTTCTATTCAGGTAATACCAGCCGGAAGTCATGTTGCCGCTATTCGGGATAGCGACTGCATCCCTGGTTTTCGTTTCGGTAACGACCTCAGTACCGTTCCAACTGCGTTCCATATAAGAGACGTTGTTGACAACACCCACCCCAAGCGCGGCTTCGCCATCGCTCGGGAAAACACCATTCGATGCATCGAATGCGCAGAAATAGCAGCTGGGATGGACTTCGCCGTTGTTCGCGCCGTAGCCGCTGGTGAACACGCCGGTCCCCGCCGCAGTGGAGACATAAATGAACGCGTCATCCGTGAACGCGCCTGTGACGGTGATCACCTTGCCCTCAGCCAGGTACAGGTCGCCTGTTTCAGGAGAACCGTACATGTTCAGGGAAGGATTCCATGATTCGTCCCGGTTCAGATAAACGTCACCGCCGACATTTTGGGCCGTGTTGCCTACGATGCTTCCGCCGGAGAACGTGACATCTCCGCCCTGGTCTATATACAATCCGCCGCCGCAGCCTGTCACAGTGGTGTTTTCATCCCCCGCAGTCGCACCCGTCGCGCTGTTGCCGGTGATGATGCCGCCGCTGATGGTAGCTGTGCCATATCGCACGCATACCCCTCCTCCGTTGTTCCCGGCGGTGTTGCCGCTGATCGTGCCGCCGGTCATAGTGAACGGATTCATACTCCATACGCCGCCTCCTCTTGTGACAGCGCTGTTACCGGAGATCGTGCCGCCGGTCATGGTGAATCTCCCCCCGAAGTAATTCGTGACACCGGCTCCGCCCAGCTTATAGGACGTATTGTTGCTGATGGCACCGCCGTTCATGGTGAATGTACCGTTGTTCAGTACACCTGCATTGTCTTTCGCCTTATTGCCGGTAATCGAACCGCCGTCAAGTGTCAGCGTGCCGTTGTTATATATGCCGCCGCCCCGATTATGTCCAAAAGGAATGACTCCTTCATCTTCATATTCATCATTATATCCGCCGGTAATCTTGCCGGACTGGTCGGCGCTGCTGTCCGTTATTGTCAGTGTACCTTCGTTTTGGATGACATAGCCGTCGGGCGTGGGCGTTGTCAACCCGCGGTCAATGGTATGGCCGGTCAGGTCAAGGATCACGGTCTTGCCGGAGGGGACGACCAGGGCGTTGTCGCTTGCTTCAGCCGTGATGTCCTGCGTCAGGGTGACCTCTCCGCCGGCGTCGAACGCCGCCTGCAGCTTTACCCACGTGTTGATCTTGCTTTCATCCGGTATGGCCCCTAATACCTCTTCTGCCGGCTGGTTTTCATCAACAAGTTCTCCTGTGGATCCGTCATCTCCTTGTTGTTCAGCAGATTCCCCGGCTCCATTCTCCGTGTACTGCCCGATTCTTTCTTCAATCACATCATCACCGGACTGCATATCAATCTCAGTGCTCTGATCTTCATCTTCCCGGAGAATTTCGTCCACCTGTGCGGATTCCTCCATGCCGGTTTCAACAGTTTCCTCATAAAAACCGGCATCAGATAATTCGGGTATCTGCTCATCCGCATATACCGCGGGTCCCATATTGCTTACCATCAGGATGGCGCTTATCATGAGTGCCAGGGCACGCCCCGGTCTTCGTTTTCTTCCGTTCATCAACTCTTCCTCCTCTATCTGTGAGACAGTTTTATACATATATTCGACAGCATTATCTATAGGATACTCTTTATCTTGACTCCGGCGCTTTCGTTTACGGAAGTAAGTAGAGATTTGGTGGCTACTTACGTAAATCGTGCTTTCATCTTGCCACTGGTTGCCTTCGTTTACGGAAGCAAGTCGAGTTTTAGGCGGTTACTTCCGTAAAAGCTTCTTTATACTTGCCTCCGGCTGCTTTCGTTTACGGAGTAAATCGAGTTTTTGGCGCTTACTTCCGTAAATTCTTTATATATCTTGCTCCGGTCGTTTTTTTACGGAAGTGAGTTAAGTTGCGTACTGAACACGTGAATGTCTTTCAGCACTCATTTCGAAAACAAAATGAGAGGTGCCACGCCAAGATTTTTTAATGTAACACCCCTCATAAGGAGATATAACATTCACACCACTGTTATGCTTAATTTCCAAAGGCTGCGACTGCCGCCTGGTTATAGAGGTATAGCGTCTTGCCGAGATTGATCTCGTTTTCATCGCTCTTGATCGCGCAGGAACGCGCATAGGTCAGTACGGACGCCGTGATCGTATACGTGCCGTCTTCCGTGCCGTCCGATACCGTGTAAGAGTGCGTTTCCTGCAGATGGTTCGAATACACGCCATTATCCGGTGCCAGATAATACTTTCCGTCCGAGCGCTGTTTAAGATCGCATTCATTCCCGTCGATTGAGAAACAAAGAGCAGACGGCTCAATGCCATTAAATCCAAGATACAGCCTGAGCGTGTTGTCGGACTCCAGCATCGCCGAGATGCCCTCTATGCTCACGCCCTCCGGCAGATTTCCTTCTCGCTGTGCGATATAGCTGCCAAGCGTCACCGTAGTCACCGCATCCACCGCATTGCTTACCGAAAGACCGTCTGCATGGTACTTGAAATAGATCTGCGCCGCCGTGCAGTAGTCTTTGGCCGCCGCGCCGACCGCCTTTTCTTTATCGTCGCCGCCGTTCTTCTCCAGCCATTCAAAATACTTCATAAGCGTATACTGCACGCCGATCCCGGTGTAATCTTTGCCGCTCTTCTCGCCTATGAGGGCGACCGCGGTGCCGCTTCCGTCAAACACCTTTGCCGTGATCGTGTCACTTGCTTCTTTGGCCGCGAGAGCAATGCTGAACTTGTATCCGCCCTTTGCCTGGTTAAACGGCGCATTCTTTAGAAGCAGGGTGATTTCCGCGTTGGTTCTTTCATTCGTGATCGTCACATAGGCGTTCTCATCCTCCATCACCTCTTCCGGAATATCCAGATAGTAATTCAGTTTGATCTTATCATTGAACGATCCCGTCACGCCTTTGATGGTTACAGCCGAAGCGGCCTCCCACTCCGCCGTCACCTGCACATCTTCCGCAGGCATCTCGAAGGTGTACTGATCAGTCTCACCGATCTGTGTCAGTTGTATATCCTCACCGCTGAATTTCCTGCAGCGGATCGATTCAAGAGTATAGTTCGAATCGCTTGATACCGTCAGAGTTATCGTCTCACCTGCGGCTACTGTTGTCTTATCCGCAGTCACTGTCCCTCCTGTGAGGTCTTCGGGAATGACTACAGAGTATTCTGTATTTTGGCTGATTTCTGCCGCGATGATAATCTGATTATTCTCTACTCCACTCGCAGATGTCATCGCAGGCATTGTTAATTGATATCCTCCGTCAACTATCGGTATTTCGACAGGGGCAGTATAATTATATGTTACATCACCGTTGTCGGCCAGATTATACCCCTCCATGATCCGATAGGTAACATCGCCCACACTGTATCCGGGGTCAGGCTCCACGCTGAAGGAGAGTGTTTCTCCTGCCGCCTCATAGGTCACTCCGTCGGTGAATACCGGTTTAATTTTTCCGTTCGGGATTTCATCAAAAGTAATTTGATACAGATGCTCGGTAACTGATGAGAATGTCATATCCCCGTCAACTGTAACGATTTCGCCCTGCTCATAGATCCTGCCCGATGTATCACCTTCCAGCAACCCAGCCCTTTACTCTGTAAATGTCGCGCGGAAATGCATTCCCGGTCATCACCTTACCGTCAAAATCCGGAAGCTCGAACTCTTTGCCCCTGGCAACTGTAGCCCTTGTCAAACCGGCCTGGTCAGAGAGAGTAACCGTACATTTATCAGACTTGTAGCCGCACTCGCAGTCCGCCCCCCTGTGTTCTTCCGTCACATCCAGTCCACAGTATTTACATTTCTTTCTGTGCTTGTCTCCTTGAATCGTATAGGTGAGTCCGCTTTTGCCGTCGAGATCTTTGTGATTGCACTCGGTTACATGAATATGATAATTTTCTTGAATAGTAGATTTACGATCGGAAGCTTTCTTTGTATACCAGTCATTTGAATAAACGTGTCCATTAGCATCTACGCGCAGATACTTACCTGTACCATTATCTTTTGCAGAAATATATACATTACCATCGATCATGTCTTTTCCGCCATTACCGATCGCAGACGGACCGCCAATGCCTTCCTGTTTGTTATTGAGAAATATCTTCAGATTGCCGCCGCCGATATATGCTGTTCCGCCTTCACCGCCGGGGTAAGGAGGAGTACCTTCTTCACATCCGCCGCCGATGCCCGCGCCGCCGCCGGGATGGGAGTAGATCTTTCCGGTATCATTAGCGGAATCTGTATTTTGGCCATAGATCGTCAGTGTGCTCCCCTTGGGAACATACAGTCCTTAACATCGAGGGTACATCCATCTTTCAGGATCAGGTTGACATCACCGGTGATGGATTCGATCCTGCCGTCCACGGTGACGTCACTGCTCAAGTAATACCAGCCGGAGGTCATGCTGCCGTCCGACGGGACCTCAATGGCATTCTCGGTCTTCGTTTCCGAAATGACCTCTGTACCGTTCCAGCTGCATTCAATGTAGGAGACGTTGGATGTGCTCCGGGAAGATGTCCCTACTTCCTCCTCGATCAATTTTTCCGCAGCATCCTCTTCAAGGTCCTGCTCAGATGACACTATATCTTCATTATTCCACAAGGTCTGCTCTTCCGCGTCTTCCTGAGGCATATCAGCATCAAAAAGCATCCCTCACCCAAGACTTCATTCGACGCATCCTGCTCTTCTTCGCCGACGAAATCCGCACTCGTTTCCGGGATTTCCGCGGCTGATGCCGTAATGCCTGAACTGCTCAGAATGAGCACAAGGCTCAGCAGCACAGCCATTGTGCGCCCGGCCATTTCCCTATTCAACTGATATCTTCTCATCTGTTATTCCTTCCTCCTGTCATATATTACCCATAAGGGCAGTCATGAATTGTATGTGACAATCTGCAACTGTCTTTTCCGTCTTTTTCTGATTCTGTGTTCACCATTCCGACGTCATTATGTATTTGTCTTCCTTCTTATATTGTGTGTAAAATGCAGAATCATATATGAAAATTGTGACATAATTTCAGTATTCCTGCAATGTTTTTTTGTAAAATATGGACGCAAAACAGACGAGCCTCGCCCATCATCCTATGAAGGCATACCGCTTCTTATATTCGGAAAAGCATCTGCAAAAGCGCTTCTTTTTCGCCTGTGACAGTCGAAAAAGAAGGCTGACTTGATGAAGGATTCATGATTCATGCGAGATGAGCCGTTGAAATTCATGGCAAATATATATGGGATAACCTGATGATTGATTTGATTTTGACGAGAAGAGGGAAATGGTGTTGTGTAAAACTAAGCATTACGGTGTGGACGTTATAAAGTAGAAATGAATTTTAATTTTTAAAGGGATTTTCTGACTCTGATATTGAGTCTAAAGAAAGGAAAATCGAAGATAAACCAAACGCTGAATACTGAAACTACTATAATAATCAAGCCATTTCTTTTTCAAGTTGGAAAATAGCTGAAATTACAGTGGATTTTTCGTGCATATTCAAAGCAATCTCCGCTGAATTAAGGTATCATCTCAGCAACCCGCATTCGGATTGCTGAGCAATCCACATTTCAGGCGGTCAAACATACTTCGCATCTTGTCCGTCCTCTGAACTGTACCTTTCCTAAAGGAATTAGTAGTTACAAAGCTGCGTTGACAAAGGTAATTGCTGTAGCTATACTGTAAAATACCCACAGCGATGTGGGAAGTGTCCGTAAGAACACGGGAGGGATACACGAAAGCGTAAAGCGGTTGGCCTACACTCTCCGAAAGGAGGTGGAGCTTATGCCTATTATTCTGACTATTCATGTGTTCGGATATACCGTCACAGTGAGAATCGTGAAGAAAAGCAACAACCGCCACTCTGTCTATTTTCAAGGTACAGAGTTTTTAGAAGTGTCCATTTTCATGGGTACATTTTATGTGGCCAGTGTTATCCACAAAAGATGGACAAACCCTGGCCAAAAAATCGGAAACAATATTTAATTTAAAAACAAGACATTCGCTATTTTACGCTTACGTTTTAGTTTTCATCGCAAGATAATAATAACACAAAAAGGAAGGACCTTTGGCTCATATGAACCTCTGGCCCTTCTTTTACTTCTATTGTAGGAACTATGTTATTTCACAGCCCCATCCTGTAGTATTAATCTTCTTCGAGTTTCTTTTGAGATAAGACAGGGTATATGCCCTTCTTTTTATCCTCCAAATGCCGCAACTGCAGCTTGGTTATAGAGGTAAAGCGTCTTGCCGAGGTTGCTCACTTTCTCGTCTTCCTTAATCGCGCAGGAGCGCGCGTAGGTCATCACCGACGCCGTGATGATGTAGGTATTCGTACCGTCGGATACTGTATAAGTGTGGGTATCCTGAAGATGGTTCGAATACACGCCGGTGTCAAGCGCCAGATAATACGAGCCGTCCCTGCGCTGTCTGACATTCGTCTCCTTTCCGTCGATTGCGAAAGTATATCCGGAAGTATTGCCATCCTTGAAACCAAGATACAGTCTGAGCGAATTGTCGGATTCCAGCATTGCCGAGATGCCCTTGATGCTGACACCGCCCGGAAGTGTTCCGGATCGTCCGGCAACAAAACCGCTAAGTGCATCGGAAGTCACTGCATCAACCGCGCTGCTCACCGACACTCCGTCCGAATTATAGCCGAAGTAGATCTGTGCTGCCGCACAGTAGTCTTTTGCCGCCGCACCGACTGCTTTTTCCTTATCCGTTGTTCCGCTGTCTTTCAGCCAGTCAAAATACTGCATCAGGCTGTATTGTACACCGGACTCAGTGTAATCATTGCCTTTAATTTCGCCCATTATTTTGACCGCATTACCCTGCCCGTCGTAAACCCTCGCAGTGATCGTGTCGCCTGCTTCCTTCGCCGCCAACGGGATGCTGAATTTGTATCCCTTGCCGTCAACGAACTCCGCGTCCCCGACAAGCAGAGTGATTTCCTTCCCGGTGTCCTCGTTTGTGCGGGTCACATACGCAGCCTCGTCCGTCAGCATCTCCTCCGGGATGTCGAAGTAGTAGTTCAATTTGATCCGGTCGTTGAAGGAGCCGGTGACGCCGTTGATGGTGACGGTCGGCAGGTCCCTCCACGCTGCTGTGAGGGTCATATCCCCTGTGATGCTGACGAGCTCGCCCACGTTTATCGGTTCGGTCCCTTCACCGGCCAGCCAGCCGGTAAAGGTTTTTCCCGCCGGGCCCGTGAACTCACATGCAGGCAGCGGATACCAGCCGCCTATCGCCCATGTCCTGGATTCCATGGTCTCGTTCGTCTCATAACCGGGGGCGAAGGTGACGGTGACAGGAATGCCCAGGACAGCCTCGCCGTCTTCGTTCAGGCCCACGAGATAATTGGAATCGCCGCTGACGAAGTTTTCCGCGGTGCCGTTGCCGGGCAGACCGTTCGTGATGATCAGGGGATCAATGGCATCGGGCGCAGCTTGCGTCATAACAGGAATGATCACGCCCTCACCCAGCGGGCCGGCCACGGTGATCGTGTAACCATTCGTCAAATACACGCCGGCAGTCAGGCGCGGCGAACCGGCTACAGTGACCCGGCCTGAGACGCCATGGCGGGAAGCGACATATACATTGCCGTATTCCTGACCGCTGCAGACGAGAGAACCACCGTTCAGCAGGAAACGGCCGCCGCATGTCATGACATCTGCTTTTCCGCCTGAACCGCTGACCGTGCCGTCATTCATGGTGAAGGACCCGTTGTCTGTCACATAGATATGGCCAAGAGTGCTTTCCCCGTTGCCCAGATCTGCGATGATGGCACCACCGTTCATGATGAATATCGAGTCTTCGTTCACGTAAACAACTTCCTCCAGCTCGGTTCCGTAACCGGTGACGGTGCCTCCGTTCATCGTAAAGGCAGAACCGCATTCCATCAGGATGATGTCCGTGAAACCGTTATCGCCGCCGTAGAACCTGCCCCCGCCGACCGTGTCCGACAGCGTAAAGCTGCCCAGGATTGCCATACAGTAGGACCAGACATCTTCCTGAGATCTCAGCGCAGAAGCATTCACTGAATATCCCTGCAGGTCCAGCTCAGCCGTGACGCCGCTGGGAACGACGAGCTCGCTGTCATTCTCAGAAGCCGTGATATCCCCGGTGACGACGATCAATCCGCCGTATTCGAGGGCCTTCCTGAGCTGCTCCCACGTGGAGACCCTGCTGGACAGGGCAGTCAGCGCGCCGCCGCTCAGCAGGCTGTTGTCGGAAATAGCACCCGCAGGGAAAAGCCGGTCGGAACTGTACATCGCGAAGGGTTTTTTCAGGGTGACCGTTCCGTTGAAGGAAGAAGCGGTGATGCTGATGGACTCTTTTGTGGCGTCAGTGTAATTCAGCGTAACAGTCACATCGGCACCCTCCTCGCCGCTGCCGATGCCATAACTGCCGCTCGCGTTTATTATGCCGCCGCTTATGGTAACTCTTCCGCCGGCTTTATTCCCCTTACCTCCGCCGATGCCTGCACCTTTTCCGCCGGTAGTCGTGATGTTACCGCCGTCGATGGTGATGGTGCCGGGTGCTGCGTCGCAGCCGCCGCCGATGCGGGCGCCCTGGCCCTGGGTCACTTTTTCGGAGGTGATGGTGCCGCCGTGGATGGTGATGGTGCCGCCGTCTCCGTCGTCGCCGCCGCCGATGCCCGCGCCGTCACGGCTGTAGGCGGTAATCGTGCCGCCGTAAATGGCGATCTTGCCGCCGCTGCCGCAGTCGCCGCCGCCGATGCCCGCGCCGTTTTCACAGCAGTCTGAATCTGTTGGCCCGTTTGCGGTGATGTCACCGCCGTAAATAGTGATAGTTCCACCGTCGCAGTTCCTGCCTCCGCCGACGCCCGCGCCGTCACTTCCGCCTTTCGCGGTAATCGTTCCGCCGTAGATGGTGATGTCACCGCCGGTTTTGCCGTCGTTGCTGCCGATTCCCGCGCAATGATCGTATCCGTTGGCCTCAATCGTGCCGCCATGGATGACGATATTGCCGTTGTCATGCCCGGAGTAGCCGCCGATCGCCGCGCCGCCTGACGGGTGGGAGTAAATCTTACCGGCGTCCTCACCGTCGCTCTGGGCATAAATTGTCAGCGTGCTGCCCTTCGGAACATACAGGCCCTTCACATCCAGTTTTTTCCCGTCGCCGAGAATCAGCCACGTGTCACCTTCCAGGGAAACGCGGGCTTTTATGGTAATGTCCCGGTCCACATAATACCAGCCGCCGGCAATCGTTCTGCTCTGCGGGAAGACCCTCGCGTTCCCAAGCGTGGGCTTCGTCGTTTCCGTAACGCCGCTCCCGTCCCATGCGCGTTCCACATAAGAAACATCAACGCCTTTGTCAATCTCTGCCTCTCCGGCCGAAAGGAGAACGTCATATTCCGCATTGTCCGAATGGAACCATGTGGGAGGGATCTCCCGGTTATATGTGCTGTATCCGCTCGTAACGACGCCCGTGCCGGCGGATTTGGAGACCCACAGATCCGCGCCCTCAGTAAGCTCGCCGGCAAGACGGATAACGGCGTCGCCGGCAAGGTGTAGATTATTTGCGGCCCCTCTCTTAGAGTTGCCGGATACCGCCGGACTACCGGAAATCGTCAGGACAGCATGCTCGGATACATGTATGCCGCCCCCGTTATTCGCGCAGGTGTTTTCACTTATACTGCCTCCGTTCAGCGCGCCGCTGACATTATCCGCATTGGGCATATAGATGCCGCCGCCCCATGCTCCAGAAGCATTTCCGCTGATGCTGCCCCCGGTCATGGTCAGACTGCCGAAATTGCAGATTCCGCCCCCGCTGCCGGCTGTCTTATTCCCGGAGACCGCGCCGCCCTCTAATGTAAGCACCCCGTTATTGACAATGCCGCCGCCGCTGCCTTCATTGTTGCCGCCCGTGATGGCACCCGTCTGCCCCCCTGTATCGGTTATGGTCAGTGTGCCGTTATTGGTAATCACGTTGCCGTTTTCCACCGCTTCGCCATCCGCCAGTCCCCGATCGATGACATATCCGCCAAGGTCGATCGTCATCGACCTGCCATCGGGAATGACGAGCGCAGGATCTCCCGGATCGGCCGTATACCCCTTTTCAAGTTTTAAGGTGCCGCCGTCCTTCGTGTCATCAATGAGCGTCTGCAGTTCCATCCATTCGCTGCCAGTCGCAGGTATAAAGATATCCTTCTCCCCGATTTCATTTTCGCCGTTTCCGTCAGAGAAGTATTTGCCGCAGAGCTCGCATCGCCAATACTCGATATTGCCGGCTGTTCCGAACCCGGGCTGAACTGCAGGCACCCGGGTCAGATCATGGAGGTCTGTCATGGGAGTTATGACATCTCCCGGCTGCACGGGCTGCGTCCCGTCCGCATCCAGGAAAAAGGTGCCGCATTTTTCACAGCGATAATATGCCGTATTTCCGACTTTTTCGCAGGTAGGTTCTAAAGCGGGGACCGGTGTCAGCACATGGCTGTCACAGGGATTGTTCATCCCTCTGATTTCAACGCAATCCACGTCCAATACAAACTGATCGTCACTGTTATAGTGGCGAATGGCTATGTAAACTTCCTGCTCGCCGGCGAAGGAAGACAGATCCGCCGTATAATTTACGAATGAGGATGTTGAGACAATATCGTCCGTCAGTTTTGTCATCTCATGAGGATCGGCGGATGTGCCGGCGTAAAGAGCAAATGTATCCGGAAAACCGTAGTCCCATTCACGTGCCCAGACGGACAGCGTTGCCTCAGGAATATCTTTTAAAGAAAATGCAGGCGAGACAGCCCAGTTATCCGGCGTGAGCGGCTCCTGGATATCTTTAATATAGGAGCACGAATATATCACTCCATGCCCTTCATATGCATCTATACTCTCGTCCTTAAAGATATAGTGGTTCCAGTTATATCCGTCGCCGTCCGCATCGACAAAAATCCAGTCTGTCGGCTCTTCTTCAAAGTACCAGCCATAATGTGTACATATTCCGTGATATATTTCATTGTAGGAGAAGCCGCACTCCGTGCAGGTATATTTCGTTACTTTATTATCAATTACCGTATCATATGAACACTCCTCCGTCTCTTTTGTACCGCAGATTTCACATTTTTTGGTATGATGACCGTTATTGTCCGGAACCACTTCTTTCCATGCATGTTTTATCGGAAATAAGATTTTATCCAGACTGACGGGGTGTATCCCCTTCCCGTCGTTGAAGGTCTGACCGCAGCGGTTACATATGTAGTATGCATTATGACCGTTCTCCGTGCATGAACCTGAAAAAGCGGGAACCTTTTCCAGCTCATGGTCGCAGAAAGCGATTTCTTTAACCTCAACACAATCCACGTCCAATGCAAACTGACTGTAACTGTTATAGTGGCGAATGGCTATGTAAACTTCCGGCTCGCCGATAAAGGAAGACAGATCCGCTGTGTAATTCCCGAATGTGGCCGTTGTGGCAATATCGTCCGTCAGTTTTGTCATCTCAAGAGGATCGGCGGATGTGCCGGCATAAAGAGCAAATGTATCCGATAAGTGAAAGAACCATTCACATGCCCAGACAGACAGCGTCGCACAAGTAAGGTCCTCTAAAGAAAATGCAGGCGAGATCGCCCAGTTATCCGGCGCGAGCGCCTCTACGTTATCATTGGAATAGGAAATCGAATATATCGAGCACTCCCCTTCATATGCCTGTACAACAACGCCTGCGTGGTTAGTGTGGTTCCAGTTATATCCGTCGCCGTCCGCGTCGATAAAGGTCCAGTCTGTCGGCTCTTCTTCAAAGTACCAGCCGTATTTCACATCGTTTCCTTTTGCCGCGTTTGCCGTGGCCGCACGGGTCTTAGGCTCTTCGTCGAAAGTATTCCCGACCGGTTCTTCCTTCTCCGTCTTTTCCATGGCCTCACAGGTCTTTTGCTCTACGCTGAAAGCCTCTCGGACCTCGTCTTCATTCTCCGGCTTTATCGCTGCCGCTTCGGTCAATATAATGTCATCTTCTGCTGCAAAAACGGGGGTATAGGGAAATGAACACAAGCTGAGAGCCATCATCGATGTTAAAATAAGACTCAATGATTTTTTGAATTTTTGCATGGTATCCCTCCTCGAACATAGTAAAACCCTTGCGATATCCCTGCATCGTTTACGTCAGGTGCACTTCTTCTAAAATAAAGTATATCTGATGCTTGTTTTCTTTGCAACAGGTGTCTGCCCGTTTCACGCCCGGGGATGAGGTTACCATTCACGGGAAGAGGTAGGTCTCAAATCAAGTTTTGATAGCTTATAAAAAGCGCATACCAAGCAGCCTCATCGTAAGAGTGAGGCAATCGCTATATTCCGCTATCACTGACTT
>ODAI012164338.1_pt1 | contig 18366 bp, 12 predicted proteins | sample 1539321 | NCBI WGS metagenome assembly ODAI01 (sample SAMN02144231, study PRJEB22623) | gut metagenome | biome: sheep rumen | host: Ovis aries | place: New Zealand | reverse complement strand
TTTTCGATTTCTGAAAACACGGATAACTTTCCGAATTTCCTCATAGCTTGACGGGGTGAAAAGGACGGGACTGCTCTCATCTGTGTGACGGTGTTTGGGGGGTGAGCTGTTCCTGCTTCCATAGTTCGTTGAGGAGGAGGTCTGCACCCCGTATGGCTTCGGAGACGATTGTCGAGATGGAGATGTCGGCATAGTCGGGGTTGGAAATAGAGATTTCTCATAATAAACCGTTTATCTCAAAAAAATATAATAGTAATTACAATAATTTATATATAGTGACGTTATTTAATTGTTGATTTTATATTTTTGACCAGAAGTTTAACTTATATGAACACGGCAAACCTTAACAGACTGAAAGTTGTTCTTGTGGAACAAAACAAGACAGGCAAATGGCTGGCTGAACAATTGGGCAAATCTACTTGCAGTGTCAGCAAGTGGTGTCAAAATACAGTGCAGCCGGACTTGCAGACACTTGACCAAATATCAAGATTGTTGGATGTGGATATCAAAGATTTGCTCGTTAGCAACAAAACGAATTGAAGATGGCAAACAGAGATATTACCAGTCCATATAGTGCCTCCATCACCGGATGTGGATTTATGTACGAAGAGATGAGGGCTCTCTTGCCGATGCTGATGTCATCGGACAGAGACTTGCTTCTGAAAGAGGAACTTCGTACAGGAGAACACCTGATGATGAGCAGTGAGCGAGCCCGTTCCCGTGCAATCCCCGAATTTGTCAAACGATACAATGCCGTACCCAAATCCTTCTGGACTTGGTTCCTCACACTCAACGACAAGTCACAACGGGTTGCAATGTTCTATGTGATACTGAAAACATACAAGATTGTATTCGACCTTCATATCAATGTGGTTATGGAACATTGGCGTGGGGTTGAACAACGTGTCACCAAGAACGACCTGATGATGGAGTTCAACGAGATATCGGCCAGAGATGCCTTTGTGGAGAGTTGGAGTGAGAATACCAAGGAGAAGGTTTCTTCGTCGGTGTGTTCCATATTGAGGAAGGTCGGACTGATGGAAGAGAAGAATTTCGATTTGAAGTCTGTCGATTTCTCCGAAATAGACTGCTCATACTATATCCGTAACAACGAGCTTTGGTTTTTGGAGGCTTGCTTCCTCGAACCGTATGAGGTGCAAAAGATGAAGGAGGACTTGCAATGACCATAGACGAATTATACGAGAAATTGTCGAGTCGTCAGTTTCAGGACACCCAGAACGGAGACCTCTTCTATAACTTCTTCGTGTATCAGTATCCAGCCGACAAGGAGTACGAGATACGACAGCAGATAAAAGAGTTCAAGGAACAGCTCATTCGTCCCATCAACTATGTCGATGTGCTGACGATGAACCTTTTCGAGGAATTCTGCAACTTCTTGGATAGTCAGTCATTCGGGAAGCTGCACCCCTCTTATCTCAAATACCTCATAGAGAAGGATGGCTCAAATCCAGATAGTGTCACCAAGACCTTGACCAACAAAGCCAACAGTGATGCCTTCTACGAGTATGTCCATAACAAGATAATCCAGCACATCTCTATCAAGGATGACAAAAATCGTCCCTACATCTTCCTATACGGAATAGGCAGTATGTATCCGTACCTTCGGACGAATGTCTTCCTGACCAATTACGAGAAGTACAATCAGAGCAGCAACTACAAACTGATTGTCTTCTATCCTGGCAATGTGAATAAGAACACATACCACCTTTTCGGTATGCTCAACGATGAGCACACCTATCGGGCAACATTACTAATCAACGACAGATAATAGTTTAAGATATGAAGTTAAAAGAATTATACAACAGGGATATTGAACGTAAGGTCAATCCGGCAGTGTCGGCTTCCGACTTCGACGAGGAAACCGTACATACCGAAATAGAGGAGTATGTTTTCACAGACGAAATCATACAAGGCCTCTACAATATCCTTTCGGCAGTGCAGAAGAAAGAGAAGAACCATTGTGGTATATGGATAAACGGATACTTCGGTTCCGGTAAATCTCACTTCCTCAAATATCTGGACTATTGTCTTTCTCCTAAATACGGCCAAAGGGCTATGGAGAGACTGATGGAGGCTGTCGAGGAGAGAGACCCGTTGCAGCATCCCGACAGCAAGCTCGACCTGACGGTGAGTGATATGAAAGACCTCATCATCTGGATGAAGAACAATCAGGTCGATACCATTCTCTTCAATATTGGTACCGTCCATAACATCAACGGTAACGAGAAAAAGGTCTTCCTTGATGTCTTTTGGGCAGAACTCAATGCTTTCCGTGGATACAACAAGTTCAACATTGCTTTGGCCCAGAACTTCGAGAAACTGCTGGACAGCAAGGGTAAGTTTGACGAGTTCAAAAAGAGAATTGCAGAAGACGGGTTCGATTGGGACGAACAGGCTTCCGACCTTGCAGACCAAGAGTTAGACTATGTTTTGGAACTCGGCAAGGAACTGGTTCCCACGATGACCACAGACATCATCCGAAAACGTATTGTCGAAGATGACTCCTTCATCAGTGTTGAAACCTTTATGAAGGAATTGAAGGGTTTCATCGACAGCAAGGGTAAGAACTACCACCTTCTCTTCTTGGTTGATGAGATAAGTCAGTTTATCGACGGACGTGGTGGGTTGTTGCTGCAACTCCAAGAAATCGTCACCCGACTGCACGAAGTCTGTAACGACCGTGTGTGGCTTGGTTGCACTGCCCAACAAGACCTCTCCGAACTTCTCGACGACTGTAAGATTTCCAAGACCAGTGAGGATTACGGTAAGATTATGGGTCGTTTCGAGGTTAAGGTTTCCCTCAAAGGCACCCAACCTGAATACATCACCCAGAAACGTATCCTTGACAAGACCGGCAGTGCCGAGATTGAGCTGGGAAAACTCTATGAGAAGAAGAAGAGTGCCATCGATAACCAGTTTCAGTTACCTTCCGGATACAGGAAATTCTCCAATAAAGAAGAGTTCATTGCCTACTATCCTTTCGTACCCTACCAGTTCAAACTCATTATGCAAGTCTTCAACTCATTTGTGAGTCTTGGATTTGTGGAACGTGAGGTCAAGGGTAATGAGAGAAGTATCATCAAGGTCACACACGCCACAGCAAAGCAGACCAAGGATGAAGAGGTGGGTAAGTTCATCTCCTTCGACCAGTTCTTCAATGCAATGTTCCAAGGCAGTCTGATGAACCTTGGACAACGTGCAATACAGAATGCCAACGGTATCATCCAAGACTACAAGGACCCCAAATTCGGTCAGAGAGTGGTCAATATTCTCTTTATGATATGCTACCTCTCCGAAACCGATAAGCTTCTCTTCCCTGCCACAGTCGAGAACATCACCAACCTTCTGATGACCGACGTGGATACACAGAAGCTGTCCCTCAAACACGATGTACAGGAGGTACTCGACTTCCTCTGTGAGAAGAACATTATCCGTTACGAGGCCAAGAAAGGAACTGCATCGGACTACTACTGCTTCTACACCGAGGACGAGATGGAGGTTGCCCAGCTCATCAAGAACCAGCAAGTCGATAATGCCACGATGGCCGAAGAATTGAAGAAGATATTCTTCGACTATATGGGAAATCCTGCAAACCGAGAGACCTATTGCAGCAACAAGTTCTCGATTGCCTGCTTCATAATGGGAAGAAGTTATCTGTCCAACAATGCAGACATCGAGATGGAGCTTGTAATGGAAGACGATTTCGGAGGCAACCAACATCAGTATGCCCTCCAAAACAAGTCTAACAAACTGTCATTCCTCATTGGCCCTCTCTATTATGCAAATAGTTCATTCCGGAATGATTTCTTCAACTTCTGCAAGGTGCAGCAGTACCTGAAAACACCTGCCACAGGCGAGAGAAGGAAACAAACGATGGACGATTTCAGAAAACGTGCAAGAGAGACTTACGACTCCAAGATTGTGCCTGAATTCAGAAAGATGTTCGACAACTGTGAGGTGGTGTCCAGTCAGGATGTCATCACGGCAAAACTGACTTCTCTCAAAGGTGCTCAACGATATAAGAGTGCATTGGAAAGCCATTTCGAGAACATCTATCCTTACGGTCGTTTAGTCACCAACCAGATATTCCCACGGACGAGTGATGATTTAAGGAAAGCAGTTCTCCGTAAGATAGCCACAGGTGAATACGAAGGTCTGAATGCTGAATTGACTGACCCAGAAAAACCCGTTGAAGCATACCTCCTTCAACAAGGCAGAGAGCTCAGCCTCGGTGATATCACCAAGAAGTTTTCGGGTGCTCCCTACGGATGGAACGAGCTTTGCACGATGTATATCGTGAATGAGCTGGTGAGAAGACACAAACGAGACTACTCCTTCAACAACGACCCCAATACCGAGACCAAGATTATTGCCACTGCAATGACCACCAGTGACCGTAACAAAATCGTTGTCCGTCCGGCACAGGCCATCAGTAGAGACATATTGGACAAATTCATCAACGCTTGGAAGAAGGTGTTCGGGTTCAATTCTGCACCCTCCAACGACAGCAGTGAGTTGTTCCGTGGAGCCAAAGAGAAACTGAAAGGTGTTATTGAAAGTATGGGTAAAGTGAGGGACGATGTGTCAAAATACCCCTTCGTCTCTCCCGTAGTTGAGGCCGTCCGTCTCTTCGAGGAATGGGAGTCGAAACGTGACCCCATTCAGTTCTTCAATGCCATCATTCAAGGAGAGGATAAAGGCAAAGAACTGGTTGATAGATACAAGGAAATCAAACAATTTGCCGATGACCAGTTGCCCAGATACATCGAGTTCTTACGTTACATCGACAACAATAAGGAGAACTTCAACTTCCTGTCCGATGAGAAGAAACATTCGGCAGAGAAGTTCAAGGAATTGGTGTCCGATGAGACTCCGTTTGAACGTATGCCTTCATACAACAAGTTGAAAAAGGAGATAGAGGCAGCCCTGAACGAGATTAAGAAAGGATTGTGTGCAGAGATTGCAGCCAACTACGAGAAGGCATATACCGACCTTCAAGGGGTGTGCAAAGAGAACGGTGTTTCCGAAAGTATCCTTCCCAACCTTCAATCGACCATCACATCGAAGACCAATACAGACAATCTCTATGCTTTGAAAGACAACCGTTCCACCGATGAGTTCTACACCCAATGGGTGAAAGTGATTTTGGACAAGAAGAACCCCAACGGTGACGGTAATAAGACAGGCAAGAAGACTGCCAGCATCACCTTGAACACTCGAACACGACAGAAACTGACCAACGAGAGTGAGGTGGATGCCTACTTGGCTCAACTCAAACAACAACTGATGAAGCACATCAACGACAACGAGGATGTAATGGTTATCAAATAACACGGTTATGGATACAAGTCAGATAAAACGATTTGCCGTCGAGGCTCGAAATATACTCAAACAAGGTGTGATAAACCGTATCACCGCCTTGGGTTTTGATGAGAAGGGTGAAGTTGAAGAACGTAACAAGCCCCAGCATCTGCAAGGCAAGACCCTTTTTATGGGACAGCTCTACGACGAGAACTTCTACGGAAAGTGGATGGCTCTCTACAACCGTGTCCGGACAAAGGGTGTGAAGGAGGTCTATGAGGAAGCTGCTTACACTTGGTTCAACCGTATGATGGCCATCCGTATTATGGAGAAGAACGGATTTACAGACCCAGTTCTCTCTTTTGACGACGACCGTCTCCGTATCCCTCGTATTGTTTCCAATGCCCGTGCCGGTCAGGTCTATGTAAATGATGAGTCAGACCGAGAGAAACTGTCCGAACTGCTGATGGACGACACCAAGACCACTGAACAATTCACACTGCTCATCACGGCTTTCTGTCATTCCAATCCCGTAATCAACAATTGTTTCGGAGGTGTGTCCGACTACACCGAAATTCTCCTTCCGACCAATATCCTGTCGGAGGGTGGTTTCGTAGATTTGCTCAACCACACTGCATTTATCACAGATGATGACTACCGACAGTCCGAACTCATCGGATGGCTTTACCAGTTTTACATCAGTGAGAAGAAGGACGAGGTGTTTGCCTCATTCAAGGGTGGAAAGAAAGCAGAGGCCGAGGACATCCCCGCCGCCACACAGATATTCACCCCTAACTGGATTGTGAAGTATATGGTCCAGAACACGGTGGGTAGAATATTCTTGGACAACAATCCCAGCAGTGATTTGAAGGACAAGTGGAAATATCTTGTTGAACCTTCCACCCCGACACCTGATGACTGCATCTTCCGTTACGATGACCCCAAAGACCTGACGATGGCTGACCTCGGATGTGGTTCGGGTCACATCCTCAACGAAGGGTTCGACATCCTCTACGACATATACATCGAGGAGGGATACAGTCGTAAGCAAGCCATCGAGAACATCTTCAAGTACAACCTGACAGGTATTGACCTCGACACCCGTGCAAAGCAGTTGGCCACTTTTGCCCTGATGATGAAGGCTTGCCAGAAGGATGACTCATTCTTGGACTGCCACATTATGCCCAATGTGTTGGATATGCCCGATGTGGATAGATACTCTTTCATTGAGACTGACGGTCATTTCTGTTGTGCATATTCTCTGGAATGGGACAATGAACAGAAGAACAAAATCCATCTTGAACTCGTTAGAGCATTTGAACTCCTCAAACAAGCCCACAACCTTGGTTCCATTGTGAAGTTCGACCTTTCTACTTTCACAATGGATTATATCAAACGATGTGTGGAAGTTTATGAGGAGGACCCCAAATTCCAAAATCCGTTTGCCACACTCATCCACGCCTACAAACTAATCCTTGCACTCACCCAAAAGTATTCTGCTGTGGTGATGAACCCTCCGTATATGGGTAGTGGCAATATGAATGCAGAGTTGAACCAGTATGTGGCAACAAACTATCCAGAAGGTAAAGCGGACTTGGCAACTGTATTTGTTCAAGTGGCCAGTGCTCACACAAGAAAAGATGGATTGTATGCTTATATCATTCCGCCATCTTGGATGTTCTTACCATCATTTGAGAGGTTGAGGGCTAAAATAATCGAACACCAAACCATAAGAGTGTTTTTGCAATTAAGCAACGGAATATTCGGAGGTGACTTTGGTGCAACAGCTTGTATAATACAGAACACTAAACTTGAAAATCCCACGGCTAATTATTTTAGATTGGTCGAAAAGACATTCCAATATATTGAATCAAAGCACCTTCAAGAACTGTTTCTCCTTACCTTGAAAAACAATGAAATCCGTTTTAGATTTGATTTATATCAACGAGACGTGGATACAATCAAAGGTAGTGATGAAGGGAAGCGTCTTATGTATAGAAGTATCCCTCAAAAGAGTTTTAATAAAATACCTGGTATTCCTATCGCTTATTGGTTGAGTCCTGCAATGTATGAATGCTTTGAACATACGACATTGAAAGATTGCACGATATCTGATGGACAAACGAAAACGGGTGATAATAACAAATATTTGAGGATGTTATGGGAGGTTTCGTCAGACAAGATTGGTAAATCTAAAAAATGGGTTAAACATCCCAAAGGTGGAGCATATAGGAGATGGTATGGTAATATTGAGTGGGTTGTAGATTGGAGTGAGTCTGCACGAGTGTTTTATAGGAAAGATAAAGTTGCCAGAATATTACCTGAATATTTGTGGTGGAGAAAAGGAATTTCTTGGACTTTGCTTACAAGTGGAATGCAAGGATATCGAGACTATCCTGACGATTGTATTTTTAATCTTGCAGCACCAACATTATTTTTTGAGAATGAGGATGATAGAATATACTCATTAGGGTTGCTAAATACACCGGTGACTGTTATGTTGGTTACAATCTTCAACCCAACAATCAACAATAATATTGGTGATATTCAGTCAATTCCGTTGATAAAACAGAATACAAAATTAGTGTCTATTATTGTCAATGACAACATCTCTATTTCCAAACAAGATTGGGATGCTCACGAAACCTCTTGGGACTTCAAGACCAACGAACTTATCAAGGCACAGGATTGGTGTGGTGGTAATGTTGCCGACCTTGATATGTTGAGTGAGGAAGACCGTAAAGAGATAGAAGCAGAAGAGCATATTCCTACCAATGGAGAACTGCTCTCGGATTGTTTGCAGGCTTACAAGAACAAATGGGAACGGAACTTCCGACGACTCCACTATAACGAAGAGAAACTCAACCATCAGTTCATCGAGATTTACGGTCTGCAAGACGAGCTCACACCCGACGTTCCGATGGACGAAATCACCATTCTCCAACAAGGTGAAATCTCTATCGAGGACAATCAGATTGTGTGGCACGATGATGTCGTCATCAAACAACTTATCAGTTATGCTATCGGTTGTATGATGGGTCGTTACCGTCTGGACCGTGAAGGTCTCTGGATTGCACATCCCAATCCTACTTCGGATGAGGTTTGTACATACCACTACAACGGCAGCGACTACACCATCGACGATGACGGCATTATGCCATTGATGAGCCGTGACTGTGGTTTCGACGACAACGGAGTTCTCCGTTTCACCGAATTTCTCCGTGTGGCCTTTGGAGAGAAAGAACTAACCACGAACCTCAACTTCGTGGAGAAGTGTCTGGGCAAGACCATCGAAGACTACCTCAAAAAGGACTTCTGGAAAGACCATAAGAAGATGTACCAGAACAGACCCATTTACTGGCTGTTCAGCAGTAAGAAGGGGGCTTTCCAAGTCCTTGCATATATGCACCGTATGAACCCCTATACGGTAGAACAGATACGAAACAAGTACCTGCTGCCACATATCGACTATCTCACCAAGAAGATTGACGAGATGGAGATGAAGGAAGCTACATTATCAACATCGGAACGTAAAACCTTGCAGAAACTGAAAACCGACCTTGTCGAATGTCAGGAATACCACGAGAGACTGCACTTGGTGGCTGACCAGCAGATTGGGTTTGACTTGGACGACGGTGTGGTAGTCAATTACGCCAAATTTGGTGATGTGGTTGCAAAAATCAAATAAGATGAACCAAGAAAAGATATATAACTACTTTGAACGTAATCCGAGACTTCACGTCCTGTTCGTCTTCGACCCATTTGGAGAATTGGAGGTCGAGTTCAGAGAATGGACGTGGAAGGACGGATACAAGTATGTACCCTTCGATGGTGGGTGGTTCAAGACTAAATACGACATTGAACACGAATGGAAGGACGAGAAAGTTATCCTGCTCTTCCGTCAGAACAACCCGACGGGAAACCAACAGTCGATGTTGGAGTTTCCGTTGATGGATGTACTGGCTGCCAATATGGACTTGAAGGTGGATGACTATGCCGCCTTCATCCAACAGTACCACATACTACCCACGATGGCCCCCTTTGTTCAGAGCCACATTACGGAACTGCAACAAGCCAAAGTGACCAAGATATTGGGGCCGTACTACAACTCCACCGAATTTACGATGGATGTGGCCAACAGAGGATTGTTGTCGGCATATCTGGGAGCAGACAAACTCCTTGACTGGAACCTGATTGCCATCAAACTCATTACACAGGATGCCAACTCCGGACTTGCCTCTGTCAATGCAAAACTGCAAAGAAACAAAGCCACACGGGATGCCCTAAACACCAAACTGGACGACATCTTCGGTGTGACATACGACATTATGTCCATCAGCAAGATGCAAAAGGTAGCCGAGTGCTTGAAGTACAACATCATCACACAGTCATTGTCGGTCAATACCTTCAAGGATGAGTACCACAAGTACAAGGTGGAGAGTGCATACTCCCTCCAACAGATGAACAGTATGTGGGAATATCCTCTCAACAAAGTGCAGAGGAAACAGTTTGAGGATGCAGTCTTCAAGCTGGCCGAAGGTATCAGGGAGGAAGAGATAATCAAGTGTTACGGTGTGGATGCCAACTACTACAAGATTACCACGACAATGGCAGTCCCGATAGTTCTGGAACTGTTGAGAAAAGCCCCAGAGGACTCTGCCGTGGTTTCCGAAAAAGTAAGGGAGTTGGGAATGAAGATAGGTGAAGACAGCCCCGTCCAACCCATAGTGACCTTCACAGGCAACATTGCCAACTACTATAAATGTGCTTCGGAGATGGGGACATTGTGTCTTAACACTCCCAAAGACTATTTGGAGAAGTACCAGACCTCGTTCTACCTAATCGACACTTACTACCGTCATATACTGGAATCGTTCAAAGCACTCGACAAATCCACTGAACAATACGACATCTACCATCAGGCAAAGGTGGATGCCGACCGTCACTATGCAACCCTGACCAACAATCTCAATCTGGAATGGGTCAAATGTCTCCTTGCAAAGGGAACGAAACTCAACCAGATGCACGAATACAAAGCACAGCAGAACTTCTATCGGGACAATCGGAATAAGGATGTGAAACAGGTGGTTATCATCTCCGATGCTCTCCGTTACGAAGTGGCAAAAGAACTACTTGGGGAACTTGCCAAAGAGAAACACGTTGCCACACTGGACTGCAATATTGCTATGCTCCCCACCGAGACCAAGTTCTGCAAACGAGCACTCTTCCCCCACGACAAATTGGAACTGAAAGGTGCAGATATGCTGGTGGATGGTGCTGACCTTGCAAGCAAAGAACAACGGTCTGACTTCCTGAACGGATATGTGAATGGTGCAACTTGTGTCAATTTCGAGGAAGTGGAAGGCAATAATATGCAGACCAATCGGGAACTGTTCAAGAAACCCCTTGTCTATGTCTTCCACAACACCATAGACGAGGCCGGACACAACGGAGACATCATAGATGCCTGTCGGAAGTCCATCCAACAGTTAGCCAAGTTGGTGAAAAGTCTTCACGCCACATTCAATGTGGCCAACGTCATTGTCACCAGTGACCACGGATTTCTCTATAACGACATTGAGTTTGAAGAGAAAGATAAACAGACCATCACGGAGGAAGTCATCGAAAAGAAGACCAGATACTATCTCACCAAATCGAACGAGGAGGTTCGTGGTGTAGCCAAGTTCAGGCTGTCCGATGTCTCTGGGATGGAAGAGGATGTCTTTGTTGCCGTTCCGACAGGAACAAATCGTTTCGCCGCCACAGGTGGATATCAGTTTGCACACGGTGGTGCTGCACTGCAAGAAATCATCGTACCAGTCATATACAGCAAGTTAAAGAAAGACGATACCAAGGAAAAGACAAGAGTCTTGCTGATGAACAAGAACCTCTCGATGGTTTCCAGCAGGGTCAAGTTCCAACTCGTCCAGACCGATGCAGTCTCGATGGAGGTGCAAAGCAGGACGATAGTCTGTGGCATCTATAACAACGATGAGTTGCTGACCGTTGAGAAGTACATCGACCTTAACAGCAGTGACGGAAATGCCGAGAACCGTTTCTATGAAGTGGAACTGACACTCAATAAACCTACCAATGCCAACATTCTCCAATTGAGAATTTACGACATTGACGATGAGTTGAACCCACTCATTAAAGAGACCGTAAAGAATAACACACTTATTGAACAAGATTTCTAACGATATGGATAATTTAGAACAGAAAATACTGGAACTCTTTGAGGGCAAGGTAGTACGGAAAGACCTTGCATTCTCCGTCAAGGGAAACCTTCCGGTCCCCACATACGTCCTTGAATACCTCTTGGGACAATACTGTGCAACGGACGACGAAAACGTCATCACCGAAGGCATAGAGAAGGTGAAGGCAATCATCAAGAACAACTATGTGCATCGTGCAGAAGCCGAGATTGTCAAGGGTAAAATCAAGGAAGCCGGCAGATACCGTATCATCGACAAGGTGAATGTAGTTCTGAACGACAAGGCCAACGTGTATGAAGCCACGTTTGCCAATCTCGGTTTGACGAAGATACCCATAGTGGATAGTATCGTCATTCAGAACCCCAAGTTGATGAGTGGTAACGGTGTGTGGTCTATCGTCAATCTTTCATACGACACCACTGATGACACACCAAACCGTTGGACAATAGAGACACTGAAACCCATCCAGATTTCCAAGGTGGATGTTGATAGCTATGTGGCTCAACGTGATAAATTCACTACCGAAGAGTGGATGGATTTTCTGGTGCATACCGTCGGTCTCAATCCCAATGTGCTTAACGAGAGAGAGAAGATGCTGGTCATTGCCCGTCTGCTCCCCCACGTAGAGAACAACTACAACTTTGTGGAGTTGGGTCCAAAAGGTACTGGTAAATCCCACGTCTTTCAGGAACTGTCACCCTATGGTGTGCTGGTTTCCGGTGGTGATGTGACCTCTGCTCGTCTATTTGTCCGTATTTCGGGCAGCAAAGAATACTTGGGATTGGTCGGATATTGGGATGTGGTTGCTTGGGATGAATACGAACACCAACCGGGCAAGAAGGTCGAGCCAGTGATGATTGACACAATGCAGAACTATCTTGCAAACAAATCCTTCAACAGAGGCAAAGCCACACACGAGGCATCTGCTTCGATGGCTTTCGTGGGAAACACCAAGCACACGGTAGAATATATGCTCAAAAACAGTCATCTGTTCGAGAGTATCCCAGAAGGCTTTGTTAAGGGTGCTTTCCTTGACCGTATCCACCTGTACAATCCTGGGTGGGAGGTCAAGACTTTGAGAAAGGACTCCTTCTCCAAATCGTATGGTCTGATTACAGACTACATCTCTGCCATACTACACGAACTCCGTAACAGAGACTACTCTGCAATGTTGGGTGAATATGTGAAGTTTGACAGTTCCCTGTCAGAACGTGACCATTTGGCCATTAGAAAGACTTTCTCTGGTATGGTGAAGCTCCTGTACCCTGACGGCAATCTAACCCACGAGGAAGCCCTAAAACTTGTCGAATTTGCAGCCGAAGGACGTAAGCGTGTCAAAGACCAGCTTTACATCATAGACTCTACATTCAAAGAGAACCCAGCCTTGTTCAGATACACCATCCTCAAAGGTGGGGATATCCGATATGTGGAGACATTGGAGAAGTTGAACAACAATATGCCCGATGCCATTCCAGAGGAGGTGAAAACAGAGAAGACTCCCGACACTGATGCACCAGAGAAAGCAGTCAGACTTACCGAGAAGACGGTCAGTATTAGGATGGGACAGATGGGAGTGTCATACAAATCACTCTTTGCAGACTATCTGGCCAATGCCAACGTCATCACCATCGAAGACCCGTTCATCCGTACCTTCTGGCAAATCAGGAACCTTTCCGAGTTCCTTTCTATGCTGGTTGAGACAAGGAGTGTGGAAGGATTGAAGATACACTTGAAGACCTCTTCCGAGGACGATTTCAAGGCTGCCGATGTCATAGATGACCTGACGGATATACAGGACGAGATGGAGTCTCTGGGAGTGGAGTTCAGTTTCGAGTTTGCCGACTTCCACGACAGATGTATCAAGACCGACAAAGGCTGGAAGATAATACTCGGCCGAGGGCTGGACATCTTCGAGTCTTATGGTAAGTTCTCCATTGCCAACAGCCAACAGTCCAGAAGAAAGTGCAAGGACTTCAATGTGACGTATGCTCGGTACTAATGTTTGAGTGTTGCTGAAAACGAGGTTCTGCAATATGTCGGCAAAAAAGATTGTATATAAACCGTCTTTGAGTATCAAGGAAAATGCAGTCCTTAACGGGGTTTCAGAGGACTCTATAAGGTATTATATCAAGCAGAATAACATTGACAGAAGGAAGGAAACAAAGGTACAGGTTATAAATGAGTGTCGTAAGGCTTTACAGGAAGAACCGACTGCCACCCCATATATGGTGGCCCAGATGACACAACACAGCATAAACACCGTCAAGAAGTATTGGAAACTTATACAAGGAGAGAACGAAGTACAACTGTCAAACTTTGGTGAAAAAAAACACCAAAAGATGACACTTCGACAGAAGGATAATTTCTATGCCACCCACCCATCCTGCACCAGAGACATCTTGAAGGTGGAAGAGTTCTCCTCCGACATCTTGGAACCGTTCTGTGGAACAGGGACGATGGCCGAGGTAATCAAGGCACACGGACACAATGTAAAAGCATACGACTTGATTGACCGAGGGTATGGTGAGGTTGCTGATTTTGCCGATTTAGTCGTGAAAACAGGGAAATATGACATCATCACCAATCCCCCTTATGACGACAACTTGATAGACCATCTTCTGAAATGCATTAAGATAAGCAAGAAAAAGGTTGCTGTTTTGATGCCTCTTCGATACTTGTCAGGTAAAGCCCGACTTGAAAGATTATTTTCGAATTTCCCACCTAAACGGGTATATGTATATGCTGAAAGGATAAACATTGCCCAAAATGCAGAGTTCGAGAAGTTTTCAGACCCTGGTGCAAATATGACAATATATGCTTGGTTCGTTTGGGAAAAGGGATACAAGGGAACAACAGAACTACATTGGATGCTGAACGGAGATTAAAATGAAATAACAATCTGCATATATGGATTACAAAGATTATTTACAATACTTCAATCAGTTTGTCGAGTTTAGAGACAATAATAAGAGTGAAGAATATTTTGAATTAAATGACAAATTAGATTGTTCTGTCGGATATTTCGAGGCCGAAAAGATACGAAACAAGGCTGAATGGGACTATGCTCTACTTAAAGCTAAAAGATATACTGAAACAAAGGCACAACTTACAAAGGAAGAACTCGAAGATGTGTTGATTAAGATAAATCATCAGGCGAAGGCTAAATTGTTCAAAGAACTATACCAACAAGACCGCCTATCTTTCGAAGCCATCCAGAACTCTTTGGTTGATGTTTATGTTGACAGTGAAAATTTTGACCAAATGTTCTTCTTGCCACTATTCAAGAAAGTCAAAGAAGAAGATGATGTATTACTTGTCTCCGAAGAAGACAAGAAAAGATATGAAAGTCTCCCCAATAGAGTCGTAATATACAGAGGAATGAGAGAAGGGGAGAACATTAAGAAAAAGCTCAGTTACACATTAAGTTTTGATAAGGCAGTCTTTTTTGCAGACAGGCATTCCAATCAATTAGAAAAAGGTGTCGTTGTTTCAGTCGTTGTCAATAAGTGTGATATCTTGGCTGTTATCACACAAAGAGATGAAGATGAAGTCATCATTGACCCTGATAACTTGGGTGAAATCACCATTGTTCAAGACAGTAACGGTCCCACGAACCAACCCTATGTTGATGTCACTACCACCATTGACGACAACTCCGATATTGTTGTTCTGTATCGAGCATCCGATGAAGAAATATACCAAAACTGTTATAATAATTACGACTGGTCGGATTTAGAAGATGGTTGGAGTACTGACTTGAAACGAGCCGAAAAAGATGTTCAATCCAGTGAATCGGAAGGAGAGGAGGAGATGGTGGTTATCGTTGTAGAAATCAACAAAAAGTATTTGTCAGAGTACGATAAGGTGAAACAGACTTACACGTTAGACATAGAGAAAGCAATGGAAGAGGATGAAGAGTTTGAGGAACCGGGTTTTTTTTATGGTGGAGAGGATGTGGAATAACAAAACATCCTGACGAAACAATGTAATATACTCGTCAGTCTAAAAAAGGGTAACCACGGGTGTAGTTCTCTCTGCATATCTGTACAGTTCTTCCTTCAATCTTTCGATGAAGTCGTTGAACTTTTCTCTCTCACCTTTCGTTTGTGGTACGAGTCCCTCGATGTTTCTCAACACTTTCCCAATGACCATATGTAGTCCATCATCATCAATTGCATCGACAATATCACAATGCACAACTACATCTTTACGATAAAGTACATTCTTGTCATCATTCAATATCGACAAGGTGAAACAATGTCGTGGATTGGAGAGTGAGTTACGACGTTCCGTGTTTGAAATTCTTACGGTGACATCACCGACGGAGATAAACTTATTTCGTTTCATAACCATAACATTAAATAACCTCACCTAAAATAATAACAAAAAAAATCCCAAAATTCTTAATAATCTTATCTTTTTTTTTACTTTCTATTATTTTTTTTTCGGTAACGGCACGGGCAACGGCATCCGGCATCACGGAGGTTTAAGGATTGTCTCCCGTAAGTTCTATGATGTTTCTTGGTAAGGAGGATGGTAGTTATAATACGATTATTAGTTCAGAGGGAGGATGTTTCAGAGACTTCGTAGGAGAAACGGAGGATGGTAGTGTTTATTAAGAAATAATACCGTGTAGCCTAACAGAGTTTCTTTCTTTAAGGAGATGGTAAAAAGAAACAATCCCTCTCTAAAAAAGAAAGAAAGGAAACAAAACACCTTACCTTATCTCAATCTCCCTCTATAAAACACTCCCTACGGAGTGAAGCGAAGCGGAGCGTGTAGGGAGTGCCCTTGGCGTAAGCCAACACCTCAATCAGTAAGTTCGTAGTCTCTCTGGTTCTTTAATACAGACACCTCCTTTCAGTAAGTTCAATTCTTCTCTTGTTCCTACGAACTAATAAACCAAAACATTACCTCTGTCTATTTATTTCACTTCCCCTATTATCTTTATTCCCATATGGTTTTTCCCCATAGGGGAAAATGGGAAAAAGATAATAAGCCCTCTTGACAATAGTTTCCATCCCCTTATGACAATAGTATTTTATATCTTCCAAACCCTTATGACAATAGTGCTTTATTTCTTCCATCCCCTCTTGACAATAGTTTCCATCCTCTTATGACAATAGTGCCCTTAATCTTCCATTCCCTCTTGACAATAGGCATATGAACCTTACTCCATATCCCTTTCTCTTATCAGAACAATCCACTCTCCAATTTATGTTGTAGTAGGTACTCACCTTCTCTCATCCTAATCTTTGCCAGTTCCTCTTGCCTTTCCCGGTCTCGTATGATATTCATTGCTTGCTTCCCGATATGGTCTTTGACTTCTTTCATATCTTCAACATTCATATCTTTGAGTCTTTCGTCCAGTTTATCGTGCAGATACTTCTTGTTGCTCTCCGTTTTCAACGACACGTCTATAAGAGACCATAGATAATCGAAAGGGGTATCAATGGGTTCTTGGACAGTCTCGGTCTGTTTAAGCTTTTTGAGTATATATCTGTCGAAATACCGATACACGGTCTTGCCTTTCCCCACAGGGCAGTTCTTTGAGTACCAGTATCTGCTTCTACCGGGGTTCTCTTCTATGAATTTCCCAATCCAATAGTCGTTGTATCTCTGTTCTCCCTCTTTGGACAATCTGCCGACCAAACTCTGGTTTGTTATGCTTGGATGTATATGGACCTTGCTGTTGTCTTTCATCGGCTCCAAGTCTATCTCATCCTTACTTTTCTTCATCACTGCCTTGATTACCTCCATTATGGGCTTATTGTAGTTGAAGTCGAGTTTCGGGTCATCCTCAAAATATAGGATATTACGACAATAGTACGAAAGCAGATAGTAGTATAGGGTTTTCTTGTTGTCTGCATAGCCACAGGCAATCTCGAAGTAAGCCTGCTTGTACAGCAACTTCATAAGATAACTGTAATCACAGACCGAGACAGCTGTTGTGTGATACCTCTTACCTTTTCTCCTTATCTCTTTGTGGTATTCATTTACCAGCCAGTCACCCTTGTTTATAGCAATCCCATCCTTGTCATATTCATATTTTGAATGGGTGTGGTGTTCTCGGTCGAGATATATTCCTTCTCGTACCAGCTTCTTGTAAATTTCATCAACATATTCTCTGTGTTTCATCGTATAAAAAAAGAAGCCCACCGGAGGAGTGGCGGCTCCATCCGATGAACTTCAGTAGTCTTTTATATATTGAACCCGCCAGCTCAAATTTTCATATCTACACGTTATTTATGTAAATAGAAATTTGACCCTTTAAGGGCTCACCCAGATTGGTTCGGGATTTTTGATTTTTGAGGCAATCACCTCCTATGGTCTATCTTAACCATCTATCATTCAATAAACAAGGATATGTGATACAATTTTGGAGGATTGGTTATAACCCTCCACGACTTTTCCACGACCCCTCCACTTTAGTCTTTCCGACATCCAGAATTTTAGTGCCACACGATATCATCCATCGACTTCAACTCATTCCACGTATCCTTGTTTATGAGAAGGTAATTGTCGTAATAATCCTCTTCCTTGATTTTGACAATATCGTCACCGAAGAATTCAAAACGTATCTTTTTCTTCTCTGCTTTCTTTATATACTCATTCCAAGCAGGACCATTGACGTAAAACACTTCACCATTTTTCTTGTAACCCCAATCGGAAATGAGCTCTGCACCGTCCTTGAAGACTTCGGCAATTGGGAATATGTATTTACGGAGATAATTCTCTATTCGGTCGAATGTTGAAATCTCTGATTTTTGGAATAAAATCCCGTAAGTTTTAATCTTTTCCAGATTGTCGCCGGGCAGGACAACCGGTT
>ODAI011440891.1_pt1 | contig 18368 bp, 13 predicted proteins | sample 1539321 | NCBI WGS metagenome assembly ODAI01 (sample SAMN02144231, study PRJEB22623) | gut metagenome | biome: sheep rumen | host: Ovis aries | place: New Zealand | reverse complement strand
GTCCGCGGCTGCGGCTTCGGCGTGTTCGCCAAGGCCGTCGAGGCCGGTGGCGTGGTAAAGGCCATCAATTGCAAGGGCGCGGGCAACTGGTCGCGCGGCGAGGTCGAGAAGCTGGGCGACTTGGCCGCCGAGAACGGCGCGAAGGGCATGGCGTGGATCGCCTTCACCGACGCCGATGCCGAGCTTGCGGGCAAGAGCCCCATCATCAAGTTCTTCGAGGACGACGTCTACGCCAAGCTGAAGGAGGCCATGGACGTCGAGCCGGGCGACCTGCTGCTGTTCGCGGCCGACAAGCCCGAAATCGCCAACGCCGTGCTTTCCGCCCTGCGCCTGCACATGGCCGACGCGCTCGAGATTCCGCGCGAGGGCCATGCGCTTCTGTGGGTCGTCAACTTCCCGATGTTCAAGTACGACGAGGACGAGAAGAAGTACGCGGCCGAGCACCATCCGTTCACGATGATCCGCGAAGAGGACTGGGACAAGATCGAAGATGCGCCGCTCGAGTGCGGTAGCTATTCGTACGACCTGGTCATGGACGGTTTCGAGGCCGGCGGCGGCACGATCCGTATCCACACGCCCGAACTGCAGCGCCGCGTGCTGCGCCGTTGCGGGCTCACCGACGAGCAGATCGACGAGAAGTTCGGCCACCTCATCCACGCGCTCGAGCTGGGCGCGCCGCCCCATGGCGGCATCGCGCTGGGCCTCGACCGCCTCGTCATGCTGCTGGCCGGCAAGGACTCGATCCGCGACGTCATCGCGTTCCCGAAGACGTCGTCGGCATCCGACCCGATGACCGGCGCGCCGTCCGCCGTGACGGGCCGCCAGCTCAAGGAAGTCTCGCTGCGCACGTTGTAGCGCTCAGTCGCCGTGACGCCGCCCGGTGCGGCACGGCTTGCATGCGCAACCTTCAACGGACGACTCGCCCACGGGCGGGTCGTCCGTTCGTTTTCGCCCTACATGACCTTCGAGCGCTCGATCCTCTCGACGAGCTTCGGCACGACGCGGATGAGGGGGTCGTACAGCACGAGCCCGATAAGGGCGAGCGGTGCCGCGAAGAGCGCGAGCGTGCCGATTTCGATCCAGAAATCCCCGTTCGTCACGCCGAACATGGCTGCGCGCATCGCGTTGACGGCGTGCGCGATGGGCAGGTAGGGGTTCAAGTCCTGGAAGAACTGGGGTAGCAGCTGCATCGGGAAGCTGCCGCCGCCTCCCGATACCTGCACGATGAGCAAGATGACGCCGAGCGCCTTGCCGAAGTTCGCGAACAGGGACACCATCGTGTAGATGATGAACGAGAACACGAGTCCCGCGACCCAGAAGCACAGCAGGTACAGGAAGGGATTGTTGGCCTGCACGCCGAGGAACAGCAGGTTCCCGAGCGAGAGCGTCGTGCTCTGCGCGAGCGATATGAGCGCCACGATGCCGAAGCGCCCGCAGAAGACCTGGCGGTTCGTCGGGTTGTCGAGCTCCTCGAGCGTTCTCGAAGACGGCTGAACCTTGAGCATGACCATCGTGAGCAACGCCCCGATCCAAAGTGCGAGCGTCGTGTACAAAGGCGACATGGCCGATCCGAAGTTCTCGACGGGATGGATGGCGTGCCGCTCGACCTTCACAGGCGCGGAGAGGGCGGCCGCGAGCGTTTGCGGGTCCTCGCTCAGCACGTCGCGGATCAGCTCCTTGTCGCCCGAGTCGAGGGCTTTCGAGATGTTGGCGCCCAACGTGTTCAGCCGCGTTGCCGAATCGTTCAAGGTGTCCTGCATCTTCGAGATCTTGTCCTTCGCGTTGTCGAGCCGGTCGGCCAGCTCGTTTGCCGTGTAGACGAGGTCGCCGCTCGCGGCGTCGATGGCGGCGCCCGTCGACGACACGGAGGCGCCTGCATCGCTGATGAGGTCGGCCAAGTCGTTGAGCTGCGGTTTCACGTTCTCTTCGTAATCGGTTCTCGCGTCGGCCACCGTCGCTTTCGTCTGCTCGGCGAGCTCGGACACCTCGTCGTGCGTGTCGGCTGCGTCGGAGACGCCCGCATCGATGTCGTCAGCCGCCGCCTCGAGCCCGTCGCGAAGCTGTTCGAGCTGGGCGATGGACGAGTTCAATTGCGAGACGAGCGAATCGACGCGGGCCTGGTCGTCCTCGGGAACGGACGCGCGGACGCCTTCGACCTGGGAGGCGAGGTCCTCGAACGCGACGATGAGCGCCTCGACGGCCGCGCCGCGGTTGCGGAGCTGTCCTGCGGAGTCGTTCGCGAGCGTGTTGACCGACGCGAACGTCGTGTCGATGGACTCGGGGACCCCTTCGAAGCCGGCGACGCTGCGGTCGACTGCGAGGTCGAGCGAGGCGACGGCGTCCTCGAGCGCGCTGCCGATCCGCTCGCCCGATTCGCGGGCTTCTGCGGCGGTGCCGACGACGTTGGAGGCGGAGCTTTGCGCATGTGCCAGCAACGACCCCGAATCGCGTATGAGCTGCTGCGACGAGTTGACGACGTCGGAGTAAAGCCCGAGGGTGTTCGCGGCGTCGGAAAGCTGCGCGCCCATCCGGTTCAGATGGTTGCTCAGCTCGGCGAGCTCGCCGCCGGCATCGGCGTCCTCGACGTAGTCGACGATCGCCGAGGATATCCCGAGCGCGACTTCCGATAGCGTTTCGGCGAACACCTGGTTGACCTGCTGTGATATCTTGTCGGCTCCTTGGTCTGTCACCTTCGGCGCAATCGCGCTCTTCTTCTCGTTGGAGTAGTACGTGATCTGGGCGTGCTCCGCATCGCTGGAGTAGAACGACATCATGTCGCGGCTGAACGTCTCGGGGATGACGACGGCGGCGTAGTACCTGCCCGACCGCGCCCCGTCGATGGCGTCGGCTTCGTCGGTGATCACGAAATTCAGCTGGTCGTTCGCCCGCAGGGCTGCGACGACTCTCTCGCCGATGTTCACCTCGATGGGCGCCAGGTCGCTCTTGTAGCCCGCGTCGGTGTTGGCGACGGCGACTTTCAGGTTGCCCGTATTGTCGAAGACGTCCCAGCAGGCGAGCAGGTTGTACCAGGAGAACAACGAGGGCAGTATGACGAGCCCGAGCACCGCGATGATCGTCACGGTGTTCTTGCTCAGCCGCTTCAGGTCGTTCACGAACAGATGCCAGACGTTCGCCATCAGGCATCGCCGCCTTCGCCGGTCTCGGCGTCGGTTTCACGTGCGCGCGATCCGAATCGCTTGGCGAGCGGGCGCACGACGGTGAAGTTGTCCCGCTGCCTGTAGAGCGCACGCACCTCCTCGTCGCTCATCGAGTCGAGCGACAGCTGGTGGCTGAAGTAGTCCTGCATGTAGTCGAGCACGATCAGGTAGGCGACGATCGCGGCGAAGCAGATGAGCCACGTGGTGAGTATGACGACCTTCTCGAGACCGAGCAGGGAGAACACGATGGTGAGCACGATCACGACGGGAACGCCGACGGCGACGGAAAGCCTTTGCAATGTCGGGTACAGGCCGATGAAGGAGCCCACGCGCTTGTTGATTTCCCGCCGGTACTCCTCGCGGTCGGACAATGCCTGGAAGACTTGCGACAGGCGGTAACGGCGGGCGGGCAGGTGCACGGCCTCGCCGTTGATGAGGTCGCTTTCCTCGATTTGACGGGCGAACATGCGGTTGAGGTTCGCCATGTGCGGCCTCGCAAGCGCCCCGATGAGCAAGAACGCGATCATGAACCCGAAAAGGACGCCCAGGCAGCTCGGCCATGTCGTGCCGTAGAATCCGCAGATGGTCTCGCGTATGGCGCTGATTCCGTATGTGAACGGGAACAAGGGGTAGATGATCTGGAAGAAGCTCGGCGTCATCTCGATGGGGTACAAGCCGGTCGCGCCGGGGATCTGCACGAACACGAGGATGATGCAGAACGCCTTGCCGACATGCTGGAGCGTGGCGGAAAGCGTGTACTGGATCGACAGGTACGCGAGCGACGCCGTGATGGCCGTCGCGTAGAACGCCGGGGCGTTGACGGTCTGCACGCCCATGGCGAGGCACCCCGTGACGCAGACGACGGCCTGCAGGATCGCGAGGATCACGAGGAGCAGCCATCTGCCGAAGAAGCGCTGCGATATGGTCAGCCTCCCGATCCCCTCGTCGTCCACCTCGATGCGGATGATGACCATGAGCATGAATACGCCGATCCAAAGCGTGAGGTTGATGAAAAGCGGCGCCATGGCCGATCCGTAGGCGTTCAGCTCGTAGAGCTGCTCGGTCTTTACCTCGGTCGGCGAACTCATGAAATCCGCGATGCGCTCGGGGTCTATGCCGCCCTCGCCGAACAGCCGCTCGAGGTCGTTGGAGGTCTGGAGCGCTTGGAGGTCGGTCTCTATCGTGGCCAGGTCCCCCTCGAGCGTGGCCAGGCCGCCTTCGGTGCGCGCGACCGCGTCTGACGTGACGGCGAGCGTCGACTTGAGCTGGTCGAGCATCGACGACGTCTCGTCGATGAGCAGGACGAGGTTCGAGGTGGACGTGCCCAGCTCGTTGGCGGTGGTCGAGATGCCCGCAAGGTTCTCGCTCACGACGGGCAGCACCGAATCGTTGAGCGTCGAGCGGTAATCGTCGGCGTTGGTCAGGGTGCCTTGGATCGCGTTGTCGAGCTGGTCGCCCGTCTCCGCGCTCGCGACGGCCGCGTCGGCGATGTCGGACGAGAGCGTCTCGAGGGCGGCGAGCAGGGATTCGGCCTCCCCGTTCCCGTCGTCGAGCGCGTCGATGATGTCGTCGAGCGCGGAGGCATCGACGTCTTCGGGCAGCTCGTCGCGCAGGTCTTCGAGCACCTTCTGCACGTGCCGGCCGTCCTGCACGACCGAGCCCGCGCGCTCCACGGCGGTTTCGGCAGCGCTCGAGGCGGTGACGATGCTGCCCGAGAGGCGCCCGATGGCCTGGTCGGCTTTGGCGGTCGTGCGGGACGCGAGGGCCGACCCGCCGTCGAGAACCCCGTTGATGGATGTGGAAAACGAGCCGATCCCCGTGTTGACGTCGGCTACGAGCGTCGCGGATTCCGTTATGCCGGACGAGGCGGCCTCGACTTGGCTGCGCGCGCTTGCAAGCGACTGCTTGGCGCCGTCCGCCTTCGTGATGGCCTCGTCTGCCGCGTTCTTGACGCTCGTCAGCGCTTCGCGGGCATCGACGAGGCCCTGCTTCGCCTCGCCTACGATGTTCGAGGCGCTCGTCTTCGCCTGGCCGATCTTTCCCCTCGATTCGCCGAGTTTCTCGTTCAGGGCGTCGGCCACCGCAGCGCTTGCCGTCGAGACGAACGTTTCGTTGATGGTGACGTCGAGGGCCGATGCGCCGGCGTCGGTGATCTTGGGGGAGACCGGCCCTTTCTTCTCGTTTACGTAGTACTCGAGCGTGGGTTGCCGGAAATCCCCGGACGTTATCGTGGCGAGGTCGGCGCTGAACGTCGCGGGGATGACGATGGCGGCGTAGGCCTCTCCCGACTCGACTTCCGAAAGCGCCTCGTCGCCGTCGACGAACGCCCAGCCGAGCTGGTCGTTCTCTTTCAGCGCGCCTTCGATTTGCGTGCCGAGGTCGAGCCTCCCGAGCGTCTTGTCGTCGACGCCCTCGTCCTCGTTCACGACGCAGATCCTCAAATTGCCCGTGTTCTCGTACGGGTTCCAGAAGCCGGCGACGTTGAACCAGGTGTAGAGGGAGGGGAGGACCGAGAGGAACAGGATGACGGCCCATGTGGCGGGATTCTTCGCGATGCGCTTCAAATCGCGCAGGAACACGCGCATGACGTTTCCCACCGTCGTCCTCCGTTTCTGCTGCATATGCGGTGCGATTGTTGCTTCGTACGAGCTTACCGCAGTTCACGTTGCTCAACAAGTGTGGTATAACGCGAAACACCCAGAATAGCGGGCGAAAACACAGCGCTTCAAGCGATTCGCGAGCCAATTGCGCGCCGGCCGGCGATGCGCGCGTCCCGTTTCCCGCGCTTCGCCGCGGTCGCCTTGCGATCTCGTAGGCGCTCATGTGTGCATTTGGTTCGAAAATCGTCCATCTGCCGCAACTCCGTCTATACTGCGTAGAGTTGTTCGAGTGCTTCGAAAGGGCTAGGACGGCGCTATGTTCCGAATCTGGTCAGGTCCGGGAGGAAGCAGCCATAAGGGACCGCTGGCGAGCGTCCTAGCCTTTTCGGAGCACTTCTACGTTGTGAACTGGAAATCTCATGGGCTTCATCGAATTCATCATCAGCTTTCTCAAGGATCCGCGCACGCAGATCGCGGCGTGGATCGCCACGCTCGGCCCGGTGCTGGTCTACTGCCCGCTGTTCCTCGTGGTGTTCATCGAGACCGGCGTCGTGTTCTTCCCGTTTCTGCCCGGCGACTCGCTGCTGTTCGCCTGCGGCGTGTTCTCGGCCGAGGGATGGGGCCTCAACCTGGGCGTGACGCTCGCCGTGTTCTATGCGGCGGCCATTTTGGGCAACACGTCGAACTACTGGATCGCGCGGTTCTTCGGCAGCCGCATCATCGACTCGGGCAAGGTGAAGTCGCTCACGCCTGAGCGCATGGCCAAGCTCGACCACTTCTTCGAGAAGTACGGCGGCCTGACCATCGTCATCACGCGTTTCATGCCGTTTCTGCGCACGTTCGCGCCGTTCATCGCGGGCACGGGTCATATGAACTTCGCCAAGTTCACGCTGTTCAACGCAATCGGCGGGGTCAGCTGGGTCAGCCTGTTCGTGCTCGTCGGCTACTTCTTCGGCGGCGTGCCGTTCGTCCAGCAGCACTTCAGCGCCATCGTGCTGGGGATCATCTTCATCTCCGTGCTGCCCGCCGTCATCGGCGCCGTGAAAGGCGCCCTCTCGTCGCGGCGAGGTTAGCGCTTGGCGCCATGCGGGACGGGGGTCGCGTAGGGTCGCGCCTGCCTGGCGCCCGTGCTCCTTATTTCGTGCAGGTAGGGCTTGGCGGGCGTCAAAGCATGCCGCTTGCGCTATGATTCCAATTGGAAAAACACGTGTCTGACACGGTGCACCCAATTAAGAAAGCGCAGATGAGCATGGCAGAAGCGTTGTACAGGAAATACCGTCCGCAAGTGTTCGAGGACGTCGTGGGCCAAGAGCCCATCGAGCGGACGCTCAAGAACGCGATCGAGCAGGACAAGGTTTCGCACGCCTACCTGTTCACGGGCCCGCGCGGCACGGGAAAGACGACGACGGCGCGACTGCTCGCCAAGGCGCTGCTGTGCGAGAAAGGTCCGACGCCCGACCCCGACGGCACGTGCGACGATTGCGAGCTCATCGCCGAGGGCACGCACCCGGACGTCTACGAGCTCGACGCCGCGAGCCGCACGGGCGTCGAGAACGTCCGCGAGGAGATTATCAGCCGCGTCCAGTTCGCCCCGACCCGGGGCCGCTTCAAGGTCTACATAATCGACGAGGTCCACATGCTGTCGACGGCCGCGTTCAACGCGCTGCTCAAGACGCTCGAGGAACCGCCGTCGCACGTCGTGTTCGTGCTGTGCACGACCGATCCCCAGAAAGTCCCCGAGACCATCCACTCGCGGTGCCAACGGTTCGATTTCCGCCGCATCGCGCCCGAGTCGATGGTGTCGCGCCTCGGCGCCATCTGCATCGCCGAGGGCGTCGAGTTCGAGGGCGAGGCGCTCGACCTGATCGCCCACCGCGCGGAAGGCGGGCTGCGAAACGCCCTTACGTCGCTCGAGCAGATCATAGCGTTCGAGAACGGCAAGGTCACCCTCGCGGGGGCCGAGCGCTTGCTCGGGGCCATCGACTCGAACGACCTGGCCGAGATAATGGCCTATGTGGGGAAGCGCGATATCGCCAACTGCTTTCGCTGGACGGCCGACTACATCGAGACGGGCGCCGACCTCGCGCAGTTCGTCCGCGACATGGCCGAGCACGTCCGCAACCTGTACGTCATGGCGCTCGTCGGCGACGATGCCGACATCGACGTCTCGGAGACGATGCGCCGCGAGCTCGCCGGCGAGCTCCAGTGGTTCGGGCCCGATCGGGCGAGCCGGCTGCTCGGCGTGCTCGGGGACCTGATGTCGGAGCTGAAGACGTCCTCGAACCCGCGCCTCTCGTTCGAGATCGCCCTGACGCGCATGGTGAGGCCGGATTCCGACCTCACGATCGAGTCCCTGGCCGAACGCGTCGAGGCGCTGGAAAGCGGCTACTCGGCCGTCGCCCATGTGCTGCCGGGTAAGCCGCTCGCTCATGCGGGCGCCCCGGTCGCCGCGGGAGCCGGCGCCCCGTCAGCGCACGGCGACGTTTTCTCCCCGGCAGACGACCCCTTCGCGGCGGCATCGGCGCACGCGCACGAAATCGAATCCGAGATGGCGGCCGAGCCTGCGGCGACGCCCGTCCGCGAGCAGGCGGTGCGGGCGGAACGCGGGGCGGCTCGCGCCGCGGCGGACCGCGCCGTGCCCGAGCCCGCGCCCTCGTCCGCCCCGGCCGCGTCCGTCGGCGCCCCGACGACCGCGACGGGCGGTGCCCCCGGCTCCGCGCTCGAGAACCCCGCGTCGCTCCAGCGTATCTGGCAAGCGGCGCTTTCCGCCGTCAAGAAGCAGAAACAGGCGTACGGCGTCCTTTTCATGAACACGAAGGCGACGTACGACAGCGCGCGCGGCATGCTCGTCGTCAACTTCTCGGCGGACAGCGCGTTCGCGTTCAACGCCGTGCAGAAGTCCGATGTACAGGACTAGCTTGCACATGCGCTCGAGCATGCGGCGGGCGGTCCTGTCGCGTTTTGCTTCGAGAAGGGCGGAACGTCCGTGCAGGTTTCGGGCAGCGCGGGCGCAAGCCGCCAGCAGGCCCAACCGCAGGCTCAACCCCAGCCCCAGCCGCAGCCCCAGCCCCAACCGCAACCGCAGGTCCAACCCCAGTTCCAACCGCAGCCACAGCCCCAGCCGCAGCCACAGCCACAGCAGCAATCCCGTGGCCGGGGCCAGCAGCCCGCTTACGACCCGGTGCCCTACGAGCAGGTTCCCTACGAGGAAGTCCCCTACGAGCAGGTTCCCTACGAGGATTCCTACTACGACCCTGCGCCCTATGACGGGTATGGCCAGGCGCCCGTTCGAAACGGCGCCGTCCACCCGCCCGCCCAAAGCGACGCGACGACGGCGGCTTCCGCCGTGGAGCCGAACCTGACCCCCGAGGGCGCCGTCGTGGAGAACCGCGACGACGTGCAGTCGATGCTGCAGGCGGGTTTCGGCGCCGGCGTCGTGTTCAGGGAAGTGAACGACTAGCAGGCGCGTTTCCACCGCGCTATCTACGAGAAAGGCGATTGACATGGACATGAACCAAGTGATGCAGCAAGCGCAGAAAATGCAGCTCGAGCTGGCACGCGCGCAGGAGGAAATCAAGGACATGACGTACACGGCGACGTCGGGCGGCGGCGTCGTCAAAGCCGTCGCAACGGGCGAAGGCGTCATCGAGAGCCTCGAGATCGACCCCGAGGCCGTCGACCCCGACGACGTCGACATGCTTGCCGACATGATCGTGGTCGCCGTGAACGAGGCCTTGCGCGGCGTCGCTTCCGCAGGCGAGCAGCGCATGTCGGCCGTGACGGGCGGACTCAACATCCCGGGCCTTTTCTAGGCGCCTCGCGCGGCCTGGAAGGAGGCATTCATGCAATCGACTCCCGCATTGCAGAAACTGCTCGACGAGCTCGAGCGGTTGCCGGGAATTGGCTCGAAGTCGGCGCAGCGCATCGCCTACTGGATGATGAACACCGACCGGGCGACCGTGATGAGGCTTGCCGAAGCCATAGCGGAGGTCAAGGACACGGTTCATTTCTGCTCGCGGTGCTTCAACTACGCCGAAGGAGACCTTTGCGAGATCTGCCAATCGGACAAGCGCGACACCTCGCTCATCTGCGTCGTGAGCGAGCCGAGGGACATCGCCGCCATCGAGCGCACGGGCGCGTTCGACGGAGTGTACCACGTGCTCGGCGGCGAGCTTTCCCCCATGGAGGGGATCGGCCCCGACGAGCTCCACGTCGCCGACCTCCTTCGCCGGCTCGCCTCGGAGGACGTGCGGGAGATCGTGCTCGCGACGAACCCGAACGTCGAGGGCGAGACGACGGCTGCGTACATAGCACGCCTGGTGAAGCCCCTGGGGCTGACCGTGACGCGGCTGGCGAGCGGCATGCCCGTCGGCGGCGAGCTCGACTTCGTGGACGAGGTGACGCTCGGCCGCGCAATCGAGGCGCGTCGCGAATTGTAGAGCCGGCTGCCGGCGACACGGCGCCGGGCGCTGGGCCGGCTGCCGGCGGCACGGCGATCCGGGCTCGGCAACACGACGATCCGCGATTCCTCGGTTTGTCCTGATTGTTGTACAGGCGCGTCGAGCTTCAATCCTGGTTTGCCCGCTGGATTTACAGCCTGTTCTGGTTGTGCAGGCTGCCCCCTTCGCGGCAAGCCCATGATAGGCTCTTTGAGCATTTGGCCGTGCAAGCCTTTTCTTTTCACCAGTTTTTAGCTAGACTTAACAATACCGTGAACGCCCCTTCGCGCGTATTGTCGTGCGTCGCCTTTGAGCGCGGTAGCTCCAAGAGGAGCGAATACCGAAGGAGGCGATATGGAAACCACGAGCATCCCAGCGACTGAAACTCGCGCGACGGGCACTATCGACGAGCACGATGCGCTTACCGGCGTGCGCGGTTACTATACTCTGCTCCGGGATTTCGACTACGCTGCCTACGCGGGGCGTGAAACCTACGTCGTTTTATGCGACATCGACAACTTCCGCATGTTCAACGACGCGTACGGCGAGAACCACTGCAACAACGTGCTGGCCGAAATCGGCCGGACGCTCCAGGATTGCTTCGGCGAGTCGCATGTCTTCCGGTACGGAAGCGACGAGTTCATCGTCGTGGACTCGTTCGACGACGGCGCGACGTTCAACGAGAAGGTCGAGGACCTCAACAGGCGCATCGGGCTCATTGCCGTCGAGGGCGAGGCTCTGCACATCTCGTTCAGCTATGGATGCGTGCACGGGAAGCTCAACACGTCCGACGACCTTCACGAGGCGATTCGCCTCGCCGACCGGAAGATGTACGAGGCCAAGCGCATTGGCAAGGCGCGCCTCGTGAGCGTGGCCCTCGACGGGGCCATGACGATGGGAGAGGGGCGACGCCATCTCGTCGGGCAGAAGGTCTACGAGCTCGACGAGCTCACGGGTCTCGCCAACCTGTTCTTCTTCCGCAAGGAACTCGGCCACATGCTCGCGAAGCAGGTGGCAGCCGAACCCGTTCCCGACGAGGAGCGCCTCGCGCTCATCCACTTCGACATCCAGAACTTCAAGGCCTACAACCAGCAGTTCGGCTTCGAGGCGGGCGACGAGCTCCTCATCCTCGTGGCGGACGCCATCGAGAAGACGTTCAGGGGTTCGCTCGCGGCGCGGTTCTCGGCCGACCAGTTCATGGTCGCCACGAAGAAATCGCTGGTGAAAGACGGGTTCCATCAAGTACGCAAAGCGTTTCGCAGCCGGCACAAGGACACGTCCATCTGGCTGCGCGCGGGCGTCAACGTTCCCGACGGCGAGTACGACGACGTCGGGTTGAACATGGACCGCGCCAAGATGGCCTGCGACAGCATCAAGGGCCGCCGCGACAAGCTCCTGCGGTTCTACGACGCCGAACTCAAGGCGCAGATCCTGGCCCATCGCTACGTGCTCGAGAACATCGACCGTGCAATTTCGGAGGGTTGGGTTCGCCCGTACTACCAGCCCATCGCCCGTGTCGCCACCAACGAGGTGTGCGACGTCGAAGCGCTCGCCCGTTGGGAAGACCCCGAGCGGGGTATCATCTCGCCGGCCGATTTCATCCCGGTGCTCGAGGACGCGCGCCTCATCCACACGCTCGACCTGCACATCGTCCGTTGCGTCTGCCGGGACCTCAAGCAGTTGATGAACGAGGGCAGGCAGATCGGCACGCCCTCGATCAACCTCTCGCGGTTCGATTTCGAGCTGTGCGACATCGTGGCAAGCATCATCGACATCGTCGACGAGTTCGACATCCCGCACAGCAACATCGCGATCGAAGTCACCGAAAGCGCGCTGAGCGGCAACCAGTTCCTGAAAGCCGACATCGACCGCTTCCGCGATGCGGGCTTCGAGGTGTGGATGGACGACTTCGGCAGCGGCTATTCGAGCCTGAGCCTGCTCAAGGAATACAATTTCGACCTGATCAAGATCGACATGGTCTTCCTGCGCGAATTCGACACCAACGAGTACGCGCGCGTCGTGCTGGCGCACGTCATCAACATGTCCAAGGAGCTAGGCCTCAAGACGCTCGTCGAGGGCGTCGAGACGGAGGAGCAGTTCAAGTTCCTCAAGTCGATCGGATGCGGGCGGGCGCAAGGATGGCATTTCGGAAGGCCCGTGAGCTTCGACGGCACGCTCGAGGCCATCACGAACCAGACGTATCCGCCCGTCGAGAGCCTCAGCATGCGAAGCTTCTACGAGGCGATCGGCCGCACGAACATGGTTCGCCCCAATCCGTCCAAGGCCCCGGGCGGAGGCTACACGCCCTCCGACATCCCCGCGGTCATCATCGAGCGGCGCCACGGCGAGTTCAAGTTCCTGAACGTCAGCGACGTGTACCTGACGTTCCTACACGACATGGGCGTTTCTTCGGTGGAGGAGACCGAGGAGAACATGACGTGCGGCGAGCCGAGCTACAAGCGCCTCCGCGCGAGCATCGAAGACGCCGTCGCGTCCGAGGGCTGGGTGCGCTCGACGTACGACGACCTGGGATTCCCCTGCTCGCTCGTCATGAAGTGCATTGCACGCAACCTCGAGGAGGACGCCATATCCGTCATCGTCGTAACGCTCGACGGCTACGGTTCGGTGCGGGAGGGCTAAGCCCGTCTTGGCTCTAGACGGGTTTGACCCCATGCCTTTAGAATAAAACGCGCCGCGCCTCGGAAGGGGCGCGGCGCGCGGCGTATACGACAAGTGAATGGAAGTGCTTTACATGATTGTTGGAACGTTCGATATCGCGATAGAGACGCCCAAGTACCACAGGCGTGGCACGCTTGCTCTGAAAAGCGATGGCGGGAAGATCATGGCGCGCCTGAACTCGGGCGACATGAACGACGTCGAATTCGCCGGGATATGCGATGGTCAGGAGTTCTGCTTCGAGGGCAAGGGCGAGTTCCCGCTCGTCGGCGCCATCGACTACACGGCGAAGGGCAAGGTCTGGGGCAACACAGTCGATCTGACGTGCGAGACGAGCGCGGGCAAGATCACCATGTTCGGAACGCGCCTGTCGACGTCCGCGGGCGAGTTCAAGAGCTCGCACGAGTACATGATGTCCGTCGTGTCGGGCGATTTCACCGACGACGGGACGATGTACTCCGGCCTGTACTCCGACGCCCATTAGCCTTTACTTCGGCGTCCATTAGCTTTACCCGAGATGTCTCGGGCGATCCCGCGCCCGGCCCGGGCCTAGACTTTCTCCTCCACGAACCAGCGGGGGTTCTCGTGGAAGAGGTAGGTCGTTGCCTGCCCGATGCGGATGAGGTAGCGCGTTCCCGTGCCGCCTACCTTGAGCGATGCCGCGCGGCGGACGTCGAGTATGCGGTCAATCTCGAACGTGCGGCCGTCTTGCCAGGTGATGGAGACGGGCGTGACGCGGCCGTCCTCGTCCGTGCGGGCGAGGACCTCCACGTAGTGCTTGCGGCGGCTTTCGATTCCCTGAACCATGGCACGCGCCTATCGGTGGAAGAAGCCGACGGGATGGACGGTGTTCTCGGCCTTGACGTCGAGCCCCGACAACGCTTGGTCGAGCAGCTCCGTGCCGCGGATGATGCAGGTGTTTCCGAACCTCCGTCGCAGTTCGTCGATGCACGTGTCGAGATGCTCCCAGTCGGGCTGGGCGTCGTCGAACAGCGAGAGCTGGTTGGTCGGCGTGGCGTCGACGAGGTCGCATGCCCGCACGTGCAAGGCGCGGATCGGATGCTCCTCGTCGAACGGCTCGTTGCAGGCGAGCAGCGCCCAGGCCGTCTGGGCGACGATGCGGGTGGCGGCCGACGGTTTGTCGAGTTTCGTCTGGCATCCGTACCCCGACAGGTCGGTGTCGTTTCGCACCCCGATGGCGACCGTTCGGGCCTGCACGCCGTCTTCGCGCATGCGTTGCGCCACCGATTCGGACAGGATCCAGATGAGGGCTCGCGCGTCCTTTGCGGTGGTGATGGGGTGCGGGGCGGTGAGGCCGTTTCCGTAGCTCTTGATTTCCCGTTGGACATCGCGCGCGGACGGGTCGTAGGGCTTGACGGGCGTGAGGTCCTCGCCGCGGGCGAACACGCGCAGGACGAGGCCTATCTTTCCGAACTTGCGCTTGAGGAACGCATCCGAGGCGCAGGCGAGCTGGCCGATGGTGTCGATGCCGTACGCATGGAGCTTCCGTTCGGTTGCCGGGCCCACGTAGAGCAGGTCGCGGGCAGGGGAGGACCATACAATCTCGCGGTAGTTCTCCCTCGTGATGTGCGTAATCGCGTCGGGCTTCTTGTAGTCGCTCCCGAATTTCGCGAAGATCTTGTTCCACGACAAGCCGATGGAGACCGTGCAGCCGAGCTCGGCCTTGATGCGCTCCGATATCTCGCGCGCGACGACGACCGCGTCGCCGCCGTGCAGGTCGATCGACCCCGTGACGTCGAGCCAGCACTCGTCGAGCCCGAACGGTTCGACCAGGTCGGTATATTGGTAGTAGATGGCGCGCGCCATCTCGGAGTATTTCCGGTAGAGCTTGTAGCGCGGGGGCAGCACGATGAGGTCCGGGCATTTCTTGCGCGCCTGCCAGAGCGCCTCGGCGGTCTGGATGCCGTACTTCTTCGCCTCGATGCTCTTGGTGAGCACGATGCCGTGGCGCAGCTCCTCCTTGCCGGCGACGACGACAGGATGTCCGCGCAGCTCAGGACGCTCTGCTTGCTCGACGCTGGCATAGAACGAGTTCATATCGCTATGCAATATGATGCGGTCCATCCAGCTCCCATCTCGTCGTCATACAAACACATGTTCGCATTATTGGGACGGGAAAGTCAATCGAACAGACTGTGGAGAATTGGAACGTCCTCGTCGTTTGCAAAAATGCCGTAGTTGTAGAGTTGGTAACATCTGTCTGTGAAGCAATGAAAACGGGATCGGAGCAACTTGATGGACCGCAATCCGCGCGACTCGCGCCTTCGCTACACGAAGGAGCAGCTGTACAAGTCGTTTCTCGGGCTTCTGGCCGAGAAACCCGTCTCCGACATCACGGTCATCGAGATCTGCGATCGCGCCGGGGTGTCGCGCAAGACGTTCTACAAGTACTATTCCGGCCCGTTCGCCCTTCTTTCCGGCATGCAGGACGACCTGTTCGAAGATTACCGGGAGCGGCTCGACGGGGGGGATGCCGACGTGTTCCAGGTTGCCCCGATGCTCATCCGCTGGGCCGATGCGAACCGCGTGCTCGTGAAGGCGATCTTCGCCAACCGCAACGAGGGCAACTTCATCGACCGCATGCAGGACGACCTGTTCGACACCTATCGGGAGAGCTGGGAGGCCGCGAATCCGGCAAAAGGCTCGGACGAGGTCGAAGCCCTGTTCTATTTCGTGGTGTCGGGCCTGGTGGGGCTCGTGCGGCATTGGCTCGTCTCGCGGCCCGAAGTGCCGGTCGAGCAGGTCATCGAGCAAGCGGATGCGCTCATGCACTTGGCGGACCCGAACCGTTGACGGGCCCGAACCGCCGACGGGCCCGGATCGCTGACGCCCGAACCGCCGACGGGTCCGAACCGCGGGTTCCCTTACACGTTAGGCGCGTTCGAATCCCCGACGAGCCTTTTCGCGGCAAAGCCGTACAACATGCCCATGGCTACGCACATTGCGCCGCCTACGAGGTAGGCGAGGGCGCGCCCGAGCGGATCGAGCCCGAGGGTGTCGACGGTGGCCATCTTCGCGATTGCGAGTATCAGGATTGCAAGCCCCGTGTGCCGCAGTGCGGCCGACGAGTACCTGAAACCGACCGCCGAGGCGGCAAGCGCGCTGATCATGATCACGGCGTCGAATGCGTACGTGCTCGTCGAGAGCGGAGTGCATCCGACAACGTAGGCGGATGCGAGCAGCGGTATCACGATTGCGGTCAGCGAGCTCAACGCCGCATTTCGCGCGAGGGGGTACTTGTCCGGCGAACCGAGCTCGCGCACCCTGATCGCGGCGAGGGAGATGGCGGCGGCCAGGACGATTCCATAGCATGCGACTGTTGCGGCCGGCGTCAGGGACCCGAGGCGGTCGGTTTGCGCGCAGGCGATGAACGGCATCGCGACGAACCAGGTCGCGATTTCGTTCACGCGCAGCGCCGTGTACGACCTGCGCACGACTTCGGGCCCGACGACCGTGCGCATCGCCAGCACGATGAGCGCCACGGTGACGAGCGTCGCCTCCCACCGGTAGCGGAAATCGGAGTTCGCCGCGAGCGCTATGATGGCGAGCTCGGTTGCCACGAGCACTGCCGTTCGCACCGCTCTCGCGTATTTCACCTGCTCAGGGCTGGTGAAAATCAGGTGGTTCGTCATGTGCGTCAAAACGAGCGACAGGATGGCGAGGTACCCCAGCCCGACGAAATAGGATTGGGCGGAATCGACTTGGAGAAAGGAGAGCAAGGGGACGATCGCGGCCCCGAGCAGCAGCAGTCCGACGATCAGGAGCGTCGCCGAAACCGCCGTGAACGTGTTCGTGCGGTTGGGCCGGGTGACGGCCTGCGGTGATGCTGTCGGGGCTTGCGGCTTTGTTGCCGTCGCCGTTTGTTGCATTGCCCCCACGACGTGCGGCGCTGTTGCCGTCGCATGTGACGTTGCTGCCATGCCCGATTGGAAATAGGGCGCCGGTGGTTCGGGTGGCAGTTGCCCTGCGGTGCCCTGAGGAAGCGAGTGCGCGTTCATAAATTCCTCCTTTGTTACAGAAGTAACATTTGTCTCTTATAGTAGCAAGTTTGGAGACAAATGCAACCTTTCTTCGGAGGATTGCGGGACGAAAAACGACGGTTCCCTGGCAAAAATATGAGAATCACTGCAGTTTTCCGAGGTGAAAGGCATAATTTTCTGTAGAAAAAAATGCTTCCATTTGCGGCGAACGGTGCTATAATTGCCGTCGGCGGTTTTTGAAACGCTCATGAGCGAGCTTATTAATCGACATGGAGTCTGGTTTCTGGGAGGGGACTGATTCCATCGTCTTCTTGGAGAGGAAGCGCGCGTATACCTCACATGGTATGCGCGCGCTTCTTATTTTGCGGGCGAAGGCAGCAGGCGAACTCGCTCCAGACGATTCCCGATCCTTATGGGCATCGGACCCTTTGATGCACGTGTGCTTTAAAAAGTGTACATATTTTTAAAATACGATGACTAAATACCGAGAAATAGCAGGTCACTGAAATTGCCTCTAAAAAAATGTACACTTTTTCGACGGTGCCCTGAGTTTTCTGGAATCTGGTCGTCGACGGGCTTTTTTCCGACGGGCAAGTGTGCATGGACTGCTTCGACCTCTCCGGTTTGCTCAGGCAGCTCGCGGGTGAGTCTGCGGTGCATCGGAGTCCGTCGTTTCTCTGTAGTAACCATGCAGGTTTGCGGGACAAATTCGGGGGAATGAATCGCCATATGGCAGCGTGCTGATGGAGCGCTGATAAAATACCCAGAAACCAACTCCTGCGGTGATCCTGCGGTGAATTAGATTAAGCGACTGAAACGAGGCACCTATGAATTCACGTCCGATGCATGCTTCCATGTGGGGAAGCGCGACGTTGCACGAAACCATGCTTGCCATCGCCCTGGTTGTGCTCCTCGCTGGTTTCGCCTGCGCGCTTCCCACGTTCGCATATGCTTCGGAAGCCGAGACGCCGGAGGGCAAATCGAATGCGATGGTCGCATGTTCTTCCGAACTGGAAGAAAGCGATGATCGGATTGAGGGCGAGAGCCTGGTCGAAAGCGATGGCCAGACTGAAAGCGAAAGCCTTGCCGAAGGCGAAAGCCAGGCCGAAAGCGAAAGCCTTGCCGAAGGCGAAAGCCAGACTGAAGGAAAAGGCCTGGCCGAAGGGGACAGCCCAATTGGCGGCGATTCGACTGTAGGCGACAGCATGGCCGGAAACGACGGTTCGGCCATCGGCGATAATCGCGTCGAAGGCAGCGATTCCGTCCAAGAAGGCTCCGCTCCGCAGGGAGCGGTGGAGTCCGAGGTTGCAGCCGCATCCGACGAGATTGTTGACGGAATCGCCGTCGACGATGATGGGGTCATGGATTCTGGAATTGCGGATGAAAATACGGCAGACGTAGAGACCGACGCCGTCCCCGCGGCCCCCGCCGCACCCGCACCCGCCGCCGCCCCCGCCCCCCCCGCCCCCCCCGCCCCCCCCCCCCCCCCCCCCC
>ODAI014428605.1_pt1 | contig 18371 bp, 15 predicted proteins | sample 1539321 | NCBI WGS metagenome assembly ODAI01 (sample SAMN02144231, study PRJEB22623) | gut metagenome | biome: sheep rumen | host: Ovis aries | place: New Zealand | reverse complement strand
CTTGGAGCATTTACAGTTACAGATGCATCTGCGCTTATGCTCGGATTATCTGAACTAACGGCAGTAATCAGGCATGAACCTGAACCTGTTGCAGTTACTTTTCCATATTCGTCAACAACAGCGACCTTTTCATCTGAACTCTGCCATATTATATTGGTTTCGTTTGAATTTGCGGGGTATATTTCAGCGGAAAGCTGTTTTGTGCCGCCTATTGAATCAAATTCCATTTCATTTTCTGAGAGAATTATTTTTTCAATCGGAATCAATTCATTTTCCGAGACTTCAACGGAAACAGTTGCCCTTATATTTGCATCATAATCGCTTATGACAGTGATTATGCAGTTTCCTGCACTCTGGGCAGTTATTGTACCGTTCTGGTCAACAGTAGCAATTTTATTGTTTGAAGATACCCATTCAAGTTTCTTATTGACAGCGTTTTCAGGTAAAACATTTGCGGTTACGGTATATTCCTGACCGATATATTCAAGGTGAATAATACGTCTTGAAAGGTCAATAGATTCAGCAGCTATTTCTTCATCTTCGAGAACTTCAACGGATATTTCAGCAGTAATACTGTTGTCAGCTGAAGATGTTGCAGTTATAATACACTGTCCCTTGCCTTTTGATGTAATATTTCCGTCCTCATCGACAACGGCGATTCTTTCATCAGAACTTGACCAGAGGATTTTTTTGTCTGCAACGCTTTCAGGAACTACACTTGCAGTCACCTGAATTGTATCTTCGGGGGCATCGAAATAGAGGAAACGGTTTGAAAGTTCAATACTCTGAGGCTTGGGTGCATACGGGTCTGTTACATGGACGGTTACGGAGGCAGATGCAGAAGGATTGCTCATACTCTGTACAGTTATGATACAAGTACCTGCCTTCTTTGCGGTTATCCAGCCCTGATCGTCAACAGTTGCGATACTTTCATCTGAACTTGTCCATTCAACGCCTGTTTCTATTGCAGTTGAAGGAATATATGAAATATATGCTACATCAAGATATCCGACAGATATTTCAAGTTCTTCATGATTAAGGACGATGCCCTGAACGTAAGTAGGGTCATCAACTGTCGGTTCATCGGTCGGAGGTTCTGTAATTACTTCTGTAACATTTATTGTGATTTCAGCCTTTACATCGGGATTTGACCTGCTTGAAACAGTTATTGTACAGAGTCCTGCACTTTTTGCAGTTATCTGACCTTCTCCGTCAACAGAAACTATATTTTCATCGGAACTTTCCCATATAAATTCAGTATCTTCGGCATTCTCGGGAAGTATTTCAAAGCGTATAGTATCTTCATAGCCGACAGAGCAGTTAATTGTGCTGAGGTTCGGGATTATCTCGGAAATCTGAGGAACAGTAGTTGTTTCAGGTTCAATGGTTGTTTCAGGTTCGGCGACAGTCGTGATTTCGGTGGTGGTAGTTGTTTCAGGTTCGGTGACAGTTGTGATTTCGGTGGTAGTAGTAGTTTCGGGTATAGTTGTAACAGTAGTTGCAGTAGAAGTTGTAGTGGCAGGTTTAGTTGTTACAGTGGTTGCAGTAGTAGTTGTGGTGACAGGTTTAGTCGTTACAGTGGTTGCAGTAGTAGTTGTGGTGACAGGTTTAGTCGTTACAGTGGTTGCAGTAGTAGTTGCGGTGACAGGTTTAGTCGTTACAGTGGTTGCAGTAGTAGTTGTGGTGACAGGTTTAGTTGTTACAGTAGTAGCAGTAGTAGTTGCGGCAGGTTTAGTTGTAACATTAGTTGCAGTAGTAGTTGCGGCAGGTTTAGTTGTAACATTAGTTGCAGTAGTGGTTGCGACAGGTTTAGTTGTTACAGTAGTAGCAGTAGTAGTTGCGGCAGGTTTAGTTGTAACATTAGTTGCAGTAGTGGTTGCGACAGGTTTAGTTGCTATTGTAGTAGCAGTAGTGGTTGCGGCAGGTTTAGTTGTTACAGTAGTAGCGGTAGAAGTTGTGGTAGTTTGTTCGGATATATTTAAAATGGATTTCATAAAATCTTCCATTGACATTTTATTGCTGGCGGTAGAAGTATATGCGTAGTAACGAAGTATGTATGAAGCATCGGAGGAATCAACTTTTCCGCTCCAGTCAACATCAGCGGCTTTTACTTCATTTTCGCTGAAAACGCTGCCTCCGCTTGTGGAAGCAGACGAATACTTTGAAAGAATGACTGATGCATCATTTGCATTTATAACTTCGTCATTGTTTACGTCTCCTAAAGAATAGCTGTTGTCAGCATTTTTCGGACTGAAACCTTGCAGAAGTTCTTCATAGTTGAAATCTGTATCTGCATTTGTTATCATCATATTTGTGTGAGAGAAAGCGGGTGCGGAAACTGTATAGATTCCAAGCGCAAACGACAGTGCAGATGCGAGAACTTTATCAATTTTCATAATTCTATCCTTCCAATCCATAATTTAAACAATGAATAATGATATTCATAGTAATATTATATATTAAAATGGAAAAAAAAGCAAGAGTTTATCTGTGAAAACCGATAAATTTCGGTAAATTGACAAAAAAAAACGCTGTCGGACAAAAATATCCGACAGCTGTATCAATTATTTAGATGTTAATTCTTCAAATTTGTCAAGGCTGAGTGGAAGGTCTGTCTGTTTGATTATTTCCGCATCAATCAACTGAATTGCGACAGCGTCCTGACCTGTAACACCGTTACCGTTGTCAACTACATCGGCATTGAGTGAACCCTGTTCTTTAAGAGCATACTTGCTGGAGTTTGCGACTGACTGGAGTATAGCAACTGCATCAGAGATTGAAACCTTTTGGTCAACGTTGGCATCGCCCCAGAGGACAGCTTCGGGTTTAGCAGTAGTAGTTTCAGTTGTAGTAGTTTCGGTAGTAGTTGTAGTGGTGGTAGTTGTAGTGGTGGCAGTGGTAGTAGTTGTTGTAGTTTCGGGAACATTGTAATATATTTCAACATTGTCAACAGATATTGCATCAGCTTCGCCGTAGTAGTAGCCTATCTGGAATTTTCCGTCCTTGGTATTTACACCGTTTTCATGAGTTTCATCGCCTGCTGCCTTAGTGGGGACAATCCACATTATCTGGGCTTTGTCGCCTGCTTCGAGTACGCAGTAATTCTGTTCTTCCTGGAACCAGTAATCTTCATTTACACGCTCGTCAACGCCTGTACCGATATTGTACACCATTTTGCCTATATCGGATTTTGCGGATATATCGAAACGAATAGCATAAACGTCCTGAGTTTCGTCGAGGTCGAAATCTGCATAAACGAGTTCGAGATTCTTTTCAGCTTCATTGCCTTCATGTTTGAGAGATTCGCTTACAGTCTGTGCAATTGAGCTTGTATAGGGAACAGTAACAGTTTTTGTATATGTGAGTACAGCACTTGTGAGGTTTACGGACTCAACTTCTTCGCCCTCTGTATCGTTGCCCCACCAGTACTGGAATGAAATTGCATCGGAGGTAGTTGTTGAAGTATAGGGCTGAACCTCTGCGGGAACTTCCCAGTAAGCCTGAATATAGTCGCCTGCATCGAATATTTTTCCGCCGTTGCCGGGGGTTACGCCAAATTCAACGCCCTGCTCCTCGAAATATGCAACAGAACCGTCACCGTCAAGACCCATATCGTTATACCAGTAGCTTGCATTTTCCTTGCCTTCGATACCTGCAACCTGTTTAGCGTACTCGGTATCTGCGGGAGAGCCTTTCTGGACGTTAAGACCGCCGCCGTATACGAACTGGTCCATAGGTGTATCGGATTCAATGGTAGCTGTAAGTGACTCTATAACAACGCCGTCCATATCGGTAAGACCGAAATCGGAGAATTTGAATTTATAGCTGTTTATGGGCTTATCGGGGTCATCGCTGGGGTTAGCTGCGTAGTAGTCCTCATCATAGCCTTTTGTAAGAACTATATCAAGACCGTCAATCTGTCTTGCGACTGTTGAAGAAATGGTAGCAGTACCGTCACCATTGTCCGTAAAGCTCCAGTTATCGCCGTTTGTATGCTTGTTGTTGTTGGGGATAATATTAGTTCTCTCGTCCTCCTGAGGGGCAACGGTAGTAACAGTGCCTTCCTGAGGGGAATCGGGGGCAGTTGTAACGGTTGAAGAACCGCTGTCGTTTACTTTTACGGACTGGAGGGTAATGGAGTTGTCAACCATATCCTTTTTGCTGTTGTCCCAGTGAGCGGAGTAGTAGTTTCTGAATTCGTAGTGTGAATCTGAATTGTAGGTAATATCGAGGTCTGAGAGGTCAATAGTTATATCGAGCGGAACGCCTTTTTCGAGTTTAACGGCATATCCTCCGTTCTCAGGGCTTGCCTCCCATTCGCCGTCGGAATTGTGTTCAATCCAGTATTTCGGAGCGTCTGTGGATTTCTCGACAGAAATTCCGAAACCGTATGAAAAGCTTGTATCATAGTCTGCGACAACGGTGAAAGTGATTGACTTTATGCCTGATGAAGCATACTGAGCGAGTTTTCCGCTGTAAACGTCACTTACGTCCATTGTTGCAAGGCTTGCTGTTTTTGCTGTTGATGCAGAAATTGCGGGTACTGATACCGCATCAGCCGTGAGCATATAAGCGGGGATTGCAGAAGCAACCATAGTCATGCTGAGGAGCGAAGCGGTAATCTTCTCTGTGATGTTTGATTTTTTCATGTTAATCATCCTCCCTGAAAAATATAACAATATACGAATTATTTTTGTGAGTATATTATATCACGGTTTTCTGAAGAATTTGTTAACAAATTGTTAATTTTAGAAAAAGTTCGTAAGAAAATACAAAATGTTTATGAATTTTTGTAATCAATTAACAAAAACATAACTTTATTAACTTCCAGCCGAATAAAAAGAAATATTTTTCCTTTATAAAGCTGAAAATTCTGCGTATAACAGGATTATAAGGCAACGCTTTGCAAAGTGCATTGTTTTTTGCAATATATTCAGCCTAATTTTTGCAAATTGCCACATTTGCGAAAAGTGGTTGACATTTAGTTTTAGAGTGTGTAAAATAAAATATGGAAATTTAAACAGGATAGGGTGGTTTTTTGGTATTCAGCAGTCTGGAGTTCATATTCATATTCCTGCCCCTGTTCATGGCAGCTTATGCATTTACTCCGTTTAAATATAAGAATGCTGTTATTTTTGCAGGCAGCATTATTTTTTACAGCATGGGCGTACTTGGTCAGCCCATATATGTACTTTTGTTTGTCGTTACGATACTTGTCAATTTCATTGTCGGGCAGTTCATTGAAACATATCGGAAATCAGGCGAACTATGGCTTTTTTTCGGAGTGATTTTCAATTTTGCATGGCTTTTGTTTTTCAAATATACAAATTTTTTATTTTCAAATATAAACGGACTTTTCGGAACGGATATTGCGATGAGAAATATAGTTCTCCCTATCGGAATAAGCTTCTATACTTTCCAGAATGTCTCTTATATCGTTGATGTTTACAGGAAAAAAGCCGTCGCCGAAAGAAATCTGATAAACTATGGTGCATATATCAGTATGTTCCCCCAGCTTATCGCAGGACCTATCGTAACTTATCAGACAGTTGCAAAACAGCTCAGAGAACGCACCCACACCCCCAGAAAAATAGAAAACGGTCTTAAAACCTTCACAATCGGTCTCGGCTACAAAGTTCTCATAGCAAACCGCCTCGGCGCACTTTGGAGCGATATTGATGCAATCGGTTACGGAGGAATCAGCACAAAGCTTGCATGGCTTGGAGTTATAGCATATTCATTTCAGTTGTATTTTGACTTCAACGGCTATTCCCTCATGGCAAGGGGTCTGGGCGAAATAATGGGATTTGATATCCCGAAAAACTTTGATTATCCCTATCTTTCGCTTACTATGACGGAATTTTGGAGAAGATGGCACATGACACTCGGCTCATGGTTCAGGGATTATGTCTATATTCCGCTCGGAGGAAACAGAAAAGGTCAGAAAATGATGATAAGAAATACCGTCATTGTATGGCTTCTTACAGGTCTGTGGCACGGTGCAAGCTGGAATTTCGTAATATGGGGAGGTGTTCTGTGCGGACTTATTCTCCTTGAAAAGTTCTATATCGGAAAATATCTTAATACATTCAAATTGGCAGGACATATATATATGTTCCTTATAATTCCGCTCACATGGACACTTTTTGCAATAACAGACTTCCATGACCTCGGAGTATATTTCCTTAAACTCTTTCACCTCGGAAAAACAGGCACAAAAGTTATTTTCGCAGGGGATTTTGCAAAATATCTCGGTATATACTGGAAGTTCTTTATCGCAGGAATATTATTTTCAACAAGGCTTCCCGAAAAAATTTACAGCAAAATCAAAAATACTCCCTTCTGTGCGCTTCTGCTTCTCGTGGTGTTCTGGCTGTCGGTATATTGTATGTATAAGGGAATGAATGACCCGTTTATGTATTTCAGATTCTAAGGAGATAATAAAATGAAAATCAACAAGAAAAATATGTCCCGTATAAAACAGAATATATATACTCTTACGCTTATAGTTACCTGTCTTGTGGTATCGCCTTTTATTTTCGTGAAAATATGGAAAACAAGTGCAGAATCAAAAAAGAGTACAATTCCGAAAACTTCTGTTTCCGAGGCTGTTCCCGAAAAAGATGCCGCTGCACCTGTCGAAAATGTCCCCACACCAAAGGAAAATTCCGAATCCGCAGACGTTCAGACAGATGTATCTTCTTTCGCCGAACAGGAAATCGTCACAACTGTAACAACTGCTGCCGCAGATGAAAACACAGCAAAATTTTCTTCTTCCGATATGAGTTATTTTGATGATGCACTTTTCATAGGAGATTCAAGGACAGTCGGAATAAGAGATTACGGCACTATAAAAAATGCCGATTATTTCTGTGATGTAGGTCTTACTGCTGCTGCTGCATTTGATTCTCCTGCCGAGGGAGTATATCTCGACAGCATCATAGATGCAAAACAGTACGGAAAAATATATATAATGCTCGGAATAAACGAAGTCGGCAACGATTTTGAATACACCATGACACAGTACCGTGCGCTTGTGGATAAGGTGAGAGCACATCAGCCAGATGCAATTATTTATATTATGGCAAATCTCCATGTAACTGCATCAGCCGAAACATATTCAATAAACAATGAGGCTATAAACTACCTTAACAGCAGAATGGCGGAACTTTGTGACGGTAAAAAGGTATTTTACCTTGATGTGAACGAAGTTTTTGACAATGAATACGGCTATCTCAATGACGAATACACAAGTGACGGCGTTCATGTGTATGCGGAACATTATGCGAAATGGTGCGAATGGCTCTGTGACCATGCAGTGCTTTCCGATTAAAAGAAAAACTCCCCGTTGCAGGGGAGTTTTTTATTCAGAAGTTTGAGCCGTTCCAGCCCCAGTTTTCCGTTTCGGAGTATTTGACGTAGATACGGTTTGCGGGGATACTGAGTTCATCTGTGAGAATGGTGCTGATTAAACCTGTAAGCTTGGTGTATGCAGCGGAAGAAGCTCCTCCGAATATGCTCACATCAACCATAGCGGCAGGAGCAGGACTTCCCTTGAAATAGAGAGATATTTCAGGTTCTATGCCCACCATGAGCCACGCTTCTGACTTACCGGGCAGGGCAGTAATGGCATCACCGAGCTGTTTTTTTATAATCTCACGGCTTTCGGCAGGTACGGGGATATTTGTTTTTACATCAATAAACGGCATAATTTTTTTCCTCCTGTTTTTTCTTATTTTTTCTGTATATTATTGTAAGACCTTTTATCAAAAGGTTCTTGTCGAGGATAATATTTTTTCTGCAAAGAGGAACAACTACTTCCGCAAGACCGCCCGTAGCGACTATTGTGCAGTTTTCTCCGAGTTTTTCCTCAATGCGCTGAGATATTCCGTCAAGGGCGCAGGCATTTGAATAGAGTGCGCCGTTTTTCATGCAGTCTATTGTATTTGTACCAATTATATTTTCGGGCAGTTCAAAGTCTATTTTCGGGAGCTGTGCGGTGCGCTGTATGAGTGCATCGGTAGCGGTTTTCATACCTGTCATAATTAATCCGCCGAGGTAATTTTTATTTTTATCCACAACGGAAACGGTAGTAGCCGTACCCATATCAATAATTATCAGCGGTACGGGATAATTATTTACTGCGGCGACTGCATCGACAACCTGATCGCTTCCGAGCTGGCGTGGGTTATCTATGAGAATATTAAGACCTGTCCTGACTCCCGGACCTGCCGTCATTACATCTATTCCGAACAGTTTGCGGACGGATTCTTTCAGTGTATTTGTGACGGACGGCACGACAGAGGACATGACGGCATCGGTTATATTTTTCATATCAAAACCGTTCATTTCGAGGATATTTTTTATGAGTACGGCATATTCGGCAGAAGTTGCACTGTGGTTGGTGGAAATTCTTTCGGAGAGAATTATATTGTCGTCATCATCTGCACAGCCGAAAACTATATTTGTATTTCCAATATCTATTGCCAAAAGCATATCAAGACCTCCTGAAATTATTTTCTATATTATAACATACTTTTTTTGAAAAATCTATATCTTTTTTTGAATTTTTGTGTTATAATAAAAAAGGAATATAATAAAAATTACTGATAGGCTTGGTGATATGAAGAAAATTTTTTTGTATATTGTTTTGACAACTATCGGAATATTTATGATTTATCCGCTTTTATGGCTTGTGGGGGCATCTTTCAAGTCAAATGACGAAATATTCAGCTCAATATGGTTTATGCCTGAAAGATTTGATTTTTCCGTATATAAAAGGGCATGGGAGACAGTTACTCCTTACAGCATGGGGCATTATTTTATTAATACATTTATGATAATTATTCCGAAAACATTTTTTTCTCTTATATCTTCTACACTTGTCGCATATGGCTTTGCGAGGTTTGAATTTCCGATGAAGAAGTTTTTCTTTGCCATGCTTATGGGAGCGATGTTCATGCCTTCGATAGTCACAATAATGCCGACATATCTTTTATGGGGAAAAATTCATCTTCTCGATACATATATTCCCCTTACAGTACCATCACTTTTTGCGGCTGAGGGTGTTTTTGTATTCATGATATTTCAGTTTATAAAGAATGTTCCGAAAGAATTTGACGATGCCGCAAGAATAGACGGCTGCGGCACACTGGGGATACTCTTTTATATACTTGTCCCGTGTATAAGTCCTGTGCTTGTATCAGTGGGGATATTCAGCTTTTTATGGACTGTCAATGATTTTCTGAATCCTCTGATTATGATAAGTTCAGTGGAAAAATATCCGCTTTCGCTTGCATTGAGACTTTCATCAGACAGCACAGGTGACGGATATGAACAGTGCAAAATAATTGCTATGTCTGTTATAGGGCTTATACCCTCCGCTGCGGTATTCGCCATAGGTCAGAAAAAATTTGTCAGCGGAATAACTGCGGGAGGTATAAGCGGATAATGAATATAAATCACATCAGGAAAACAGCGGAAACTTATATAAATAATTTCATACTTCCCTCAGACCCTTTAAAGCCCCTCTGGAACAGGGAGAATTTTATCTTTGCAAAAAAAGCAAAGTGGAATTACATAGACAACTGCCTCATAAGGGCTGTACTTATGATTTACAGCAGAACAGAAAATAAAATCCTCCTTGACTATGCAGTTAAGTTCATAAATTCATATGTATCCGAAAACGGCGATATTCCGACTATGAATGTTCAGGATTTCAACCTCGACAATATCTGCGGCTGCCGTAATCTTGTATATTTATACAATGTAACAGGGGATTCAAGATATAAAAAGGCTTACGAGAAAATCTATAAAAATCAGCTTGTGAACCAGCCACGCCTTAAATGCGGAAATTTCTGGCATAAGGCTGTTTATCCGCATCAGTTGTGGCTTGATGGTGCATATATGGCGATTCCTTTCATGTGCGAATATGCAATTATTCATGATGATATGAATATTATCCGTGATGCAGAAAATCAGTTAAATAATATATATAATATCATGCGTGACAAAAAGACAGGGCTTTATTATCACGGATATGACGAAACAAAAAATATGTTCTGGGCTGATAAAAATACAGGGCTTTCCCCAAATTTCTGGCTCAGGTCAATGGGCTGGCTGAGTGCAGGTCTTGCGGATATATGCGAAATTCTTCCCGAATGTAAAATTTCCCGTGATATGCTTTCAGACCTGCTTTATTCCCTCGAAAAATTTTCCGACAGTGACGGTATGCTTTTCCAGTTACCCGCAAAACCATATCTGACGGAAAATTATCCCGAAACAAGCGGAACACTTCTTTTTGCATATTCATGCATGAAAGCCCAAAAACTCGAAATATGCAATATTCATGCAGGCGAAAAAGCCCTCTCCGCCGTAGAAAGTAAATTTATAAGACTTGAAAATAATATCCCTGTCCTCGGAAATATCTGTCTCATGGGCGGACTCGGAGGAAGTCAGAACCGTGACGGCTCGGAAAATTATTATATCAGTGAGAAAATTGTCGAAAATGATGCAAAGGGAATAGCTCCTTTTCTTATGGCTTATAATGAATATTTATCCTGAAAACAAATTATATTTGTGCAGTATTTATGAATTTTTGCATAACTATTGACATATACTTCAAATTGTATTATAATGTATTCGTCAAATGACATTGAAGAGTAAAAATATGTTCGTTAAGTGCTGTCTGGACGGGGAGTTGTCAGACAGACGAAAGGCTTAAAGCTTGCGGTTCATATTTTGCATCCCGCTTCATAGGACATCTTTAATGAATGGTTTATGCCTTCTTTTTCTTGTCGTATGAGTGAGGAAAAGGAGGTTTTTTTATGAATAACAATCAGAAAACAGCAGGAAAAATCAAATATTTCGGCAACATAAGGGTAATGGTAGTTTGCGCCCTCCTTATCGCCATGAGTATCGCTTTCGGAAAGCTGCTTGCATTTAACATCGGAAACAGTATAAGAATCAGTTTTGAAAATCTTCCGATTCTTATGGCAGGTATCTTTTTCGGACCTCTTGCAGGTCTTGCAGTCGGAGCAGGTGCGGATATCATCGGCTGTCTTATTGTGGGATATGCGATAAATCCCTATATTACGGCAGGTGCGGCTCTTGTTGGTCTTGCGGCAGGTCTTTTCCAGATGATGATGCTTAATGACAGAAAATTAATGAGCATATGCGGTTCGGTCATGACCGCCCATGTCATAGGCTCTATGATTACAAAATCACTCGGTCTTTATATTTATTATTCAACACCTGTTCCTGTGTTGCTTACAAGAATACCGCTTTATATATGCATAGGTGCAGTTGAAACCTATATAATATATCTCCTGACCAAAAACAAAAGCTTTTCGGAACTCATAGAAAAGGTACGCACAAATGGCAGATTTTAAACAGGCTTGCGATTACCTTAAAATCGCATCATCAAGAGGCAGCAAACTCGGTCTTGAAAGAGTTGTCGGATTAATGGAACTCCTCGGAAATCCGCAGAATAAATTAAAAGTTATTCATGTTGCGGGTACTAACGGAAAAGGTTCATTCTGTGCCATGCTCAGTTCAGTTCTCACGCAGGCAGGCTATAAGACAGGCTCTTTCAATACCCCTGCACTTACAGGCATAACAGACTATTTCAGAATAGACGGAAAAGAAATTTCAGAGGATAAATTTGCGGAAATTATGACGGAAATTATCCCAGTCTGCGAAAGCATGGAAGAAAAACCTACGGAGTTTGAAATAATTTCCGCAGCCGCATATTTATTGTTTTACCGTGAAAAATGCGATATTGCAATAATTGAATGTTGTATGGGCGGTGATACCGATGCCACAAATACTATTGAAAAGCCGATTCTTTCCATCATAACCAATGTGCAGAAAGACCATACAGCTTTTTTGGGCGATACTCTCCCCAAAATCGCCTCCCATAAGGCTGGTGTGATAAAATCTTCATGCCCTGTTTTCTACGGCGGTGAAACAGCCTGCGAAGCATATGATGTAATTGAATCCCGTGCGGAAAAATTGAACTCCCCGTTGTATTTGCAGGATTTTTCCGATATATCGGATATAAAATATTCCCTTGACGGCATAAGCCTTGAATATAAAGACACTGAAATACACACAGGTCTTTCAGGGGCTTATCAGGTCAGTAATATTGCAAATGTCCTTAACTGCATCAGTATACTTAACAAATGCGGTCTGGATATATCCGATGATAATATAAAAAAAGGTCTTGAAAATACAAAGTGGCACGGCAGATTTGAAATACTTTCACATAATCCGCTTGTTATATTTGACGGGGCGCATAATCCTGACGGTATATCTCAGGCTGTGAATACAATAGAAAAATATTTTGACAGAATAATTCTTCTCATAGGCGTTATGGCAGACAAGGAATATAAGCTTTACAATAATATGCTCGGAAAATATATCGACACCGCATTTACTGTAAAGCCCGATAATCCAAGAGCTTTGGACAGTGAAATTCTTGCGGGAACTTTTGAAAATGCAAGGGCATATCCTGTTTTCAGCGAGGGAGTTGAAAAGGCTTATTCTTATGCAAAAGAAAAAAATTTACCGCTTGTCGCTCTTGGTTCGCTATATATGTACAAAGAATTTACTGACGTTTTAAAAAATATAAAGGAATGATTGAAATGCTCAAAGGAAAAACTGTACTTTTAGGCGTTACAGGTTCAATTGCCGTCTATAAAATCTGTAACCTCGCAAGAATGCTGACAAAACTCGGTGCAGATGTTCATGTTGCCATGACACCAAATTCATTGAATTTCGTTCACCCCTTGACTTTTGAGACTCTCACGCAGAATAAATGCCTTATTGATACATTCGACAGGAATTTTCAGTACAGCGTTGAACACGTTGCAATTGCAAAAAAAGCCGATGTGGTAATGATTGCCCCTGCATCTGCAAATGTCATAGGGAAAATCGCAGGCGGTATCGCTGACGATATGCTTACAACTACTGTTATGGCTTGTACCTGCAAAAAAATTATCGCTCCTGCCATGAATCACAATATGTTCCATAATCCGATAGTTCAGGATAATATCAATAAATTGAAAAAATTCGGATACGAAATAGTTGAGCCTGTCAGGGGTATGCTTGCAAACCGTGATATAGGTGACGGAAAACTCCCCGATGAGGAAACATTACTTGAATATATCGTCCGTGAAATTGCCTTTGAAAAAGATTTGCAGGGCAGGAAAATTATGATTACCGCAGGTGCGACAAGAGAAAATATTGACCCTGTACGCTTTATAACAAACCATTCAAGCGGAAAAATGGGATTTGCACTCGCAAGGGCTGCCATGCTCCGTGGTGCTGATGTTACACTTGTTGCAGCACATACCGATATTGAGCCGCCCATGTTTGTAAATCTGATAAAGGTTGAATCCGCTGAGGATATGTTCAATGCTGTGAAAGATAATTTTGCGGATATGGATATAATCATAAAAGCCGCCGCAGTTGCCGACTATACGCCTGTTACAGTTGCCGACAGCAAAATCAAAAAATCCGACAGTGATATGAGTATTCCGCTTAAACGCACTAAGGATATTCTGAAATATATCGGGGAAAATAAAAAGGAAAACCAGATAATATGCGGATTTTCCATGGAAACCGATAACCTTATCGAAAATTCAGCAAAGAAGCTTAAATCCAAAAATGCCGATATGATTTGTGCAAACTCTCTGAGAAAATCAGGAGCAGGATTCGGTACTGATACCAATATAATAACACTCATCACAAAAGACGGAAATCAGGAACTTGAAATGATGTCAAAATTTGATGCGGCAAATATTATCCTTGATAAATTAAAAACATTATAAAAAATCCCCCGTAAAGGGGGTTTTTTTATATTTCAATGAATGATTTGTTTACAGTCTCGCATACTGCCGCAAAATATCCGCTTGCTTTAAGAATCTCAACACATTTTTCAGCCTTTTCCATATTATCAAAAAGTCCGAATACCGCAGAGCCGCTGCCCGTCATGAGAGAGTTCAAAGCACCCTGTTTTTTCATTCTTAATTTTATTACAGTCACTGAATAAAGGTTAAGCGCATCTTCAAACAGATTTCCGAAATATTTATATGCTGTTTCAGGAGCATTTTTTATAGCGTTGACAAGAGATTTGGTATCAGGGTGCATAGGATTTTCGAGTTTGTCTATTAACTGATATGCTTTTGCAGTCGATACATTTTCATCGGATTTTGCAATTACAAGAATTTTCCCTGAATAGTCATTCAGAGGAGTTATTTTTTCACCTATACCCTCAACATAAGCCGTACCGCCCGTAAGGAAAAACGGTACATCTGCGCCGATTTTTTCGGGATTGGTGAATTTTCCACCTGTCAGTTTTTCAAGGCAGCATATGACTGCGGCAGCGTCCGAACTTCCTCCGCCCATGCCAGCCTGCGAGGGGATACCCTTTTTTATGTGTATATCACAGCCGATATTCATATTATTTTCTTCAAAGAATTTCTTAGCTGTTTTATATGCGATATTCCTCTCATCACAGGGGACAGGGTCTGAAAGACTGAATCTGAACGGCATATCACAGCTTATATTTATACCGCTGTCCGTAAGCTTTACGGTTATTTCGTCATAAAGTCCGACAGTCTGGAAAACGCTTTCAATATTATGGTAGCCGTCAGGGCGTTTTCCTGTTACATCAAGGGCAAGATTTATTTTTGCGGCTGATTTCACAGTCATTTCAGGCATTTTTCTCGTCCTCCAGCTTTTTCAGGAATCTCTCTATACGGCTCATAGCCTCCATGAGATGTTTAAGGGAATATGCATAGGATATTCTTATATATCCCTCACCGCTTTCACCGAATGCGCTTCCGGGGACTGTTGCAACCTTTTCCTCATACAGTAATCTTTCACAGAAATCCTCACTTGAAAGACCTGTACTTTTTATGCATGGGAACACATAAAATGCACCCTCAGGATTGAAACAGCTCAGACCAAGGCGGTTAAATTCCCCGACAAGATATTTTCTTCTCACGTTATATTCATCAGTCATTTTCTGGATTTCCGAATCGCAGGAATTTAAAGCCTCAACAGCCGCATTCTGGCTTATATATGGACTGCACATAATTCCGTACTGGTGAATTTTAGCTATCTGTGAGATTATCGGTTCAGGAGCGGCAACATATCCGAGTCTCCAGCCTGTCATGGCATAGGCTTTTGAGAAACCGTTTACATATATCGTCCTTTCAGGCATACCGTCAAGTTCGATGATTGAAAAATGTTTCCTGCCGTATGTGAGTTCGGAATATATTTCGTCCGATAAAACTATGATATTTGTATCACGCAGAAATTTCGCAATAGGTTCAAGGTCCTCACGGGTCATTATTGCACCTGTCGGGTTATTCGGGAAAGGAAGTATAAGAATTTTAGTTCTGTCGGTTATTTTGTCCTTTATGTCGTCAACAGTAAGTTTGAAATTATTCTCTATCTTTGTGGGAACGGGTACGGGTACTCCTCCCGCAAGCTCAACAAGCGGCGCATAACAGACAAAACACGGCTCAACTACTAAAACTTCATCACCGTTATCTATAATTCCTCTCAGTGCGAGGTCAATAGCTTCCGAACCACCGACTGTAACGATTATTTCATTTTCATCACAGTATTTTACACCATGTTTTTTCTCAATTCTGTTTGATATGGCTTTTCTCAGGGGAGCAAGACCCTTATTCGGTCCGTAGACTATATGTTTTCTTTCAAGCACCTGAATGGCAGCTTTTCTTATTACCCAAGGCGTTGAGAAATCGGGTTCGCCCACTCCGAGAGAGATTACTCCCTCCATAGTGCCTGCGATGTCGAAGAATTTTCTTATTCCTGAGGGCTTTATATTTTTTATTTTATTTGACAAAACTTTTTCATAATCTATCACGATTAACCCAGACCCCTTTCATCAGGCTCTTCACCGTCAATGAAAATGCCTTTTTCCTTGTATTTTTTCAGAATAAAGTGAGTTGATGTGGAGAGTATTCCGTCAATGGTTGCAAGTCTTTCCGAAACAAAAAATGCTACATCACGCAAATCATTTCCCTTTACTTCAACGGAAAGGTCATAAACTCCCGATGACATAAGGCTTACGCTTTCAACCTCATCATACATCATGATAGTTTTTGCTATATCGTCAAATCCGCAGTCACGCTGGGGAGTTACTTTCAGTTCAATAGTTGCATAAACCGTTGACTTGTCATATTTTTCATCATCGAGAATAACGCTGTATCCACGGATAACGCCTTCTTCTTCGAGTTTTCTTATTTCATCGGCAGCCTGCTGTGCGGATATTCCGAGAGCCTCACCGAGAGCCGTATCTGAAATACGGGCGTTCTGCTGTAAAATTCTTATGATTTCGTTTTTCATAAAATCAATCCTTTCATATATTTATAAATTCGGGTCTGCGATTTCTGAAAAAGCAGAGCCGTTTAAAACCTGCATCTGCGGCAATTTTTATTCCGTCAGGGATATTTTTGCCTATATCCTCGACAGTATGGGCATCTGAGCCTGTTGAAATTACTTCTCCGCCCAAATCGTGAAAGAGTTTTGCGTATTTCAGGGAGGGGAAACAGTCACCGAAACCCTGCCTTATACCCGAAGTATTAATTTCTATGCCTTTTCCGTTACGGATAAGTTCTCTGAAACTTTCGGCTATTATATCATCAAAACGGCTTAAATCAGGGTTTATATTATTTCTGCACTTCATATATCTGAGACAGTAGGTGAGATGACCGAGAACATCAAATTTCCCCCATTTGCAGAGGTCATAAACTTCAAGGAAATATCTTTCGAGAAGGTTATATATTTCATTTTCTGTCATTTCATCATAATTTATATAATAGAAATCCTTTTCGTTTTTAATCTGATGAACAGAGCCTATAATAAAATCGAGACGGCTGTCGGATATTATTTTTTCGGCTATATCGGGGGCAAGCATAGCCTGTCCCATTTCAACACCGCATATGAGATTGAAATTTTTATATTTTTCTTTGAGCTTTGTGACAGCACTTACAGAAGAAATGAAATCATTTTCATAATTATAGTAATCCATAACTTTTTTCTGTTCTTCCGAATAATAATTTTCGGGATACCATGCATTACATTCGCAGTGGTCAGTTATGGCATATGCAGAAAGATTCAGTTTTATTGCCTGCTGTATGCATTTTTCGATATCTGCTTCTGAATCCATAGAAAACTGTGTATGTGTATGACAGTCAATCATATTAAAGACCTCCTGAATTAACTACTAATTAATTATAGCATATAATTGAATGTAATTCCATAGTTTTTTGAAAATTTTATTAATTAAAAAATAAAATTAGATACAGGGCTTTATTTTTTGTTTTGGATATGTTATAATAGTATGTGCCGTATGGCTTTATAAGTTGATTGCTTTTAAATCGATTTTAAATGGAGGTATTTTTTATGAGAGCAGTAGTAACTGTAATTGGTAAGGACAATGTGGGTATTCTCCACAAAGTAAGCGGTATCTGTGCGGAAACAGGCGCAAATGTAATCGAGGTTACTCAGAGCGTTTTGCAGGATATGTTCGCAATGATTATGCTTGTTGATATTTCAGGTCTTAACAGCGATTTTTCCGTACTCGTTGACAAAATGAACAGCCTCGGAAATCAGCTCGGTCTTTCAATTCATACAATGCATGAGGATATTTTCAACTCTATGCACAATATATAAAGGAGATATTTTAATGCTTAATGTATATAACATACTCGAAACAATAAGAATGATTCAGGACGAATGCCTTGATATAAGAACTATAACTATGGGGATTTCGCTCCTTGACTGTATTGATACCGATATCGACAAAGCCTGCGAAAAAGTTTACAATAAAATTGTGAACAAGGCTCAGAATCTCGTTCCCGTAGGTCAGAGAATCGAAAAAGAATACGGAATCCCGATAATAAACAAGAGAATTTCTGTAACTCCTGTTGCCATGCTTGCCGCAGCCTGCCCTGACGGTGACCCTGTAAAATTTGCAAAGGCTCTCCAGAAAGCCGCTGATACCTGCGGAGTAAATTTCATAGGCGGTTATTCAGCACTTGTACATAAGGGATTTTCCGCAGGTGATGAAAGACTTATCCGCTCAATTCCCGAAGCCCTTGCTGTTACGGATAATATATGTTCATCTGTAAATATAGGCTCTACCAAATCAGGAATAAATATGGACGCTGTAAAGCTTATGGGTCGGATAGTTAAGGAAACTGCCGAAAAAACCGCTGACCGTGACTGCATAGGTGCGGCAAAGCTTGTTGTATTCTGTAATGCTGTTGAAGATAATCCTTTTATGGCAGGAGCTTTCCACGGTGCAGGCGAACCCGACTGCGAAATTCATG